>Ga0160427_10000063_pt1 | contig 92719 bp, 67 predicted proteins | sample SolpanmetagenomL_FD_108194 | JGI IMG/M metagenome (GOLD analysis project Ga0160427, IMG submission 108194) | Solar panel surface microbial communities from Lawrence Berkeley National Laboratory, California, USA - L | ecosystem: Engineered > Built environment > Solar panel > Unclassified ...
CCATTCGATCAGGTTGACATCCAGGGTGTCGGTCGTCTGCACCGGATTTTCCGGGTCGTAGCGCATCGCGTCGAGCAGCCGGAAGAGAATCCGTGTACGTGGCCTGGACAGCGAGTGCATGAATGTCATGTTCAGCGGTTTGGTATACCCACTGCGCATTGAGGCGACCAGCTGATCGGCCAGCCGGATCTCCAGCATGGTACGTTCGTCGAACACGCCGGTCTCGGCTTGATGGGTGTACGCCAGTGATTCGATGAAGTGGAAGGTGGTGGTGATCCAGCGCCGGTTCGGATGGTCGCGCCAGCCGCCACTGACCTTGAATGTGGTGGTGTTCAGGCGGTCGAGGCTTTCGCGGATCAGCGCCCGGTACTGCCCGTTGCGCGCAAACCCCGCGAGATTCATCAGTTCCGAAAGGCTGACATGCACCGTTCCTGTTTTCGGCAGGCCGTTCGACATCAGCAGCTCAATCAGCGCGGCGGATACGTCGTTGTCCAGTCCGTGTGGAACGCCATACTCCTTCGGTGCCTGGCAGGTCACCCGGACCCGGCGACCGTTGTGGACCGATTCGACACTCCAGGAGTCCTGATTCTCGATCCGGTCGACCGCACTGATCAGGTTCAGCCGCCCCCAGTTGAGATCGTCAATCCCTTTTCCCTGAGGAGCTGGAACTGGCGGGGAAACAGATCGGTCAACCGAATGATCATCAGGCAGCGTATTGATGTCGACCTCCTCTGGTGTTGAACAATGTACCGTACTTACTGATAAAGATCTTTGTTTTAACTACTTGAAGAAACATCATCAGACTGCTTGCCTGCAGGCGTGTCAGACGGAGTCCGAGTGGGTAAATAACGCGAGATCATCCCAGCAGACGACGCGAGAGTATCCCAGGGTATCGGAGGGAATCGCGCGAGAGTATCCCAGAGGGGGTAGGGAACAGCGCGAGTCCGTCTCAGTAGACAGCGCGAGATCATCCCACAGGGCCCCTGGGATACTCTCGCGCTGTGTTTCCCGAATGACGCGAGATCGTCCCAGACTCGGAACAGGTGAACGACGCGAGATCATCCCAGGTCAGGCGGTCCAATCACGCGAGATCATCCCAGGTCAGTCAGGTGAATGACGCGAGATCATCCCAGGGAGAAGTGGTGAAAACGACGCGAGATCGTCCCAAGGGAGGGAACAGATGCCATAAATGCACGTCGGAAGGTCGCGGGCGTCCTTTGTCCAGCTGTTCCAGAAGCTGAATTACGATGGAACAGCCGCTGTGTCAGGGAATGTGGACGGTAATTCCTGCAGTGTTTTTCCAGGGAGAAAGTCCAATGACGCGAGATCATCCCAGGGAGAAGTGGGGAAAACAACGCGAGATCATCCCAGAAAGGAGGGCTCATCTACTGCATGAAAGAGGCGCTGACGGTGGTCTTCGCCAGTTACGACGGGCAGGCCTCAGCGGCACTGTCACAGACCGTCACCACGTATTCGAAGTTCCAGGAGTCAGGAACATCGAACAGGGTCTTGCTGGTGTTCTGACCGAGGTCAATGCCGAGTTCTGCCATGACGGAACTCTATGGTTCATTCTGCTCAGACACAGGAACTGCCACTTTAGACGGGCGTGCCTTCCGCCGGGAGTGGCACGAAGTTGAGCCACAGCAGGTATCGCTGCCCACCCCCGAGTGCCTTGTAGCGGACCATCAGGTCGTGCAGTTCACCCTGCAGCCGCTTGGCGTCGGCGAAATCCAGGTACACCGCGTCGTGCGAGGCCGTGAGCAGCGCGGGCGAGGCCGGGCCGAGTGGGTCGTGGTTCGTCCAGGCGTTCACGGCGAGTTGATGGTTGACCACGCCACGTTCGTCGCGGTAGATGCGGTGCCCTCGCAACGCCTTGTCCTGAGCGTGACCGTAGCGCAACCCTGTGTCCACTAAGCTGGCCCGTGACCGGGCCCAGACCGCGTGATTGTCGTAGTGCCAGCCGGAGAGCGGCACGAAGAAGACGTCCGCCGACGAGCGGTAGACCTTGATCGCCCGGCCGGCTCTCGGGAGTTCCCTCGCCACTTCCAGCAGCCCGCACGCCAGCATTCTCCGCACCCGGGCCAGCAGGCTGTTGGGCTTGCAGCCCAGCAGGGCAGCCGCCGCTTTGACGGTGCTCTCCCGGTTCAGGAACGGCTCGAAGAAGCGCAGTTCGTCCGGATCCGACAGGATCCGCGCTGCCGCCGGGTCCAGCACCGTCAGGGTTCTGGCATCTGCCGTCCTGGATGATGCCTGCTCTTGCATGTCACCTAGCCTACCCTGAGTCTGAGTTCATGATCCTTTCGCGCATTCTCGGTGTACAGGCCGCCTCAGTGCTGCGGCCGCCCTTCCTGCCCTACTGGCTGGGGCAGAGCGTCTCCGCCCTGGGTGACCGGGTCACCGCCGTGGCGCTGCCGGCGGTGGTGCTCTCCCTGGGAGGCGGACCGGCCGAGCTGGCCCGGCTGGCCTCGTGGTCGACCGGGGCGACGTTGCTGCTGTTGCTGGCCGGTGGGGTGATCGTCGACCGGCTGCCGAGACGGGCGGTGATGTTGGTGTCGGACGGTCTGCGGGCCATCCTGCTCGCGGCGGTGGCCTGGCAGTTGGCCCGGGGTGGGGCGTCCATCACCACCCTGATCTACCTCTCGGCGCTGCTCGGAGCGTGCAGCGCCGTATTCTCTCCGGCGACCGCCAGCATCCTGCCGCAGCTCGTCGAAGACGAACAGCTCGTGTCGGCCAACGCCCTCCGGAACCTCACGGCGCAGCTCAGCGGGGTGATCGGTCCCGCGCTGGGCGGCACGCTGGTGGCCCTCGGGGGCGCCGCATTCGCGCTGGGCATCGACGCGTTGAGCTTCGCCGCCGGGTTCCTGGGCCTGTTCCTGATGCGGCCCAGAAAGGGTGTGGATCGGAGCCCGGACGGCGCGCCGCTCTGGCAGGAAGCCTGGGAAGGCTTCCGGATCATCCTGGCCTCGACCTGGCTGTGGCTGACCATCGCGGTGTTCGCCGTGATCAACATCTTCGGTGGGGGGCTGAACGTGATCCTGCTGCCGCTGTACGCCAGACAGGTGCTGGGTGGGGTGCAGACCCTCGGCTGGCTCTACGCGGCGCAGGCGGTCGGAGCTGTTGTGACAGCTCTGGTGCTCGGGCGGCTGGGCCGGGTCCGCCGACGCGGGGTGCTGGCCTACCTGGCGGTGGTGCTCCAGGGCGCCTCGGTGCTGCTGCTGGGCGTCTCGCACGGGCTGGCCCTGGCGATGCTGGCACTGTTCCTGGGCGGGGCGTGCGTCACGGTCTTCGGGGTGCTGTGGGAAGCCACATTGCAGGAACAGGTTCCGAATGAGGCCCTGGGCCGGGTGGCGAGCGTGGATCTGCTCGGCAGCATCGCACTGCTCCCGGTCGGGTTCCTGCTGGTCGGCCGGGCGGTGGAACAGGTGGGCCTGACTTCCAGCATCCTGGTCTGCGGGGCAGTGGTGATCGTGCTGGCCGCCGGGGTCCTCACTTCCCGGGCGGTACGCGCACTGGATTGAATGTCGTGGCAGGAGTGCTGGGCATCGCCATCAGCATATGCAGGCTATCCAATCCTTCAAGAAAACAGTACGGTCAATGACCTTTTAGGAGGTCTGCTTGGCCTGGACATGGTAGGCAGCAACCGACAGGTCATGACTGTGACAGCTGGCCTGACTTGTGCCTCGGGTGTGGCCAAGAAGACCCGGAAACGAGTATTTTATACGGATGATGTCTACGAAACAGAAAGGCAGTATTGTGTTTGTCTCATCGTGCTGAAGCAGGTGCAAAAGCAGAGGAAAGAGCGGTTATTGAAATCAGATCTCACTATTTGTGAATCTTTTCTCTGATATTGAGGAGAGTTGGCCACGTTCTCAATGAAGAGGGCACGACTCTGCGTTTTTCCACTCTGCATCTCACCCGTAGACCTCTTATAGAACGTCATCTGTACGACTCTGGCGTGCACACGGATGGCCCGGACGAAGTAAGAGCGTTTCCCCATCGACAGGCCATTCGGCCTAGCACCGAGGCGATGCGGTAGGCCAGCCTGCAGAGGGCATCTACCGGACATGCCGTTAGGCTCAGGAACGTGTCGTCCATGGTCTCTCCCGCACTTCCCGCTTCACCGGCCAAGGTCCACTGATGGCCAGGCCGGCCGGGATCCCGCCCGGTTCCATGGTGGATCAGCTGAAACGGCAGCGGGCGCTGGGACGGTATGCCACGCACGTCGAGGTCCGCGAGGACCCGGATTCTGCTGGCTGGCTGCTACGGGCCGGACCGAGGACAGTGTCGGTCGGCCAAGCCCGGTCTCCCGAGGTCCGAGCCTGGCAGCTCGCCCCGGTCGCCGAGCTGGACGGCGTACTCCGGAGTCTGCACGCCCTGATCCTGGAGGAGGCTCACGCCCTGCCGGAACTTCTGGCCGGTCTCGCGTCCACGCCGGAAGCGGACGCGCCCCGTGCGGTTCGGGGTCGCCTGCAGCGGATGCTGGCCCTGCGCAGCGTATTGGAGCTGGCCGCCGCCTGGGAGGACGCGCCACGGGCCGGGGACCCCACCCCCGGCTGGACTTCCGGGCCGAGTCGAACGATCTGTGTGCTGCCCTGGCATGCGGGGCCGGTCGAGGTCAGTGAGGGCTGGCACCTGCATCAGCTGCGGCGCTGGCACCAGCCACATCCGGAGAACGGAAACTGGGCGGCCGCCACCGTCGGCTGGATCACCCGCGCCGCACTCCTGCAGGACGTGGGGCCAGGGTCGTCACTTGCCGGGCCGCTCTCCGCCGGGTCGGCCGAGCGTCGGCGTCAGCGGGAGGCGGGAGCGACAGCACTCGACCGGCCCCTGGCCCGGCCCGGGTCCATAGGCATCGATCTCGATCCGTCCGCCTTCGTCCGCCGGGTCCGGCTGGCCCTGAGCGCCCTGCTGGACCCGGCCCTGTGCAGCTTCGGCGTGGACGAGGTTCTGCAGGCGGTGCAGGGGGCCCGGAGCGGCGTGGCGGCGCTCTCGCGGCTCCTGCCCGGCGTGGCCTCCGGCCCGGTCCAGGCCCTGGGCGAACGGCTGAGGGCCGAACGCCTGTATGGAGGACGCCCCTGGGGAAACGAGGCCGAAATCGGCAAGGGCAGTCTCACCACTGCCGCCGCCGGGCCGTCCGCAGTGCGCCGCAGCGCCTGGACGGCAGCGCTGGCGGACTCCGTGTTCCCGCACGCGTGCCTGGCGACCGAGGCGGCCGCCGGACCGCTGCACCTCCTGATGCCCGGTCTCCAGCACAGCGGGCCGGGCGGCCGGGAAAACTGGATCTCCATGTTGATGGAGGAGGTGCGCGACCTGTTCGCCGCCGTCGCGGCGCTGCCGGCAGAACAGGACATGCCCCTGCCGGACATGAGCGAGCTGCTGACCGGGCGGGGTTTCCTGCGACTCGGGGCCCACGCACCGGCCATGGCCCTCGAACGGTCGGATCCAGAAGACCCGGAATTGGGCGGACTGGTGCCGGGACGTGACGGATCACAGGAAGGTGCACACGTTCCGGGATTAGGGATCGTTGTCTTGGCCCTCCAGATGATCAACGCCCACCGGGAACAGCAGCGCGCCCTGGTGCGGAGTGAGGTGAGTCTGGCCACCGGGCTGAGTGAGGACGAGCTGGCCGAGGCGACCGGCGGAGAGCGGGCGTTCGATCGCTCGCTTGGCGACCTTGCCCTGGAGCGCGTCCTGCACTGGTCGGGCGGCGTCTGGTCACTGCAACTGGCCAGGCACCCGCAGGACCTGGTTTCGGACGGCCGGGCGCTCTCGCACTGTGTCGGCTGGGGCGGCTACGCACAGTCCATGCGGGCCGGGCATGCACGGATCGTCCGGGTCCTGTCGCGCGGGCCGGAAGACGAGCACGCCCGGCCGCTGCTGACGCTCGAGCTCGGCCGGTGCGGAACGGCGAACGGCGAGGCTTCGCCGTCCTGGCGGGTGGTGCAGGCACGTGGGGCCAGGAACCGCGCACCGACCGGTGACGAGGCGACGCTGCTGGCCCTGTGGGCCCGGCAGGTCGGCGTGGATCCGGGCACGGGAACCGGGATCGCCGCTCTGACCGCTTCGGCCGCCAGAGCGGAACGTGCGCGCCTCGAAGCGGAATGGGAAACCGGATCTGTTCAGAAAAATCAGCCCGCCCCACCGACATCGGAAGCGGTGCGGCGGGCGGTGCAGCTGTCAGCCGACTTGACCGCCGCCTGCTGGACGCCGGCCACCACCCGGACACACCAGGAAGCGCTGCGCCGCATCGCCGGACTGGTCGAGCGGGCCAGGACCCACCTTACCGCCGAACTCAGGCGCCTCCACGATACCGGTGACGCCCTGCTGGTCGGCCCGATCGATGGTGACGACCTGCTCTCAGGGACCGGCGAGCTGATCCTGACCCCGGATGCCCGGCCGCTGCTACACGCCCTCAAACCGGACGAGCCCGGATCACCCAGGGTCGTCGGCCTGCGCGCCGAACGCCGAACGTATCTGGGCGTCAGCCCTCTCCTGCAGGCGCATGAACAGCGGCAGACGCTGGACCTGCGCCCTGGAAAGCGCTCTGGAGAAATCGCCCTGCACTTTTCCGCCACCGGACGGACTCCGGTCATCAGTCACTTCGGCCCCGCGTCGCTGACGAACACCGGCCTGCTCGACCCGCTACACCTGGATGACGGACAGAACGCCTGGACGGGGGTAGCCAGGAAGCGGGTGGCCGGCCTGACCCTGCTCCGGTCGCTGCTGGACGAACCGCTGGGTGAACTGGAGGAGGTCGCTTCTGCCGTGACCCGGCAGCCGGGCCGGACGCTACGCGATCAGCTCGGTTCCTGGTCGAAGACGGCCACGGGACGCCGAACGACTGTGCGTGGTCGATGATCTTCACGAAGCGGTCAGAGGGCATGGAGTCGGGTCCGTCGGCAGAGAAACAGCCTCCACCGGAACGCGTCAGGTGGTGCTCCGAGGCTGTTCCAGGCGCTCTGCGGCTATGAACGCAGACTTCACTTCCCGGGCACTGGGGCATGCCAGGCTATCATTTTTCTCATTGAAGCGTTATGATATTTACGTCATATGGAGACGAATTTCTACATATTGCTCACACTGGAATACGGAAGGGAAGGTGGAACAGCATAGCCAGAGCGATTCGGGCAAGACAGGCTGGGGACGATCTACAGGCGCGTTACTTCTGGCTTGAGGCCTGCCGGCTGGTTCAGCCTTCCGAACACGTGGTCGAAGTCGGGTTCGAAGTGCCGGATGTGGCCGGGTTCGACGACATCCGGGTGAGATACGATCCGCCCATTCCCGACGGCAGGGGCGGCAGCACCAGTGTCGATTTCATGCAGGTCAAGCACCACGTGGGCCATCAGGGAGCAGTCACCGCCGCGTCTCTTATCGAACCCGCATTTATCGGGGCGGTCAGCGAATCGCTGCTACAGAAAGTCCACCGACTCCAGCAGCGGTTCGCCCCCACCGGTGAAGGCTGCCGGTTCATCCTGCGTCAGCCCTGGCCCGTGCTTCCGACGGATCCTCTGGCCAGACTGCTTTCGACCCAGAGCGGGGAACTGAGGTTCGAACGGTTGTTCGACGGTTCAGGAACCGCCTCAGCGGTGGGGAAGATACGGAAGCTGTGGCGCGAACATCTGGGGGTGGACGATGCCGGCCTTCAGGTGGTGTTGACCCCTCTACGGATCAGGATCGAGCCGACGGATCTCGAACAGGTAAAGGACCGCCTGAACGACGCACTGCGGATCTCTGGCTTCAGGCCTGTCCCGAAGGGCCAGCTGAGCCATCCCTATGACGACCTGGCCTGGAAACTCCTGACCGAACACGACAGTGTCAGCTTCGACCGTCACAGTCTCGAGGCAGCGATGAGGCAGGAAAAGCTCTACATCGGTCCAGCTTTCGTTCCGCAGGAGGTGCTGACCCTGGGAATCCGAACGTTCCAGGCACACACCGGCTATTTCGACGACCTGCATGCCCACCACTGCGCGGTCGAGCACTTCGAAGGGCGTCAGATCATCGATCCGGCCCGCTGGAACACCCAGCTGTATCCGGGCGTTGCGCTGTTTCTGGAGAAGCATCTTCGGCCGGGCAAGGTGGTGCACCTGTCACTCGAAGCCCACCTGTCCATGGCGTTCGCTGCCGGCCACGCCTCAGCCCGGAGCGGGGCTGTGATCCATCTCCTGGAGAGGGGCACGCCCTGGGTGGTCGGCACTCCACCCCTGCGGTTCGCACCAGACATGTGGACCTTTACGGCCGAGAAGACCGGACTTGGAAACCAGATCGCCGCGGCGATCAGCGTGTCTCAGGACGCGCTGCACGACGCCCGGGAAGCCGTCAGGCAGCAGGCGCTCCCTGTCGACACCCTGGTTCACGCCAGGGTTCTCCCGGACATCGGCAGACTCTCGGTGATCGATGCGGATCACGCCTATCTGCTGGCCCAGGACCTGGTCCAGCACCTCCGGACACTGATCGCGGCCATCCCGGGCGGCACCCGACTGCTGCTGTTCGCGGCCATTCCCAAGACACTGGCCTTCTACCTGGGCCGGGAGACATACAGCCTGGGCCCGCTCGACCTCTACGAGTTCAACCCTGCCGACCGCCAGTACCACCGTTCGCTGCGACTTCCCCTCTCCTGAACGAGGTGCCACATGAATCTTGCTTCCAGTTTCGAGACGTTTCTCCAGGACATCCGCCCGACCGCCACCCAGCGCCAGGCCATGCGCCGGGCCCACCGGGCACTGCGCGAACGGCTGCTGGCTGACCCGCAGATCAACACACGGATCATCTCCACCTTCCTGCAGGGCAGCTACCGCCGGGCCACGGCCATCCGAAACGCCGCCGGGCAGCAGTCCGACGTCGACGTCGTGGTGGTGACCAGCATCCCCAGGACCACCGAGGCCAGCGACGCGCAGGCCCTGTTCTACGGCTTCGTGGAACGGCACTACCCGGACAAGTGGCGTCCCCAGGGTCGCTCGATCGGCATCACCCTGTCGGACGTGGAGCTCGACCTGGTGATCACCTCGGCTCCGAGCGAGACCCAGACGGAGGCCGTCAAGGCCGCGGGCGCCCTCGACTACAGCGACTTCATGGCGCAGAACGAGGAACGCGCCTACAGCGGTCTGGACCTGAGCAGCACGCTGCTGATGGAGGCCAAGCAGGCGCAGTGGAAGCTGGAACCGCTCTACATTCCCAACCGTGACCTGGGCAGCTGGGATCCCACCCACCCGCTGGCCCAGATCGCCTGGACCCAGGAGATGAACGGCCTGACCCAGGGTCACTACGTGAACGTGATCAAGGCACTGAAGTGGTGGCGCCGCAACCACCCGGTGCTGACCGGTCACCCGAAGGGTTACCCGCTCGAGCACCTGATCGGCCAGTGCTGCCCGCCGAATATCACCAGTGTGGCCGAGGGCATCAGGCTGTCGCTGGCGAAGATGGTCTCGGATTACGGAGCCGTGGCCCAGGCCGGGTGTGTCCCCGTCCTGCCCGACCACGGCGTTCCCAACCACAACGTGCTCGGCCGGGTCACCGTGCCCGAGTTTCAGCTGTTCATGGTGGAGGTGGCCAAGGCGGCAGTGATCGCGGCAGACGCCTGCAGTGCCCAGACCCCGAAGGCCAGCGCCGACAAGTGGCGGGAACTGCTCGGCACCCGCTTCCCGGAGAGCACTTCCACCGTTGCTGCCGGGTTGCTGTCGAGCAGTGCCGTCACGGCCTCTACGACCGGCTTCCCGGATACCGGGATCAAGCCCGGTGGTCCGAAACGCTACGCCTGATGGAATTCTGGTGGCAGGAAGAAGAAGTGCGCCTGTTCGAGGAACAGGACGCAATTCGTGTTCTGGGTGAACCGTCCGGGTGGCTCACGGCCGTGCGCTGGTCGGTCATCGAGGATGACCTGTGCTGCGACGCGGACATCACCGCACACGGCCATTCCTACCGGGTCCGGATGACCTACCCGGCGTTCTTTCCTCACCTGTCACCGTATGTGCAGCCGGTTTCGGACTCCCGGCGGTGGTCCGGACATCAGTACGGACCCGGGGGAGCACTGTGCCTGGAATGGGGGCCGGACAACTGGCATCCGGACATCACGGGGGCCCAGCTGCTGGAAAGCACCTACCGGCTGCTTCTACTGGAAAATCCGCTGGGTGACCCGGAGGTCGCGGCACAGCCGGTGCCGTCCAGGGATGAACCCACTCCGGGCTGGTGGCAGAGCGGCTCCGACCTCAAGGGATTCCTGTCCCAGGCGATGTGGGGAAAGCTCGCGGAAGCTCCCCTCTGGACTCCGGTGCGGCTGGAGAATGTCCTCCCCGATCTCTCCAGGGTGATCTTCACCGCAGCACTGCTGGACGGCGACGGAGAGGTCGTCTGGCGCGACCCGAGTCTTCCCGCCGGATTCGACGCGTCCGTCAGCACGGCCTTACCCGGCTTCTTCCTCCGGACCGATCAGAACCGGGAGACGATCGACAAGGTCACGAGCCCGGCCCTGCTGGCGGCCCTGCTGCGCTCGGTCGGACAGTCGTTCTGGCCTCATGCCCCGGCAGTGGGGCTGGCGCATCAGCGAATACATGCCTACGTGATCATCGTCGACCGGGACAATGAGATCCATACGCACCTGTTCACACACGAGGAGCTCAGGAGGGTCGTCCAGCTTCCTGACGACCGGTCCTCTTCCCGGCAGGATCACCGGCCGGAGCAGCTTGCCGGGAAGACCGTCGGGATCGTCGGGCTCGGCTCCCTCGGCAGCAAGGTGGCCCTGACCCTGGCGCGCGCCGGCGTACCGAACGTTCTGCTGGTGGATGAAGATGTGCTGCTGCCGGGCAACCTGGTGCGGCACGCGCTGGACTGGCGGTCGGTCGGCAGCCGCAAAGTGACGGCAATGGCCAGGCAACTGCGAGACGTCGCACCGGGGATCACGGTGGGCGTACTCTCACTGACGCTGAGTGGTCAGCTGTCTGCACGTCGTCAGGACGGAGCCGTTTCTCTGCTCTCCCTGTGTGACGTGATCATCGACGCTACGGCGAATCCAGCGGCATTCGCACTGCTCGGCGTGATCAGCGCGCGTGCGAAAAAATCTCTGGCCTGGGGCCGGGTCTATGGCGGCGGCCTCGGTGGACTGGTGGCCCGCAGTCGCCCAGGTCTCGACCCCACCCCACTACAGATGGAAGCGGCCTACCAGGAGTTCTGCGCAGACCATCCGTATGTGGAGGCAGAGCCGCCGTTCGGAATCAGGCCTGAGCCATACACCCTGATGGACGGAGAGGGCGAGTCCTGGCAGGCCACGGACGCGGACGTCGGCGTCGTCGCCCACCAGCTCGGACAGCTGGTGCTCGACCTGCTGCTCAGGTCGCAGAGTCAGTTTCCGGCATCAATGTACCTGCTCGGCTTCCGGAGTGGCTGGATCTTCAATCAGCCGTTCGAAAACCAGGCCATCCGGATGCCTGCAGCCGACACATGGGATCAGCCGTCGACTGAGAAGAGGATGCTGAATGAAGACGACCGACGACGGTTGCAGGTGTTCCTGGCGGCCCTTCAGATTGATCCTGGAGCGCCGGTCTGAAGCTGCTCATTCCACAGGACGTCGCGAAAACGTTGAGAGAGGCCATGCAGCAGGCCGGGCGACGGGAAATCGGCGGTGTCCTTCTCGGAGAACATCTCGGGCCGGAACGGTTCCGGGTCTTGGAGTGCACCGTGCAGATGCATGGCGGCACTTCCACCTCGTTCGTCCGCACACCGGAAGCGGTCGACGAAGCCCTGAGACGGTTTCATGAACGTCACGAGTTCGACTATCGGCGATTCAACTACCTCGGCAATGGCATTCCCATCCCTCGTTCGCGCTGACACCGAGCCCCGCCGATGAACGGACGATGCTCGGCATCGTGAACGACCCGGACTCGCACGCTCAGTTCGCCGTTCTACTGCTTGGTCGCCTGGATTCTGATCGCCTGCTGCGTCTCGTCGGCAGTGCTTATGTCCGCAACGGAGGTCTTCTGCCCGTCCTCCTTGAGCTGGAAGAGCAGGCCCCCCTATCCAGGTCATAGGTCGTCAGGCGGACTGAACCCATGCGGCTTCCTGTCTGCCTCGATCATGCCCCCCTGTTCTGTGCTGGTCGGCACCGATGGGTCCGGCAGGTACAGCAGACGCTCAGCCTCGGCGTCCGCTGCGGCCTGCACTCCGAAATATCGATTCGACCGCGCCATGTCCTCGGCGGCACCCGCCTCGTCACGAAGCCGGCTGGCCTCGCTGACCACATCAGGGTTGGTGCGTGACAGCAATTCAGCGACCGCATGGTCGAAATCCTGGATGGTCTCGATCGACTGCCGGAACTCGGCGTTTGAGGCGTGACCGTCGGCCAGCGCAGCGACACCCCCCTTGATGCCGCCCTGTCCCTCGGCTGTGGGCAGTTCCGGCAGCAGGTCTGCAGTGGGAATCATTGATCCGTCAGCCTCCGGGATCGCCCTCATACGCTCCTATCGGTCCTGATCGTCGGTTTCAGACATCGGGATCGGCCTCGCTCGGCAGTGTGAGGGTCTGCATCCCCGCCATGTTCGCCTCCGCTCAGAGCGTCACCACTACTGGTGCGTTGGCCAGATGATACAGGTGGTCGAGGACTGAGGCGTTCACCGAGGTCAACGTGCCGTCGACCACCTGTCCGTAGCTCTCGTGGATGTGGCCGAAGACGTGCAGCTTCGGATGCAGGCGGGTGTCTAGGGCTGTCCGGAGCTTCGGGCAGCCTACCTCCTCGCCGAACGGGAGTACCCGGTCGAGCACCCCGTACGCCGGACCGTGCGTGACCAGAACGTCCGTGTCGTCCGGGATAGCATCCCAGTACCCGCCGATGGTCGCCGGCCCGTGGTTGAAGGCCCAGTCGAAGAAGGTCGGCGTGACCGGCGAGCCCCAGATCTTCACACCGTCCAGTGTGACGCCCTCGTCCTCCAGGTAGATCACGCCGTCCGGCACCATGGCCCGGGCCTTTTTCCGGCGTTTTTCGAAAATGAAGTCGTGATTGCCGGCGATAAAAATCTTGTGCCGGTGTGACTGAGCTGCGAACCAGCCCAGGAACGACTCCGTCTCCGCGACGTGGCCCTGCATCGAGTAGTCGCCGGCATGGATCAGCACGTCGCCTTCCGGGAGCTGCAGTTCGGCGTGGCGGTTGTGGGTGTCACTGATACAGACGATTCTCATGACGAGGTCCACCATACCTGTTCAGGTCCGGCGCTTCTTTTCATTCCTGGGGCAGGCTGTCGATCAGGTCGAGGGCCCGCTGCTGCCAGACCTGCACGTCACCCATGTCCGGACCGAAGACAGCTCCGTAACTCAGTGGGACCGGTTCATCCAGCAGGACGGTTCCGGTCAGGCTGTCCGTGATCGTCAGGCGGCCGTAGCGCGGTTGCGGGGTGGGGTTCACCGTCAGGACGTAACGATGGTCGAGCGTCCCGGTCCAGATCGGGGGCTGCGCTGCACCATGTTCAGGGCTCTTCGCGTCGTCATTCATCAGATTTCCTCCGTTCCAGTCGATCAGGCGATGGCCGTTCCGGTGGCCAGCAGCATGCAGGGCCGTTCGATCAGGTCGGGCCGGCCGTACATCAGGCAGCCGAGCATGGTATGCAGCATCGGCTGACCCGGGCACTGCTCGGCGCTGTACCGCCAGGGGCGCCTGAGCAGCCTCGAGAGTTCGTCTCCGCAGAAATACTCGATCAGGAAGACGCCCAGGTCGCAAAGTCGGCCCAGGACGAGTTCTGTCGGGGCTCGCGTCAGCTTCAGGGCAGTCTCGAGTTCGGGCGGCTTCAGGCGCAGGAGGGTGATCACGGTGCTGTGCTGGATGGGATCGGGTCTGAGGTAGATGCCCATATCCAGATTTTTCAGGAACGGCAACAGCGGGCGATACCGCTGTTCTCGAGGAAGCCGGGCGATCGGCAGCAACGGCAGATGGCCTGCAGGCGCATTCAGGATGTCTTCGACACCGATGCGGACACCTCCCGGCCACTCCAGCCACTGACCGTCCCCGGAGACGTTGATCTGGTCGAACGCCCTTCGGAGTCTCAGCACCCTGAACGGTTCGAGGTCAGTGAGGGTCTTCAGACTGAGATGGTGCGTCAGGCCGTCGTCGACAGTAACCCAGATCTGTGGAACCCCCGGCTCGGACAGCGCCTCAACGATGCGAGGCATCAGCTTCGTCCGTCATGGCATTGAACGCTCGGGCAAGGGTGGCGTGAACGCGGGCCGGCTGGTGCCAGCAGCCTGAGAGATGGTACCGACAGGTGATCCGTTCGCCATGGTAGACACGAATACGCAGAGCAACCTCGCCGTGGTCGGGTTGCATACAGACGATCAACTGGCGCAGCAAGTCTGTCCTGGAAAGGCCGTTCCTAGGCAAGAACAGGTGCAGTATCGGCGGTGCAGACGTGCTGTTCAGCATGGTGCTCCTTTGAGGCAATATCCGAGCCTTTCCTGTCGCTCCCACATCTTTCCTCCGATGTCGATCAAAGTGTGGATTATTAATTACATTATAGCTATGAGTGCTGTCCGTCAAGTGAACAGACTGCCGGGTGGAGTGGTGTCGTCAAAAAGGTGAGCACTCCAGCACCAGCAACGCTGGGTCTGGATCACGATGGACCGACTGACCCGCAAGATCGGCGGCTGTTTCGTCGGTCAGCGTGATCTGCACGCGGCCTCGGGACTCTGGGATAGTCTGCCTGCACCCTATCTCACGGCCCGCTGTCCCACCGATGGTCTCAAGGTCTATACCAGCGTGGTGTTCGGCGCACTGCACGACATCGGGGGCACCCAGCACATTGAGCGGTTCAATGCCACCCTGCGTCCTCGACTGGCCCATCTGGTACGGAAGAGTTTGGCGTTCAGCCGCAAACAGGCCCATTTGAAAATGCTGATTTGGCTCTTCATCCATCGATACGACGCTTCATTACCTTGACCTCACGACCGACTGACGGTTTCCGATGTACATTGAGTGCACCAGACGGTCTGCCGTGCTTCAGTTTCAGACGGCAGATGCAGTGAGCTCAGTACGCCATCCCCATACGCCCTTCCTGCACCTCCAGCCATACGGCATACCCGGCAACAGGTGTGTGGTGGTGCCGGAACATGGGCGGCCATCTCTTTTCGACAAGGAGATCGTCATGCGAGCCAGGGGTACGGTACGACTGGCCTGGAACGGGTTCCAGGCCTTGGATACAGTGCGGTCATTCGGGAGCATCCAGCCGCCGGGTCATGTGGCGTCGTCGGTCATGCCGGGCGAGATCCAGGACGACCTCGCTCCGGGAATCACCGGCAGTCCACGGGAAGGCGAGGCGATCCAGCGGACTGCGCCGTTGCAGTTCCTGCCTGGGGCGTCTGAGCCAGGTGGACAGCTGAGAAGGGCTGTTCCACAGGCTGAGGTCCTCAATCAGAGTATCCAGACTGGTCATGCGTCCGGTGACGACAGGAGGAAAGTCTTCAACTGCTGACAGGGCGCGGACGCTGACGCCGAGGATGCAGGCGAGGTCGTGTTCGGCGAGAACTGACCTGAGCCGTTCCAGCTGCAGGCCCGAGGAACGACCCTGTGCCGGTGTCACGGCATTCTGGATCGGTGTCAGATGAGCCAGGGGATGCCCGTCTTCCATCAGAACGAAGGCGTGTCCGGTGCGCAGTCGAGTGACGATGTCCCGGCTGCACATCTGCAGATCGCGGCGTGTGACCCTGCTCCACTGCCACCGTTCATCCAGATCAGTCATACGAGAATTGTAATTAATAAGAACAAGATTTGGGGCTGTAGCGATCGCGAGGCGGCGGTTTCAGCCAGAATTTTCAGTATATACCGGGAGAGAACAACGATGACAGTGAACCTCGAGGCAAGTGGTGCGGTCCAGGTCCAGGTGAAATATCAGGCGCCACGGATCAGAGGAGTGGGGATGTCGCAGGTGGTATACGTCCGGAACACGCCAGTGCTCATGTTGACCAGAATGGCCCGTCACCTCGCACCGTTCGGGGCATCTGACACTCCGGTGCGTGCAGTGGTCAGGTCCATGTGCAGACTGCAGATGGTTCTTCAGGAGCAGGGAACCGGATGGGATGCATCTGCGGACAAGATCGGAAGCGCATTGCAGACTGCATTCGGGCAGCGGGGCATGTCGCTTGAGCTCCAGGGCCGCGACCGGATGACGGTGTCCAGCCAGACGGTCAGCCCGAATACGATGATGGCCGAGATCAATGCGTACCGACGAGGCTTCGCCCAGCTGGATCTTCTGGGGATCCGAAAGGACGACGGTCTGCTGAAAGCGCTCCAGTTGAAACGAGGTGCCCTCGGCAGACATGCCAGAGCGGTCCGCGATCCGGATCAAGCGCTCAGATTCGATCGAACACCGATCGGTGTGTTCAGACAGCCGGCGGCAGCCGGATCACGCGAGTTGATTCCTTTCGCTCAGCTTGACCTGCCCGCGATGGCGCGCGCTGCGAGTGAGAAGTTGAATTGGGGACCCCGTGACTGGGTCGTGTTTCATCTCATGGAGGACGGGGGTGCGCGTGTCAGCGAGGCATGCACAGTGACGATGGCTGGCTGGGCATGGGGAGATCTGGGCAGGTCGGTCCAGCTCAGGAACAAAGGCTGCGGAAGCAGACCGACCAAGGAAGTGGTCCTGAGTGAGGAAGGTTATCTGCTGCTACTGAAGTATTTCGAGCAGGATCGGCGCCCGCAGGACGAGAACGGACCGGCATTTGACAGGTGGGCGAAGGGGCGGCCTTACACGCCGGAGAATTACCTCGAGTTCCTGTTGGCCCGAAAGATCGACCCGAATACGGTGCAGGTGTTCTTGAACGACCGGAAAGAGCCACTGAAGTCCTCAAGCTACAGGAATCATCAGTGGGCCAGGTTGAGGCGAGTGCTGCAGCTGACTGTGACGCCACATCACATGCGTCACCGGTACGTCAACCAGGAATTGACGCGCATTGAGCGTGAATTCTGGCCGGAACCCGAGTCGGAGGAGGGAAAGCAGCGCTACCGACGGGAGATAGAGCAGTTCACCGAACGGATGGGCTGGAGGGTGCCTGAGAGTCTGCTGAGCTATGACCACAGCGGCAAGCTCATGAAACGGATGGACTGGACCTCCTGGAATCGCCGGGGAAAGAGTTCCGGAGCTGCTCCCATCACCGGCGTTGCTGAGGGCATGGGATTCACGACGGCGAAGGCCAGCGGGCTGACGGGCGACAGGCCGGATGAGGACGACGAGGAGCAAGATCGTGACGAGGAATGATATCAGGACGCGTTTGCCACAAGCGCAGCAGTCACGGCTGGCCAGTGATCCATTCATCTGCCTGCCGGCATTGGAGGAGCAGTTGGACCTTCTGCTGGATTCAGGTGCGCCGTTCACACCTGTCGTGATGGACGGCGTCATAAGGCTGCTTGACCGGGGTGTGCTGCCGTCCTGCAGTCCTGACATCGTGTCGTTGCTCCGCACACTCGTTCAATGCTGGCAGGATCAGGAACAGCCAGGAAATCTGACGGCCTTTCATCCGAGAGGACTCAATCGCAAGCAGAACGAGACGCTGCTGCGGCTGCTCAACGCAGCAAAAGCGGTGGTGGATGACGGCGCGCCGGCCTGGTGCAGAGCGGAAGACATTCAGGCACTCGGTCCGGACATTCTCGTCCGTATTTTGGGGTGGCGGAATCTGCAGCGGTGGGTATCTCCACCGCTGCTGCAGTTTGCAGAGCGCCGCGCGGAAGGGCAGTCGCCGGCGGCGCTCTGGGCACTGATCCACTTTCTCTACAGTCACCGGGACAGGTGGTATTTCGGCCATCTGGTGCTGGCAGCGGCGACACTGACCGGTGAGCAGATCGATGGTGCGGATCGGAATGAACCCTCGAGTCGTCTCACCTGCATCAAACATCTCGCTACGTGCCTTCAGAAAAGTGGCTTGAGCGCAGGCTACACGTCAGCGCAGCTCGATCAGGCGCTCTCGGACATGTTATGTGGTGGTCAGGCCGCCGGTCAGACCAGCTGCCTCGCCGAGTACGTCACAGACTACGGGCGCTGTGTGGATGCCCAGGCTCGGTGGGTAACGGAACGACCAGTGGAATTACGGGCGTTGTCCTCCTACCTTTTGCCTGAAGCGACCTGGATCTATACACCCGAAGCGCGGCGGGCGTCTCGTGTCGCCAAACGAAATCAGGAGAAACGGCGGCACCGGGCAGTAAAGGCCATTCTCCCGTTCATCAAACCGCTGGGTCATCAGGTTCTGGGACGCGCAGTGGTACTGCGGGCCATCGGACAGGCCTACCTTTCGACCTTCAGGCGTATTGAGGACCAGGATATCCACGGAGAAGCGGTGCCGTTCGAGGTCACACTGCCGGACGGCTCCGCCACGCTGCGCTTCTCTCTGCGGCAAGTCCGAACGCTGAACCCTGCACAGTTCCCCCGTTCATGTCGCTGGAGTGGAATCGCAGACTGCTGGCTGACGGAATATCTGGGAGCCGAGGATGCATCTGGGACGTCGTTGCCTCTTCCCTTCTTCGCGGTCCTCCATCAGGCCTGGTACGACCCGGCTGTAAGTGCGGCGCTGGCCACGTCGATGCCGTCGACAGACTTCCAGCCGAGCACCTCGGGACTGCTGCGACCGGCGGGCATCCTGGGAGAATGTGTCACGGTCATGACGACATCGGCGATCCAGCGAGGGGAACCCTACAGGTTCCTGTTCGACATCCCTGCCCTGTGTACGGGTACCAGCATCGGGACACTGCTTCTGCTCCTCAGCATTAACACAGGGCTGCGTATTCATGAACTGCAGCAGTTTCGTCTGGACTGGGGCTACATCGGGCAATCTCCGGCTGACGGTGAACGACCGGACGACTTTTGGGTGCGCTACCTCCCGAAAGGCGGGAAACAAGCCAGACTTGACAGCAGGGAATGCCTGATTGACGGCATGCATCAGCCGCTGTGGCGGGAGGTGCTGGCGTGGCTGGGCCGGACAGGGGGGATCTCCGGACGGGCGGTCCTGGAATATGGAGCCCTGCACGGGATGGAGGCCGGGACGTATCTGTTTCAGTTCAGAGGCCGGGGGCTGTCACAGGTCAAGTTGCTGAAACTGGTCCGGGCTGTCTGTCTGGGTCTGACGGTTGTGGACGCTGAGGGACGGCCGGTTCATTTGACCTCACACCTGCTCCGCCATGGGAATACGCGAATTCGTGATGAGCTGGGTCACGACTCCGAGACGATCAGACAGGGGCTCGGACACCGCTCTAGGAAGGCTCCTGAACATTACCGCGGGCCGAGGAGTGAACGTGGCCAGTCCGGCATGCTCGGACCCATCGAAGCGCTGACACTCTGGCAGTGTCTGCTGCCTGAAATCCGTTCTGTGCAGCCTGTGCAGATCGAAGGAAAAGTTTCATGACCCACATGTCGGATGAGATGAGACTGGCCATATTCCAGCCGGAGTCCTTGCAGGAGGAGAGCACGACACGGAGAAAAGATACGGAGGAGCTGATCCGGAACGCGGAGGCACATCTGCATCTGCAAGTGCGTCAGGGAAAGATCGACAGGTTCACGGACAGGGATCTCCTGGAAGTGATCAGACAGATCGATCGAGAGGACAGGAAGGGAAATGGCATTCATCGGACGACCCTCTGGCGAGTGCGGCAGCGCCAGACAGCCGATCTGGCTGAAGCGGTGATGGATCTCGGTGGAAGTCATTTCGTCGAGCACGACTCGAAGACGTGGAGAACACGTCGGGTTGCCCGACTGCGGCGAATGGATCACCGAACGCTGGCCATACGGTTGGTAGGCCTTGACGCGCTTGAGCAGTACTGCATACGACGGCAGGAATGGTTGGAGCAGATGCGCACGCAGGTAGGATCAGCGCCTTCGGATCAGGCAGATATAGAGCCGACATTCAGTCCCGGCACAGAGATTGAGCAGCGGTTCAGGAACATCGTCGGGACATACAGCCGCAATACGTTCGCCAGAAAAATCGTAGTGTTGGAGCACAGGATCGCAGCGTTGCAAGCTCATCTCTGGAACCTTGACGTGCAACTGCTGGATAGCCTGAACAGGCAATCCTGAGGGGTAGGATGTGCAACCATCAGCTATCCCGGGAATACCCGATGGTTGCGTCAGTTCAGGCCGTTGCTGGACAGTGAAAATTCGTGGAAAGCTCCACTAGAACTAAAAATGAAATAACACGAGTGACATTCAGCGCTTTTTTCCTACGTTTGCCAGCGTCCTGCACGCGCTTTGTCGATTGCAACCTACCGAATCCGGAGCGGAATATTTCCGCCTGCCTGTCCTGAACCCCACTGACCGGATATCCAGTCGGTGGGGTTCAGGGTTTCGCAAAATCGCGCTCGACAGCGCTGAAGTCGCCCCGGAGGATCGACTCTAAGATCGTCTCAGTTCTGCCCTCCGCTGGTCCACTGGGCACGCGCCAGGGCGCCCTGATCACGTCGCTCGAGCTTCCCAGAACGACGACAGATCGCAGGCAGAGCAGATCAAGCAGTCTGAGTCCGACGGCCTCCTGATTCGTGCGATACGTCGCATGCAGGTGCTGTATCTCATCGTTCCTCAGCAATCCGTCCAGAAACGCGAGAGTCTGCGTGTCTGCTACAGCAGGCCGGTCCCAGGCGACCAGCCCCCTGACTGCCAGCGGCCTGAACCACAGGCGTGGTTCCCGACTGGCCGCCATCACTAGGACGCCTGCACTGCTCGGACGGTGCGGCACCCGCTGCAGCTGCGCAGCGCTGATGGTCTCACCGCTGTTCCACCAGATCTGCTGTGCAGACACGTCGAGACGGGCTGTCCCGAACATCCCGGGCACATCAAGGTTCGGTCTCTCATCAATGAAACCGGTCAGGTCAATCCACTGCCAGCTGCCGTCCAGACGACGTGCCCAGAGCTGGTGGTCGCCATCGACCACGATTTCTCGGAGGCGCAGACCAGGCTGTTCCGAGGCGCTGGACCTGCTCCGGGGCGGACTTTTCAGGCGAGGATTCATGGAGGGCGACAAAAAAGTAATTAATAATCTACACTATAACAGATGCTGCCTTAACTGCGTGATTGGGATACATTGGCCTGATGCGGCAGCCGAGTGCGATCAGAAGACTCCAGGGAGGGTCCAACCTGATTGGAACCCGCCTGAGAGCAGTCCGCAAGGCTCGCCGACCAAAGATCTCGATGGAGAGCTTGGCAAAACTGGTATTGGATCGAACCGGCATTCCGCTGACTCGCGCGATTCTCCTGAAGGTCGAAGCGAACCTACGCTCGGTCTACGACTATGAGGTAGTGGCACTGTCTATAGCGCTGGACGTTGACGTCAGGTATCTGTTGGGTCTGCAGGATCTGGATGGTCGTCCTCTGCCGTTCAGATACGATTTCATCAATCCGACGCCCGATATGGTGCATGAAGGAATGTCAGAGGATCAGCCGGTGACGTCTCCCCTACCAGAGACGCAGCCGTCGGATTAAACAGAAAAAGAGTTTCCTAGTTTTCTAGTCTGTCCAGGTGAGCCAAAATCGCCTCGTCGACCAGTTCCTTGAGCTTGCGTCCATTCGCGCCCGCATAGGCCTTGAGGCGCCGTTTGGTCGTTCTCCTCACCTCGGTTCCCAACGCCTCCCAGCGCTCCTCAGTTTCTGGAAGAATGGTTTTCTGGGAATCTAGGTTTCTGGTTTCTTCGTTTTCTGGTTTTCTGGCATTGAGCTTCCCGAGCGCACCGAACTTACTGGACATGGCTGAGAACCTCCTGACCGAACAGTTCGTAATCCATACCGATCAGCTTGGCGTAGCGGTCTCCCTTAACATCTCGAATCGCCACCCCCTCGTCCGCAGCCTTGCCGACGGCCGCCGCCCGCCGGATCATGGTCTCGAACACCGGAACACTCTGCTCTTTGAGAGCGTACTTGAGGTTCAGACCGTCCATGCTCGGGGCGCTCGGGACGTCTGTGATCAGTACGCGGTAGTTCTGGACTTCATGTTCGATGAGCGGTTCCAGGGTCCGGATCAAGCCCTTGCTGCTTACCCCCTCAGGTTTACAAGGAATGATCAGCAGCCGGCTCTGCTGGGCGAGCTGGACCAATGCCTCCCGGTCTTCACCGCCCTTCGTGTCGAGCACCAGATAGGTCATGTCGTCGGCGAGCTGTTCGTTCCGTGTCAACTCATGGTAGGGAGCCGCCTGGAAGGTCCAGCCCTGGTACCCGTCGTGACCCTCGAACCAGTCCATGGCACTCCTGAGTTCCTCGTCAGCGTCCAGCAGCAGTGTCGGCGCACGTTTCCCGAGGTACTGGGCGAGGTGCAGGGCTGTGGTGGTCTTTCCGACGCCACCCTTTTTGGCAGCAACGGTCACGATAGTAGGCATGCAGCTATTAAATCAGTTATCTAGATAAATAGAAAGATTCCTAGAAAGCTAAGAAGTTTCTTCCCTTGTTTCCTTGAAAACTAGTTTTCAAGGAAACAAGGGAGGTTCAGCCTGAACTTAAATGGAGTCGGAGAGCTTGAAAGCAGTGATAGATCTCCCAGGCTCCGCCTGCCCGATTTCAGGCCCGAGAGACCCTGAGCTCCGGAAAGACTCAAGGACCTGACAACGCTGCTTTCAACCTCAGTTCTGATAAGCGGTGTTATCATAACCAACATGACAGCTACCGGTCCGGCAGGGGGGAGGAGCCTCGACTTGGTCGGGTATACCGGCGACACGTTCAGTCGCTCCCGCCTCTGGACGGAGCTGGGCGAGCCCGAGCTACGTCGACTGGCCGTCGCCGCCTGCCGCGACCTGGATGCCGACACCCTCTGGTCTCTGACCGAGGCATATTTCACCACCTACGGCATCTCCGGAGCCAAGGCGAGCCGCCACACACTGCGGGCGTATCGTCAGGGCCTCCGGGTGTTTCTGGACCACGCCGGAACCCACGCGGTAAACCTGCTGCACCCGGCCCGCGATCTGGGACCGTCGTTCCTGCGCGCCCGCGAGTCGGCTGGTAAAAGCACCGGCACAGTACGGCTGGAACTGGCCGCCGTCCGCCTGCTGTACCGGGCGTTGCGCTGGGCCGGAGCCACCATCGACGATCCCTTCGCCGACGCCCGGCCGGCCCGGGAGACCACCGCTCCCTGGGACCGCCGACAGCCGTACAGCGACGCGGAGGTAGAGACGCTCCTGAAGGCCGCATCACCAGATACCCGAGCACTGCTCCTCTTCGGGGCCCACGCGGGCCTGCGGGTCAGTGAGACGCTGGCCCTGACCTGGGCGGACCTCGATCTGGGCGCACAGACGGTGCGGGTACAGGCCGGCAAGGGTGGGAAGGCCCGCACCGCCGTGATGAGTGACTCACTCAGAGAAGCGCTGCTCGGACTGGTGCGGTCGACCCCGGACACCCGTCTTTTTCCCTGGACCGACGTGGCAGTCAGGAAGAGGATGAAGAAGCTGTGCATGACCTGCGGCGTGACGTACCGCGGGTACCACGCGCTGCGGCACACGTCGGGCACCCGGCTGTACCGGATGAGCCACGATCTGGAGGCCGTGGCCCGGCATCTAGGCCACAGCACGCTGGAGACCACCCGGATCTACGCCAAGTGGAGCGACGAGAGCCTGAGAAGCAGCGTCGGAAAGTGGTGACGCTCCAGCCCCTCCGCACACGACCACCGCTGAGAAGATCTGGGCTCACGCACAGTGTCGCAGCAGGTGGTCTACCATTCAGGGTCACTGATCAGACCCGACAGCCTGTGGCAGAATCCGGCTGCCCAGAGCTCCTTTCAGCCGTGGCCCAGTGAGACTGAAGCTCGTTAAGAGATTGCGGTCCTTCCTTTTCGCCTTGCCAGAACGTGCATGTCTGACTCCACGCTCTCCCCTCCTGATCAGGACCCGTCCGCCGAGGGGCGGACGCGGGTGGTCTTGCCGCCCCGGTATCCCCCGGGCCCCCCGCTGCAGACGACCGCCATGACGCAGTTCAGCCGCGAGGTCCGCCGCTGCCCGGGGTTGCGACACGAGCTGATCACCCAGGCACAGGAAGGCCCGGATATCAGCGCCTTCGAACGGGTGCTCGCCACCGCGTACGGGGCGACCCTCGGCTTCGGAGTGGCGCTCAGCACCCCGGAGCTGCTGCACTGGGCGGACCGCGCGCTGGACTTCCGGGTTCGGACGCTGCTGGACACCACCTGGGACTCGACCGAATACACCCCTTCAGCCCCCGCCACCCCGTCTGGCAGGACGCGGCACTCGGTTCAGGTGAGGTGTATAACCACCAACGATCCGCAGTGGGGACACCTGGCCACCAGCTACCTGCTAGCGCGAGGGTTTCCGCGCAGCCCGAAGGTCCAGCGGGAGATCCAGCTGGCCTGCGCCCGCTGGCTCGACCATGGCGGACGGCAGTTCTTTCAGTTGCCGCAGCTGCGACCAAGGCACCAGTCGAGGCTGCTGCCACCCCTCGAGCCGGAGCAGATGGTGCTCGCCTACACGTCGTGCACGGTGTCGCACCTCGGCGGTGAGTCACCTGCTAGAGCGGTCACCTGGGTGCTCGCTCTCTACCGCCCTGGATCGGATCAGGCGCCGCTGGTCGGGCTGTTCGCCTGGCCGCTGCTCGGCCAGGCCCGCCGGAGCGGTCAGGGCAAGGCGCCGCATGAGCTGCTGGCCCAGATGGATCCGGGAGAGGAGGACGTGCGTGTGTTCGGCGTCTTGGGGGTGTGGGTCGATCAGCGGGCGGTCCGGCGACTGATGGCAGAGGCGACGAACGACCCGCCGGATCAAGCTTGAGACGAACGTCCGACTCCACAGCAGTTGAACCTTGAAGTACATCTGTATTGAGTCCAAGACGTGGCTTCTTGACAATTTACCTGTCAAAACCCAACCCCGTTATGGAGTGACCGCAGAGGCGTCGAACAGCACCGTGTCCGCCGTGTACCTCAGCGCCTCGCCACTGGCCACGAGCGGTCGTGAGCGAAGTTCGTAGGCATACACGGCACCATTTCCGCTGCCGCCGTCCTCCACGCTGTGCTTGACCAGCACGTTCCACCCCGCCTGAAGCGACAACCGGGTGTCCGAGGTCATCCTGAAATGATAGATGCTGACGCAGTCGTACTGCACCGTCACCGTTCCCGCCCGGTCGGCATAGACCAGCCCCTGATCGACCACGTCGCGAATGGGGTCGGACGACCGCCAGGTCAGCGGCCACCCGACCTCCACGTCCCGGCCAAGCGCTCCACCGGACAGGACGCGCAGGGTCCCCATGCCGAGATGCATGGTGGGGTCGCTGTACTGTTCCGTCTGCACACTGCACGTACCCTGGGAAAAGGGATCACTTGTCCAGAAGCGGGTAACGGGCCACAGAGCGCCGGCTGGCAGCCGGTCTGGAAGTGTGAGAGTGAAGGCCTGATCAGGGCCGATGACGGTGCTGGCCACGGGCGGCACCGCCGCGCCGTAGTGGCTGGTGGAGCCGAGATTTTCGTTCCAGCCTCGGGTACCGACGTTCAGGATGAGGTACGGCCGATCAGCACGTCACTGGTCGGTGGCATGGAGATCGTTCCAGTCAACGCTAAAGCCGGAATCGGGGCGGAAGCCCCCGAACCGGGAAGGATCACCGATTCGGGCGCGCGGTTGCAGGCGGAGGTGGCGAGCAGCGTGATCAGGAGCAGACCACCGGACAGGAGTCGGAACATGGAGAACCACAGTGTAGAGAAGGAAGCGAGTCCTGAGGTCCACAGGTGTCGGTCTTTCACAGGGCTGCAGTCTCAAAGCAACGTTCTCGTCCCGTACCGACCACACGCCCCCCTCCACTCTGGCCATGTTGGCGCTGAGCCCGATGACCCCCGAGAGTTATCAGCGGTTTATCGACCGCAGCATCCCCAGGTACGCAGCGGAGCATGTTCGCAGTGGCTGCTGGACAGCGGAGGAAGCGAACGAGCGCTCGGCCGCCGAATTCCAGTCGCTGCTGCCCCAGGGAGCGGCGACCCCGGACAACTTCTGCTTCGACCTGCACGACCCGGAGAGCCATCAAGACGTAGGGGTACTCTGGTACAAGCTGCAGCAGCGGGGAAGCGAGCAGGTGGCCTTCGTGTACGAGATCGAGATCGGCACCGACCACCGGCGAAAAGGCTACGCCAGCGAGGCGTTCGGGCTGTTAGAGCACCATGCGGCAGCAAAGGGAGCGACCGGGATTCAGTTGCACGTCTTCGTCTTCGGCCACAACCACGCCGCCAGAGCACTCTACGAACGACTGGGGTTCCAGCCGATCAACATTGTCATGGGTAAGCAGATTGGCGCCTGAGCCGCGCCCATCTGAACGCCAGCTCCCCGACCATATCCGACCCGTGCAGCACGGCATTGAGCTGGTTCACGCTCCAACTGTCCATCTCCATGAGGAGGTCGGCTGCGGGGAAGCGGGCAAGGAACCCCGGGCGGTCTTCTGTACTGCCGCTCAGTTCTGCTGTTCACCGGACGTCTCGGGCGCGGTGCCGCAGAAATTCTGGGCGCACGGGGGGAAGAAAGGTCACGTCAGGTGGTCAAGCGGGCAGGTCGGCATCAAAACCAAGGAGAACACAGTCTGAATCAGAGGGAGCACCTTCTGGTTCTTCTCAATCGCTTGTTTTTCCCACGCTTTCGGCGAGTTCGAGCACGGTCTTCGGATTCAGCACGCCCTTGAAGAAGATCACCCGCCCACCGAAGTCGGTGGTCTTCACCCCGGCCTTCTCCAGGTTCAACCGCTCCGAAACCGCCACGATCACGTCCGTTCGACCTGATTTTCTGAGCAGGTCGAATTTCTTTTTCAGGTAGTCCGGGCGCCAGTACCCGACGATCTCCACCAGGACGTTGCGGCCATCCTCGTGCACTAGACGGAAGTCTGGAATGATCACTCCCCCGGGGACCGGCACCAGGTCCACCTCCCGCTCCAGTGTCCAGGGCGTGTCGAGCTTCCCGAAGCGTTCCGCGAAGCCGGATTCCAGCGCGGAGTCATGGTCTTTCGGTTCTTTGTAGTGGCTGACGTATCCGTCCTCGCTGGTCAGCTGGAACGACCACTCGTCGTCGTTCGGATCCACCCACGACAGGTCCTTGCGTGGCTTCAGGGCCGCGCTGAGATCCCACTTCGTCACATGCAGCAACGCGGGCAGAAATTTTGCTAGCGCCAGGCCGTAGCGGGTCGTCCCGCTGAAGAGCGAGGTGGGTCCGTCCATGGTCAGGGTGAAGCCGATGTCCGCGTCCCCTTCCACCGTGACCATCAGGCCGAACAGCTTGGTGTACTTCAGCAGCTGCTTGTACCGCGCGGGTTCGTTGCGGTGGGCGGTGATGGTCAGGCTGTACGCCCGGTAGAGCATGCCCTGCGCCTGCGCCAGGTCGAAGCGCTGCAGCAGGGCGACCGGGTCGGGCGGGTCAAAGCTCACCAGCCGCTGCTGATCGTTCAGATCGGCGTACAGCAGGTCGAGCGCTTCTTCCGGGCTGTCCAACTGCAGGCGCTTCGACGCTTCTTCCAGGACGCGCTTCGTGCGCGTCCGGCTGTGCGGCGCGCCCTGCGCCAGTTCGAAGACCTTCTCGCGGACCAGATTCGGCTCGAGCAGTCCCCCAGTCTCGAATTCGGCATTGTCGTTCGCCAGCAGGTGCGCGAGGCCGCGCACCACCCGGTAGTCGCTGCGCCCCACCTCCAGCGCCCTGAAGTCCTCCTCCAGCTGGAAGCGTTTCTCGTTCAGGTGCGACTCGAAAACGTTGACCAGAGAACTGACCAGAGTCAGGTGACTGGGAGTGGGCTTCAGTCGGCGGGGCTCGACGAGCCCCGCCTTGACCTTGAACATCAGCAGCTCAGTCGGGAGCATTGATGCTCTCCCACACCGGGCCGGTCTGACCCGCCGGTTTCCACTGGCCTTTGCGCTGCTGGCTGACACGCTCCTCCCTGGTGCCCTGGGTGACCACCTCGTACAGCGTGGCCTTCTTCCCCTCAGCCTTGCGCAGGATCCGCCCCAGCCGCTGGATCTGCTCGCGTTCGGTGGCGGTGCCACTGAGGATCACCGCCACACTCGCCTCCGGCACGTCCACGCCCTCGTTCAGCACCCGGCTGGTCACCAGCGCCTGATACGCCCCGCTGCGGAACTTCTCCAGCACCGCGTGCCGTTCCTTGGTCGGCGTCTGGTGGGTGATCGAGGGAATCAGGAACTCGCGGCTGACCCGGTACACCGTGGCGTTGTCGTCGGTGAAGATCAGCGTCCGCTCGCCCGGATGGTTCGCCAGGAGCTCCTCGAGCACCCGCAGTTTGCCCTCGGTACCATACGCGAGGCTCTTGGCCTCGCGGTGGGCGATCATCGCCTTACGCCCCTCCGGTGTCCCGCTGCTCTTGATGAACGCCTGCCAGCCGTCCAGCGAGCCGAGCTGGATGCTCATCTTGAACAGGAAGCGGTTGCGCAGGGCGATCAGCTCGTCGTACTTCAGCTGCTCGCTGGGACTGAGCTTGACCAGGATGTGCACTTCCTTGTAGTCCGCCAGCGTGGTGCCTTTCAGTTCCTCGGGCCGCTTCTCATACACCACCGGGCCGATCAGGGTGTTGAGGTCGACTTCCCGGCCGTCACCCCGTTTCGGGGTGGCGGTCAGGCCGAGGCGGTACGGGGCGAGGCTCATTTCGGCGATCACCCGGGTGAAGTCGCTCGGCAGGTGATGGGCTTCGTCGAAGATGATCAGCCCGTATTTGCTGGCGAGTTCCTCGGCGTGAATCGCGGCCGAGTCGTAGGTGCTGACGAGCACTGGGGTCTCGTCGTGACTGCCCCCGCCCAGCAGCCCGATGTTCGCGTCCGGAAAGGCCGACAGCAGACCGCTGTACCACTGCTGCAAGAGGTCCAGGGTCGGCACGCAGATCAAGGTGCTTCTGGGCGTGTCGCGCATCGCGAGCTGCGCCACCAGGGTCTTGCCGGCTCCGGTTGGAAGGACCACCACGCCCTGCCGGTTCGCCCGCTTCCAGGCATTCAGCCCCTCCACCTGGTGCGAGTAGGGCGTGACTTCACGCCCGAAGACCAGCTCGAGCTTCTGGAAGCCCGCGGCCTCGTCCTTGTAGCCAACGAGATGGCCGCGCAGAAGTTCGCTGACCTCCCGGTACGCCTGCCCCGGGGCGCGGAAACTCTGGCTGCGGGCGTCCCAGGTGAACAGGTGGGCGACCACCTCGGGCACCTCCCGCATCACCAGGGTCCCCCGGTCGTATCGAAGAACCGCTGTCACCCCTCCAGGCTAGCGCACAGGGTTGAGAAACACTGGACCGGATTGGTGCTGTACGCAGTTCACCCGCCCACGCCACTGCAATTCCAGGGAGACGTCTCTCATCTTCAGCCAGGATTGGTGAAGTAGAGACGGGAGGTGCTGCAGGCCGCGCACTCTGCGAAGAACTGCTGCCGCTCTTTACGGGTTCGTGCTTTCCCGTGACACTGCTCGCACTTGATCTCGATCCGGGTGTTCCCTACGCAGTCCAGGCACTTGAAGTAGTATCCATATTTGCCGTACACCGCTTCGAGCTTTCCTCCTTGGCACTTCTGACAGGTGAAGCCTGACCCGGCTGCGGGTTTTGCCTCCCTGCTGGGCTTCACCGGCGAATTCACAGGGCCAATGGCCAGGAAGGACTCGCCGCCCGCTTGACGCATGGGCGCCTGGGACCTTCCGCCCGATTTCACCTCGGGCAGTGCCGGGGGCGGGGTGCGCGGATCCACCTTCGGAACAAGGCCCCGGTGACTGGCCCTCAGAAACGCACTCGTCCGGGTGAACTCCTCGGGCCGCAAGGTCATGCCCCACTCCTTGGCGCGCGGGTCCTTGCTCAGCGGGCTCGCCAGGCCGATTTGCTCACGGATGAGTTCTCGTACCCGGTCGACCACCTGGTCGGCCTTCCGCACCTCCTGCAGCGGACCGCGGCACTGCACCACGCCCTGATCGCTGATCGCCACCACCACATCGAACACGAACATGCTGAAGCCGCGCTGAACCAGCCCGAACACCGCCTTGCTCAGGAGTTCCTCGTGGCGGGCCCGCAGCAGTTTGCGCAGGAAGTCCGCCTGTCGCCGGGCCTGGAGCACCGGAGAGGGCATGCCGTTCCAGCGGCCGTTCCATTCCCGGCTCCACTCGTCGCGCTCATTGATGTGGACGCTGGAGGTGACACTCTTGCTCTCGATGAGGATCGCGCCGTTGCGGTGCAGGACTAGGTGGTCGATCTGGGCGGCGTCTCCACCGTCTTCCAGCCGCAGGTTGTGAAAGACGTGGACGTTGGGGTCATCGGCGAAGGCGCGTTTCAGGTAGAAGGCCATCTGCCGTTCGGCGTCATCACCGGCCCGCTGAAAACGGTCCTGGGTCGCTGGAGCCACGTGGTCTTTGGCAATCATGGATGCCCTCACCGTAGCGGCCAACCTCTGACAACTCCAGCACAGCCCGCGCCAGGCCAGGGGTCCCTCCCTGACTGAGTCAGAGCAGCCGCGCTTTTCGCAGTTCGTCCCGAAACGAGGGCAGGTTCTTGTATTTCTGTGCCAGGGTCAGCACGTGAGGCCTGGCGTCCTCAGGGCCCATCACCTGCTGCATGGAGGTGAGATACCGGGCAGCCTCAATGTAATTGTTCCGGCCGCGCAGGTTGACGAGTCGCTCCGCCAGTTCGAAGTAGAGCTCGGCTGCCCGGCTCTGCGTTGCCGGGTCCTGGGTCAGCCGGGTCGCCAGCTCGGCCCGCAGGTGGACGCTGAAGGTGCCGTTCTGCTGGCGGTCGAAGGCCTCGGCGTCGCCCGGTGAGTGTTCAGCGGTGAGCAGCAGCTGCAGCACCTGATCACGCAGCGTCGTCTTTTTCTTCAGGGCCGTGAAGATGGCCTTCCAGTCCTTGGCCCAGTCCTGGCTGACCTGGCGCAACAACTGCTCCCACCCCACATCTGCGGTGTCCAGCAGGCCCCGCTTCGCCAGTGCATGGGCCTGTTCGCGACGCCCGCTGGTGACATACCGTTCAAATAGCCAGCGCGTCTCTGCCCCGAGTCGTCCTGGGCTACCGTGCCGTGCCCGGCGCTGGGCGATGACCTGTTCGAGCACCCCCTCGGCGGCGTACTCCTCGAATAGCGGCACGTAAGATTCGAGCCTTGTGTAGGAGGACGTCAGGTACGTCACCAGCCGCCGGGATGCGTCCGGATCGCTGCTGCCGAGGTAGAACCGGATCAGCTCCGGGGTGTCGTCGCTGGTGAGGAGCAGGGCTTCCCGCTGGGCGGGCGTCTGCTGACCTCGGGGGATCAGCTGCGTCAGGGCCCGGGTGAAGACCGGACGGTAGGTGGTGTTGGCGTCGTCGTACAGGGCCTGGAACTGGCGCTGGAACCCCGCACGTTCGGACTCGGACAGGGCCTCGGTCGCGTCGGCCAGGACCGAACTTCCCGCCAGGTACACCGGGTCCTCCAGGTTGGTGAGCACCGAGAGGGCCTGAGTCCGCTCGTCGTCGCCCAGCTGGCCCTCGTAAATCAAGGTGAGGAGTCCACCCACCGCGGCCTGCATCAGGTGGTCGAACGGCTCGTCGTCCGCTTCCGCCCAGGTCTCATAGGCCGCCTCAATGCTGCGCACCATCTCGACGTAGACGGACAGGGCCTGCTGCGGGTGGGAGCCCCGGACGGCATCGGCCTCGTCCAGCACAGCTTCGAGATCGGTGGTGTCGAGACCCTCCTCGTGGTACTGCCAGCCGCCTTGGTAGTGGCGTTTGACCATATTCAACAAGGCAGGAATGCGCGCGGCCTGGGCCGCCACAGGCCCGGAGCGGTACACCAGCGAGATCAGTTCCGGCGAGACGTTCAGCATCTGCTCGATCAACCGGTGGAGCTGCCCGGTGGTCAGGGGATCAAGGAGTTCGGCCAGTGGCGGAACCGACTGAAAGTCGTCCGGGGACTCGACGTATCGGGTCAGCAGGGCCGCTGCATGCTTACAGCGGCCGCCATCACCCACCGGGCAGTTGCAGCGGCCGCTGATCACCTGTCCGGCCTGCACCGTCGCCCTGACCGTGTAGGCGTCCTGACCATAGGCCAGGCCACTCAGAGACAGCCCATTCGGACCGGGCTGGGCCACCAGACCATCGAGCTCACGCACGTAGGAGCGGCCTTTGCTGATGGACGTCTGCCCGGTCCAGGCCAGGACCATAGCCGTCGTGAGGACTTCAGCTGCCATGCAGCCAGCATGCCATACCGGGTGCTCAGGGAAGAACACGTCCAGCCGTTCAGGTGCCGTTTGCCCGGCGGGACTCTTGTAGGCGAACAGGCTGGGGAGGGGACAGGTTCACCCTTCGCGGTGGCACCAGGAGTAATCGCCCGTCGACGTTGAGCAGGCGATCCGAGTAAAGCGCGCCTGCCAGGGCAATGACTTCCTTCTCGGCAGAGGCGACGGAACCCAGCAGGCCGCTCGGCCCTCGGCTGTCCTGATGCCAGGGGAGAAGAACCATGGTGACGGGTGCTCTCAACGTAGGTGGGTCGAACGTCGTGAAGAGGGTCTTAGCCCAGCGTGCGTACTCCCGTGTTGGCCCTCGGTAGGCGGTGAAGCCGAACATCGCATGGCTGAAGTCTTCGATGTGGTAATCGAGTCCGTAGCCCCACCGGGCAAACTTGTCGAGGTTGCGCCGGATGTTCACGATGTTGTGGCTGACTTCATGGCTGGTGCCGCGCCGCTCGGTCTTGCCGATATACAGCGGGTTGAAGGCCTGTGCCTCCCCGACACCCACCAGGTACAGCAGCCCGGTCCAGGTGTCGTCCTCGAACCCCACCTCGATCAGCTCAATCATGGCAGCGTCGAAGCTGGGTGCCCGATCATCAGTACCGAACAGCCGCTCAGCGGCCCGGTGGCCGAGGATCACCCCGGCGGCCAGGACCGCGGCGATCACGATGAAGCCCGGCTGTACCGTCACGTGCAGGGTGTTCGGGTCACCACGGGGCAGGGCGCAACTGCCCGGCGATCAGCGCGTGGGGGATCACCGCGCTGTCGCTGAGCATCAGAGCGAACTCACGGGGAAGTCGGTCACGTGCCGGCCGCTGGAAAAGATGACGTTGGTGGTGGGGAGAGGGACGGCGGGGTGGACATGAAGGCTCCTGTGATGACCTGGTCAGTCGAAGAAGCCGCCGTGCAGGGCATGCTGTGCTAGCATTGTCAGCGCGCAGGGACGCGGCCGCTCTTCAGCGATGGAGAGCTCCCTCACCAAGGCCGAGACGAGTGAAGTAAGAACAATCGATGACCGACGCCGCCCCGCGGATGGGGACCGGCGAGTCCTCTCTACCGAGTTCCGGGCCACAGCCGACTTTGCCCGCACCAAGGCTGTTTCAGATGTACAGATGTGAGTACTGCCAGCAGCTCCAGGCTGCCGGCATTTCCAGCGTGCTTGTTCCGGTCGAGACCCGGGTCGTGACCTATCCCTTCCGGGAAGATGCCCTGCCGCCACTGCCGAAGAAGCAGGGTGACCGTACCCGCCGGCGCCGGACCCTTGATCGCCGCGATGATCCCGGCGGAACGGGGTATGAGACCGTGCGTGAACGGCGCTGCTGCCCGACCTGCGCGGCGAAGGCCGACCGGCCAGAACCGACTCAGGAGCCGGTACTCAGCCGAGACTGAGCCTGTAGGGCAGGCTGGTGTACGCCATGCTGCGTATTGCCGCCCCCTACCCTGAACAGTACAGTGGCGCTCAGGTCACTTCCGGGCGCCCCGCACTGCAGGTTTCTTCCAAGTCAGGTTCCGGTATTCCGTACCGGGGATGGTGGTATCGAATCCATCAACCCGCTCCACCTTCGCCCTTTCCCTCTCGAGGTTTCTCCGATGAAGCACATGCATCCACAACCCGAACGCCGATTTTCCCAGGAGCCGTGCTTTTGTCAGCCGGCTCGGGTGCGTCAGGATGTGGACCTCCGGAACCTCGGGGGGGTGGACCGGGAGCGACAGCAGTAGCTGAAGTTCCGATCAGGGTCGACCGACCGCGCTGACGTGCCCCCGCAAGGGAAACAGCACGTCGGCGCGGCCTTTTGTATCAGGGCCCTGGTTTGATCGGCAGAGCGCCAGCTTTTGGAGCTGGACGTTGACGGTTCGAATCCGTCGGCCCCTTTCATACGGTCCGGTAGCTCAGCAGGAAGAGCATGGAGCTGAAGCGTCTAAGGTCGGCAGTTCGAGCCCGCTCCGGGCCACCAGGTTCCGAATGAACCGCAGCAGCACGTCGACATGGGTGAGTGACCGAGCCAGCAGATTGCAACTCTGCGTACCCCGGTTTGATTCCGGGTGTCGACTCCATGTGAATCCGTAGCTCAGGTGGAGAGTGCCCGGTTACGAACCGGGAGGTCGCAGGTTCGAAGCCTGCCGGATTCGCCAGCTTCAACTGTCCGTGATGGTCCCTCTTCGCTTTCTTTCATGGTCCGGTAGCTCAGAGTGGCGGAGCGGCACTTTCATGCGGTGCTGGTCAGCGGTTCGAGTCCGCTCCGAGCCTCCGGTTTCAGCGATTGGCGCAGTCAGGAGCGCACCTGGTTTGGGACCAGGGGCGGGCAGGCGTGCCCAGGCGCGTCCGTTCTGCCCAAGAAGGTCGAGTGTTCGAATCACTCATCGCCGACCAGGGAATGTTCCCAGCAGTATGGTGGGCATCGTCCAGCGGTGAGGACGCTGGCCTGTGAAGCCGGAGACACGGGTTCAATTCCCGTTGCCCACCCCACCAAGGCCCTATCGTCCAGAGGTCAAGACGGGAGACTTTCACTCTCCAGAGCGCGGTTTGAGTCCGCGGTGGGCAGCCGGCAGACGCGAGCATTGCAGTTGTATCAAGGAGGAGTTCGTATGAGCCTGACCGACACCCTGAAAGAAGATCTCCTGACTGCCCGGCGAGGCGGCGACGCCACCAGTGTGCAGGCCGATGCGTTGCGCTTCCTGGTCGGTGAGACGGAACGCTACGCCAAAGGCAACCGCTGCGCCGCGGACCGGGCCGGCCAACCGCTCGACGATGCAGAGACGGTCAAAGTCATCTAGGGCGTCGTGGCCAGCCTTGACGCCAGCCTGGAGCAGGCCCGTAAGTTGGGCCGGGACCGGTCGGCCATGGAGACGCAACGGGAGCTGTTCGGCCGATACCTGCCGGCGCTGCTGACGTCCGGGGAACTCGACCGGGCGATTGACGAGATACTCACGCTTGACCCGCAGGCCCGGCTAGGTGACGTGATGCGTGAGCTCCAGGGTCGGTACGCCCGGCGGTATGACGGACAGGACGCGCGGGTGCGGATTCAGAAGCGGCTGGCGGGATAGGGGAAGGCGATTGTTCATCTGGCAGGCGGGGCGGCAGTTACTCTCCAGCCCGGAAATATGGGTCTGAATCCCCGCTGAACGGGGCTGAGCTGCGTTTCTGCAGGATGTCGGCAAGGCCGTTTCTGACCTCAAGGCAGAATCAGACCCTTTCGTTCTGTTATGGAACGCAGAGGAACAGTGTGGAATCAGGTGAAACTTTTCATCTCCAGGAGCGCTTTTCCGGTGGTCGGGAGGAGGATTTATGTTCACCGAGAGGAACCGGGTGGAACGGTCTGGAACGAGCTGCTGCACGCGCACTGCATATGGGACGGCCGAAAGATCTGATATCTGCGTCTCAGTCGGACAGCATTCATGGCTACACCGGAAGCAGGCGGCGAGACCTGCCAGTCGATCTCATTTCCATTGCTGCTGCGGATTCCAGGTCTGTCCGATCATACCTTCCCCGAGGCGGGAGTCTGGTGGATTCATGTCGGTATCCCGATGGATTTGCTGGGGCCCCGACGTCCAGCACTTCGGCTCAGCCGTCGGTCTCCAGCACGGCCGCGAGTTCCGCGTCGGGCAGGATGAACTGGGCGGCACTGGCGACCAGCACCGAGGGATCGGCCCGGTAAGTTTCCAGGCGGCTCAGACGCTCCGGTGTCCACGCTCGTGACGCCAGGCTGCCCAGTACCAGCGCCGCCAGGGCCAGTCTGCGCGCCTCCGCCGGGCCGACTACCAGAATATCTTCGAGCGTTTCCACCTCAGAGATGTCGGTCCGTCGTCCTGCACCCAGAAGGGTAGTCACCCCGACCGTCAAGGCGTCGGCATGAAGCCGGCCGTCTGCCGCCCAGGTCAAGAGGCGCGCGCCCAGTTCCGCCCACTCCAGTGTATCGACCGCCAGCCCGACCTGCAGATGCAGGGTCAACGGATCAGCACTCAGGGCTTCGAGCACCCCCCGGACCAGCGGCGCGGCTTTGCTGCGTGATGCGGAGGCTGCCGTCTGGAGCGCGTCCACGGCGCTGACGAGCGCGCGCCGCTGTGGGAGCAGCCTGGCGAATGCGGCCGAGACCGCCTCCGCGTCACGGGCCGTGTAAGATGCGAACACCAGCCGTCCCGCCGCCCGCGCCTCCTCGGTGTGAGGCGAAGACAGCCGCTCCAGCAGGGTACCAAGCAGGCGACGCCCGGGGTCGGTCACACCCGTCTGGAAGCGCAGGGTCTCCAGCCGGACCAGCGGATCGGGGTGCGTCAGCAGGGCCCTGAGCAGAGCCAGATACTCCTCCCTGTGTTCCTCTCTCACGCCCTGTGCCGGCAGACGCACCAGCCCGTCATTCAGGGCCGCGTCGCCGGAACGGGCCGCCGCCAGCAAGACCGGCCAGGTCTCCGAACGGTTCAGGTGGTTCCAGAACCCGCGCAGCAGGGCGAGACGCACGTCGCGGTGAAGATCTTTTGGCACGAAGTCCAGCAAAGCCCGGAAGGCGGCCTCGCCAGGCAACTCGCCGATCAGCCGCACCACCTCCTTGAAGACCGTGATCCTGTCCTGCGGCACCTTCTGCAGCAGGGTCAGCGCCCGGGCGGGCGGAAGGCTCAGCAGCGGTCGGCGCAGCATGTAGACCGTGATGCGGGCGCGGTCGTCGTCCAGCGTCTCCAGCAGCGCCGTGAGTCCCCGGCCCTCGTCGAATCGGCCCAGCATCCTCAGCGCGGTGTCGCGCAAGGCGAGGTTGGTGTTCTGCAGGTCGCTCAGCTGCGTCAGGCGCAGCAGGGTCAGGTCTTCTGCCGGGCGGGTCGCCCCGGTCAGGCGTGCCAGCAGGGAGGGCCGCTCCGGTCGCGCCTGAGTGTCCAGCGGGACCGGCGAGGGCAGCGCGGTCAGCTGACGCAGCGCGAAGAACACGCCGGGATTGTCCCGGATGCTGTCGCGCGAGACTTCGATCAATGTCCGGGCGAAGCCCTCCTGCTGTGAGAGGGTCCAGCGGAAGAATCCTGTGTCCAGCGGCAGCAGGAAGCGCGTCTTTCCGGTGCTGAACCGTCCTTTGAACGCCTGCCGTCCGAGGAACGGCGTGAGCAGGTCCTGGCGGTATCGGTGCAGATGGGTGTAAACCGGCGGCTGCGTGGCCCAGCTGGCGTCCTGCTGCAGCAGCCGGGGAACGAGGGCGGCGAAACGCTCCTTCGCGTGCTCGGCGAGCAGGCTGAGCGCCCCGGTCGCCGTCCACGCCGTGACCGAGTTCCGGGTGAGGCGCTCCAGAAGGTCGAGCAGTGCAGGCGCCTCTCCAAGGAAACGCCCCAGGCTGCGCAGGGCCGAGAGGAGTTGCCCCTCACGCTCCCGCGTCTCCCAAGTCCCCAACACCGGCAGGAGGGCAGAGGTCACTGCCCGGGCGGTGTCTGATGTCAGGCGTGACTCCAGCCGCCCGAGGTTCACCTGACCGCGGGTCTGCACCACCCGCTTCAGCCATTCGGCGCCCCACTTCGGATGGAACGGCAGCAGGTCCACCAGCAGGCGCTCGGCAGCCTGCGCGGTAGTGTGTGACAGGTCGGCGGCATTCAGCGTGGCCTGGATCAGCTCACCGAGTGCGTCCAGACTACTCAGCTGCCAGAGTCCCGGCGGCAGCGCGGCCAGTCCCGTGAGCATCCGGTTGCGAATCGGGTCCTGCTCGTTGCGGCGAGTCGAGAGCAGGGAGAGCAGCTCTCCCTGCCGGGCGCGGTCGTACCGCAGGCTGAAGATCAGAGCAGAGAGTGCCGCGCCGCGCGTGTCAGCGTCCGGGCTGCGCAGCGGGGTGTCGATGACAGTGCGGGCCTCGGCCCAGGGCAACAGCCCGGCGTAGGGAAGTCGCTGCAGGGGCCGGGTCTGGAGAAACGGCAGTGCGAGGTGCCGCCGCGCCTCTGATATCCGCAGGTCGGCGGGCAGGCTGGCCGCCAGCGTCAGTGGAAGGACGCCTTCCGGAGAGGTGGAGCCGGCCACGAACGCCGGGCCCAGTTCGCGGCGGTGTTCCGCGCCCAGACGGGCGAAGGCGCGGTCAGCGGCGGGCAGCACTGAGGGCCGCTCGCGCAGCAGCACCAGCGTCTGCCCGGAAGTCAGTCGCCGCAAATACGGGGTGAGCGAGAGCCGCGTCCGGTCGGAGGTGCCGAGCAGCAGCGCCGCCAGTTGGGGGGCGTGCCGGACTGCGAGCGGCTGAAGATGCAGAGACTCCAGGGGCGTGGTGCGTTCCAGCTCGCGCGTCAGCTCGAGGGCCAGATCGCCCGCCCGCTCTGCGAGCAGTTCCAGCACGCTGTTCACCCGGAAGACCAGGGCCGGATCCAGCTCCCGGCTCGCCCGCGCCTGTCGCAGCAGCTCCTGGCCTACCAGCACCGGATGCAGGCGGGCGAGCCGTCTCCAGTCTGGCGGCGCGCCCTCCACCAGAGCTTCCGGAAGCAGTTCGGACACCCTCCGCGAAGAGGCGAAGGCCAGCAGGGTCCAGACCTCGGCTCGCCTGCCGTCCCCGAGCAGGTGCTCCGTCCAGGCGTCGACCGGTCCACTGCCGCGTCCGGCCTGCTGCCAGCGGCCGAGCAGCGAGCCATGCCGGGTGGAAGGCAGGGCTTGCAGAAGCCGGATCAGCTGCTCGTCGCTGCACAGCCGGGCTACCTGCCGGGTCGCTGGGCCGTGTACGTGCACGGACAGGTCGAGCGCGGCCTCGAAGGTGCGCTGGGCGTCGCGGCTGCCGTAGGTGGAAGCCAGGACCAGTCGGCGCTCGTAGACGCTGCCGCCCGCCAGGTCGTCGAGAATCGGCTCGCGCTCCGCTCTCGGCAGCCGGCCCAGCGTGATCATCCGGCGCGTCCGGTCGTGATGGGTCAGGGATTCGAGATCGGTCAGCAACTGGGCGGCGTTCATGGGCAGACTCCTGGAAGTGGCGGTGGACGTGATGGAGTGTAGGGCTCGTCTCTCTATTCTGAGGGCTACTCAGCATCTGGAGGAACGATTCGGAGTGTTCGGGCCAGGGTCTGCCTCGCTGCCGCCAGGCGCTGGTCGAATGTCAGGTCGAGAGCCGTCCTGGCCGCTCCACGACTCCAGAGATAAGGTAGCCTGAGCTGGACCGGACAGACCTACGCACACACCCTGATCCGCTTCGGAGGGTGGATGTTCGAGGAGTGGACACGAAACGCGCTGGACAGGAGGAAGCCAAGTAAACCTGGCTTCCTCCTGAGCGGTCTCTGCGACGACTGGTGCAGGTTGGACGAGGTCCTCGCCCCGTACCGCGCCTGCTGCGCCGCAGAGGCCTGGTTGACCGGGTGAGAGAATGACGGATCTGACCGTCGTGGAGACCGCCCATGCCGGCTGGCGGAATTTCGATTCCTTCCCGGAATCGGAACTGAAGGCGGCGCTCGGAAGGCTCTCTGAGCAGCCGACGCCCGGGGCGACCGCCTTCTTCGCTTCGGTCGTCGCGAATTTCGATCCCGACGACACGGATGGCTTCTGGATCCAGCAGGCCATCGGGTATGCCGGCACCCTCGGACGCGCCTCTCCGGACGCCGTCCATTATCTCGAGGCGATCCTCGGCGACTACCGGCGGTACTCCGTTCTCAGCGGCCTGATCGGCACGGCTGCCTACGCCCTGGGCAGAATCGCCGACCATCCGAATACCCTGCTGGTGCGCGCGATCGAGGGCGATTCCGTAGGGTTCTACGCGCCGCCGGCTGCCGAAGACGACGATGCGGAACTCGTCGCGTTCGTCAGAGCCGCTGCCTACGGCGCGTACATCATGACGCCCACGGACTTTCAGACGGGGTTCGACGCCGCGCAGGAGCTGAAGGGAAGTCGGCGTCGACCGACGGTGGAGCTGGCGGAGCAGGTCATTGGCAGCTGGCGGGCACACCAGGGAAAGAGCTGAACTCCTTCTTTGCAGCCTGGGGAAGGGCGGATCAGAGGTTTGAGTGCCCACTGCGGCTCGCAGGTTTCGGGCGATTCCTCAGTCCTGTCCTGGCCGAGGGGCCCGAAGTTCCGATCGGAGTGAGACGTCTCGGCCCCCAGCCCACGGATGTGACCCGGACGGACGACACCTACAGGCTCCCGTCCGCACCGTGAACCCCGTGCGGGCGGCCTGACTTCCCTGTCAAATCACCGGTGAGTCCCGGCTCAGTCTTCGACAGCCAGGGCGTCGCCCGTCAGTTCGACAAGGCGGCGGAAGTGGCCGTGAATGGCTTCCAGCGCAGCCCGGGAGATGAGTGTTCCCGACAGGTCGAGGTCGGCCGTGAGGCTGCGGAGGTCCCCGAGAGCGTCCAGGTCCACCCGCTGCTGGTTCCAGGAAGACCGTAGCTGGGGCACGAGTCGTTCTGCCTGCGAGCGCTGCTCGTCCGTCCATTTCACAAGCAGGCTCGGACATGTTGCTGCAGAAGATGGAAACAGACATTTTCGACCCCGGTTCGAGAAGGACAGATCTATACTGCCTGCATTCGGGAGGTCGACGATGGATCACAAACCCAGAACTTCCTCCAGAGTACAGCGTCAGGCCAAACTGCCGACCTTCACCCCACAGCCGCCAGTCCAGTCGACGATCTTTACGGCGCAGCTCCAGCGACAGGCACAGGTCGCTCAGCAGCTCACGGCGCACACCGTCCGACCCGTGGCTTTTCAGCGTCAGCAGGCCAGCACGGTCCTTGAGGCCTCGAGCCTGCAGCGGGAAGTGGACGAGAGTCTCAGCCTGAGGCGGCAGGCTCTGGAAACCCGACTCAGTGAGGGCCAGGGATCCGGCGGGGGAATCCACCCTCCTCTGCAGCGGTCCACTTCGGGTCAGACACCACTCACCCCACTGACCCGGCCTCCTGCCAGTTCCGCCGACTGGGTTCAGGCCGCCAGGCTGGAAGTGCAGCGGGTCGCGGACCCGGCAGTACCAGAACAGACCCGCTGGTTGAGCGGTGCCGAGCGCGAACGCCATCTCGGAGCACTGAAAAGCGTCGGACACGGTCTGGCTCAGGGCTTCAAGGCGGACCGGGGCCCGGCGGTGCAGCGCTACGCCGAATATGGTGAACACCTGGCCACCCTGCAACGTCAGGCGTTGACCAGCAGTATTCCCCGAATGGTGTTGACTCAGCTGTCACCCACAGAACGCCCGATGCTGCAACGGGCAGTGGACGAGGCGCTGCAACGTCAGGCTGAGCAGGACGACCAGGATGCAGGCGCGCTTCACCTGCATTCGTTGCAGCGGCAACTGGCGGAACTCGACCGGCAGGCCGAACAGCCGATCCTGGAACGCATCCAGGCGAGGCGGGGCAGCGGTGCGCCGCTTCCAGCCGCCGTGCAGCGACAACTCGAGGTCGGGCTGAACCATGAGCTGTCGGGCGTGCGGATCCATACGGACACCGAGGCCGACCTGCTCTCGAAAAAGGTGAATGCGGTGGCCTTCACCACCGGACAGGACATCTACTTCCGGTCGGGAGCCTTCGATCCGAACAGCCAGACCGGGATCGAACTGCTGGCGCATGAGGCCACGCACGTCAAGCAGCAGGGAGAAGGCCGGGTCGCGTCCGGCATTGATCCGGATGCCGGACTGGAGGCGGAAGCCCGGCAGATGGGCAGACAGATCAGCCGCGGCGCACCTCAGGCAGGAGCCGTCCGACCGCGCCAGATTGCCGCTCCGAAGCCGGGTTCAGTCCTGCAGCGCGCGCCCGCTCAATCCACGGCCGCTCCCCGAGCCGCCAGCGCCACATCGCAGGCCCGGAAGCCGGATCCGGCAGAATACGCGTGGCAACTGGCCGACCTGCTGAGGGGAAAAACGCAGCAGGTCGCCAGCGACGCTGCGATGAGCAAGCTGGACGGCTCAGGCGAAGGTGTCCTGGCGCACTACCGGGATCGCCTGCTCACCTCGTTCGGCCGGGGCGTGACGGCCAACCTGCTGGCCGGAACCACCCGGCAGCTCGCCAGCCGGCCGGCAGGGGCTGCAGATCGTCTGCAGCTCTACACCCTCCCGATGCTGGACCCGGCAGCGGTCGCCCGATTGAGCAGCAGACTGGCGTCCCTGAAGACGCTGGGCGTGCTGGAACCGACCCTCAAGGCCTTCGAGACCCAGTACGGCAAGAGCCTCTACTCGGTCCTCGGCGAGCGGGTGCGCGATCCCGGCCTGCGTGCCCGGCTCCTGACGCATCTGCCGGCACCCATCAGCGAGGCGCAGCTGACCCGGGACGCCTTCCTGGAAAACTTGGCGGTGAACTTCGTCTATTCCAACCAGTCCGCCAGGCAGATGAATACCGAAGCCCAGCCGGAGGAACGCCGGGGGGCGAAGGCCGGTCAGCTGCTCGAGGCGTTCGGCTATACGGCAGGCGAGCCGCTCTCGGGGCGCTGGGGTCTGCAGATGCGGATCTTCACTCCGATTCCGGGAAAACCCGGGGTGAAGCCGTCGAAGGATGGGGCCCGTCCAGTCATCGTGGCATTCCGGGGCACGGAGGGCATTGCCCTGGATTCGAAGAAGAATCCTGAGGGCGCCGTGGACACCATGATCGGCGACTTCGCCAAGGCGCAGCCCGGGTACAATCAGTTCGATGCCAACGCCTCCTGGATCGACAAGACCATCCGGGCGGCCGCCAGGGGCGGACGGGTGACGATGATCGGGCACTCGCTGGGTGGGGCGCTGGCGCAGATCGCGGCGGCCCGCTACCCTCAGCTGACGGGAGGCGTGGTGGTCTTTCAGGCGGCCAACATCAGCCAGCAGGACGTCGCCCGGGTCGAGGCCTACAACAAGGCCCATCCCGAACGGGCGGTGCGCAGCCGCAGCTACCGGGTGGACGGCGACGTGGTACCGACCTCCGGCGAGGCCACCCTGCCCGGCCAGATCTACTACTTCGACCGCGCCGGCCAGGCGATCGCGCAGCCGAAACCCGTGACACCGGCTCCCCCAGCCGGTGAGCATTTCTGGCAACGCTGGGAGCGCCAGGGCCAGGGCTGGGTGGACGATAAGAAGAGCGGGGCGCTGGCTTGGGCCGGCGGGCAGCTGACGGCCAACATGCCGTATCTCAATGCGGCGGCCGCTTCCAAGGGCCACGTGGTGCCGATGCTCGCGACTTCCATTCGCGGTGAGCGGCAGGGACCGACCGATCCGCAGCGGCAGGCCCTGCTGAATTTCGGTCAGCGGGACGAGAACGAACTGGCGCACCGGATCAGCGACGGCAAGGGAGGATTCGTGACCCAACCAGCCCAGGAACACGTGCGGACAGTCTTCAGCGGAAGCTACTCGACGGCACGCGACCCGCGCCTGCGGGGTGAGCCGGTCCGGAAGACGGCGGTGCCGAGCGCGATGGACCTGACTCAGGGTTACGCCGGGGTGTTTCAGGACAACATCGCCTACGATACCGGCCTGGGGCACCTATTCGCCCTGGCGAGCAAGGCGAAGGAGTACAAGACCTTCGAGCAACAGGTCGCGCAGGTGTTGGTCAAGCCTTCGCTGGAGTTGCTGCCGGAAGACGTGGCCCTGGCACGGCAGCTGCATCTGGACAAGTCGCCGCGAGCCAACGCGACGGCGGCCCTGAAGAATCTCATCGATTTCCAGCGCACGGACATCGGCAAGGCCACCTCCGGCCTCTCCGACCGTTGGCCGGTCCATGCCCGTACGAACGCGGACAGGTTCCTGAAGTCCAAATATGACGACCAGATGGCGAAGTACAGCCCTGCACCGGTCCTGAGCACATACCAGACGAAGGGGGCTTCGGCAGATGCACCGTTCCGGATCACCCTGCCCGGACGGATCAGGGCTCAGCTGGCGGACACCACATTCGTTCGTCAGATCTGGTCTCTCTACCACCCAGGAGCGCAGAAGTGAGCCGTCCGCTGCTGGTCCTGCTATGCATTCTGCTCTTCACGAGCTGTACGGAGAAGTCCCGGACGACCGGATCCGAAGGAGTGACGGTGGATGTCAAACTGAGCACGACACCAGATGTGGTCCAGGCGCTGGATCAACTGCTCACGACCGAGCTGAAGTGGAAGCCGATTTCCTGCCCTGGAATACAGCTCATTCCCCTCGCACCCGGCACGGTCAAACACTGTTTCGTCTCCGGCGAAGAGCCCGAAGCGCTGCTGCCCAGAATCTCGGACCTGCTGGCCGAGCGTAGCCAGAAGAAGATGCCGTGGCGCCAGGACGCCGGGTTCTGGGTCAGCGACTATGTCGTTCAGGGTCCGCCGAGCCGTGGTCTCCTGTTTTCTCTGGTGGCCCCTGGCGTCAGCGCGGCGATGCGGGAAGATCCACTTCTGAAGGATGCCGGAACAGTCGCATGGTTCATCGTCGACAACGATCCGGGTTGAGCAGGCACACGGCCCACTTCCGACACCTTGACGCGCAGAGAGCCGACTAGAGTTCCTGACTGGTAACAGGGTTCACGGACGAGACGGACGGTTCGTGTTTGCCCCGCCAGTAGATTCAGAGGAAGGGAGCGTCTCGCAGCGCACCGGCCAGGGTCGATGCACATGCACATGGCGGACGGGGACAATCACAAACTGCCCGGGTGTGAGAGACGCCCCGCCCTGATCCGGACGCGACACCTCCCCACCCATATGACAGCCGCGACGCACGTTGACCTCAATCGTTATCCCGCCAGCCTTCACCCGGATCGAGGGGAACTTCGGGCGCCTCGGTTTCTGTCCTCATCTCCTGTGTGGCCGTTCTGAGCTCACCAGCTTTGCGTGCGGCCTGGGCACCGAGGGTCTGGGCACGGTTCAGCAGCGGCTGCGCGGCGGCCGTGAGGTGACGCTGATGTTCACCCAGGAGCTGCCCGGTCGTCACGGCGTCAAGGGTGATCCGGTCGGGTTCAGGGACGAAGACGGTCCCGCAGCGCTGACACATGGCACTCTGCTCCCATACCTGACGCTGATACGGATAGATACGCGTGTTGTAGGTCAGGGCGGCATAGAAGGACAGGCCGCCGAGCAGCAGCAGCAGCACGCCCGGCCCGGTGTGACCGGAGAGCAGGAACAGGCCGACGACCGCCATGAACAGCGAGAACGCCACGGGCTTGCGGGTCGGAGGCTCGGCCCTGGCCGACGCGGCCGACTGGACGGTACCGCTGGTTCTGCTCTTCCCGAACGACGAGAACAGCAGGGACCAGAAGCCGATGAACGGGAAGAGCAGGAAACTCATGGGACTGCACCCACCGCCTCTCGTCCGGGTGTCGACGGAACTCAGGCCGGCCTCGTGGACGACGTTCAGGTACCTGGCATCATGGGCGCCGCATTTCGGACAGCTGACCGCCGACGTCACGGCGTTCTCTCTGCGAGCGGGGAAAATTTCGGGTGAGCGGATCTCCTGTCGGCATCGTTCATAGCGTTCTCCTGTCCGCCGGGCACCTGGCTCCGGGCACCGGACTGCGCAGAGTCTGGCCAGCAGGCGTGAAAACCGCGTCAAAGCGCGTGAGACACGCCGTCCGGACCAACCACGCGCGTTTCCCCGGCCTCGCCGGCACCGGGCACAACCCCTTTTGACGCGGTTTTCACGCCCCTCCGTGACGATGCTCCTCGATGGAAAAGAACCGGACGTATGGAGGGAGCAAGACATGAAGACATTGACCTGCCGGAATTGTGAGATGGTGATGACCGAACCCATGCCGAGAGACGAGGAGTCCAGAAAGGTGGAACCCGGATGACCGCCGCACGACCTGCCGTCTCCGATCTGACGACGCGTTCCGGGCTTGATCCCGACCGTCTGTACCTGCAGCTCCTCGGTGAGATCCGACTCTGCCGGGCCGGAGAGACATTGCCCCTGCCGGGCCCCAAGCCCCTGGCGGTGCTTACCTACCTGCACCTCAAGGGACGGACCAGCCGCGAGGAGCTCGCCGAGGTGTTCTGGCCGGGCAAGGAGGCTGCACAGAACGTCCGTCAGGCCCTGCTCACGCTGCGCCGCCTGGACGGGGCCGGGAAGTGGCTGGTGGAAGCCGGGTCGGAGGTCACGCTGGCGGCGGTCAGCGACGTCAGTGAGCTGCGTCTGCTGCATGGACGGGGTGAACCCGGATCGGCCCTTGATTTCGCGGTGGACGGCGGCACGCTGCTCGGACGGCTCAGCATTCCGACCGGCCTCTTCGAATCATGGCTGGAAGAGGAACGGCGGACCGTCCGGGACCTGCAGCTCCAGGTGCTGCACGGCTGCGGGCTGGAGCTGCTCGAAGCCGGTCAGTACGACCGCGCCCGGACGCTCCTGCGTCAGGCGATGTACATGGAGCCTCAGGCGGAGAACGAGGGCACCTACCGCGCCCTGATGCTGCTCGAACACCGGGCCGGGCGGGGCGCCGAGGCGCTCGAGGTGTTCGAGGAGTGTCGCCGGATGCTGGAGAGTGAGTTCGGAGAGCAGCCCGAACAGGAGACGCTTGACCTCCTGCGGCAGATCGAGGACCGGCAGTCCGGGACGAACCGGCGGGGCCAGCTGCTGCGGGCCGGCATGCCGGCGGCCGTCGACCCGGAACCCTGCTTCGGCCGTCACGCCGAACTGGAGGACGTGGGAAGCCTGCTGCTGCAGCACCGGGTGCTGGTGCACGGGCTGGCCGGGCTGGGCAAGACGAGGCTGGCCCGGGCGGTCGCCGGACAGGTCCTGCAGCGGGGAGAGCAGGTCGCCTGGCTGGAGATCGGCGGCGATCCGGCCGAGGTGATCCTCGGCGGCCTGCACGGTCTCCTGCAGCTTCCTCCGGGCCGTGACCTGGAAGAGGCGCTCGTACAGGCCGGAGTAGGGCTGCTGGTGCTCGACGACGCCACGAACACCTACGCCGCTCAGCAGGTGCTGGCCCGGCTTCCGGCGTCCCTTCCGGTCCTCGTGACCTCGCGGCTGAGGCTGCCCGGTCTGACCCGGGTGGAACTTTCGCGGCTCTCCAGGACGGCGGCCCTCGCGCTCCTGCACCACCACCTGCCGGAGGGGACCGATCCGGGAACGGTCAACCGGGACGCGCTCTGCGCCCTGCTGGGAGACCATCCCTTCGCCGTCCGGCTCGCCGCGCGCACGCTCGGCAGCGGCTCCGGGCCCGAGCTGGTGCGGGCGTTGTACGACGCGCCCCACGACACGGTCCGTGCCCTGCTGGAGCAGAGTGTCGGGCGGCTGGACGCGCGGCCGTACGAGGCGTACCTGGGGATGGGCAGCCTGTACGTGCCGCAGGTCACGCCCGAGCTGCTGGCCGCTCTGCTCGCGCGTCCCCAGGAAGAGGTGACGGAAGCGCTGTTCGACCTGGTGGACCGTGGTCTGCTGACACCCGTGAGCCGTCCGGGGTCGGACACCCTGAGCTTCCGGATGCACGACCTCACCTGGCACACGGCGCGGGAACACCGTACGCACCTGCCGCACCACCTGACCAGGGCGGTCACCGAGCATGTCGAGCGGTCCGCGGAAAACCCGGACCTGCTGGCGACCGACCTGCCGCAGCTCCTCGGCGCGGCGACAGGTGCTCCGACGGCCCTGCTGCGCCGCCTCCTGCGCGCCTGGCTGGGCGGGCAGTACATCGCGGCGCGCGGCTTTCCCACCGCGCACCTCCACCTGCTGCAGCGCGGCATCGAACAGGCCGAGCAGGAGAGCGACTGGGACACCGCCAGCCTGCTGAACGGCAAGTACGCCGACATCTCGCAGGCGTTGCTCGGGGACCAGCCGACCGCCATCGAACGCCTCCTGCGGGCTGCCGGACAGGCCGGACAGGTGAAGGCCTGGGGACGTCAGGCCACCCAGCTGGCCCTGGCCGGGCAGATGGAAGCCACGCGGAAGCTTCCGGAGGCGTTCTCGCACCTCCGGTCCGCTCAGGAACTGGCGGACCTCAGTGGTGAGACGTTCGTTCAGGCACGGGTGCACGCTCAGCTGGCCATGGCACACGCCTTCCACAAGGAATTCGTCCAGGCCCACGCGCTGCTGACCGAAGCCCGGCACCTGCTGGAACAGCTGCTGCAGGACGACCCCGGCAGCCAGGCGGTCTGGGCCGCGTACCTCGGCGTCCTCGGTAACCTGGGACAGGCGGAGATGCGACTGGGCAACCTCACCGGCGCGCTCGAACTCAAACGCGAGGTGTGGCGCGTCGCTTCCGAACGGGAAGACCGCCTGTACATGGCCCGCTCCGCCCTCGACCAGGGCGAGCTGCTCAACCAGCTCGGCCAGCCGCAGGAAGCGGTGACCCGGCTGCGACAGTCGATCGAGCTCAGTCAGGCCCTGGGGGCCGGAAGCCTCGAGAGCATGGCCCGCCAGCTGCTGCAGGACATCACCAGCGTCCAGCCGGACGCGGAGCCGCAGTGACGACACGCCTCGGAACCGCCAGCCACCGGTCTGCCGGACCGGACGGCACATCAGGAGACGACCATATGACCAGATCCCCGAGCTCACGTCCGCGCCTGCTGGGTCTGGCCGCACTGCTGCTGATTTCCGGCAGCACGGCCGCCGGCCTTACGTTACGCTTGCCCACCGACATTCCGGTCCCGTCCGCGACGGGCGTGAGGACCAAGTCCCTGCCGCTCAGTCAGGCGTTCTCGCGCACGCCCAGCACGCCCGACTGCCTGGCGAACGCCTTCGAGATGCCTGGGCAGGCCTGGCACACCGACCTGACCGGAGGCGGGATCAGCCTCGAATCGGGCAGTCTCAATGCCCGGCCCGCCACCTTCGACGCCCTGTACGGCTTCCCTGCCGCCCGGCTGGACGCCAGGGCGGCGGACGCCGAACTGATGGTCGTCGACCATTTCGCCCCCGCGCCTCTGAAGATCCGCACCGCACGCGGCGAGGAGACGCTGGCCCTGAACCACGGCGCGCTGGTCGAGGCCCACGTGCGAGGCATCCTCGAGAGTGCCGGGTTCACGCTGCTCAGCCGGCAGCCGCTGAGGTACGGTCGGGGAGGCCGCACCCTGACGATCACGCGGCTGGACCTCGGAACGCAGGTGTACCACACTAAGGGACTAGACGCCGGCGCGGTGCTCTCCGCTGCACTGGCCGCCGCCCTGCAGGAGCGGCTCGGAACGGACGGCAAGTCCGTCGTCCCGGCAGACCTGACGGTGAACATGAGCTTCGCGATGATTCCCTGCCAGGCGATCAACGCCTATCACGACACGCGGCAGACCTGGGCCGACAGCACCCCCGCCCGCCGCTACAACCTCGACACGTTCCTGCAGGACGTGGCCCGGGCGAGCAACCTGAGCCTGACCGACGTGCAGCACGAACTGACCACCGTCTCCGACACGGAGCCACTCAGGCAGACGCTCGCCGCCCTCTCCGCAGAGAGGCGAGGACGCGGCGCGAGCTTCGTGGCCGTCGCTTCCAGCGGCAACTTCGGCCTCGGCTACGCCACCGCCCCCGGCGCATTCCCGGACGTGATCAGCGCCGGACTGTATGGCTGGGACCGCCGACCGGCCACTGACCAGGACGGGCGGGTGTGGCCGGACGCTGCCGACGTGAACGTCGCGGGCGAGTGGTTCACCCTCTCGGCGGCCCAGCTCCAGCGGTTCTGCCGCGAGGGTGGAAGCTGCGTCTTCGGAGATGTCCTCACCGATCCGCAGCGGTATGCCGCGTTCGCCTACCGGGGCACGTCCTTCGCCGCACCCACCCTGTCACTGTTCCTGGCCCTCCAGCAGGGACCGGGCAACGGCTGCTTCACGGCCAGCGGCACCGGCTACCGGCCGATTGGTAAGGCCGGGCTGTCGATACCGCAAAAGGCCTTCGACTTCACACAGGCGTGGAATACCTGTGAGCGGAATTCGAAGTAGATACGAATTAACGCCGCGTTGACGCCCGACAACGATACTTTCCGAGAAATTCATACGCATGAGAACAAGGAGAAGATATGAAGAAATTGATGGCAGTGATGGGACTGGTGTTGGCCTCCACGGCATTTGCGCAGACTTGGGATACGGGGGATGGAAAACTGACACTCGTGGGCTGCTATGGAAAGCAGGATGGGGTCTACTGCGATTTTAGTTATACGTTGACGAAGAAGCAGACCGCATCGTTAACGTGGACTCAGCGTTCCTTCAAAATATTTAAACAGGACGGTGAAGCTTATGGTGCAGATGGTATATCCTTCGCAGGCGGAAATTACGTTACTTATCTTTACGGATCTACAGATTCTAAGGAAATCATAGCAAATGTCCCTGTCAAGCTTCAGATCTATTTCAACATTCCCAATTCAACTGCGAGCTTTAGAGCTTTGGCCTACAACGATGTTCGAGCGGACAACATTCCGATCCGGCCCTATGGCTCAGCGCCGACGACTCCGGCACCCCTCCCCGCAGGCTCGGACATCAAGGGCTTCTCGGTCAGTCTCAGCAACTGCCAGTTGCAGGGTCAGAACTACGTCTGCACCGCCACGCTGACGCCCACCAAGTAGTTCCAGCGACGTTCTGTCTGAAAAAGGAGGCCAAGCGGCCTCCTTCGTTCATTTACCCGGTACGAAGATGAACTCCGAGGAGATGTTCGCGTAGCTGGTCGGAATCTGCTGGTTGGCCGTCTGGCGGGCTACCTCCTGCCGGACGTTCCGGAACATCACTTCCAGCACCTGACCCGGTACCGTCATCTGTCGGGCCAGAGCCGTGGCGTACGGGCCGTTCTGGGTTCCGTCCTGCGCGACCTGACCGCTCGCGGCGGCATATGCCGTGAACGTCTCGATCGGGTCGTCGGCGCTGCCGCCCGTCAGGCCGACGGCCTTCAGTCCCCCCTGAGCGTCGCTCAACCCTTTCAGGCCGCGCGAGCGGAACGGGTTGTTCCGGCAGGCGTCCAGGATGGTGATATTTAGCGAACCCTGCGCCTGGGCCGGCATCCGAGCATAGAACGCTGCGATGTCCAGGCTCTGCGCCTCGGCCTCGGTGGCGGTCATACCGGACTTCCATTGGAAATCCGTCGGGATCAGGTAGTTCGTTCCGCCGATCTCCACGCCGTGCCCGGAGTAGTACAGAAGGCTGACGGTGTTGCTGTCCACACCGGCCAGAAAGCTGGAGATGTCCCGGTTCATCTGCGCGAGGCCCAAGTTCGTCTTCACGGTGACGGTGAATCCGGACCGGACGAGGCTGGCCTGGATCAGGCGGGCGTCGTTGACAGGTCCGGTGAGGCCCAGCGCCTGGTCCTGGTAGTCCTGATCGGCGATCAGCAGCGCCACGCGTTTCTTGAGAAGCGGTACGGTCGGAGCGGGCCGGGAGACGACAGGAACGGCCGTGCTGCCGGCCTGCGGTGCGGGCGGGGGAACCGGGGCGCTGACAGCGACCGGAGTAAGGCGCAGCAGCGCGTCGGCAGCGGCCTTCTGACCGGCGGCCGCTGCGGCCCTGTACCACCGGAGGGCCTGTCCCACATCCTTCGGTGTTCCCTCGCCGCGCTCGTACAGCTGCGCGAGCTGATACTGGCCGTCGGCGTCGTTCTGGCCGGCCGCCTTCCCGAACAGGACGAACGCCGCCTGAGCGTCCCGTTCCAGGCCCCGTCCGTCCAGGGTCAGTTTTCCGAGCGTGACCTGCGCGGGCGCATCTCCGCCGTTCGCCGCCTGCTGGGTCCAGTACACGGCCCAGAGGTCGTCCTGCGGAAGGCCGTTCCCGGCCAAGTACATGTCGCCGAGCGTGCGCTCTGCCACGATGTCGCCCTGCGCGGCCGCCTGGAGAAACCAGTAGGCGGCCTGCGACAGGTCCTTCTCCGTGCCCTGGCCTTTCAGGTACATCATTCCCACCAGCGTCTGAGCTTCACGGTCGCCGTCCAGGGCAACCCACTTCAACTCCTGTAAGGACTGGTCATATTTTCCCTGATTGTAGAAGCTGAGTCCTTCAGGCTTCCCCGCAAGAGTCACACCCAGGAGCAGGGGGAGACACAGCAGTGCGCCTCTTCTCAGCATGACGCTTTCCGCGTGTTACATCTTAGAGTGCAGGCGGATTCCGGATGTGGCCTGATCGGAGTTTCGAGGGAACACTCGGTGGGACCGGGTTGGAGCGCATCGTCAGGTGTCCACAGTACAGGCATCAGGAGTTCAGTCTAGAGCCTGGACAACGGGCTTCGAGTGGCATCTCCCTATTGGCAGACACGTGTTTGGAACGGTTATGCCGCCAGAAAGGTGTCGGTGCGCCGAACTCCGCCGACCGCGACTCCGGGTGATCCGCGCTCAGCAAAATCATCTGCGCATGAATCGCCAAACCCCTCAGGGTTTGGCGACGTCACGCCAAGACGGTTAAGACCTGATGCCCGTCGTCGGTCAAGATGGGGCGGGAAATTGGCGGCCACGATGCATCTGCCATCTGCGCCATCATCGTATGTCCAACAGTCCCAGCGTTCATCCGAACCGTACCACTACAATTCCTTCGTCGTACCTGCTAGGCATCAAAATTCAGCATGGTGGCATATCTATCGAGAGGCCGCATCTCTTGGTGTTTCTCCTGAAAAATCTGAAGCTCAAGTCATGATGCTGTCAGTTGAAACGAGTATTCTGACCATATGGGTAAGAAGGTGACTACTAAGGGGAGCATCGCTGTTAGAAACGCTACCACCGGACGCTTTGTAGGCGATGCCTACGCTTTGAGGCACGAGGCGGCTCCGGCTGTCACAGCAACAGCCAAAGATACGATGGTCAAAGGCATAGCTGCCCGCATGACAGGGAGCAAGGCCGCCGCTGAGCGATGGTACGACAAGCCTAATGGCCTCTTGGGTGGTCGTACTCCCAAACGTGCAGTGAAAGATGGCGACAGCGATCGGGTCGTCGGCCTCCTGCTCAACGTTGCTGGGCAGTAGTGCTCAGGGATCAAGACCTTGACGCGGCTTTACGTCAATGCACGCCCAGCACCCATGCTGGGCGTTTGTACCGTGTAGTGCAGTTGCAGTATCTACAAACCCTGACCAGTACCGAGGGTGCCTGGAGGGCAGATAATCGCTACACTGCCGTGGAGGTCAGTCAGGCGATGTATTTGGCACAGGCCCCCGACCTGGCAATGCTTGAAGCTACACGACAGTTTCAGCGGGCTTTCGATACCCCCACGTTTCCAGCATATTCCATCCTGCCTGTAGATGTTGATCTGCGGCGCATTCTGGACGTTACAAGAGACGACCATCAAGACACTCTGGAAACCAGCATTGAAGAGCTGTCCGGCGACTGGCGTGCCGCCCGCGCCCGTCAATTGAAAGATCCTACCCGACACGTGGTTACACATGATCTAGGAAAGGCCGCGAAAGATGCAGGTTTCGAGGGCATCAAATATAGCAGCGCCTACGATCCGGCACGCTGGAATATTGTGTTGTTCACCGAGAATCTGACCCACGAGCGGCAGGTGGTATTCGACCTCCCGGACGCTGTGATTCAGGCTCAGGCCGCCTTGAGCATGCCCAAGAAAAAAAGAGGGGCCAGAACTAAAAAATAAGCAGTACCCCGCTACTGCGTTTCTGAATTAATCTGACCACTGGCAGCCGACCGAGATGAAAGGAAAAAGGACTACGAACCATACATTGACCTGAGGCCAGGGATACGACACAAATCTTTCTCCCGACTTTGACCTGTCGACGACGATCACCCGGTCCGGATGCCGTACAGGGGAGTCGTAAGTGATCGGGCCGTCACGTGCTGTTCCGAGTGGAGGCCTATGTGAACGTCCCCGAAATCGTCCTGACCAATCAGTACCCCGTGCCCAGTTCACTCGAATTGCGCCGTAGCGATTACTTCTCGGATGCTCCGCACGTCCTCGCGGCCACGTGGCAGGCCGAAGGTTGGATGGCCATGGAAAATAGGGGCTTGGTCCGGGCATATCACGGGCCGGAGGCCCCTGGACCGATAGAAGACCTCGTGGCTTCTCACCGGCTCCCGTTGCAGGAAGGCAGGGACACCTTGATGGCCCTGAACGGCACGCTGCGACGCGGCCTTTCCAAAGCCGGCTATCACCTCCGGGACCAGAACAAGTACACGATGTTCGCCGCTCACGACGGACGAACCTACCCGAGCGGTGTCAAGTGGGTACAGCTCTTCCGCCACCGGACGTGGACCTGGACCTTCGAATTCCACGAAGAGGAGTGTTGGTTCGTTCCGCGGCCCACGTGGACCAAGGTGACTGAATTACCTGCCACGGAAGCGGCGGCCCATCTGGGAAAACGCTTCGAGCATGCCGTCTGGACAGTCGTAAACGTCCGTACGGGTGAGACCTGGACGCAGCTCACGGCTCAGGAAATTCAAGAGAGACCATGGCTGCCGTCCTTCGACTTCCGCATTCTCTATCGTTCCCGCATCGAATCGGACGCCGGTCCTCTAACGGTGGCGGGGATTCATCAGGCTGTGGAGACCGAGATCGCCTTTACCCAGATCGCTGACGTCACACGGCCCAGGCGACTTCAGGGAAAGGCGGGACAGGTGGTGCCCACCCCTGAGCTGACGATACGTAAAACGCAGATCACTCAGCGGAAGGAGACCATTCAAAGAGGGCTCCATAAGAAACCTTTTCGACCGGTGAAGCTGCTGGTCGTCATGCCCGCTGGAGATCAGGAGGCGCGCCGTACGCTGATCTACAGGTTTGAAGAACCGACACGGATTGGGGAGGAGCGGCGGCTTGTTCCTGCGGCCTCCGTCATTCATATCTGGAACAGGAAGTGGCAACTGAAAAACCACTCACCGATATCGTGGATCAAGACACCGGTCGCATACGACCCGGCGACGGGACAGGTCATGCAGCCGGAGAAGCTCGCCGAAGCTGCTGCCCGTGCCGTCCAGGAAGATTGCACGCTCGTTACTGTCGCCGTCCTTTCAGGTAGACAGCTGTCAAGCGAAGCGTGGACGACCTTGAGAGCGGCCGTGCGACCGTTCAATCATGTCTTCATGACCCAGGAAGCATATCTGCCTAAGGAAGAGCCGGAAACGGAGAGCAGATGCTGGAGCAAGGTCACCCAGCTTGCATTGAAGATTCTTCGTGCGGCTGGCGGCGTTCCCTACGAACTCAAACCCCTGCCGGGAACCACATCGGGCACCTACTATCTAGGACTGGATGTCAGCAGTTTCCACCATCGGAACAGGAGTGCAGTGGCCATGGTGCTCGTCTCATGGCTGGGACATGTCGTCGACAAGAGGGTCATACCTCTAGAGGAGAACAACGAGCGTATTCCGACGTATGTCCTGACCGAAATCCTCCCCGCCTGGCTGAACGAACTGTCAGGACCAAGGGAGTACGACCGTGTACGGAGATTGGGGACCATCCGTCCGAGTCATCTGATAGTGCACCGGGACGGGCAGTTTATGGACGATGAAGCGAGGGAACTGCAAGAGGCGTTCACCCATCTGCCACGTCTCGACCTCGTCGCAGTGAAGAAGAGTCCCACGTTGCGAATCCAGTCCTCTTCGAAAGAACCACGGGTGGTGCCTCTGGGCGAACGCACGGCAGGAGTATTCAGTACGGCTGCTCTGGAAGGGCGGGTCAAGCCGTTGGAGGTCCATGTGGTCGGGGACACCGACCTCGTGCGGGCAGCGGTGCAGGTGCTCTGGCTGTCGGAAATGCGAACCGACAACCTCTACCTTCCTGGGCGGCTGCCCTTGACCACCTTTCTCGCCGACCGCATCGCGAGCAGGTTCTGAGCTTCTCGCATGTCGACGCCGATTGCGGCTAGGGCATGGCTGCAGTGATACCGACATTCCGACGTGGACATTCGTGGCTCGAACCGAACGGTCCGTGCCGATGTGTGGTCCACGCTCGGAACTTCGCCGGAGTCACGCATCAAGTGCTTTCCGTTGGGCCCTGAACGCCGCTTCGATGGCGTGCCACGCCAGTTCGACGCCGTCCGGCGTGAAGATGCTCCGAACCAGCCATTCGTGCTTCTGCTCCCAGCGCTTCTGCCATTCCTCGGGAAGAGCAGTGAGGGCGAGCTTGACCGACACGTGGATTCCGGTCTTCCGTGGGCGGATTTCCATGAACACCCGGTCACCCCTGAACCCACGGTAGAACTGCGTCTCGTTCATGACGGCTCCCAGTGCCAGAGCGCGCTGCTGGACGTCCGCCAGGATCGCCTGCCCAGCGGCGGACACCCGGCCGAAGTCAACGGTGTCGCCGACGGTGCCGGCAAGCCGAGTCGCCTTTCTCTTCACCTGGTACTCCAGGGCCTGGCGCACCAGCTGCTCGAAGGCGTCCAGATCGGTGGTCTCACCCACGACGACCTCCACCTTCCCGGAGCTGGGGCGTCCCTTGTCTGAGACGTCGCGTCCCAGCTCCAACGGATCCTGAAGCAGTTCGGGTGGCAGGTTCAGCCAGCACTTCAAGGCGCCCCGGGCCGGCAGCGGCTGGATGTCGCAGAAGTTCGCTCCGGCTTTATACGCCACGTACTCCTTCTGGGGTACCTGGGTGACGGTCACGCCCACCTCAGTACCTAGCTCCACGATCCGGTCATGCACCGTCCCGAACAGATGCCTCAGGGCGACGCTGCTGCTCTCCAAGTGCCGCTCGACGGTCGGCGTCTTGTCGCGTTCACGCCCTTCCTTCCGGAGGTTGACGATCTCGTCTGCCTTGAACTTCGGAAATGGGAAGAGCGCCACCGCCGCCTCGGCGAGACGTCGCCCCCGGTTCTCGATCACGGACGCGTTCCAAGTCGGCTCCTTGTCGAGTTCCTGCGTGAGGAGCAGGCGGCTGAACCGGTAGCCCTTCGGTTGTACCGACTCTTCGGTGTCTCCAGGCTTCAGTGGGAGCGATTTCTTGTCCTCGAACGGTCGGTCCCCCAACTCGCTGTTGTAACCGGTCAGGGTCAGGTTGCCCAGCGTATGGACCAGCCGGCTCTGGGTCTCTCGCCAGTCGTCTTCGCCCAGCGCGGCACGCCACGAGGCGCTGAGGTTGCTGTTCTGCGGTAGGACATGCTCGATGGTCAGCACTCCGCCGACCGTCTCTTTGGCGCTACGGTCCCGTTCCAGTCGGATCAGCAGCGCCTTGCAGACCACTTTCTTATAGAGCGGGGTCACCCGAAGTTGTTGCAGGAAGACCTCGTCTGAGGGAAAGCCGTCGCGGTCACTGTCCTGGAAGCGCACCAGCGCCTCCTCGAGCGACTTCAGGTAGTCGGCCGCCTTGCGCAGGTCACGCCCCAGTGTGGCGAACAGGCGGTTGAGGGGTGAGGTCCGCTCACCCGTCACGGCACGACGGACCAGGAAGGACTCCACCACCCGCAAGGCGGAAATCAGGTCGTCATCCGACTTCAGCAGGCCGCGCTCACGATCTTCCAACAGTTCCAAAATGAACGGCGCAATGACCCGGACGCGCAGGTTGGCCAGGTCCAGAAGCGCCTGCTTGACCTGGGCGCTCTTCGCCAGGGGCGTGTCTACGACGCTCTCCGGCAGCGCCGGGTCGACAAGCAGCAGATAGAGACGAGACAGGCGTTCGAGGTCGGCGGCCAGCACTCGGACATGCTGGTCCCTGGGCTGACTTTGACGGTACTCCTTGAACACCGCGTACACGTCGCCCTCGTTCGGCAACGACCGGGTACGCAGGGTCAGGAAGTCCCGCAGGAAGCGGTCGAAGGTGTCCTCCTCGGTCTGGGCGAATCGGCGCTCTAGCTTCTTCCAGTAGTCTCGGCTCAGGTCCTCCTGCTCGGACTCGGTCAGACCCATCAGGACGTTGTTGCGGACCAGATCCGCTTGCGTAAGTGCCTTTCCGGTGCTGTTGAGGCTCTCGAAGATGGATCCGAGGTCGTCCACCCCCTCAATGAGGGTGATGCGGACCACCTCCAGCCTGTTCAGGCCGCGCCATACCGCAATGGCATCCACACCAGGCTCCTCGAAGCGCCGACGGAAGAACTCGACCCCGCGCAACACCTCCGTCGCCTCCAGCGCAGGCTTCTCGGTGCCCGACAGCACGTGTCGCAGGGTCGCGTGGTCACCGTGACTCAGGATCAGCTTGTAGCGGTCGTCTCCGGTCTGGGACGGATTGAACAGATACCTGTTTTGCACGTCGGCGGCGGTATAGCCCAGCTTCTGCTCGACCGACGGCCTGGAGGCCAGGTAGTCTGACAGCGCTTGGAGGAGCAGCGTCACGGTCATCACGCGCTGCTGTCCGTCGATCAGGCGAGAACTTCTGAGCTCGCCCTCACCCATCTGGGTATCGGGCTTGGTCTGGACTACCGGACCGGTGAAGTGCGGGCGGCTCTCCGGGCCCTCTGCGGCCCGCAGGATGTCCCGCCAGAGCTGCCAGCGCTGCGGGTCCTTCCAGGAGTAGCGGCGCTGGTAGAGCGGGATTACGAACTGCTGGTCCGCGCCCGCGAGCATCTTCATCAGCCGGACTTCCCCGGCCTTCAAACGACGCCTGCCGTCTCGTGCCCTTCCACTGTTTTCGACCCTGGCTCACTTATGCTCAGCGCCGACACGTCGAATCGCGTCGTTTCAGTGGTCTTCTTTCGACCATGCAGGCCGATCTCGCCTGCGGGGAGTCGGATATGTCTGTCGACGGTGGGGGGCAAATGTAAGGACATCCTACCCAGGGTACAGTCGGGAGTGATCAGGAAAGGCGAGCCCATGGCGGGCACGTTGCGGCCGTGCGAGGTGCTGGCGACGCTCCACATCATTTGGTCTCGGCGATGTCAACTGGCATGGTAGTAAGCCTCCTGTGACGACTTCACGCTTCTGTATGAATATTCCAGGCAGGCCAGCCAGCTGTCCACATCGTCAGCAGCAGTGCGGTGAGGGACGATGCCTGCCTCGTTGGCGGGAGTCGAGTTCGTGACGAAAACGGCACGGATATGGATGTCCTCAATCAGATGGTGGTCTGCATTCCAAAAAGAGAGGAGCCGATCGTCACTATGACCTCGACAGCTACATGAGAGACCAGGGCCTCTCGAAAGGTCCTTCCTACGGCGTCCGACTCGGCCAGATTCACTGGGCGCCTGGGGACCACAGGGCATCAAAGGCGGATCGCCTGTCCGTGCGGTAGAGGACGCTCAGGCCGTGTTTGGCCCTCGTCACCGCCACATAGGCCAACTGCCGACGATGTTCGTCGCCCGTCGCAGGCGTGTCCTGCGGATCCACGAGGACGACGACCGGACTCTCGCAGCCCTTGTACTTCCGGGCAGTCGTCGACCCGAACGTCGCGTCTTCGTCGACGTTCGATATCACTTGGACCGGGTGCCCGTCGACCACCACGTCGACCGCCGAGGACTCCGGCGTGATGACCACAATCTCCGACGGCCGGTACCCCAGAGCCAGCCATCGTCTGACCTCACGCTCCAACGCGGGTTGGAGTTCCGTGTACCCGGACGTCTCCACCGGGGCCCCGTCAGGGCGGACGGCACGGATATGTGGATCCCGCAGGATATGTCGGCCGAGTTCCGCGATCTGCCGGGTATTGCGCAGGTTCTCGTTGAGCGTCATCCGGTAGGGTCCGCGGTCCGGGCAATACCGCTCCTCGAATGCCGACAGGCGGGCGCGCACGTCGCGTTTGAAGATGTCCTGTTGCACGTCTCCCAGAAAATGCCAGCGTCCTTCGGCGAAACCACCCTCCAGCAGGCAATCCAGGAAAGTGAGGACCTGATCGGAAAAGGCGTCGGGATACTCGTCGAGGACGATCAGGTCGTACTTGATTTCGTCCTCCAACGCGACCATGGTGGCCCGCTCTGGGAGAATACGCTCCAGGTAGTCCGCCGAGGCCCGTTCAGTCTGCGTGGACATGTTAGGGGTGATGTCGGACATGAACTTGTGGATGGTGGACGCCTCGAAACGTCCGTCGCTCAGGGCCTGGACCTTCTGGGCGAGGAAGGCGTTGAAGCAGAGGAAAAGGACACGTTCCCCGGGATGCTCGTCCTGATATCGGCACAGCAGGTCGACTGCCAGGACGGTCTTGCCGGAACCGGCCGGGCCGTGGATGACATGCGGGCGATGGTCGTTGTCGAAGATGCTGTCGATCACCTGCGACTGCTGCCGAGTGAGTTCCAGGGCCTCGCGCTCCGCCGCTTCCACCTGGCTCCGCGGGTCGAATGTCGGCTCGAATCGCGGTTGGAACAGGTCACGCAGGAACGAGCGCATCTGTGGATGCAGAGGGCTGGCCGGAGACTGCCGACCGCTGGCGCCGTACTCCGCCATCTTCACGATCGCCTCCACGATACCGGCGTTGATTCCGCGCTCGTCCACGACTTGGCTGCGGTCCCATGGGATACCCCCGGAGGCGTTGAGGGTGGCGAACGGTAGGAGGACGCCGGTCACGACGTGGACGAACGCGTCCTCCCGAACGTGCCGTTCACGACGCGCCTGTTGAAGGATCGACAGCACCGCACTCCTGGCCTTGTCGACCTGAGCCAGCGGATCCTTCCGCGAACCGTCCTGATACCGTACCTGGATCCGTTCCCCCAGTTCCTCCACGGACTCGTGCCCCTTGATTTCAAGCAGGACGACCGCGTGCTGGTCGGGCATGATGACCACGACGTCCACTTCGCCGCCGTTCGACGAGGCGTATGGTTTGATCCGCACCGAATGCAGCACGACCCAGTCCTTCGCGGCCGGATGGTTCCGCGCGCGCTCCAGTTCGGCCAGAATCCGTCGTTCTCCCCGGTTGGATACACCGTCGATGCGCGCGCCGTGCAGTTGCAGTTCCATGTGTTTCGAGTCTGCCACAGTCCTCGGGCACGTGACCGACATTTCCCGGCGTTCGACTCAAGACTGGGGGATCGCCCGGGTCTTGATCCATTCGCGCACTTGGACCTGACGGCGCTCCAGGTTGAACGTATCCCAGCAGAGTGCAGCAGTGCCGCTTTCGGCGGCGGCCTCCTCGGCGGCACGGTGCAGGATCGTCCCGGGTGTGGGCAGGAGATGGGACCAGTCCCACAGAGGATGGGCGACGAGGACCCACGGCGAGAGGACCTGGCCTCTGGTCTTGACGCGGAAGCTATGGATCAGGCCGTCGGCGAACGTGCCCGTCTGCCCACCGAACCGCTCCGCCATCTCCCGGGCGAGCCGGCCAGCGGTCTCGTCGAACTCCCTCAAGCCGGGAGCGCCGAAGTCGCTGTCCAGACCGCAGGCGAAGCCGGGGTCGACCAGGGCGCGGAGGTACGCCATGCCGAGTCGCCAGTCGAGCAGGCCGTGATATTGCTGATTGCCGTACCGGAGCAGACATCGGTAGCAGGCCGTGTCGCAGTCGCGGTGTTCCTGATGTAGGAACGGATTTTGCGGATAGGCGTCCTCGTCAAGCAGCATGGACGCGATGTATTCCATGATCCTCGGCGGACTGCCCGGACGTTCCGGTTCGCTGAGGATCCGACAGAATCCGGCTCCGTTGATCAGTTCGTCGGTGATCTGAAGGAGCGGCCGCGAACGGTCGGCCCCGAAATGGCGCGGTTCGAGCACCGCGAGTTCTTCCGGCGCGATGTCGAGTTGCAGGGCCGCACGACTCACGACCATGAACGTCGCGGACATGGCCGCCGCGCGCACACCCTGCCACCTGGACTGCACGTAGGGATCCTGGTCCGCAGACTGTATCGGAAGACGGTGGAGGGCCAGTGCCGGATGGACCTCGTTCGGTGCGAGATACAGGGAGTCGGTGGTTTTCGGGGCGGCGAGCCAATAGGCGCGTATAGGGTTCGGCGCGCGCTCGAATCCGCGAACTTGACTCGCCAATTCGTCCGCGATTTCTTGGGCGGGCAGGTCGTATTCCCTGGTACCGATCTGCAGCAGCTGCCGTCCGTGTCCTACGGTGAACGCCCGTTCCGGATCACCTCGGTTCAGGCGGTACGTACGCGCCTGATCGTCGAACGCCAGGCTCAGCGAGAGAGCCGTACGTCCTGCCGTCTCGGGGAGGACGTGCTTCTCGAGGTGGATCGGTCTGCCTTCCGCATGGACGGTACGGTGACGTGTACCGCCGATACCTTCCTCGTCACGCGCTTTCCGCTGGAAATCGGTCCTGAATGCGTTCGGAACGACGCATTCGTGGCGACTGCTGGTACCGAGCAGGGTGCCGCACGCCTGACAGCGAGCCTCCGTTGCGTCCGTAGCGGTCTCGACGCGGGCCCACGCGCTGCACGCCGGACATTGGGAGAGCTGAAAAGTCTCTCCGAAGGCCTTGTCCTGAAATGCCCTCACTGGCGTGACTCTGCCCTTGCGGGCGTAGGCCGGAAGTTCGAATTCGGGAGTGAATCCGACGCTCGAGTGCTCGTATTTGTCCTTCACGAGCTTGGCACCCGGTGCGAACTCGTAGATGGCTACGTCGAGGTCGCGGTCGACCGTTTCGACCTGCATACGACCGCCGATCCAGGAATGACCGAGGTAGAGGTTCCGAACCCGGGTGGGCATGCCGTACATCGGTAGCAAACCCAATTCCGCGATCGACTGGGCGAGGCCGTACGCGACTTCGGAAGTCACTCTCTCGTTCAGTCCGGTAGTGAAGGTGCATACGTCCGGGACCTCCACGCCGACCTTGCTGTCCTCGGCGAGGATACCTGCGAACCTCACCGCCTCGTCCCGGGTAACGGTGAGTGCACCCTCGAGACGCTGCTTCCAGCCACCGCCGGGGGAGAGGTAAGTAGCGGTAGGCACGAATTCTCCGTGAATATCGGGGGGAGACATGACGTCGCCGGGGTACAGCCCTAGCGGGTTCAGGCGGTCTTCGGCCCTCAGGTATGCGAACGCGGCCACGAGCCACTGTTTCGTGACGAACCGCTGGGCGATGGACGCCATGCTTTTCGTCAGCACCGGGGGTGGAGGTACGTCACCCGTCATCCGCTCCGGGTTCCGGAAGTAGTGCAGGTCGTGACTCTTCGTGCGGCAGACGGTCAAAGCCATGGAAAAGGCCTGGCCACGTCGGCCGGCGCGGCCGACGCGCTGCTGGTAGTTGAACCGCTGTGGGGGCATGTTGGCCTGCAGCACGGCTTGAAGTGGGCCGATGTCGATCCCGACTTCCATCGTCGTCGTCACGGCGAGCAGGTCTATGGTCGCCTTGAGCTTGTGCAACGCGTTGTTTTCGTCCGTTCCGTCCTGGTCCGCCGACGGGACGAAGATGCCCTTGAATTCCCGCTGCCGCCGAGCAGGATCTTCGGTCTGCCCGGTCAGTTCCTCACAGTGCAGGCGGAAGCTCGGGTCGACCGGCCTGGCCACGTCCGACCAATGGCTCAAAGCACGGTTCACGCGGCGTCCCAGGAAACTCGTCTTACGCAGGCCGTCCACAGTGCCGGCCGGTGCCTCGGGCAACTTCGCGAAGCAGCGTGTGCACCGTTCCGCACCCCGGTGCAGGTGTATTCGGGCGCAGCGGTCGCAGCGCCAGACGTCGGCTTCCGGATCGGGGAGCATGAACCTGACCTTCCATACGTCGACGATTCCGCCCGGGTGCCCAGCTGCCGTCAAGTCGGCGAGGGCGATCTCGGCCTGTGCTTCCGCATCCGTATCTCCCCAGACGCTCTTCGCGTAGGCCAGGATCTTGCCGCTCATCGTACCTCTCGCGCCGATATGTGTCAGCCGCTCGTCGTCGCTCCTGTACCGGGAAGGGGAATAGCGGTAGGTGTCGGTCAGGACACGCAGAAGCGCGCTCAACTCTGCCCTCCGCTTCTCGGTACGCCGCTGCTGCGGAAGGCTGTCCAAGGGCACCGTCACATACCCCAGACCGGCTTCCTCGAAGGAGAAGTACGTCTTGCTGAAGATGACATCGGTCATGGTCCGCACGAAGCGGTGCACCAGGGTTCGGCGGGCATCGGTCGACGCCCGGTCCGGACTGTGATCGGCTTTCCAGTACACCTGTCCGTCGCCCTCGAGGTCGAACAGGGCGTCCCAGTCGAACCACGTCGGCTTTTTGTCGGCATTGTCGGCATGTCCCTTGGGCTGCTCGATTCCGGCATCGTCGTATGGATGGACCCCCCTGACCACCATCATCGCTATGAGAGGCTGTACAGGTCCCGGCGCCTGTTTGCTCAAGGTGTCGATCGGATCGACGATTGCGGCAAAGGGGACGGACGTGTCACCGAGCTGCTCCAACTCTTTTTGGAGGCTGGCGCGTTCGGCACGTAAGATGTCTTCGTCATCCTGCCGCTCTTCTTGTGTCGCACGAATCAGTTCTTCCTTCACACGGGCGAGTTCAGTCTGGAGCTCCGCCTCGCTCAGCTTCGTCTTGGTCTGCTCCTGGAGGCAGATCGCGAGGATTTCACGGCGCAAGTCCTGATGGTGGTTGCGTTCGATATCCAGGGCCGCGCGAGCAGCGTCCTGCCGACTGTCCGAGAAAGAGACCAGTTTCGCGTCGAGTTCCGTCTCACCGAGACGCTGCACGTCGAACAGTTCGGTGGCCAGCAGTTGCGTAGTCTTTCCGAAGCCGGCACGGAAGTTGCGTACGGGCGACAACCGGCCCATTCCTTTACGGCGCGGGGCGTAGTCGGTACCGCACTTGGGGCACGCGTACGGTACGTGTGTCTCTGGATCGGTCTCTTTTCGATGGTGGTGATCCGTACCTGTGCTGAGCCGAGTGAACAGGAAGCCGCCGACCGTTTCGTCAAGAACGGTCGGTGTCGCGCTCTTCGTATGACCTGCAGGCTTGACGCGGGTGGCGACACCGGTTTCTCGGTTCAGTCGGGCGGCCGTCCAACTTTCCAACTTGCCGTTCTTGCTCACCGCCGGTACGCTTCCCTCGGGTGCCGGCCAGAACACGGCGTACTGTTCGTAGGACAGCAGTTCGAACTGCTGCGCGGCGGCGGTGTCGGGCAGGCCGTCCAAGAGAGGTTCGTGGGGCAGGAGTTCCGTGTTGCCACCCTTGGAATGGCTTCCGGCGCGCATACCTCCGAGGAACAGTTCGCCGCAGCATTCGCAGTACAGCAACTCGAACTGCCGCAACATGCGCGGAGGCCCGCCGTCTCCGACGTCGAACCGCTTACGGGTCTCGCGCTCCACGCTCAAGCGGCCGATCTCGGTGCGGCGGAGAGGGTCGGCCTCTTCCTTAGGAATTCCGGCGTTCTTCCATGCGGGCGCATAGAGTCCTTCGACGCTCCTGAAGAACGTATGCATCCTGAACGAGGGCGTGTCCGACACCCGTCCTCCTGCCGACGGCGCCAGACCGTCTCCGCAACCTCGCACGAACAGCAGTGCCCGCAGCACGAGCAGTACCTTGTCGTATACGAGGGCTTCCGGGGTGGCAGCCTCTGCCCGGAGATCTGCGAACAGGGTCCATACGAGCTTGCGGGCACCGACGGCTCTCATGCGTTTTTCTTCGGCGTTCCAGCAGGCACCGGCGATCTCCGTGGCGGCAGCCCGGACGGTATCCGCGACCCATTCGGAATACGGTCGACCGTCGTCGAGAACACCCAGCTCGTCCGCGATCGCGCGCCATGCCAGTCGCGCTTCGGCGTTTCCGGGATCGGGCGCGAGTGCGAGGCCGTCGGAACGACTGGTGGTGAGTGCGTACTCCAAGAACCGCACGAACGGTCGTGAATCCAGGCTCCTCAAGCCGCCTTTTCCGTCGGGATATGGGATTTCCAGTCCCGGCACGATCGCGGCGTGCCAGTGTGCTTTCACGGCCTGCTCTTCCGCTCCACTCCCCGTCGACGGACCCTGACCCGTGCCGTAGCGGCCGAACATGTCCCAGAGGTAGTCGACGCTCTTTTTTCCTTCCTCCGGCGAGGTGGGCAGTGAGGCGCTGGACGCGAGGATACGGAGCTTGTGCCGCTGGTCTTCTGCCGTGAGGCCCAATCTGTCCAGGAGTGTCCTCAACAGATATGCGACCTCGGTACCCGCCGAGCCGCGCTGCAGGTGCAGTTCGTCCAGAACGAGATAGAAGTACGAGTCGGGTTTCTCCAGCCACTCCCGGGTGGCACGAAAGACGTTTTCGTCGACTTCGCGCGACAGCATGGCGCTCAGCATGCTGACGTTGGTGATGAGGAGGTCCGGGGGAGTCCGCTGCATGTCCCAACGGCTGACGAGCTCACTCCCGTCGGTGGCCGGAAACATGAACGGGGAGTCGTCGCCGAAGGCGGAGGACGCAACGGTGGGATCGAAGCGACCGGTGTGGTGCGCCGTCTTGCTCCAGGCGTGTTCCCTGGCTGTCGCCTGCCCGGCCTCAGCCTGCACCATGTGGTCGAAGAGCTCTTCCTGCTTCCTGGCCCGCCGCCTGATCTCGGCCTTGCGTACGTCGCCCAACGTGCCGTCTCCATCGGTTCCTTCCGACTCGCCGGCGTCAATCAGGCTCGTAGACGCCTCCAGGGTGGGATCGCCGCCGTCCAAGTCGAGCAGGTCACGGAAGGCCGGGTGGTCTTCGTGGCCGGTGACCGGACTCTTGCCGGTGTATCGACCGAAAAAAATCCTGTTGCCGGCGAACTCCCGGCCCATGGTCGCCCGCGCTTCCTTCGAATCCAGCGCCTTCCGGAGGCGCACCATCTGGTCTTCTACCAGGGCGTTCATCGGGTAGAGGACGATCGCGCGCATCGCCGCGTCACGCGTCTCTCCCTGTCGGTGAGGTACGAACGGCGTCCGTCGAGGGTGGGCAGCCGAGGGGCGTGAGTCCGCCGGGACGGCGGTGTATGACGGTCTGCTGGTCGAGTCGTCCGGGTCTTTCCCGTATGGCAGGCCGGTTTCAGGATTCGTCCACCACCGGTGCCGGAGGTATCCGGCGTCAGGGGCAGGCCACGTCTCGGCCTCCTCCGCGAGCGCCGCGAACACGGGCAGCAGGAACGACTCCGTCTTGCCGGAGCCGGTCCCCGACGTCACGACGCCAGGCGTGCCCGATTTCGTCCCCTTGGCCAGCATCGCCACCTGATGATCGTACGGATGGAATTTCGCTTCCCTGGTGAGCGGCGAGCCGGAGGGGTCGGTCACCTCTTCGGACGGGAACAGCCCCGACAGGACGAGTTCGACGAACGCTTTGCGACTCGCCGAGGACATGCCGCCCAGAGGATCGTCCCCTGTCGCCGGAGGATGGAGGAGATCTCGGAACGAGAGCTTCGACGACGCGTACCGCGGGAGGGGCTCGACGAGCGGTTCGGTGCATAGGGTACCGGGGTCGCGGAGCAGCTTCGCGCGTTCTGCCGACACGCTGGGGTCGCCGATGCGGAACGCCGTGTCCAGGTAACTGAGGTAGAGGTCGCGGATCCTGAGGAAACTGCCGATGGGATCTTGCACAGTGGGCTCCTGGGAGAGTGGAGGCGACGGACTGCTTCGCGTGTCAGTGGACGGATTGCTCCATGGAGGTATGGAGGAATGCCGAGAGCGGTTCCCGGTGGGTACCGTACAGGGGGTACGCGTAGGACGAGACGTGGCCGGACGGGTCGACGGCAGGCCCGGAGAGGCCTGTCCCGACGACGGCACACAGGCGACCGTACCGGACCGGGAGGTAGACTCCGCCTGCCCAGGCGGTGCGCGTCACCGGGCCGCCCGGCTCGTCGGAGAACGGCAGGTCGTCGTACTTGAGGCGGTAGGCCCAGATCAGCGCCGAGTTCCTTATTTCCGACCATGCCACCTCGCGGCCGTCGTCGGTGACGACATATACCGGACAGCGCCTAGGATGTCGCCGCAGTTCCACCTGCACGCCGGACCTGGGAGAAGCCGACGGCGTGCGTACGAAGCGGGACGTTTTCCAGTCCCAGACCTTCTCCGCGATATATGCCGGGGCCGGTCCCTGGGTGGCTGAGACCCGACCGGCCGGAACGTCTTCCGGACCAGGGGCTTCGAACCACCTGACCGGTTCCAGTTCCAGTTCTCGCGTGATTTCCCGGAGGACGGCGAGATCGGGGACGTCCAGGCGCATGACTTCGGGTTGCCACGGATTCGCGCCGAACACGCTCTGCACCGCCGTGTCCCGTCTCCGAGCGATCTCCTCTTCCAGCGCGGAGACCCCGGAGGACGGCAAAAGGCCGAGCAGCGCGGCACGGAATCCGTCACCGACCCGGCAGGCGACGAAACCCGGCCGGCGTGTCAGCACGGTCGACGCCGGTTGTCCCCGTGAATGGAAGACGTCCAGGAGGCCGGCTTCCACCCACGCGCGCAACAGCTCGTACAACGTGGCCGTGTGCTCGAAGCGGTTCCACCCTGTCGCGTCGGCGAACACCTCCACCAGCGTATTCAGCCGGATGCCGCTGCGCCGGCACGCCAGGGCAGCGACCGAGTCCACGAGTTCCCTGACACCGAGCGCGGCATCCACACCGGCCCAAGGCGTGACCGGGGCGGGCGCAAGGGCTTCCAGACCTTCGTCCGCCCAGTCCTTGCTGTCCAGGCCGCGGTTTCTGAGGGTCGACAGTACTTTTGCGACCTCGGGATGGTCGGCCAGGGCTTCGGTCTTTCCTTCCGCAGTCCTGACTCTGACCGTCCGGCTCTTGTGCACGGCCTTGAGCCAGACGCTTCGGCTCCCGGCGTGTGTACTCTTGTATCCGGAACGTGTTTTCGGCGCGTCGGGGTTTCCGACGAACAGCAGCAGCCTGGGACGCAGAGGTGGGCCTACGAGCAGCCAGTCCTGACCGAGTCTCCTGGTACGACTCACGTCTCCAGGTGACGTGCCCACGTACAGGACGTCAGGAAGCGTCGCGACGAGGTCAGGCCGGGTGGAGCCGTCCTCGCCTTCCGTCAGGAGCACGTCGGCGACCGGGTTGGGTATCTCCTCGCCTCGTTCGAAGGCTGCCGCTTCGAGCCCGGAGCCTTCCGTCACGTGGACGCCGGCAGGCAGGGACTTGTACCGGTGGTCGGTCTGCCCCGCGCCGAGTCTGAACTCGCCGACAGTGACGCGCTCGTTTCTGTCCGGTGCAGGCCAGTAGACCCGTACCCGGTAGAGTCCTGGAGGACCGGCGACGATGTCCTGCGGGAAGAGCCAGTCGTCGGGCATCAGGGCGGACCGCACCGCGAGGAGCACGTGGCCGTCAGGCGACTCGATTTCGGTCCGTGTGGCCCCTGGGAAGCGCACCAGAGGCAACTGGCCGCGCAAGGGCACGAAGCCGTCGTCGCCACGAATACCCCCTACGATCCGGACGAGCGGCGGCGCCAGCGTCGCCTGGAGATGTACTACCGTTTCCAACCCTTCTAGGGCCTCACGCCGGACAGATACCCTGCAGTCCCGGATCTGCTGCCACCCGTCTACGGTCGCCGACTCGGCCACGCCCCCGAAATGCGTGATGAAGCGGGAAGCCAGGTCGTCACGGACGAGTGCCAGATTCGCGTCGGCTGCGTCCTGCCCTCCCACCAGTTCGTACTCCCCTGGGAGTACTGCCTTGAAGACCATGACGCCCCTGCGGAAATGAATGGCCGCACTGCCGACAGGCAGCCGGCCTTCCAAGGCTGCTTGAGCGGCCGCCCCCATGGAGAGCTCCTTCTCCCCGGCCACAGGAGAGAGGACATAACAATCCAGACCGTCGACGTCGGGACGCAGATCCTCTTTCACGAACGGTTCCGGCAGGCGGACCGTTCCGCTGCAGGCGACATACAGCACGAGCAGGTCGTCATCTTCATCGTAGGAGGCCATCAGACGCGTATCTACGCGACGAATCCGGGAGCTCTCGCCTTCGCTGGAAATCTCCAGCGCTTCGCGCCGGATCGCACGCCAGAAGGCGCTGTCGCGGACGTCCCTGTCCCTGGCGTAGAAATCCCGGACGAAACCGTCGAGATCCTTGACGAAACCGGCACTGAAGATCAGCTTGGCTGTCTTCAGTACAGCGACTGTCCGGTGGAGGGCGGGCTCCTCGCCGACGAGGTCGTGTTCCTCCAGGAGATCACGCAACTTCGCCCGGTCACGCGCGTGCGGGAAGGCGAGGAACCAGGATGAGCCGATGACGGTCCGGTAGAGATCCGACGGAGGAAGGACGAGGCTACGGAAACGGAGGTCTGCAGCGGCACGGATGGCCGTCCACTCCTGTAGTCGAGACCAGAGGTCGGGCAGGCAGTCCAGATTCATGTTTCTGCCGAACAATCCGGCAATACGGCCATGGTATTCGTCCGCACCGCCATCCGGGTAGCCGTTGGCCACCAGGCACGTCAACCACAGCATCGCGAAGAAATGAGGTGGCCTGGCGGACTTCAGTGTCCATCCTCTGGACGCCGTGTCGGAGCAGAAGCTGTGGAAGCTGATCCCATGTGAGGGCAACTCCCGCTTCATCACAGCGACGAAACGGGCCGCCGCCTCGTCCGGTGAGGCTTCCGGATCGTTCGTCACCGTGACGAGCTCGTGGGGCGTGGCGACGATCCGCTCAACGGGCTCCACCATATCGGCTTCGTTCGTGCCGAAACAATGCTCTATGAGATTCGAATTCCAGTCGTTATACGACCACGTGCGCCACTCTGCTCTACTCAACGAATTCCCTCCGATCGCGCGATGTCCACGGTGATCACCCCTACGATCGACAAGGTTGGAAGCACCTGACTGGTGAGGTCACTCGAATCCGCTTGATCCCGAAGATGACTTGAAGATAGCGGTTATCCACGTGGAGATGACACGAATGTATCGAAACAGAGAGAGTCGTCCGGACCGCATCCGCTTCGCATTCAAACATCTGCTGCAGCCACCGTCCGTGAATCGCCTGCACGGACCGCTCGACCGGTGCAGGCCCTGTCGGATCATCGCAGCTCGGACGTACGTCCCGGCTTCATGCTGCCAGGCGATGTACCACGGGTTCGGAAATAGTGTCCAGCTCACAGGTGCACCCGACTGGGACGGCTTACTGACGCAGCGCGGAATTGCGTATTGGCCGTCGCGCGGATTGCGTTAGTCTGTTCGTCATGAGACAGAAGGACAAGGTCCGCTCCCGGTCAGCTGCGCAGTGTCGATGATTCCCGAACCCGGTCAGTTGGTCGAAGTCCGCAGGAGGTTGTGGGTCGTCGCGGACGTGGAGGGATCGGCTGTCGGCGAGGCGGCCGCTTCGCACCTCGTCCGTCTGGGTTCGGTGGACGAGGACGGACGGCGCGACGAGCTCGAAGTCGTGTGGGAGCTTGAGCCGGGCGGACGCGTCGTAGAGCGGGCAGGCCTGCCGAAGCCGACGGCCTGGGACGACGCGGAGAAGCTCGACGCGTTTCTCGACGCCGTCCGCTGGGGCGCCGCCACGAACGCTGACCGGCGGATGCTCCAGGCTCCCTTCCGGAGCGGCGCGAGCATCGAAGACTACCAACTCGACCCGGTCGCCCGAGCGGTGGACATGGCCCGTGTCAACCTCCTGATCGCCGACGACACCGGGCTGGGAAAGACGATCGAGACCGGCCTGGTGATCCAGGAGCTGCTGCTGCGTCACCGCGTCCGCACGGTGCTGGTCGTCTGCCCGGCGTCCCTTCAGGAAAAGTGGCGGATGGAGATGCGCGAGAAGTTCGGGTTGGAGTTCCGGATCGTCGACACCGAATACGTCCGTGACCTCCGCCGCCGCCGTGGGATCCACGCCAATCCGTGGACGTCCTACCCGAGGCTGATCGCTTCGGTCGACTGGATGAAGGGGGGCGAGGCGCTGCGCTGGCTGGAAGAGGTCCTACCGGCACGGCCTTCGTTTCCCCGGCGCTTCGACATGCTGGTCGTGGACGAAGCGCACAACGTCGCCCCGAGCGCATCGGCCAACCACACCGTCGACAGCCGGCGGACGCGCCTGATCCGCCGGCTGTCCCCCCATTTCGAACACCGTGTCTTCCTCAGCGCGACGCCGCACAACGGCTATCAGGCCTCCTTCACGGCTCTGCTGGAGCTGCTCGACGACCAGCGGTTCTCCCGCTCGGTGGAGCCGGACCCTCAACAGCTGCAGCGGGTGATGGTGCGGCGTCTGAAGTCGGAACTGGTCGACGCGGACGGCGAGCCGGTCTTCCCGAAACGCGAACTGCTGTCGCTGGAAGTCGACTACGACGAGGCCGAACGCGGCGTGCACCGCGACCTCGCCGCGTACGCCGCCAGTCGTACCGCGTCCGTACAGGCGGACGAAGGCGGGCCGGCCGTCCATTTCGTCCTGAAACTCCTCAAAAAGCGGCTCTTCTCGTCGCCGAGGGCCTTCGCGAAGACGTTGGAGGTCCACCGCCAGGGCCTGAACGGGAACCGGACGAGACCGGCGGACCGTCTCGACGAGCGCATCCTCCTCAAGGCCATGCAGCGTGCCGAGGAGGACTACGCCGACGAGACCGAGGCGGAAACCGCGCTGGAAGAGGCGAACGCCCGGGCGAGCGCGACGGTCTCGCCCCCCACGCCCGAGCAGGCGCAACTGCTGGAACGGATGACCACGTGGGCCCAGGACGCGAAGAACCGTCCCGACTCGAAGGCCCGGGCGATCCTGGCCTGGCTGGCCGGACATCTCCGTCCAGACGGTGTCTGGAACGACAAGCGGGTCGTCCTGTTCACGGAATACCGCGACACGAAGGCTTGGCTGGCGGAGATCCTGGCGTCGAACGGATACGGCGGCGACCGGCTGATGCAGATCGACGGTGGCGTGCCCCACGACGAGCGGGAACGGATCAAGGCCGCGTTCCAGGCCAGGCCGTCCGACGCGCCGGTGCGGATCCTGCTGGCGACGGACGCGGCCTCCGAAGGCATCGACCTCCAGAACTGGTGCAACTACATGATCCACGTGGAAATCCCGTGGAACCCGAACGTCCTGGAGCAGCGCAACGGGCGTATCGACCGGCACGGTCAACGGGAGAAGGACGTCCTGATCTGGCACCCGGTCGGCAGGAGCGGCACTTCGGACCGGGCGAACGACGATTCGGAATTCCTGCTCCGGGCGGCCCGCAAGGTCGAAGCGATCCGGCAGGACCTCGGCAGCGTCGGGCCGGTGCTGGCGCGTCGGATCGAAGACGCGATGCTCGGTCGATCCCGGACCCTCGACACCACCGACATCGAGCGCCGGGCGACTGCGGCGCGCGGTTCGGTGGCGGTCGAGCGCAAGCTGCGAGACCGGGTCTCGGAACTCCATGCCCGCCTGACCGAGTCCCGGACCGAGTTCGGCCTGGAACCCGCCCGTGTGGTGCGGGCGGTGTCGCTGGCCCTCGAACTCGAGGGTCAGGCCCCGCTCGTCCCGGTCGACCTCGAGGGTGCGCCTGCCGGGAGCGTCTTCGAGGTGCCGACCCTGACCGGAGCGTGGGGCCGGGCCACGCTCGGGCTGGGCCATCCCTATACCGGCAGGCGACGTCCGCTGACCTTCGACCACGAAGTCGCCAAGGGCCGAGACGACATGGTGCTGGCCCACCTGGAGCACGAGATCGTGCAGTTGAGCCTGGGGCTGCTGCGCGCCGAGGTGTGGTCGCTCGAAGACCGCAAGCACCTGCACCGTGTCGGCGTGCGTACCCTGCCCGACGCGGTCCTGGCACGTCCGGCGGTCGTCGTGTGGTCCAGGCTGCTCGTCACCGGAGGCGACCACCGCCGGCTCCACGAGGAACTGACCCTGGCGGGCGGAGAGCTGGAACACGACCGTTTCACGCGCGTCACTCAGGTCGGTCGTCTCCGCGAGCTGCTTGCCGAGGCCCGCCCGGCCACGCCGACCGGCGCGCTGTTCGACGCTCTCGCCGACCGTTTCACCCGGCACGAGCAGTCGCTCCTCGGCGCCGTCGAAGCCCGCTCACGAGACCGCCTCGTCAACCTCCGGAACACCCTGGAGCGCCGCGCGAACCAGGAAGCCGCAGACATCGTCGCCGTCCTGAACGACTTGGAGAAGGCCTTGAAGGAAGAACTCGACCGCCCGGAACCCACCGTGATCCCACTGTTCACCCTCCCCGAGACGGAGCAGCTGCGCCGCGACCGGCAGGCCCTGGCCGAACGCCTCGCCCGCATCCCCGCGGAACGCGAGCGCGAAGTGGAGGCGGTGCGCCTGCGGTACGCCGATCCGACCTCCCGGACCTTCCCGGTCGCCGTGGTGTTCCTCGTGCCTGAGCGCCTGCTCGGCGGGACGGCGAGATGACGCTGCGCCAGGACTCGCATCTCGAATGGCTGTCGCTGGTCGAGGTCGCCGGGGTCTTCCTCGCCCCCCAGGTGCTCGAAGAGGTCTTTCCGCAGGGCTTGGACACGGTCGAGACCGTGCGCCGTCGCCGCACCCGGTCGGCCTGGGAGGAATGGCGCGAGGCCGTGGTCTCGGCGGGCCCGGACCTGCCCGGCATCCACCGGGCCTGGATTTCCCTCGTCCTCGGCGAGCTGCTGGAGTACGGTGCCGCGACGATCGAACCGGTCGTGCCGAACGCGGAAGAGTGGACCCGGAACGTGGGCGAGCCTGCTCAGGGCGTCTGCCCGGCCTGGATCGTCCGGCGCGCCGGGGAGCCGGCCAAGATGGCGGTGTTCGTCCACCCGTCCGGCACGGACCTGAAGAAAGCGGAGTCCGGAAACCCGGGGTCGCCCGTGGACCGCGCGACGGCCTGGTGCCGGGCTGCCGCGGTCCGCACCGCCCTGATCACGGACGGCGAGGCGTGGACGCTGCTGGACGCCCCCGACGGTACCCCGTCCGGACGCGTGACCTGGTACGCCCGGCTCTGGTGGCAGGAGGAGGTGACCCTGCGGGCGTTCTACACGCTGCTGCGGGCGCGGCGGACCTACGGTCCCGAAGGCGGGACCTTCCCGGCCCTGCTCGAGAAGTCGCTCGAACACCGCGAGGAGATCACCGATACCCTCGGTGTCCAGGTCGAACGGGCGGTCGAAGTGCTCGTCCGCGCCGTCGACCGTGCCGACCGGGATCGGCGGGGAGAACTGCTGCGGGGCGTCACCGAGAGCGGGCTGTACGAGGCGGGCCTGACGGTCATGATGCGGCTGGTGGTCATCCTGAGCGCCGAGGAACGCGGCCTGCTGCTGCTCGGCGATCCGGTCTGGGACGGCTTCTACGCGGTTTCGACGCTCAGGGCGCAACTCGAGGAAGTCGACGACCACGACGGTCACGGCGTCCTGGAGCGCCGGAACGACGCCTGGAGCCGTCTGCTCGCCGTATTCCGGGCGGTATACGCCGGTGTCGACCACGAGGCCTTGAGACTCCCGGCCCTCGGCGGCAGTCTGTTCGACCCGGACCGGTTCCCGTTCCTGGAAGGGCGTGCCGTCGGAAGCAGCTGGCGGGACACGCCCGCCGAACCGTTGCCGATCGACAACCGTACGGTGCTGCTGCTGCTGAACGCCTTGCAGAAACTGAACCGGAAGAACGGCGCCCAGCTGCTCTCGTACCGCGCTCTGGACGTCGAACAGATCGGCCACGTCTACGAAGGCCTGCTGGAACGCACCGTCAGACGGATGTCCGAGGTCACTCTCGGCTTGGAAGGTTCCGCGAAGATCCGCAACCCGGACGCCGCCCTTCCGGAGTTGGAGTCGGCGAAGATGGACGGGGCCGATCGCCTCGTGGCCCTTCTGGCCGAACGTACCGGACGATCGGAGTCGGCCGTCACGAGAGCGCTCGCCCGTCCTGTCGAGGACGTCCTGCGGGCCAAGGTGCTGCGTTCCTGCGAAGGCGACCGTACGCTGGCCGACCGTGTCCTGCCGTTCGTCCACCTGCTCCGGACCGACCCCTGGGAAGACCTGTTCGTCTACCTTCCCGGTGCCTTCGCCGTCACCAGCGGCAGCGACCGCCGCGACGCCGGGGCTCATTACACGCCCAAGGCGCTGACGGAGAAGATCGTCGCCACCACCCTCGTCCCGCTCGTCTACGTCGGCCCCGCCGAAGGCCTGCCGCGAGACGAGTGGACGCTGAGGAGCGCCGCCGAACTGCTCGACCTGAAGATCTGCGATCCCGCGATGGGCTCGGGCGCCTTCCTAGTGCAGACCTGCCGCTGGCTGGGGGAGCGTCTGGTTCATGCCTGGACACTCGCTGAAGCTCAGGGACTAGCCGTCACGGTCGACGGCGAGGTCGTTCCCGTCTCGGACGTCTCGGAACGCCTCCCGACCGACGCCGAGGAGCGACTGCTGCTTGCCCGCCGTCTTGTCGCCGAACGCTGCCTGTACGGGGTCGACGTCAACCCGGTGGCGGTTGAGCTCGCCAAGCTCTCGATCTGGCTGGTCACGCTCGCCAAGAACCGGCCGTTCGGCTTCCTCGACCACAACCTGAGGCACGGGAACAGCCTCCTGGGGCTTCGGAGTCTCGATCAGCTCACCGAGCTGAGGATGAAGCCACAGTCGAATGGTCAGCAGCGTATCTTCGCCCTGAAGGTCACGAACGCCGTCGAAGAGGCCATAGCCCTCCGGGCACGTCTCAGGGCTACACCCATTCGCGACATCCGGGACGTCGAAGCGATGGCCCGGCTCGACCGTGAGGCCCGCAGCATCCTCGAACGTCCGGAACTCGCCGCCGACGCCTTGGTCGGGGAAGGCCTGCGCTACGCCGACCGACCGACCGAACTCGCCGCCGCGCTGAACGTCCTATCGAGCGAGGTCGGCAGAATGCTGGAAGGCATCGGCGGAGGCGAAGATGCCGTGAAAAGGCGTGCAGACGCCGCGTTGGCCGTTGATCTGCCGCACAGAAAGAACCCGCGGAAACCGTTCCACTGGCCGTTGGAGTTCCCGGAGGTGTTCGAGCGCGAGGGCGGGAACGGAGGATTCGACGCCTTCGTCGGGAACCCGCCCTTCCTCGGGGGGCAGAAGATCACAGGTGCGATGGGGACGGCCTTCCGCGATTATCTCGTGGAGTATGTCGCTGACGGAAACAAAGGATCGGCGGATCTTGTGGCCTACTTTTTCCTGTCTTGTTTCGGAATGCTGCGAAACGGTGGCACGTCTGGTCTACTGGCTGTGAACACCATCGCCGAAGGTGACACGCGCGACGTCGGGTTGACAGCTCTCCTCAACGACGGTGCCGTGATCTTCGAAGCCCATCCGAACGAACCCTGGCCTGGCACAGCTGCTGTAGTGACCAGCAGAATCCATATGGTTCGCGGTGCCTGGGACGGTTCTCTGATACTTTCGGGTCAAGAGGTCGAACTCGTTTCTGCTTTCCTCACAAAAGAGGATGATAAAAAGGCGCTCAAGTTGAAAATCAATGCCGGGAAATCTTTCCAAGGATCTATTACACTCGGTATGGGCTTCGTTTTTTCAAAGGAAACGGCTGAAAGTCTGTTATCCCAGGAATTGGCTTACCGTGATGTAGTCTTTCCATATCTCATCGGCGATGACTTGACTTCCAACCCTCGGCAAACGCCTTCTCGTTGGGTCGCGAATTTCTGGGATTGGCCATTGAGTCGCGACGGCGACGGAGTATGGTCAATCGCCGATTTTAGGCAACAGCGTCTGTGGTTGCAGCAGGGTCATGTTCCATCCGACTATCCAGGGAAAGTCGCCGAAGACTACCCGGCTGTCCTCGAAATAATAAAACGGGATGTCAAGCCCGAAAGGCAGCGACGGGGAGAGGACGGCGAATTCGAGTTAAGGTCGCCATTGCCAGAGAAATGGTGGATACATGCTGAAAAACGTCCAGGTCTATATCACGCTATCGGGCGAGGCGAGTTTTTCTTCGTTCATCCTAAAGGGTGGGAACAAGGACGAAAACCTGATGATGAGGTGCTCGTTTTCGCTACGGGAGCGACAAAATACCCGTTGTTCGAGTCTTGCCCGAACGACCAGATATTTGCAAACACGTTGGGAATAGTCGCCCTCTTCGACTTCGCCAGTTACGCAATCCTGAACTCCGGTTTCCACACGGTCTGGGCGTGGAAATATAGCTCATCTCTGGAAACGCGGATGCGTTATACACCTACCGACTGTTTCGAAACCTTCCCCTTTCCTCAGGTCACCGAGAATGATCCGCTGTTCGCACTCGGCGAGTGGTTGAAGGCATGTCGTAGGGAGGCTCATGACACGTTCGACGTCGGCTTGACCGGCATCTACAACCGATTCCACGATCCGGAAGAGGTCAGTCCGGCAATCACGGCCTTACGCAAGGCGCACGTCGCCGTAGACGAACGGGCCAAGGCGCTCTACGGCTACGACGATCTCGACCTGGAGTACAGCTTTCACGAGGTGGCTTACCTGCCCACCGAGGACAGGACCCGGTACACGGTGAGCGAGAAGGCCAGGCTCGAGATCCTGCGCCGACTAGCGGCCCTGAACGTAGAGCGGTACGAGGACGAGCAGGCTGCACTCGAACTGCCGACGAAAGCGAAGCCGAAGGCAACGAAGAAGGTGGCCCGTGATCAGGGCAGCCCGGCACTGTTCGACTCGGAGCCGGCAAGTCCGGCCCTGCCCGGGGGCGAGTCGGTTCTTGATGTCCTGCGCCGCAGCCGCCGCTGGTTCGGCAAGGACGAGATCCTGAAGGAGAGCAGGCTGCCGACCAGTTCATGGAAGGCGGTCGTCGACAGCCTGCTGAAGTCGGGTGTGGTGGAACGGGAAGGCGAGAAGCGAGGGACGAAGTACCGGCTGAAGGCGTGATGTCCGACGGGGGGCAGAGACGATGACGAAAACGGGGAAGGAAGCGAAGGTCGAAGTGACCGCCCAGGCTACAGTGCCGAGGGTGAAGAACGCCTGGCTCGTCTCGAGGAACGGGCACGTACGGTTGGACAGATATTCTCTGACCCTGCCCGGCGAGGTGGACCGGTACCGTGAACTGGAGACGGGCGACGCGCTGCTGGTCGCCGACGAGGTGGACGGCGAATGGCGGGCGGTGGCGCTCGCGGGCGTCTTCCGCATCCGGGGGCGCGCGAAGGCGACCGTGATGTACTTCGACACTGTGAAGACAGTCGAGGCCGAGCCGGGCCTGGAAGTCCTGGGGATCGGCAGCGCCGCAGCGGGGACGGTGACTCGCCTCGACTGGGCGCGCTTCGAGGCTGCCGTGCAGGAATGCACGGGAGGCTCCTTCGCCGTTCTGCCGAAGATCGGGGATCAGGCCTATCTGCGCGAACTGCTGCGCTTGGCCGTGGAGGACGACCTGCTCGGTCCTGCCGACGGCCCCGACGAGGAGATCGTCGAGATGGGTGTGCGCGACCGCTACCTGGTCGGTAAGCTGGCCCCGCGCGACACCGGGCCGCTTCTGGTTTCTCCCGGGCAGGAGGAGGCGCAGGGCGAGGAAGCCGCAGCCGAGAACCTGCGCCCGTTCGAAGGCGTGGCGACCGAACCGGGGCAGGAGTTCAGCCCGACGTCCGGGAAAAAGGACGTCGAGGACGAACCGGCTGAACTCGACGCGTCCACCAACGCCTCGCTCGTCCCGTCGTCGATGGGCCTGACCTTCTGCGTCGCCGCCGACGTGACGCACCTGGCCGTGCAGGCGTCGTGGGGACGTTACGAACGCGGGAAGAGCGAGCGCTTCGCCGACGAGAAGACCGGTAAACCCTTGCGCGCCTGGAAACGGACTCCCTGCGGCGGCGAGATCATGCTGACGTTGGACGAGGACGCCGGGCCCTTCACACCGGATCCGGCCCAGCCGTCGGTGGTCGTGCAGGCCCGGTCCCGTTTGGCCCCCGAGGGGCGTCAGCGGCTGGTGACCGTCTTTCTGGTCAATACCCAGTCCAAGCCTGAGGGCCCGGAAGATTCCGCCTGGCTGTTCCAGCCCGAACTGGTGGTGACCGACCTGAAAGGCCAGGCGGTGTTCCGCCGCAGGGCGCCGCTGAAAGCGGACGGCACCGACCTGGAGCGCGAGGCGCTGGAGATGCTCTACCGCAAGGAAATCGAGTTCGCGGTCGGGCACGGCGTGGCGGTCGGTGCGACCGTCGATCCGGCAGACCCGGAGCGCGCTTCCGAGGTCCGCACCCGGATCGTCCCGGCCTACGAGGTGCCGGTCACCGAGACGCCCGACCCCGGGGCTGGCGTGCCACCGGATCTCCTGGACATGCGGCGGCTGGCGGCGATGGACAAGGCGGAGCTCGTGGCGGATCTAAACGCTTTCGCCGACGACTACGCCGACTGGATCGGGCATCAACGGCTCAAGTTCAAGGGAGCGGCTGGGGGTCCGGGAACGGACGTGTCGCTCGGCAGCTGGACCGACACTGCCGAGCAGGCAGTCGACCGGTGCGACCGGGTCCTGAAGCGACTGCGCAAAGGAATCCGGGTGCTGGACGAAGACGCCTTTGCCCTGGGGGCGTTCCGCTTCGCCAACTTGGCGATGGCCGACCAGCGCGTACACGGCATCTACGCCCTGCAGCGCCGCAGAGGCGAAGCGGTGACGGTAGCTGCGGTCGACGTTCCCAGGAACCACTCCTGGCGTGCCTTCCAGCTCGCGTTCGTGCTGCTGGCCGTGCCTTCGCTCGCCGATCCCAGCCACGCCGAACGTACCGATCCCGTGGAAGCCGAGGCCGACCTGCTGTGGTTCCCGACAGGCGGCGGCAAGACCGAGGCGTACCTGGGCGTGGCCGCCTTCGCCATGGCGATCCGTCGGCTCCAGGGAAATCTGGGTGGTCTCGACGGTTCGCGTGGCCTGTCGGTGATCATGCGTTATACGCTGCGGCTGCTGACGCTGCAGCAGTTCCAGCGGGCGAGCGCGCTGATCTGCGCCATGGAAGTCCTCCGGGAAGGGGACGTCGTGAAGTGGGGCATCTCGCCGTTCCGGATCGGCCTATGGGTCGGTCAGAAGAGCACGCCGAACACCACCGAGGAGAGCCACGAGGCGATCAAGGCCGAGCGGGACGGCAAGCGCGGGACCGGTTCGACGCCTGCCCAGCTGACCACCTGCCCGTGGTGCGGCTCGGCGATCACGCCCAAGGACGACGTGGTGGTCGACCGTGACCGGAAAGAGACGAAGGTCTTCTGCTCGAACTTCGAGGAGAGCTGCCGCTTCGCGCGCCTCTCCGACGCCAGCCCGGGTCTTCCGGTGGTCACGGTGGACGAGGAACTCTACCGGCGGCCGCCCAGCATGCTGATCGCCACGGTGGACAAGTTCGCACTGATGGCCTGGCGGGGCGAAATCGCGACGCTGTTCGGACGGGCAGATACCGAGTGCCCACGCCACGGCCTGGTCTGGCCTGGGGACGGCGAGTGTACCGGGACGCACGCCGCGAAAGGGAGCCTGCCGAAGACCACGAAACGCCCGGTGACCCGCATCCGCCCACCGGACCTGATCATCCAGGACGAGTTCCACCTCATCAGCGGGCCGCTCGGCACGATGGTCGGCCTGTACGAGACCGCCGTGGACGCGCTGTGCTCCTGGCAGTTGGACGGGCAGACCGTGCGGCCCAAGGTGGTCGCCTCGACCGCGACCGTCCGCAAGGCCGGCGAACAGGTGAAAAACGTCTTCGCGCGCCGCGTGACCGTCTTCCCGCCACACGGCCCGGATATCGGAGACAACTACTTCTCGGTCCGGCGCAGCGTCGCGGAGCGGCCCGGGCGGCTGTATCTCGGCGTGTGCGCGCCCGGAAGTTCCAAGCCGGCCATGCTGATCCGCATCTACGTCGCCCTCCTCACCGCCGGTCAGGCCCTCTTCGACACCTTCGGGGAGCCCGCCGATCCGTACATGACCGTCGTCGGCTACTTCAACGCCCTCCGAGAACTCGGCGGCATGAAGCGTCTGGCCGAGGACGACGTGCAGACCCGTTCCTACCGGGTGGCGATGAGCCGCATCGTGCGGCCCGGCCTGGCCCAGCGGTCGGTCCGTGAAGTCGACGAGCTGACCTCCCGTGTCTCCAGCCGTGACATCCCGCGCACTCTCGACCGGCTGGAGGTCAAGCACAAGGCCGTCTGGGCGAAGGGCGAGACGAAATCGATCGACGTGGTGCTGGCGACGAACATGCTGTCGGTCGGTGTCGACATCAACCGCCTGGGACTGATGGCGGTCAACGGTCAACCGAAGACCACGGCGGAATACATCCAGGCGACCAGCCGTGTCGGTCGGTCGTTCCCCGGTCTGGTCGTCACGTCGCTCGCCTGGTCCCGTCCCCGGGATCTGTCGCACTACGAGACGTTCGAGCACTACCATTCCACCTTCTACAAACACGTGGAGGCACAATCCGTGACACCGTTCGCTCCCAGGGCCCTCGACCGCGGGCTGACCGGCACGCTCGTCAGCCTCCTCCGCCTCGGCAACGCCGAACTCAACCCGAACACCGGCGCGGGCCTCCTGGACGACCTCGCCAGGCCGGAGCTCGCTCCGGCCAAAGAGACGGTCGAAGTCCGGGCCGGAGACGTCACGGGCTTCTCCCAGGTCCGTGCGGATACCGGCGACATGGTCGGCTCCCGCTTCGACAAGTGGATCCACGAAGCTTCCCGGCCCGGCCGACACCTGGGCTACCAGAAGGGGGGCGGAACCGTCGCGCCGCTCCTCGTACGGCCAGGGACCGGTGCCTGGACGGACTTCACTGCCCCCATGTCTATGCGGGAGGTCGAACCGGGGGTGCGCCTGGTCATGGACGGAGCCAAGGTCGAAGACGGCCCGGCCTGGACCGTCGCTGCGGAGACCGGAGCGGCAGGAGGACCGGCATGACCAAGGCGGCCGCCGTCGGTGCCGTCCGGCCCAGCCAACTCCTCTGGACCTACGGTCCGGGGGCGCTCGTGGACCTGCCGAACCTTTCCGTGCTGACCATGGGACTCGAACACTGGGACGTCGGCCTATGCGGCATCGTCGACGAACCCCGTCTCCTGGCGGCGGTCCGGAGCGAACTCGGCCAGCAGGTCCAGAGTCTCAGACGCCCGCCCGTAGCCGACGAAGACGTCGATCCGCTGTCGCCCGAAGCGCTCCGCGGGGTCCCCGTACGGCCGTTTCCCCGCTGGCTGCGCTGCGTGCGCTGCGGCCTGCTAGCCGAGTACGATTCCGGCCTGTTCGAACTGGTGCCGGACAAGTATCGTCCCGACCGGACGCGGTTCGTGCATCCCGGCTGCGAAAAAGGCAAGAAGAGCGACGCCGTCCCTGCCCGTTTCCTGCTGGCCTGCTCGAAAGGCCATTTGGACGACTTTCCCTGGCATTGGTTCGTGCACGGCGGTCCGACCGTCTGCAAGGGCACGCTGCGCTTCTTCGAGTCCGGCGCGTCGCTCCAGACGGAGAACCTGTGGGTCAGGTGCGACGGCTGCAAGACGTCCAGATCGCTCGTCCACGCTTTCGGCGAAGAGGGAAAGAAGACCCTGCCGGCCTGCCGTGGCCGTCACCCGCACCTGGACGCTTTCGACAAGGGGTGTGACGAGCGTCCGCGTCCGGTGATCCTCGGCGCGACCAACGCCTGGTTTCCGGTGACGCTCTCGGCCCTCGCGATCCCGCAGGCCTCCGACGCGGTCGGGCAGTTCGTCACCGACGCCTGGGACGACCTAAGGGACGCCGATGACGCTTCCGAGCTGAAAGGCGTCCTGAAGCAGCTCGAGAAGCAGGGCCGATTTCCGGAGATCGCGCAGTTTGACGTCGCCGACATCTGGATTGAGGTAAGCGGCCGGAAGGCCGGAACCGCGACGTCCGACGAGCCGACTCGTATCGACGAGGAGGAACTGAAACGCCCGGAATGGAAGGTGCTGACTTCCCCCAGCTCCCTGTCGGACTGGCCGCACTTCCTGGCAGAACAGGTGGACGTACCTGACGACTATGCTCCACTGATCCGTTCGGTCTCGCTGGTGAAGCGGTTGCGGGAAGTGAACGCCCTGCTGGGGTTCACGCGCGTGGATTCACCGGAAGAGGTGTTCGACGCCGCCGGGGCGGACCGGGTCGCGGCCCTGACCCGCAAGGCGCCGACATGGGTGCCCGCGAGCGAAGTCCACGGTGAAGGCGTATTCCTCCGCTTCGACGAGTCCGCGTTGCGGTCCTGGCTGGATCTGCCAGCGGTGAAGGAACGGGACGCACGGCTGTTCGCCGGACACCGGGGTTGGCGGACGAGTCGGGGACTGCCAGCGGAAGACCGCTATCCGGGCGTACGTTACGCCATGCTGCACACCCTCTCGCACCTGCTCGTCCGCGAGTTCGCGCTGGAGTGCGGGTACAACGCGGCCAGTATCCGGGAACGCATCTACGCCAGCGACGACGCCGATCCGATGGCGGGCATCCTCCTCTACACGGCCGCTGCCGATGCCGACGGCACGCTGGGTGGACTGGTCGAACTCGGCAAGCCCCAGAACCTGGGCCGTATCCTCGGCTATGCGCTCCACCGAGCCAGGGTCTGCTCCTCCGACCCTCTCTGCTCGGAGCACGATCCCGGCACCGATCGGTCCCTTCACGCCGCCGCCTGTCACGCCTGCGGGTTCGTGGCGGAGACGTCCTGCGAGCGCGGCAACCGCTACCTCGACCGGGCCCTTCTCCTGCCGACGTTCGAGTGCCCGGACGCCGGATACTTCATACGACCTTGAGCGGACCGGCCCTGTGGAAGGCCGTCGCCGACGTCGCCCGGGAACTGCCGCCGAGCGGTGTCGAACGTCTGGCACGTCGAGTAGAGCCGCTCGGCGGCCCAGCGGCACTGGGTTCTCAGGCTACGCCTTCGGTGTCCAGTCTCGAGTCCGCCTGGCAGGCGTACCGGATTTCCGGATCGGTGCTCGCCGGTGCGCTCCGCGGGGCGGCGGCGGCCTTCGCCGACGTCCGGGGACGCGAGTCCGTAGAACTGGTCTGGACCGGACCGACGACGGCGGGGGTTCCGGTTCGCAGGACCGAAACCGTACTCGTCCACCTGCTGCGCGCCGCGGTACGGGAAATCTTCCTGGTGAGTTTCGTCGCCTACGAGGTACCCAGCGTGGTGGACGCGTTGAACGACGCCACGGCGCGCGGCGTCCGAGTCTCGGTCCTGCTGGAGACGTCCGTGGAACATGGGGGCCGTCTGGACGTCGATTCGGTCGCGCGGATCCGGAGGGCCGTTCCCGGCGCCGCCGTCTACGTCTGGGCGGTTTCTCCGGGAGGCGGGGCGTCCCGCGGGGCGGTCCACGCGAAATGCGTCGTGATCGACAGCACCGACTGTCTCGTGACCAGTGCCAACCTCACTTCGGCCGCGCTCGAACGGAACATGGAACTCGGTGTCCTCGCGAAGGGAGGCCGTCTACCGAAACGGCTCGCGGAGCACTTGGCCGCACTCGTAGACACCAGGGTGGTCAGGAGGGTCGAATGAAGTTCACGACGGCCCAGACGAAGGATTCCGATTTCATGGACATCGGAGCACGGACTATCAGACCGTCGGGATGCCGTGTGAGACCCTGAGAACCTCCTCGCCGTCCCCGTCCGTCACGGTCAGCTGGAACTGGTCCACGTTCCGGGGCGGTTCGGCTTCGCCGTCGGTGATCGTCAGAGCGTGCCCGCCGGGGAGTTCGGCACTCAGACAGGAAAAACCTCCTCCCGTATCTTCGTGGACATAGTCCAGGCCGTCCGTCAGCGCTCTCCAATCTCCGGCACCGATCCGTCCGGCGAAGCCGTCGAGTGCGTCGCCTTCGAGAATATGCGCGTAGCCGACGATCGACAGGGCGAGGTCCAGAGGGTCGGTCGACAGGGACATGGAGACATGATAACCGTGGACCCGGCGTGAGCGGCCGGCACATATGCCCGGAACGGTCATCCCCTGACGAGACGTGAGACCCTGTCGAGCGCGAGTTCCAGCTCCTTCTTGATCTCCTTCTCCCAGACCCGGACGACGCGCCAGCCGAGTGCCTCGAGGTCTTTCGCGTTCTGTGCGTCCCGTTCGATGTTGCGTTCGATCTTCGCGCGCCAGAACGGCTGCAGCTTCTCCTTCCAGGCGTTGAAGTCTCGCCCGTGCCAGAAGTCGCCGTCGACGAACACCGCGACCTTCGCCTTCGAAAAGACGATGTCGGGTGAGCCCGGCAGACCCCGGACGTTCTTCCGAAACCGGAGCCCGCGTCGGTGGAGCGCCGAGCGCAGGGCGAGCTCCGGAGCCGTGTCCTTCTGTCTCACACGGCCCATCAGTGCGCTCCGCTGTTCCTTGGTCAACCTGTCGGGCATGCGTGTACCCTATCGGTCCGATGATGCCGCCTGTGTGAGGGATATCGCCCAACCGCGACCGGAGCCCGCTCGGATGCCTTATATTCCTTTAAACTCCTATGACGCCACTTTCCCATCACCAGCGATCTTCCTCCCTCAGCGACCGTCCGGTGGTCGCTGTCGACCTGTTCTGCGGCGTAGGCGGCCTGACACACGGTCTCCTCGAAGAAGGAGTGCAGGTCGTGGCCGGCTACGATCTCGAGGGGGACTGCCGGTACGCGTACGAGACGAACAATCCGGGGGCCGCCTTCCATGAGCGTGACATCTGTACGTTGACCGCCGCGGAGCTCGCTCGACACTATCCGCCCGGAGCCTTGCGCGTCCTGGTCGGCTGCGCTCCGTGTCAGCCCTATTCCTCCGCAGCGGCGAAGACCAAGCGGGGGATGACGGCCGAGGCGTTGGAAGCGGAATGGCGACCGCTCCGCAAGTTCCTCGACTTGATCCTCGAACTCAGGCCGGACGTGGTGAGTATGGAGAACGTCGTGCGGTTGGCGACGCCGGGGAAGTTTCCCGTATACGAGGATTTCAAGGCGGCGTTAAGCGGCGCCGGATACCACGTCCAGGAGCACCGCGTCTTCGGGCCGGACTACGGCATTCCGCAGGCCCGCCGACGCCTCGTCCTGTTCGCGGCCCTGGACGGGGCGGTGACGATGCCGGCGAAGACGCACGTGAAAGCCGAGTACCCGAGCGTGTCGGATGCCCTCTCCGACCTCCGACCTCTGACGGCCGGTGAAACCGATCCGGACGATCCGCTGCACTGCACCTACAATCTCGGCGAGCTGAATTCGGCTCGGGCGAGGAGTTCGCTGCCTGGAGGGACCTGGGCAGACTGGCCGCAGGAACTGCGCCTCGCCTGTCACAGCAAGGAGAGCGGTTCGACCTACGGTTCAGTCTATGGCCGGATGGATCCGAAATCTCCTGCGCCGACGATGACGACCCAGTTCTTCAACATCGGTACCGGGCGATTCGTCCATCCCACACAACACCGGGGACTGAGTCTGCGGGAAGGCGCGCTCCTCCAGACCTTCCCGGCCGGTTACCAGTTCGTCCGACCGGGCGAGGAGATCAGCTTCAGACGTCAGGGCCGACAGATCGGCAACGCCGTCCCACCGGTCCTCGGCCAGGTCATCGGTCGCGCGATCCTCGCCCGATTCGGCCAGGACGGCCACTCGCCCGTTTCTCCGAACTCCTGAGGCTCGTACTGGAGGGTCACTTGCCGTACTGGCAAAGTTTGGATAGACAAAGGGACGCGCGATGAAATACCTGATACTCGATTCTTGGCGGGAGGACAATCCGTACGGCGACACCGACGAGACGTACGTCTTTCCAAAGACCTATCTCGCCAAGTTCGCTCCGCTCGCCGACGGCGAGCCGATCCTGGCTATCGTCTACGAACCCAGGCGCGGAGGAGGCAAGCAGCAATACGTCGCCTGGGGACTCCTCGGCTCTCCACCGACGGCGCGGCCGGACGGTAAGTGGGAAGTCCGGTACGACGACAAACTCATCCCGCTTCCGTCCCCTTCTTCCCTGATCTCTAAACAGGGAACCGCCTTCGAACTCCGCTTGCAGGCCGCGCCCCGTCAGCGCTGGGGAACGGTGCTGCAGGGACAGTCTGTCCGGACGGTCACGGCGGCGGAAGCGGCCGCGATCCTGTCTGCGAGTGGCATGATCGGCACCACGGAGACGAACGACGGCTGGGTCGACTTGGCGCAGGAACGGGCGCAGGAACTCGTCCTGCGCAGCATCCGGGACCGGGGTTTCAGGGGGCAGGTCTTGTCCGCGTACGCGTTCCGCTGTGCGTTGACGGGTTTCCGGTCGTCCGCAGGCGAAGCCCGGGCACTGTTGGACGCCGCCCATATACGGCCGGTGGCCGCTGCCGGTTCGGACAACGTGCGCAACGGCCTCTCGTTGACGGCCGGTGTCCATCGCCTCTACGACGAAGGGCTCGTCACGTTCACGTACGTTTCAGGACAGGTGGAGACGACGGCGTCCACCCGTCTCCGCGAATTGAGCTTCGAAGGTCAGGTGGGGGAATTACGCTTCGAGACAGGAATGCGGTTGATGCTGCCGAACGACGACAGAGCATGGCCGGACGCCGACGCTCTGGAGTGGCACCAGGCTCGGGTATTCCGGCCATGACTGCAGGACGGTGACCGGACGGCTTGAGTGGGGTCGGCAACGACAGGACGACTTTCCGTGAACGGAAAGGCCGAGACACGGAGAGGGCACCCGGAATTCCGGGTGCCCTCTCCGTGTCCTGCGACGATTCGGTCCGAAATCCGATTCCGGTTACTACTCGACTCGAAGTGTCTGGCCGTATCGTGCCGCTTCAGATCAAGGCGCTTGGACGACGGTGAGGACCGCGCTCCTTGGGATGACCTCGAAGTCGTACTCTTCCCTGGAGCCGCAGTAGGAGCAGTTCGCGTCGTTGGGATGCCAGATCTCTGTACCGTCTGCAAGAATCCTCATGCCCATCTCATGGCTGTACGAGCCGAAGATCCCGCTGGTTCGTTTGGATATTCCCACGACCACGAACTCGTCGCCGAAACTCGGGTTGATGATGTATGGTGTCAGATCAAATGTTCTCGCCGAGTCCATGCGCGTGATGAAGGTGTTCACTCCGGAATCTCTGCGGTACACCTCAATCTCTCCCTGGCTGAGCGCGAACTTCAGCTCGACCTTGTTCCAGTTGTTCATCGTGCCTGGAATGGTGGGGCCGAGATCTGCGGAGTGCTTCTCGAACAGCCTGATTTCCGCTCCACACTTCTCCTGGGTCCAGCTCTGGTCGTAGAGTCCGAGCAGTACCTCAACATGAACATCGAATCCGGCGCAGAACTGGGGGCCGGCGGTCACCTGCCAGAGTGGATGGCGCATCGGATCGACATCCAGCTTGGCATACGCCCGGATGATCGCGTACACGCCGCCATTGGCATGGGCCGCAATGATGGTGGTGAAGAACGCGATTCCAGGCTTGGCATCCATCGTCGCTTTCACGGTGGCCTTGATCGACGGCGAGGAGAACGGATCAGGAAACGTGACTTGCGCTCCACGGTCGTTGATCGCAGCGAAGCTGCCATGCTCGTATTTGACGCCGCCCCGGTAGGTGGCGACTTGGGTGGCGGTATAGCTCAGTTTTCCAGTGATCGATCCTTCCACACCGACCGTGAGCTTGATATACGGGGTGATGACGAAGGGGATCGGGCCGATCTGAATATCGATGGGGCTGTACCAGATGGTCGAAATCGGTAGTGACTTCTTCACCTTGAGCTCGCCGGAGGCGATATCCGCTTCGAGTTTCAGTTTGGCCTGTTCGGTCAGTTTCACTGAGGCTTCGAAATACTCCACGCTCCAACGGCTGATCTTCATCTGGAGGTTCAGATCGACCGACGTATCGAAGCAACCGGCGATGGTCGAGTTGTTGTCGAAGCTCTTCTGGTAACTGACACTGAGGATGCTCAAGCCAGGCGTATCACAGGTGGGATTGTCCAGCGCGCGGAGGATCCTCTGCTGGCTGTTCAGAGACATGGGCTCGCCTTCCGGACCTTCGATATATGCGATGTCACTCTGTGAAAGAGTCCTGGAGTAGTTGAGCGTCGCGTCCGACATGATGTCCGTCAGCCCCGCTTCCGAGGTCGTCATCACATACCGGCCCATGGCGTCCACGCTGATGCCCGTGATGCGCCTGGGCGGGACACCGGCCTCTGCTCCCGGCTGGACAATCCCGCCGATGACAGCGTTCCCGACCGCGTAAGTCGCCGTAACCGGCGTTTGGTTGAGGACCAGTGTCCCGGTGTTGTAGTCGTAGGAGACCACGGCGCTGTCCAGAACGATGGCCCCAGCGGACAGCGTCGCGCTGTTGGTCGGCTCGGTGGGACCGGGGTCGGTGGGTGTGGGACAGTCGTCGGTGGGGTAGAGGGCTTCCATGCAGGGCGTGGGCAGGGCCCGCTGCGCCGTCACGCCAGTGGTCGGCGTCTGAGCCGACTGCCCACAGGCTGAAAGCACCAGGGACAGGACTGAAGCCATCAACAGTTTTTGCCGGTTGAACATGAACACCTCTGGAACTCGTGAAACGACCGGATTGGCCGCTCGGGCCCTCGCACGAGGACTCCGAATAGGACAGGCGAGGTGACGACCGACACTTCTCTGGCAGAACCCGAACGCTGTCTGTTCGGGGAAGGTGGGACCTCCGCTCCAAAAATTAGAGTTGAATGAATATTTGGAACGGTCGTACTTTACCGAATGCCTCCTGCCCGCCGCACGTGCCGGAAGTCATCCCAGCAATATGACTTCCGGCACTGGCTGCCACGTTCTCCCATCGGCTACCATGCGAAGTTATGATCCGGGAAGTCGGTGTGCTGCGCTGGGGTGGCGTGTTCTTCGCTGTGATGGTGGCGGTCACGACGTTGCTGCTTTCCGGCCCGACCCAGACTTCACCCCTGCATCAGGCGCCTCTGGTGTTGACCGGCTGGCTCTTGGCCTTCAGCCTCTTCATGTTCAGCTACTGGCTGAGCAGCGATCTCGACCGGCCCAGGCCGATCCGGCTGGGATGGACGCTGGTGATGGTCAGCGCCCTGCTGTGCCTCTTCCTGTTGGTGCCCGGCACCACGAACCAGAACCTGCTGCTGGTCCTGCCCGCCTGCGTGTTGCCCAGCGTCCTGCCCTGGAGCTCCGTGGTACCGGGACTCGTCATCCAGACGGCCGGGCTGGCCGCGACGCAGTGGCCGTCGTTCGGTATCGGGACGACGCTGTTCAACGCCCTGGTCTGGCTGGTCATTCAGTTCACGCTGGCCCTGCTGATCCGCTTCACCACGGATGAGCGCCTGGCCCGGAAACATCTGGCGGAAGCCAACATCCAGCTCCATCTGACCCAGGCCCTGCTCGAACACACGTCCAGAGAAGCCGAGCGCATGCGGATCGCCCGAGACCTCCACGACATGCTGGGCCACCAGCTGACAGTCCTGGGACTGGAACTCGAACTGATGAGCCTCGGCCTGCAGCCAGGCAGGGCCGTTCCGGCCGGGCTCTCGATGGAGGCCGTGCAGCGCGCTCAGCTGGCTCAGCGTCGCCTGATGCAGGATGTGCGCGGCGCGGTCGACCTGCTGCGCGTCCAGCAGCCCGGATTGCGGGCATTCGTGGAGGAGCTGCGCCAGAGCGCGCCGAGACTGAAGCTCCATTTCGAACTTCCGGACGTCCTGCCTCCGGAGATTTCTGTACACGAGACCGTGCTGATGCGGTTCTTCCAGGAGAGTCTGACCAACACGCTGCGGCACGCCCGGGCCCATTGCCTCTGGCTGAGTATCGAATGCTCACCGGATACGGTTCAGGTCTGTGCCAGAGACGACGGGCGTTGCCGGACGTCCTTCCAGGCCGGAACCGGTCTCACAGGTCTACAGGAACGTTTTCAATGCGCTGGCGGCGAACTGCTGGCCGAGGTCGTGGATGGTCGTCTCCAGCTGACTGGAACCCTGCCTCGTTCCGGTCGGCTCGCCTGATGCCAGGTCTCTTGAGAATCGGCCTGGTGGACGACCAGACCCTGGTGCGTGAAGGCCTCCGGCGCCTGCTGGAACACGCACCGGAGCTTCAGGTGGTACTGGAAGCCGGAGATGGACAGCAGGCCCTGGAGTTGCTGAGGGTGACGCCGGTGGACGTTCTGCTTCTGGATGTCCGGATGCCGCACCTCGACGGTCCTCAGCTGCTCCAACAGCTCGGCAGTGAGGGTCTGTTGCCACCGACCCTGATGCTCACCACCTTCAACGACGACGCGGCGCTGGCCCGGAGTCTGCGGGCCGGAGCGAGAGGGTTCATCCTCAAGGACGTCTCCTTCGCCCAGTTGCTCGCCGATATTCTCAGTGTGGCGTCCGGCGACGTCGTCGTCCGGGCACTCAGCCAGCACCATTCGCTGCGGAGCGGCAGCCCTTCCGAGAAGGAAGCGCCGGATCTGACCGAGCGGGAACTCCAGCTCCTGCGGCTGATGGCCAGTGGCTATTCCAACCGCGAACTGGCCGAACTCACGGGGCTGAAGGAGGGAACGGTCAAGAACTACATCTCCAGCATCCTGCTCAAACTCGATGCCCGTGACCGTACCAGGGCGGTCCTGCTGGCACTGGAGCTGAGGCTGATCTGAACAGGAAGTGGAGGCATGCCTGTCATGACGTCCGACCTCCTTCCAGACACTGCCGATGAGGCTTTCCGGATGGACACGGTGATATGCATGTCGCACACCCGGGCTGTCGTACGGGCATGCATGCTTCCGGGTGGGCGGAGTCAGGCGTCAGCCGAGGTATTCCGTATCTCGCAGGCTGACGCGCAGGGTGTGCAGGAAGTCGTCGATGCGTTTTTCGACGTTGTGCTGCCGCGCTTCGCGGATGATCCCGGCGACGTCGAGTTCGCCGCTGACTGCCCGTTGCCGCAGCTGGTCTTTTTCGAGTAATGTGATCCGCCCTCGCAGGGTCAGCTGAAGCTGGTTGATCAGGTAATCGCCGCGCTCTTCGGGGGACTTGCTGGCCACCAGATCGTCCAATCCTGGTTCCGAATCCAGCAGCAGCATCGGCTGCGCCGTCGGCGTGGTCCTGGAGACGGCCGGCGATGTGCTGGATTTCCTGGGCGGCTCGTATTGATCGGGATTCTTGATCAGGTGCACCAGGGCGGCGGCCGGGGATTTCCGCGGTACCAGCCGACCGCTTTTGACGAGCTCCTCGAACTGCGCGATGCGGGAGAGCAGAAGCGAGGTGGAGTACGTCTGCGCGATGGCTCTGGAAACGCCGTCGGTGACGCCGTGCTTGCGGAACCGGGCGAGCAGCGCCGGATCGATCACGGTGAAGGAAGGCGCGAACTCGTAGAACACCCGCTGTTTCTGTCCACGCCCACTGTACGTCACGGCCCGCAGGTAGCCGCGGCGGATCAGTTCCTCGTGCGGTCCTTCCAGGGCACGGCGTACGTCTGCTGGACGCGCACTGGAAATTTTGCACTGGTCGGCCCATTCGATCAGGTTGACATCCAGGGTGTCGGTCGTCTGCACCGGATTTTCCGGGTCGTAGCGCATCGCGTCGAGCAGCCGGAAGAGAATCCGTGTACGTGGCCTGGACAGCGAGTGCATGAA
>Ga0160427_10000064_pt1 | contig 90986 bp, 74 predicted proteins | sample SolpanmetagenomL_FD_108194 | JGI IMG/M metagenome (GOLD analysis project Ga0160427, IMG submission 108194) | Solar panel surface microbial communities from Lawrence Berkeley National Laboratory, California, USA - L | ecosystem: Engineered > Built environment > Solar panel > Unclassified ...
GGCACCAGTGGGTGGGGCAACGATGTAGCTGTTATCGGCACCAGTGGGTGGGGCAACGATGTAGCCGCTATTGGCACCAGTGGGTGGGGCAATGATGTAGCCGCCATTGGTAGCAGCACTTGGGGTAATGATATCGCCGCCATCGGCAGCAGCACTTGGGGCAACGACGTGGCTTAGTATAAGGCTATTTTCCTAACTTGCCGGCAGCTTGATTTGTGGCTGCTGCATGATGACATATTTACGGTTAGGAAGCATGCTGCTGGGGCTATGGCTAAGCGCCTGCTCTTCCCCATCCGTCCGCGAGGCTGGCGCGCCCATTCGCATTCGCTGGCAGCGTGACCCTGAAACACTTGACCCACTTGCCTTACCTAATCCGCAAGCGATTGAAGCTGCCAACCTGCTACACGTAGGGTTGCTACAGCTCAATTTGCACACGGGTACTCACTCACCGGCACTAGCCGAAAAGCTGCCAACTCGCCGGCTCCTTGGCGACTCGCTGAGTGAATATGATTATCAATTGCGGCCAGAAGCTACCTGGGATGATGGCCGGCCAATTTTAGCTACCGACGTAGCATTTACCTTGAAGCTGATGCGCTGCCCAGAGTTGCCCAACGAGGCAGCCGGGGCGCAGATAGATTTCATCAAGGATTTTCGACTCGATACCGCCAATCCGCGCCGCATTACCCTTATCTGCCGCGGTCAGGTTCAGGACTACGGCATCGCATCTGGCGACTTTCCGGTGCTTTCGGAAGCAGCCATCGATTCGGCTCTTCTGCTGCGACGGTTTACTCTGCCTACCTTGCGCCAAGCGCAGCCTGGCGTGGCAAAGCAACTCGCTGCTCTTACTAGTCGTTACCAGCGCCTTGATGCGGCCCACCACCCCGAACGGCTGGGTGGATGTGGCCCCTATCGCCTGGTGCAATGGACTACCAACCAATCGCTGACATTTGAGCGCAAGCCCACGTGGTGGGCCGACAAACTACCGCAGGCAACCACTGTGCTGCAAGCCCGTGCCCAGCGGCTGCGCTACGTAATTATGCCCGACGGCGCTTCGGCTACCCTAGCCCTGCGGCGGCACGAAATAGACGTGCTGACTAACATGCCGGCTACTGATTTTAATAAGCTGCAGAAATCAGCCGCCGCGCTGCGCGAGCTATCTTTTTATACTGGGGCTTCCTATGACGTTGTGTACGCGGCTTTCAATATAGCCCGGCCTGCGTTGAGCGACCGCTACACCCGCCAGGCCCTAGGCTACCTATTTGACGCGCAGGCCCTGCTGCAAGCCACACAATTTGGCCAAGGAGTGCGCACGGTGGGGCTACTGGCGCCTAGCAGCCCATTCTATAACGACAGTCTGGCGTTGCTTCCATATGCTCCAGACCGAGCAGCCGCGCTGCTGCGGCAGGGGGGGTGGCGCTTCGAGAAGGGTGGCTGGTGGCGGCCCAAGGTAGCCGAGCCGCTGCACGTGGTTTTCCGCTACCGCGCCGAGGACAATATGTATGCAACCATCGGCCTACAGTTTCGGGCGGCGGCCGCACGGCTAGGCATTGCCGTTGAGTTGCGCCCCACCGAGCCTTCTTCGTTCTCGCAGACGTTGCGCGCGGGCGACTTTGACATGTATGCCCGCACCTTCAAGGGCAATCCCTTCGTATACAACTTTATGCCCCTGCTGCACTCGCAGGCTGCTCTAGAAAGTAACGCTATGCGCTTCGGCACGCCGGCTACCGACCAGTTGCTACTCGCCATTGCCTGCGAGGGGCAGGCCGCTCGCAAGCAGCGCTTGCTGCGCCAGCTGCAAGTAGTGCTGCGCCGCGAAGCGCCTTTAGTGCCCTTGTTCTACCTGCCATACCGCCTGGCCGCTTCCCGGCAGTTACGGCACCTAGTTGTATCGGGCCTCAAGCCCAATTATGAGGCGGCCGCGCTAAGCTGGGCCACTTCCGACTCGCTTGTGGCAGCCCGGTAGCATGATATCGTGGCTTATCTACCGACTAAGTCGGCTGGTCATTGCTACCTGGGCTATCGCGTCAGTCGCTTTTATGCTCAGCCGCCTGAGCACCCAGCAGCCCGAGCAAGTGGCTTTCAGCCGCTCCGACTCCATAGGGCCCCGCGGCTCGGCCGCCGTGCTGCTGGCCGGCGAGCATGCGATGCGCCATCGGCTGGGACTCGACGTACCCCTTTTCTACGTGAGCCGCCGGCCGGGCCCGCCGGTGCGCTGGCAGTGGAACGGCACGCACAACCAATACCACTTCTGGCTGCGGCAGTTGCTGCACGGGCAGTTCGGTCTGTCGTACTACGATGGCCAGCCCATCGGTCCCCGCATCGGCGCAGCGCTTCGGTATACCGTGCCCCTCATGCTCCTGGCGTTGCTATTGGCAGTAAGCCTGGCCCTACTGCTGGCCCAATACATGGCGGCCGGTACCGGGCTGCTGCGCCGGGCTGTACTGCTGGGCTTGCTAGGGCTGCAGGCCCTGCCCCTATTTGCCCTGGCCCTAGGGCTATTACTGCTGCTTGCCAACCCAGAGCTATTTAATATTTTGCCAGCCAATGACTTGTCTAGCGAGCAGGCTAGCTTCGGCAACTTGGTGGCTTACTTGCTGCTTCCACTGCCGAGCCTGGTACTGTCGTCGCTGCCCGAGCTAACGCTGCCCTTAGTAGCTACGCTGCGCCACGAGCTGACGCAGCCCTATGCCACGGCAGCCCGTGCCAAGGGCTTGTCGGTGAGGCAGGTGCTGCGCCGGCACGCCCTGCCCAATGCGGTATTGCCCTTGGTGGTGCAGCTAGCGGGCTTGTTGCCAAACCTGGCAGCTGGGGCCGTAGTCGTCGAAGTATTGTTTGCCCTGCCTGGCATGGGCCGCCTCATGGCTGGAGCAGCCTACACTCAGGATTTTCCGGTGCTGCTGGCGGGCGTTTTATTGGTAGCGGCCGCCCGGCTTCTCGCACTGCTCGCGGCCGATGTAGTGCACTACCGACTTGACCCGCGCCTACGCGCGGCCCTCGCATGAGGCGGAGCTTTCCAACTAGGCGGCGTTTTGCTGGCTGGGTAGCGGCGGCGTGGCTGCTGGGGCTCGTGGCCGTGGGGCTCGCAGCACCGCTGCTGCCACTGCCCTACTCGCCGGCTACCCCCGACTTAGCCAACCTAACTATTGCTCCTGGCCAGTACGCGGCGCATTATTTAGGCACCGACCCCCTAGGGCGCGACGTACTGGCCCAACTGGTGTTTGGCACCCGGCAGTTGCTGTTTTTAAGCTTGCCGGCTGCTGCCGTAGCCGTAGCCGCTGCTGCGCTGCTCGGTGGTGCAGCCGGCTACTGGGGCGACCGGGGCCTGCGCCTGCCTTGGTTGCTGAGCCTTGGTCTGGGAGTAGCCGCCTGGGTCTGGTTGCAGCCCCCGCTGCTGGCTGGGCTAGCCGGCGCGGCAGCGGGGGTAGCAGTGGCCTACTTGCATCGCTGGCGGCTACCCGTGCCACTCGATAGCCTGGTTCTGGGGCTGGCTACCCTCCTAGGGGCCTTGCCCCGCCTAGTGCTGGTGCTGGCCTTTGCGGCAGGGCCACCGCTGGCCGGCGGGTGGCTGCTGGCCCTGCTAGCCCTGCTGGCGTGGCCCGATATGGCCCGGCTGGTACGAACCCAAACCCGCCAGGTGCGGGCACAGCCTTACGTAGAGGCCGCACGAGCGGCAGGCTTGCCCGAATGGCGCGTTTGGTGGCGGCACACCCTACCCGCGGCGTGCCGGCCCCTGTGGACTTACGCTCCCCTGGCCCTGGCCGGCCTCATCGGCCTAGAAAGTACGCTGGCTTTCCTAGGCATTGGCGTAGCGCCCGACACCGCTAGTTGGGGGCAGTTGCTCAGCCAGTTTCGGCAAGCGCCCGATGCCTGGTGGCTACTGCTACTGCCTGGCGGCCTGCTTGTAAGCACCATGCTAGCACTGCAAGTATTCGCACGTAGCCAGCGTAAATAAAGCCCAGCTTTTTTACGCGGCTGCCGCGCATGCGTAAGTCACGGACAAGAAAAAAATGTGCCCACTTTTAGTTGCGCATTTTTTAACCCTATTCTTTATATATCATTAATAATACCAGCTACTTGCGTGAAAATATGCAGTTAACAACCTTCTATTTTTTTATACTTTATGAGTCTTTAATATGATTTTATCGCATCAGGCAGCCGCAATATCCATGTCACATAAATAAGTGTATTGTCCTTTTCAGCCCTACTAAGTGGCCGTAACATTGTATCACCTAAAGACGCCATCATTACCAGAGTCCTCTATCGCTTGAGTCGTTACTCATCACTCATGGAAGCAACGCACCACGACAAGCCGGTTTACAACCATCAGGCCCAAGCCCTCGGCGAATATGCTGGGCTAGCCACTGGCCGCGATTTCACGACTCCCGATGGGCACCTGGTGCCGCGTGCCCTCGGCGAAGCTGGCCTGCGCCAACGCACCGCCCTCCTTATTGGTGGCATGCTGATTGGCCACTGGCCCGAAAACCTCTAGCCGTACCTAACAGGCGGGTAGCCCCTGTGGCCCCACCTTTTTATTATATCCCGTGTCCAGTATTCGAGTCCACATATTGTGTTCCCAGTTATCATAGAAGCGGAAGGCTTATAGCTGAAAAACCCATTGGTTCTGCCAACGGGTTTTTTTATGCCAGTTGCCCGGCCAGCACCGCAATGCCCGCCGCAAAGGAGTGCGGCTGGTAGCCCAACTCCCGCTCGGCCTTTTCGATGATAAAACCCGTGCGCGCGGGGCGCCGGCCAGGCTGGCTGAAGGTGCTGGCATCGACGCGCTGCAGCAGGGTCGGGTCGAGGCCGAAATGGGCGGCTACTTGCTCAGCCATTTGGTAGGGGGTTAGCATCTCGCGCCCGCTGAGGTGGTAAATACCCTGGGCCTGGTGCTTGGCCAGCAGCCAGCACCCTAGGGCCAGGTCTTCGGCCAGCGTGGGCGTGCGGTACTGGTCGTCTACTACCTTGATGGCCTGCCCCTGGCGCAGTGAATCGCGCACCCACTGCACCAAATTGGAGCGGCCCCCACCGAGTACCGTGCCGTACACGAGCACCGTGCGGGCAATGGCCCAGCGCAAGCCGGGCGTGGCCTGCACCGCCTGCTCGGCGGCCAGCTTGCTGCGGCCGTAGTGGCTCAAAGGGTCGGGGGTGGCATCTTCGGCTAGGGGGCCGGCCTCGCCGTTGAAGATGAAATCGGTGCTGAGGTGGATGAGGTGCGTGCCCTGGGCGGCGCAGGCCTGGGCCAGGTATTCGGTGGCCGTAACGTTTTGCAGCCAGCAAGCGTCGGGGTTCAGTTCGCAGTCGTCCACCTGGGTGCGGGCGGCGGTGTGGACGAGGTGGTCGGGGCGCTCCTCGGCCAGCACCTGCCGCACCTGCTCGGCATCGGTGATGTCGAGCGAGCGGTAGCGCAAGGTGGGGAAGTACGTGGCCAAGCGATTTTCGCCGCGGGCAGTGGCTACCAGCTCTACCTCGGGCATGGGCAGCAGCAGGGCCACGAGTTTCTGGCCCAGCAGGCCATTCGAACCAGTCAAAAGAATCTTCATGCTACAACTGCACGCCGTAGCGCTGGGCTAACTTCTTACGCTTCATTTTTTCCACCTTCACCTGCATGGGCAGGTTGGTGAGGGGGCGGTCGCGGGCGTCGCGTGGCAGGGCGGCAATCTTGTCGAGCACCTCCTGGCCCTTGATGACCTGGCCGAACACGGTATACTGGCCATCAAGGAAGTGGCTGCCCTGGTGGTTCTCGACGATGTAGAACTGGCTGGCATTGCTGGCCCGGCCGGGGTTCACAAAGTCGGCCTGGCGGGCGGCGGCCACGGCGCCGTAGTCGTGCCGGTGGCCGGCAGCTAGCTCGGCCGGAATGGTGGCTTCGCCGGCCGGGCCCTGGCCGTCGTTGCTGGGGTCGTTGTCCTTGGTAAAGGGGTCGCCGCCCTGCACCATGAAATTGGGGATGACGCGGTGAAACGTGGTGCCGTCGTAGTAGCCCTGCTTGGCTTTCTTGAGGAAATTAGCTTTGTGCAGCGGCGTGTCGTCGAACAACACCAGCTGCATGTCGCCCAGGCTGGTGCTGATGGTGACGACCTCGGCGCGCTTATTAGGCTTGGGCTTGGCGGTGGCCGCGGGCAGGGCGCCCAGCAGCCCCGCACCCAGCAGACTGGCAAACGTTAGGTACCTGAAGTATAGCATAGCGCACAGCAACTGACGAAGCGCGAAGGTAACGCCGGCCCTAGGGCTAGTGGTGCCCGCCTAGCCCCGCGCCTCGCGGATGCTGGCCATAATGGCCGCGCCGCCGTGGCCGAGCACGTACCCTGCTACGGCCATGCCTAGCCCCTCAGCTTGCTGGGCCGGCGCGGTTTGCACCACGTCCACGTACTCCTCGCCCCCTAGGCTTACGAGGCCACCGTGCAGGCGAATATCGCCGGCCTCGGTGAGGGTGGCCAGGGCGAAGGAGGGGATGCTGCAGCCGCCTTCCATGGTGCGCAAGAAGGCCCGCTCGGCCAGTAGGCAGCGGTGGGTGTCGGGGTGGTCGAGGGCCTGCTTGATGCTGGCTTTCAGCTCGCTATCCAGGAAGCGTGAACACTCCACGGCGATGCTGCCCTGGCCCACGGGCGGCACAAAGCGCTCGGGCGGCAGCTGGTGGCGGATGAGGTGGTCGTAGCCCATGCGGTGCACGCCGGCGTAGGCCAGCACTAGGGCGTCGGCCTGGCCTTCTTCGAGCTTGCGCACGCGAGTTTGCAGGTTGCCGCGCATCTCTACCAGGTTGGCTTGGGGGTAGAAGCGGCGCAGCAGGGCGCGGCGCCGGGTGCTGCTGGTGCCCAGCACTATGCCAGGTTTCGCCAGGTCGAAGTCTTCCCGGAAGCTCAGGATGACGTCGTTGACTTGCTCGCGCTCTAAAAAGGCCAGCAGCTCCAAGTCGGGCGGAATGGTGCTTTGCACGTCCTTGGCCGAGTGCACGGCCAGGTGGGTGTCGCCGCGGCGCAGGCTTTCTTCCAGCTCTTCGGTGAAGACGCCCTTGGCACCGATTTTAGCCAGCGACCGGTCGAGCACCTGGTCGCCCACGGTTTGCATGGGCACTATCTCGGTGGCCAGGCCGGCCTGGGCCAGCAGGGCCGCTACGTGTTCGGTTTGCCACAAGGCGAGGCGCGAGGCGCGGGTGGCGAGGCGAATGGTCATATCTAGTTTCTGGTTGCTAATTCCTAGTTGCTGGTTGCTAGTTTGCTTACATCTATAACAAGAAACCAGCAACCAGAAACTAGCAACAAAAGCTCAATCCTTCTCAACAACGAGCGAATGAAAACGGACGCCGTGCAGCCGGCTGTATTCGACGGAGGGCGCGGGGATTTTGAAGAACTGGCCGGCCGCCAGCAAGCGCTGGCCAGTAAACCCTAGGCCCCCAATGCGGCTCAGGCTCACGTCGGGCGAGAGGTAGAACTGGCGGTAGCGGCTGAATTGCACTTCGTTGCCCGCCGCGTCGAAGTACGGCGGGTTGGCGTGGCCGCCGGTCATGCCGCTGCCGCTGTAGCCCACGGCCAGGTTGAGCCAGCGCGGAAACGACGGGCCCACCGGCAGCACCGACGCCACGTTTACCGACAGCCAGTACTGCTGGCCGTTGTAGTCTTTCAGCATTTGCTGCCCTAGGGCCTTGCCCAGCAGGTTGGGCCGGTACGGGGGGTAAATGCTGCGCCGCCAGCCGTAGCGCAAGCTCACCTTCTGCTCGCCAAAGCCGTACTGCTGGCCCATAAACAGGCCGATGCCGGCGAAGTTGGCTGCCATGTCGCCCTTCGAAAAGCCCCAGCCCTCGCTGCGGCCGTCGAACAGCTCGATGGTGGTTTGGTAAAGCAAGGAAATGAGGCCGCCGGTGAGGATGCTGGCCCGCTCGTTCACGCCGCTCCACCGAAAGAGCTGGTACTCGCCCTGGCCGATGGCGTAGGCCGTGGTGGCGTGGCCCACCTTGTCCATTTGCAACCACTCGCCGTTGTCGTTGAACGAGTGAAAGGGCACGCGCTTGGTGTACCAGGTTTTGCCCAGCAGGTAGCTGGTGAGGCCGTACACCACCGCCGTGCCCACCACCACCCCAATAAAGCGGCCCTGGTGAAGGCCGGCTTCGGGCGAGGACAGCGGGGTGGGCGCCGGCACCTGTGCCCGCGCCGGCCCGAGGCCCAAGCCCAGGCAGGCAGCTAGCAAAAGGCACGGGGTACGGCAAGGCATCCTCCAAAAGTACGCCGCTAGCGCGCCGAGGCCCTAGGGCGGGCGCGGCGAACGGTGCCGGCCGCCACCTCCGCGGCCCGCTCCGACGACGCGCGCACGAGCAGCTGCGGGGCCAGTTGCAGCTGCACGAGGCGGCCGGTTTCGACGGGTTGTTCCAGGGCGTCGAGCAGGGTGTGGATGATGTCTTCGGCCATGGCTTCGAGGGGCTGGGCCACCACCGTGATGGGCGGCGAATAGAGCCGAAACAAATCGATGTCGTCGAACGACACCACGGCTAGCTCTTCTGGAATGCGCCGGCCTAGGCGCCGCAGGGCCTCCAGGCCGTAGAGGCCCAAGTAGTTAGTGGCAAAGAGCACCCCATTGCAGTCGGCGTGCTGCTCAAAGAAGGCTTGTAGCTGGCTCACTATCGCCTCGCCTTCTTGCGGATACACTACTTCGTGCACCAGCGGCAGCAGCTGGTGCTCGGCCAGGGCCTGGGTGTAGCCCTGCTGGCGGGTGGTCATCTGGGTTTGGCCGCCCTGGGTATTTATTAGGGCCAGGCGCCGGAAGCCCTGGGCCAGCAGGTGCTGGGTGGCCTCGTACATGCCAGCGGCGCCGTCCACCACCACGGCGTTGGCGCTCACGCCGGGCAGCAGCCGGTCGAATAGCACCAGCGGCTTACCCCGGCGCACCAGGGCGCCCACTTCGGCTTCGAGGCCGTTGGGCAGGGCCAGAATGTAGCCGTCCACGTGCCGCTCCTGAAACATGGCCAGCAGGTCGCGGGCCTCGGCCAGGTCGTTGTGGGTGCTGCAGTAGATGATGCGGTAGCCGCGGGCCAGCGCCTTTTTTTCGATGAGGCCGGCCACGGCGGCGAAGAAGGGGTTGGCAATGTCCTCCACCATCAGGCCGATGACGTGGGTTTTGCCGGTGCGCAGGCTCTTGGCCAGCTGGTTCGGCTTGTAGCCTACTTCATCCACGTACTGCAACACCCGCGCGGCCAGCGCATCGCTGATGCGCTTTTCCTTGGCCTTGCCGTTGAGCACCAGCGACACCGTGGCGATGGACACGTCGAGGTGCCGGGCAATGTCGTGAATGAGTAGCTTTTTTTTCAAGGCATTGGGTGGTTTAGTCAGCGGGCGGGGCCCTAGGGAGCGGCCCCGCGCCGGAGCCGCCCCGTTGCTTACGCGAGCTAGTAGGTTACTTTCGGGCGGTTGGCCGCGGCGGCGCCAAATGTTTTGTTGGGCTGCGGCCCCATCACCAGCTGCAGGGTGCCGCCGGCCACGATGTCGCGGTGCAGTAAGTACGTGTTGGCGTAGGGCTTACCGTTGAGCTTCACGGCCTGAATATAAATGTTCTGCGGGCTGTTGTTTTGCACGTCCACCACGAAGGTTTTACCCTTAGGCAGTTGAATGGTAGCCTTGTCGACGGCCGGGCTGCCCAGCACGTAGGCCCCACTGCTGGGGCTGACCGGGTAGAACCCGAGGGCCGACAGGATGTACCAGGCGCTCATCTGCCCGCAGTCCTCGTTGCCGCTGATGCCGTCGGGCTTGTCGAGGTACATCTCGCGCAGCACCTGGCGCACCTTCTCGGCGGTTTTCCACTGCTGGCCGGCGTAGGCGTAGAGGTAGGTGGTGGCGTGGCTGGGCTCGTTGCCGTGCGCATACATGCCAATCAGGCCCGAGATGTCGGGCGAGGCGCTTTCGCCCAGGCTGCCCTGCACGACAAACAGACTATCAAGCTTTTGCGTGAACGCCGCGTCCGAGCCAAACAGCTTGATGAGGCCCGGCACGTCGTGGGGCACCAGCCAGGTGTATTGCCAAGCGTTGCCCTCGGTGTAGGGGTTCATGCGGTGAATGCTCTGGAACGGGTTGAACGGCAGTTGGAACTTACCGTCGGCCGTGACGCCGCGCATGAAGCGGGTTTTGGAGTCAAAATACTTTTGGTAGTAGGTGGCGCGCTTGCTGTAGGTGTCGTAGGCGGCCTTGTCGCCCAGCTTCTTGGCTACCTGCGCAATGCTCCAGTCGTCGATGGCGTACTCCATGGCCTTGGCCACCGACTCGTTCTCCTTGTCGGCCGGAATGTACCCTAGGGTCTTCACGTACTGCGTGCCCTGGTCGTCGCGGGTGCTGCTTTGCTTGAGGGCGGCCAGCACCTGCTGCCCGTCGAGGCCAGGCGTGCCCTTGAGGTAGGCTTCGGCCAGGGCGGGCACAGCGCTGTAGCCCACCATGGTGTTGGTTTCGTTGCCCATCAGGTGCCAGATGGGCAGCTTGCCCTGCTGCCGGTTGATGGCCAGCATGCTCTGCATCATGTCGTTGACGCGCTCGGGCTGCGCCAGCGTAAACAGCGACTGCTCGGTGCGGTAGGTATCCCAGAGCGAGTAGGTGGTGTAATTCTGGAACGGCGCCTTGGGATACACCTTGCCGTCGGTGCCGCGGTAGTCGCGGTTGGCGTCGTTGAACAGCGCGGGCGCAAACCAGGCGTGGTAGAGCGCGGTGTAGAAGATGCGCCGCACCACGGGGTCCTTGCTCTCGATGGTGACCTTGCCTAGTTCCTGTTCCCACCGCTGCTCGGCGGCTTTGCGCACGGCGGCAAAGTCCCAGCCCGGCAGCTCGGTCTGGATGTTGGCCAGCGCATTCTGCGGGCTCACGGGCGAGATGCCCACCTTCAGCAGCAGCGGCGTGGCGGGCGCCTTGGGGAAGGTGAGTACCCCCTTCACGGCTGTGCCCTGGCCGCTTTTACCCCCTAGGGCCTGCGCCTCGTTGTACACGGCAAACTCGGGCACCGGCGCCGACACCTTGATGGCGAAAAACAGCTGCTGGTGGTTGGCCCAGCCGTGCGAGAAGCGCCGCCCGATAAACGTCTGGGCATCTACTTGCTCGATGTAGGTATCGGTGGCTTTGTCATCCACGCCCTCTTTGAGGTCGATGATAATGCGAGCGGGCTGCCCCCCGGTCTGCGGAAAGGTGTAGCGGTGCATGCCCACGCGGGCGGTGCTCGTCAGCTCGGCCCGGATGCCGTAGTCGTCCAGGGTCACGGCGTAGTAGCCGGGTTGGGCCTGCTCGCGCTGGTGCGAGTAGCGGGAGAGGTAGCCCTGGTGGGGCGCCTTTTGCTGGCCCTTGTCGGTTTTGAGCGCGCCCATGTAGGGCATTATCAGCACATCGCCGAGGTCGGAGGCGCCGGTGCCGCTGAGGTGCGTGTGCGCAAAGCCGGTGAGCAGGCTATCCGAATAGTGGTAGCCCGAGCACCAGTCCCAGCCCTTGAAGATGTTCATCGGCCCCACCTGCACCGCCCCAAACGGCACGTTAGCCCCTAGAAACACGTGGCCGTGCCCGCCGGTGCCAATCAGTGGGTCGACGTAGGAGGTAAGCTGCTGGGCCTGAGCAGCTGAACCGGCCAGCAGCCAGCTGGCTCCCAGCAGCCAGCGGCGAGCCCTAGGGAGTGAAAAATGCGCACGCATCATGGGTAGGTGGGAAAAAGAGCGGGTAGAAAATGGCAGCTACTAGCAGCAGCGGCACGCATCCCAAACGTGTGCGGCGCGCGGCGGCCAACGCCGCGGCTACAAAGCCGGACTAGTGGGATAGGAAAACAAATATGCTAAAATGTTTAAGCAAATATTTGGTTAGTCCAAAAAAAACATTCATCTTTCGGCCACTATTCACCAGATGTCCACTTCTAGCCGCTTTTTTATTTAGCGGTTAGTATTCTGAAGTAACCAGTTAGGTACCCAACTTTCCGGCGGCAAGCATTTGTACCCGCTGTCCTTTCTGGCACTTTTTAAAGACTACGTTGCCAACACTCTGGTAATCTGCCGCGCGGTAGTAATTGGTTAGGCAGTTCTGTTTGCTCGCGCTTCTTTCGGGCTAATGCCCAGGCCCTTCGGGATTTCATTCGGACACTGTTTAGTAAACAGTGCTTCTAAGTTGCTATTGCTAAAACCTTTAAGCAGGCTTTGTAGCCAGCGGCTTGCTACCGCTATGGCTCGCTTAACTCTCCCACCCTTTCCTGTTTTTTATGGCAATTTCTTTATCCTTCAACAAGCTGCGGGGACTGCCGCTGTTGTTGCTGCCCGCCATGGCGCTGCCCCTGGCGCAAGCTACTGCCGCCAAGCTGCCACCGGGCGCCATTAGCAACCCTGCCGCCGTAACGGTACAGGGCCGCATCACCGATGAAAAGGGCAACCCCTTGCCGGGTGCCACCATCATCCTGAAGGGCAACTCCAGCGTCGGCGTTAGCTCAGATGCCGATGGTAAGTTCTCGCTTTCGGTGCCCGACGGCAATGCCACGCTGGTTATTTCGTCGGTGGGCTACGTGACGCAGCAGCTAGCCCTAGGGGGCCGCACCAACGTAACGGTGCAGCTGGTGAGCGACGACCAGGCACTGAACGAAGTAGTGGTAGTGGGCTACGGCACCCAGAAGCGCTCGGACGTGACCGGTGCCATTGGCTCGGTAAAGGCGACTGAGCTGGTAGAGCGCCCGGTAGTGAACGTGGCGCAGGGCCTGCAAGGCAAGGTACCGGGCGTAGATGTGTCACTGAACTCGGGCCAGCCGGGCAGCGCGCCCACCATCCGGGTGCGGGGCTACTCGTCCATCAACGCCGGCAACACGCCACTCTACGTGGTGGATGGCGTATTCTGGGAGCAGGGCATTACTACGCTCAATCCCAACGACATCGAGAGCCTGGAAGTACTGAAGGACGCCTCGGCCACGGCTATTTACGGCGCGCGCGGCAGCAGCGGCGTTATTCTCATCACTACCAAGCGCGGGCGCCAGGGCAGCCAGGTAGCCTACGACAGCTACGTCAGCGTCAGCAAGCTGGCGCGCAAGCTCGATGTGCTCAACGCCCGCGACTTTCTGGCCCTGGAAGACTTGGACTACCAGAACGTGCAGAAGTTTGACCCCAGCGGCTGGGCGGCCGGCAAGTACGCCACCAAAGACCCGCGCCTCAAGCGCCAAGCCTTGGCCAACCCCAACGACCCTAGGCGCCTGTTCGACTCGAACCTGAACCCGCTCTACGACACCGACTGGCAGAAAGAGGTTACGCAGACGGGTGTAGCCCAGAGCCATAACCTGGCGTTTTCGGGCGGCAACGAGCAAACTACTTTTGGCCTGTTCCTGAACTACACCAACGCCCAGGGTATCATCCGCGAAACGTACCAGAAGCGTTACTCGGGCCGCCTTACGGTGGACAACCAGGTGAAGAGCTACCTGAAAGTGGGTGCCACGCTGAACTACAGCAACATCGAAGACAAGATTGGCAACAACTTCGTGGGGGGCAACAACATCCCGCGGATGATGATTGAGATGATTCCCATCATGCCCATCAAGTACCTCGACGGGACCTATGCTCGGCGGCAGGACTACCCTGACATGGAGAGTGGCGACAACCCCGTGGCCATCACCCGCGAGGACGTGAACCTGACGCGCAACCAGGTGTTTGCGGGCAACATCTACGCCAACATCACCTTCTCGCCCAGCCTGAGCTTCCGCTCGGTATTCGGCGCCAACATCAGTTCGCAGCTCAACCCCACCTCCTCCACCAACCTCATCCAGCTGCGGGGCGGCACCCAGAACCTGGCCGGCTTCACGGCTTACGATGGCAAGAGCTTGCAGTGGCAGAACTACCTGACTTACAACAAGGTCTTTGCGCAAGACCACTCATTGAACATAGTAGCCGGGGTAGATGCCCAACGCTTCCAGTCCTTGCAGGACTACACGGAAACGCGCGGCCTCGCCGATAACATCTACTCTTACTACAACTTAGGCGCGGGCTCTTCGCCGCAGGCACCCAGCTCCAGCTTCAACGCCAACCAGTTCCTCTCCTTTTTCGGCCGGGCCAACTACAGCTACAAGGACCGCTACATCCTGACGGGTACGCTTCGCTCGGATGCCGCCTCGCGCTTTGGCGCCGACCACCAGGTGGGGGTATTCCCCTCGGGTGCGGTAGCCTGGCGCATTTCGCAGGAGCCCTTCCTGGCCGGCAACTCCACGATTAGCGATATGAAGCTGCGTTTTGGCTACGGCCAAACCGGCAACAGCAGCTTCGATAACTACCAGTCGCAAGCCCGCCTAGGCACCAACACCTACGTTCTTAACAACACGCGGGTAACCGGCACCACTATTAGCACCCTCGGCAACCCCGACTTGCGCTGGGAGCGCGCCAGCCAGTACGACCTGGGCTTCAACCTAGGCCTGTGGCAGAACCGCGTTAGCTTCGAAGCCGACTTATACTCGCGCACTACCACCGACCTGCTACTGGCCCGCCCGGTACCGCGTACCAGCGGCTACAGCAGCATCTTCAGCAACGTAGGCAGCGTGCGCAACCAGGGCCTCGAGCTAGCCTTGAACACGGTGAACGTGCAGGGTAAGGACTTCACTTGGAGCACCAACTTCAATATCTCGTTCCTCAAGAACCGGGTGCTGGCCCTAGGGCCGGCGGGCGACGACATCTACCCCGGCCCGAACTTCCTGAACGAAACCAACGTGCTGCGCATCGGCCAGCCGGTGGGCTCGCTGTTCGGGCTGGTGCGCGAAGGCACCTGGGGCACGGCCGAGGCCGACCGGGCTAAGCTCTACAACCGCCTGCCCGGCGACCTGAAGTGGACCGACCAAAACAACGACGGCCAGATTAACGACCTCGACCGGGTAATCATCGGCAAGAGCATCCCTACGGGCTTCGGCACGTTCAGCAACAACTTCCGCTACAAAGGCTTCGACCTGCTGGTGGACATCCAGTTCACCTACGGCAACGACGTAATGAACCTGACCCACCACTCGGCTCTCGACCGCACCGACCAGGCCAACAGCTACTCGCGCGCCTACTACGACGCTTGGACGCCCACCAACCAGAACACCATGATTGCGCAGGCCCGTCCGTCTTACGTGTACTACGACTCGCGCATCGACTCCTATAAAGTAGAAGATGGCTCGTTCATCCGGGGCCGCAACGCGGTGCTGGGCTACAATTTCTCGAACGAGCTGCTGCAGCACATCAAGCTGGCCCGCCTGCGGGTATACGTGTCGGCCCAGAACTTCTTCCTGGCCACTAAATACAAGGGCTACGACCCCGAAACCTCGACCTACGGCAACGCCTTCGCGCAGGGCATTCAGTTCTTTGACTATCCCAAGGCGCGCGTGTTTACGGCGGGTCTTAACGTCACTCTCTAATCTCTCCCACCCAGCTCTATATGCTATCCCGTATTCGCTCCCGCGCGCAGGCCGTGGCCTTGTGCTCGGGCCTGCTGCTCGCCGCCACCGGCTGCAAAGACTTCCTGGTTGAAGACAACCGCTCGACGCTCACCCAAACTAACTACTTCACCAACGCCACGCAGGCGCAGTCGGCCGTCGATGGCCTCTATAACCGCCTGCGCCTGCTCAACGACGGCCCCGGCTACGGCGAGTCGAGCTGGGTGGCGCTGGAGTTAATGGCCGAGCACGCTACTACCCTCGGGCAGAGCTTCAACAACAACCAGATTATCAACCAAAGCATTGACCCGGCCAACCCCTACTTCTCGTCGGTGTGGAACAATGCCTACAACGGCATTGGGGCCGCCAACCTGGTTCTGGCTCGCGTACCGAGTATTTCGATGGATGCCGCCACGCAGAAATCGCTGCTCGGGCAAGCGTACTTCGTGCGGGCTTTCCTCTACTACCATTTGGTGCGCCTCTACGGCGACGTGCCGCTGATTACTACGCCTATCGACGGCACCAGCCCCGACCTCTACCCTACCCGCGCGCCGCAGGCGGATGTCTACAACCTCATCATTGCCGACTTGCAGGCGGCCGAGCAGTCGGGCCTGCCGGCCGTGGACCGCACGGGCCGCATCTCGCAGGGCGCGGTGAAAGCGCTGCTGGCGAGCGTGTACCTGACTACGGCTGGCTACCCGTTGCAGATGAAGGCTAACTACCAGAAAGCCGCCGACAAGGCGGCCGAGCTGATTGACGCCAACCAATACCCGCTGTTTGCCAACTACATCTCGCTGCACAACAACGCCGACAAAAACCAGGGCGAATTGATTTTGCAAGCGCAGTTTTTGGCCAACGTCTCCAACAGCGCCATCAGCGCGCTGGTCATTCCCTACTTCGTGGGCATCTCGAAGTATAACGACGAGTTTGGAGCCCTTATTCCCACGCCGGGCTTCTACGCCACCCACGAGCCTGGTGACTTGCGCGCGCAGGAGCAGCAGTTTTACTTCTCGAAGTACCCGTCCATCCGTAACCCTAGCCAGACCGTCAACTTCGGCGTGCAGGCGCTCTACAAGTACTTCCAGGTAGAAAGCGCCCTGGGCAGCGGCGTGGGCGACGAAAACTGGACGCTGCTGCGCATGCCCGAGGTGATGCTCATCTACGCCGAAGCCATCAACGAAGTGGGTAGCGCCAACACCAAGGCCTACGCGCAGATTAACGCCATCCGGAGCCGGGCCAAGCTGCCGGCCCTCAGCGGCCTGAGCCAGGCGCAGTTCCGCGAGGCGGTGTGGAAGGAGCGCTACCACGAACTGGCCTACGAAAACAAGGCGTACTTCGACATTCAGCGCACCCGCCAGACTTACGACGTAGCCAACAACCGCTTCGTGAACGTGGTCGGCTTTAAGGGCGAGGTTGGCCCGGCTTTCCAAGAGAAGTACCTGCTGTGGGGCATTCCGTCGGCCGAAATCAACAACAACCGCAAGCTGACCCAGAACCCCGGCTGGTAAGCAGCAAGGCAGTGGGCGCCTGGTACCCCCTAGGGGTGGCCGGGCGCCCATTTTGCTTGCCTGCCGTTGGCCAATTACTTTATTCTTCGTGCTAAAACTTCTGCCTTTGCCCACGCTGGCCCTAGGGCTGCTGGCGGCCCCGGCGGCAGCGCAGGCTCTGAAGCCGGCCGTGCCCCTAGGGCGCGATTCGCTCACCAAGCAGGGCTACACGCTGGTGTTCATCAACCAAGACTCGGCCCTAGCCTCCGTTACCAAGCAGCGCATGACGGATGCCTTCTTCACGGTGTATCCGCAGGAAGCTAAGCGGTTTAACAAGCAGACGCGGCGCCGGGTGGTATTCTTCGTGAACCCCGCCTACCAGGGCGTGGCCGCCACCGACCACGGCATTGTAGACTACAGCCCCACGTGGCTGCGCGAGCATCCCGAGGACATTGACGTGGTGACGCACGAGGTGATGCACATCGTGCAGGCCTACCCCAACGGCAGCGCGCCGGGCTGGCTCACCGAGGGCATTGCCGACTACGCCCGCTACCGCTACGGCGTGAACAACCAGGCCGGCAACTGGAAGCTACCCGACTACAAAGCCGCCCAGAGCTACACCAACAGTTACCGCATTATGGCGCGCTTCCTGGTGTGGCTCGAGCAGCACGGCCACCCCAAAATCGTGGACAAGCTGGACGCCGCCGCCCGCACCCGCACCTACACGCCAGCCATCTGGCAGCAGCAAACCGGCAAAACGCTCGACGAGCTATGGGCCGCCTACGCCGCCGCGCCAACTGTGCAGCTTAGCTACCGCTAGGGGCCTAGGGGTGGGGTTGGTGCAACCCTGCGCCGCTTTAAGTACCTTTTTGGCGCCGCTCGTGCAGCGCCCTCCTTTTCTACTTTTTCGTTAATGCTTAAGCATTTCATAGCCCTAGGGGCACTGGCGCTGCTAGCGGCCACGCCGGCCCTGGCCCAGAGCCCCACGGCCGCCTCGGCCGACCCCGCGCAGTGGGTGAACCCGCTCATCGGCACCGACTCGAAGCCCAGCCTCTCCAATGGCAATACCTACCCGGCCATTGCCATGCCCTGGGGCATGAACTTCTGGATGCCGCAAACCGGCAAGATGGGCGACGGCTGGGCCTACCAATACGCGGCCGACAAAATCCGTGGCTTTAAGCAGACGCACCAGCCCTCGCCGTGGATGAACGACTACGGCCAGTTTGCCATTATGCCCATCACGGGCAAGCCGGTATTCGACCAGGATGCGCGCGCCAGCTGGTTTTCGCACAAAACGGAAGTGGTGGAACCCAACTACTACCGCGTGTATTTGGCCGACCACGACGTAACCACCGAAATCGCGCCCACCGAGCGGGCCGCCAGCTTCCGGTTCACATTCCCAAAAACCGACAGCGCCTACGTAGTGATTGACGCCCTTGATAAGGGCTCGCACGTGCAGGTGCTGCCCCAGCAGCGGCGCATCGTGGGCTACACCACCCGCAACAGCGGCGGCGTACCCAAAAACTTCAAGAACTACTTCGTGCTGGAGTTCGACCACGACTTCACCAGCACGGCGCTGTACCAGGACAAGGCCCTAGCCCCCGGTGGCACCCTCGACGTGACGGCCAACCACGCCGGCGCCGTCGTGGGCTTCAAAACCAGCAAGGGCGAGCGCGTGAATGCCCGCGTGGCTTCGTCGTTCATCAGCCCCGAGCAGGCAGTGCTCAACCTCAACGAGATTGGCAACAAGGACCTGGACGCCGTGCGCCAAGCCGGCCGCGCCGCCTGGAACAAGGTGCTGAGCCGCATCGACATTGAGGGCGGCAGCGTCGACCAGCGCCGCACGTTCTACTCGTGCCTGTACCGGGCGCTGCTCTTTCCGCGCAAGCTCTACGAGCTGGACGCCAGCGGCAAGGTGATGCACTACAGCCCCTTCAATGGGCAAGTGCTGCCGGGCTACCTGTACACCGACACCGGCTTCTGGGACACGTTCCGGGCGCTGTTTCCCTTCCTGAACCTGCTTTACCCCGAGGTGAGCACCGAGGTGCAGCAGGGCCTGGCCAACGACTACCGCGAAAGCGGCTGGCTGCCCGAGTGGGCTAGCCCCGGTTTGCGCAGCGTAATGGTGGGCAACAACTCGGCCTCGGTGGTGGCCGATGCTTACCTCAAAGGCATTCGCGGGCAGGACATGAACGTGCTGTACGAGGCCCTGACGCACGGCGCTAACAACGCCGGCCCGCTCGACGCCGTGGGCCGCCGGGGTGTGGAGTACTACAACAAGCTGGGCTACGTGCCCTACGACGTCAAGATTAACGAGAACGCCGCGCGGACCCTGGAGTACGCCTACGACGACTTCACCATCTACCAGTTGGCCAAGGCTCTAGGGCGTCCCAAGAAGGAAATTAACCTCTACGCCCAGCGCAGCCAAAACTACCGCAAGCTGTTCGACAAGGAGTCGGGCCTGATGCGCGGGCGCAACCAGGACGGCACGTTCCAGAAGCCGTTCAGCCCCTTTAAATGGGGCGATGCCTTTACCGAGGGCAACAGCCTGCACTACACCTGGTCGGTGTTCCACGACGTGCAGGGGCTCGTGGATTTGATGGGCGGCAAGCAGAAGTTCGTAGCCACGCTGGATACCGTGTTTGCCCTGCCGCCCGTGTTCGACGACTCGTACTACCACGGCACCATCCACGAAATCAGGGAGATGCAGATTGCCGGCATGGGCAACTACGCGCACGGCAACCAGCCCATTCAGCACATGATTTACCTCTACAACTACGCCGGCCAGCCCTGGAAGGCGCAGTACTGGCTGCGCGAGGTGATGAACCGCCTCTACCTGCCTACCAGCGACGGCTACTGCGGCGACGAGGACAACGGCCAAACTTCGGCTTGGTACGTGTTTTCGGCCCTAGGCTTCTACCCGGTGTGCCCGGCCGTGAACCAGTACGTGCTCGGCGCGCCCCTCTTCCCCAAGGCCACCCTGCACCTGCCCGGCGGCAAGGACATCGTGCTGAACGCCCCCCAGAACTCGGACGCCAACCGCTACGTCAACCAACTGACCATCAACGGCCAGGCCTGCGATAAGAACTACCTCACCTACGAGGACCTGCTGAAGGGCGCCACCCTCAACTTTGAGATGAGCGCCACCCCCAACAAAACGCGCGGCACGGCCCCCGACGCGGCCCCTTACTCCTTTTCCACCCCCAAGAAGAAATAAGTTGCCTGTTGCTGAAATAGTGGCGTTGCGCTGACAATAGCTACTAGCCGAACGTCATGCTGAGCGCAGCCGAAGCATCTCTACCGAATGAAGCCCTAGGGCCTTGCGGCGCGGTAGAGATGCTTCGACAAGCTCAGCATGACGTTCTTATGTAACTAGGAATGTACGCAGACTCACAAACCCGTTTGTCATACAGAACGCAGCGAAACATCTCGCGTGCTAACGCTAGAGCTACTAACTCAACGAAGCGAGCGAGATGCTTCGCTACACTCTGCACAACGTTCTTTTGTATATACAGCTAGCGGCAGCTGGCCGCCTAGCAGACTCCCCACCCGTTTTATGAACCGTAGAATTTTTGCGCAGCAAGCTTCGCTGCTGGCCGCGGGCCTCGCTCTTTCGCCCACTGCTTTTGCCGCTGCGGCACCCACGTTTCCGGTGGTGCGGCCGGCCGTGGGCAAGCGCCGGTTTCGCAGCAAGGCCGTGGAGGCAGCCATCGTCGAGTTTAAGAAGAAGGTGAAGGACCCCGAGCTGGGCTGGCTGTTCGAGAACTGCTTCCCGAGCACTCTCGACACCACCGTGACCTACGCCACCCGCGAGGGCCGGCCCGATACCTACGTCATCACCGGCGACATCGACGCCATGTGGCTGCGCGACTCCTCGGCCCAGGTGTGGCCCTACTTGCAGCTCATTGACAAGGACCCCGAGCTGCACAACCTGATTGCGGGCGTCATCAACCGCCAGACGCGCTGCATCATCAAGGACCCCTACGCCAACGCGTTTTATGGCGACGATACCAAGGTGGGCGAGTGGAAAACCGACAAGACGGCCATGCAGCCCGGCGTGCACGAGCGCAAGTGGGAAATTGACTCGCTCTGCTACCCCATCCGCCTGGCCTACAACTACTGGAAGAAAACCGGCGACACCAAGCCCTTCGATGCGCAGTGGCAGCAGGCCATCAAAACCACCCTGCAAACCTTCCGGGCCCAGCAGCGCAAGCAGGGCCTAGGGCCCTACCACTTCCAGCGCGAAACCACCAACGCCACCGACACCCAGCCCCTCAAAGGCTACGGCTACCCCGTGAAGCCGGTGGGCCTCATCTGCTCGGCCTTCCGCCCCAGCGACGACGCCACGCTCTACTCCTTCCTGGTGCCCAGCAACTTCTTCGCCGTGACGAGCATGCGCCAAGCCGCCGAGATGCTGGCCGCCCTAGCCCCCGCCGAGGGCGCCACCGCCCAAGACTGCCGCGCCCTAGCCGACGAGGTAGAGAAGGCCCTGCGCGAGCATGCCGTCGTTGACCACCCGCAGCACGGCAAAATCTACGCCTACGAGGTCGATGGCTTCGGCAGCCAAATCTTGATGGACGACGCCAACGTGCCCAGCCTAGTGGCCCTACCCTACCTGGGCGCCATGCCCGTCACTGACCCTATCTACCAAAACACGCGCAAGTTCTTACTGTCCGAGGCCAACCCGTTCTTCTTCAAGGGCACGGCGGCCGAGGGTATCGGTGGCCCGCACGTGGGGCTGGACATGATTTGGCCCATTGCCATCACCACCCGCGGCCTCACTAGCCAAGACGACGCCGAAATCCGGGCCTGCGTGCAAAGCCTCAAGGCTACCCACGCCGGCACCGGCTACATGCACGAGTCATTCAACAAGAACGACCCCAAGAACTTCACCCGTTCTTGGTTTGCCTGGGCCAACACCATCTTCGGTGAGTTCCTCTGGAAAACCTACCAGGAAAAGCCCGCCCTGCTGGCCTAGGCAGGGAGTAAAACAGGCGGTCATGCTGAGCCTGTCGAAGCATCTCTACCGTATCGTCCGGGTGGCGTTGTTCGGTAGAGATGCTTCGACAGGCTCAGCATGACCGCCTTATCTATTTTCATTAAATACCCCCTAGGCTTGGCGTAACTGCTGCCCTAGACGCAGCGAAGCGTCGATGAACACCATGCGCGGGTTGGCGTTGCGCTCGATGTGGTAGTGGGCCGTGTTTAGCTCCTCGCTCAGCTGGTCGGCATTGCGGGTGGTCACGAACCGGCTGAAGCCTTGCACGAACTGCTGCTCGCCGGCCGGCAGGTGCGGCACCAGCGCTGGGTCGAGGCCGAAGAGTAGCACCCGGCGCAGTAGACCTAGCGAGAAGCTAAGCTGCTCTTTCTGGTTTTCGCGGCCCATCTTCTGGAACTCGTCGGCCAGGCTCAGCACGCCTTTCTTGCCCGCCGCGTCGGCCAGTTTGCCCGAGAAGCAGGTGCGCATCCACTGCATAAAGAAATCGGCGTAGTCATGGTCGGCGCTGTGCTCGCGGCTGGCAATAGCGGCTCCTAGGTTGCCCTCGGCCAGTTGCGCCACCTGCCGGGCCTTGGCTTCCGGCACGTGGTGGTGCGCCACCAAATAGGCCGTGATGTCGTCTTCCGAAAACGGGCGCACCACCACCGGCTGCACGCGGCTCAGGATGGTGGGCAGCAGCCGCTCGGGCTCGTTGCTCACCAGCAGGAAGATGGTGGCGGGCGGCGGCTCCTCCAGCAGCTTGAGCACGGCATTGGCGGCGGCTGGGTGCATCAGCTCGGGCAACCAGAGTATCACGATTTTAAACCGCGCCTCAAACGCCTTTAGGCTCACTAGCTTCAGCAGTTGCCCAGCTTCCTCTTTCGAGATGCTGCCCTGCTTGTTCTCGGCCCCGATGTGCTGCATCCAGTCGTTGAAGCCCTGGTAGACTCCTTCGGCCAGAAACGTGCGCCATTCGCCCATGAACTTGGCGCTGGTAGCATCCTTGGGCACGGCCTTGGTGGTCGTGGTAGGCAGGATGAAGTTGAGGTCGGGATGCGCCAGCTTACTTATTTTCAGGCAGGCCGGGCAGTATCCGCAGCTATCATCGGCCCCGTCGGCCCGCTCTTCACAGTTGAGGTACTGCGCATACGCCAAGGCCAGCGCCAGCGCCGCCGAGCCCTCGGCCCCGCGAAACAGCTGGGCGTGCGCCACGTGTCCGCGCTGCACCGAGTGGCGCAGCACGTCCTTGAGGACCGTCTGGTTGGGAATGTCGGCGAAAAGCATTAGCACATATCTCTAAAATAGTCCCAAACACAACATGCCATCAGAAACCAACTAACGCTTATTCCCATCGTCAATAGTAGCCTTTGTCCCCAATGTTGCCGCCTACTTAAACCTAACAGTAGCGCCCAAGACGCTGCCATCAACAACAGTAAGAGTAGGCACATAGGCAAAATATTACCCCCTACAATAATGAGGCTTAAAAAAGACAAGGGAAGTGCGATTACCAGAAATAGAAAGAGCCAGCAGTAATCAAGAAAGTCGAGTTCAGAGATGCCATCCATTGTAATAAGGGCTAAATCTTCAACCGAATACTAAATCGTTTTCTTCTCCCACACCCGGTCGCCAGCCGTCTGCCGGAATACCTCAGCGATAATGGCCTGCTCCACCGCATCGTACCCTAGGCCCCTCCGGCTCAGCACACGCTCGGCCACTTCCGCAAACTTGTCGAGCTTGAACGTCTCGAAGCCAGCCGTGCCGCCCCAGCTGAAGCTGGGCACAAACTGCCGTGGAAAGCCCGCCCCAAACACGTTGGCCCCCACGCCTACCACCGTGCCGGTGTTGAACATCGTATTGATGCCGGCCTTGGCGTGGTCGCCCATGAGCAGGCCGCAGAAGGTTTGGCCCGAATCAACGAAGCGGTGGGCAGCGTGGCTCCACACCCGCACCGAGGCGTAGTTGTTCTTGAGGTTCGAGGTGTTGGTGTCGGCCCCCAAGTTGCACCACTCGCCCACCACCGAGTTGCCGAGGTAGCCCTCGTGGCCTTTGTTGCTGTAGCCCAGCAGGATGCTGTTGCCCACTTCGCCGCCCACCTTGCAGTAGGGCCCGATGGTGTTGTCGCCGCGCAGTTTGGCGCCGCAGTTTACCACGGAACCCTCCCCTAGGGCCAGCGGTCCCTTCAGGATGGCGCCTTCCTGCACCTCCGCGTTCCGCCCAATGTATATCGGGCCCTTCTCCGCGTTTAAGATGGCCGCCCTGATTTTCACGCCCGGTTCAATAAACACGTTTTCGGGCGCGTACACGACCGTGTGCGCATCGCCCACGGGCTGTGAGGTGCGCCCTGCGGTCAGCAGCTTGAAGTCGCGGCGGATTTCGGCGCCGTTGCGCAAAAACAGGTGCCAGGGCCGCTCCAGCAGCGACACGCCCTCGCAGGCCTGGGTTACTTCCAGGCCGTCTTGCACCAACTCGGCCACCCGGCTGCCATCGGCCAGGTGCGCAGCAATGAGGGTTTCGTTGCAATACAGGGCCTGGCCGGGCTTTAGGGCCTGCACCTGGCGCACCACCAAGTCGTCGGGGCAGGCGGCGCCATTCACCACCAGCGCCGGCCCAGCCACATCACCCGCCGGGTACTTGGCTTGCAAATAGGTTTCCGTGAGGTAGCCCACCGTAGTGCTGCCCAGCCGGCGCTGCCACTTCTCGGCCACTGTGAGGATGCCGCAACGCAGCGCCGCTACCGGCCGCGTGAAGGTGAGCGGCAGCAAGTGGGGCCGAATAGCAGGGTCGTCGAAAAATATAAGGTGCATATTATAAGTACGTTAGCTAACAGCTCTTAGGCGGCAGCTTTTTTCAGGGAGGGAAGCAGGCTTCAAAATTACGTCTGACCGCCTAGGGAGGCGGACACAAAAAAGCGCCCCCGGCCAAGCCGGAAGGCGCTCATATAAAAGCTGGCGGCTAGTAGCCAATGGCTAATCGCGCCACAGAAGCTATTCTTTGCCCGCGCTGCTCTGCTCTTTCTTGGCGTAGCGAGTGCGGAATTTCTCCACCCGGCCGGCCGTGTCGATAAACATGTTCTTACCGGTGTAGAAGGGGTGCGAGGCGCTGCTTACCTCGATTTTGATAACGGGATAAGTGTTGCCGTCTTCCCACTGGATGGTTTCGCTCGACGACATCGTAGAGCGGGTCAGAAACTTAAAGTCCGACGAGGTGTCCTGGAAAACCACCTGGCGGTATTCGGGGTGCGTGTCCTTTTTCATAATCGGTAGCTGGGTAACCCTGCCGATTTTGCGGAAGGGGCTGCAAAAGTACGCATTAGCTCCGAAAAAAGCAAGTAGCTCGCAGCTAAGCCGCTAGCTACGCAACGCTTTGGCCCCCTAGGGCATCATCTACGTAGGTAGACCCTGCATTGGCTAGGCAGCGTTACCTACATTTGGTCGTATCAGCTTTCGCTTTTATTCATTGGCTATGGTGTTCCGTCCACGTTCAAGCTATCGCTGGGGCCTCGGGCTGGGGTTGGTGCTCGGGCTAGGCAGCGCCGGGCTGGGGCTAGCCACCACGCTCTCGCACTTCGAAGCCGACTATACCGGGTCGGCCGTGCGCGTGGCCTGGGCCGTAAGCACCGAAACCGACCTAACTAGCTTCAGCCTCAGCCGTAAGCTGCCCGGCGAGCCAGACTTTAAGCCGCTTGGCTCCTTGGTGCCGGCCGGCCACCTGCGCTACGCCTTCCTCGATACCAGCTTGCGCCCTGGCCCCACCGGGCAGCTGCCTGGCCCAGTGCAGTACCGCCTCACGCTGCGCAGCCCCGGCCCCGCCTACGCCTACACTACCGCCGTGCCCGGCACCACCGGGCGGGTGCAGCGCGCCTGGAGCACCATTAAGGCGATGTTCCGGTAGGCAAGTGCCCTAGGGGCGGTACCGAGCCGGCAGTCGGATTTTTATATAATTTTTTGATATTATTCTTTTTTGTTTTGATGCGCCTGTGCTTCGCCTCCAACAACGCCCACAAGCTCGACGAGATTCGGCGACTGCTGCCCGACGGTGTGCAACTGCTTAGCCTGGCCGACATTGGCTGTCACGAAGAGCTGCCCGAAACCCAGCCCACCCTCGAAGGCAACGCCCGCCAAAAAGCCCAGTACGTGTGGGACCACTACGGCGTGCCCTGCTTTGCCGACGACACCGGGCTGGAAGTACCGGCCCTAGGGGGGGCGCCCGGCGTGTACTCGGCCCGCTACGCCGGCCCCCAGCGCTCGGCGCTCGACAACGTGGCCAAGCTGCTGCACGAGCTGGCTACCAATCCGCACCGCGAGGCGCGCTTCCGCACGGTGGTAGCCCTGGTGCTGGGTCCTGCCGAAGTGCACGAGTTTAGTGGCGAGGTGCTGGGTAGCATCGGGGCAGCCCCCATCGGGCGCGGGGGCTTCGGCTACGACCCCGTGTTTATTCCAACCGAGGGCGACGGCCGCACCTTCGCCGAGATGAGCCTCGACGAGAAAAACCTTATCAGCCACCGGGCGCGGGCCGTGGCCGGGCTCGTGGCCTTTCTGAATGGGCAGTAGGGTACGGGGGTAATGACGTTGGAGCGCTGATTTCAGTACACCCATTACCTATTACCCCATTGCCTACCTTTGTCCCCCGTTATGCAGCATCCTTATTTAGTCGGCATCACGGGCGGCAGCGCCTCGGGCAAAACCACTTTTCTGAAGCGCCTCCTGGCGGCTTTTCCAGAAAGCGACATCTGTTTGATTTCGCAGGATAATTACTACCGTCCTTTGCACCTGCAACTGGTGGACGAGCAAGGGGTTAAGAACTTCGATTTACCGGACAGCTTCGACTCGAAGGCCTACGCCCACGACGTGCAGCGCCTGCGCGAAGGCCACGAGGTGCGCCGGCCCGAGTACACTTTTGAAACCGGTAACGAACCCCGCGAACTGGTGCTGCGCCCGGCGCCAATCGTGGTTGTGGAAGGCATCTTCGTGTTTTACTTCGAGGAAATCGCCAAATTGCTCGACCTCAAGGTGTACATCGACGCCGAGGAGCACGTGAAGCTGCACCGCCGCATCGTGCGCGACCAGATTGAGCGCGGCCTCACGCTGGATATGATTCTGTATCAGTATAAAAACCACGTGTCGCCCACGTACGACAAGTATATCAAGCCCTTCCGGGGCGACGCCGACATCATCATCCCTAATAACAAGCACTTCGAAACGGGCCTTGACGTGCTGATTGGCTACCTGCGCGGCCGGGTGGGCAGCGCGGCCTAGGGCCCCTCGGCAATGTATAGCAAAGCCGAAGCCAGCCAGCTGCGCCAGGCCTTCTGGACGGCCTTTGGGCAGTACATGGCCCCGGTGCTGTCGGCCGAGGGCGTGCCTACCAACTGGGTGAATTACAAGACCGGCCTCAAGGGCGTGCGCTTTGCTATGCAGGCCGACAACCGCCGCGCGAGCATCGGCATCGAGCTGACGCAGGCCGACGCCGGCACGCGCGAGCTCTTTTTCGAGCAGTTCGAGCAGCTACGCTCGCTGCTGCATGAGGAGCTGGGCGAGGAATGGCGCTGGGAGCTGCACGCCCAAAACGAGCACGGCCAGCCGGTAGCGCGCATCTACCAGGAGCTAGCACCCGCCAACGTCTTCAACCGCGACGACTGGCCGGCGCTGATTTCGTTCTTCAAGCCCCGGCTGATGGCACTCGATGCCTTTTGGAGTGGCGCCCAATACGCCTTCGAAGAGCTGCGCGAGTTGTAGGGGCCTGGGCGCTTGCCAAGGCCCTAGGGCCTTATAGCTCGGTGAAGGGCTTGGCCGGGTCAATGCGGCCCTGCTTAGCTATTAATGCGGCAGCTTGGGCCAGTTGAGCTTGGGTGTGAGTGCACACCAGCACAAGCGGGCCGTCGGGGCCGGTAGTACTGAGCACAAAGCTGCGGCTGGCGGACAGGCGGTGGTGGCGCAGTGCGGGCAGGTGCTGGCGCAGGTAGCGCAGGGTGGCCGCGTGCTGCCGCGTCACGAGAATGATTGGTAGATACTCGCCGCTCAGAGCCATTTTGAGCGCATCATTCCCGTCTACAATGGGTGTGCCAGTGCCCGTGATGGTGCTGTGGAAGTAATCGCGGAATACCTGCCAAGGGGCCTGGTCGTAGTCAGCATCGGTCCAGTATAGCACCTTGCGAAACAGATTCACGTAGTCGGTAGCGGCCTGCGGGAAGGTGCGGTCGAACACGCCCACCGCCTGGACCACGAAGGCGCTGTCCAGCTCCTGGCCCCGGTCGATGTAGCCCGCCATCAGCGGGTAGAGGGCGTGGGCGTAGCGGTCGATGTAGTCGTCGGCGTACCACGACGTAGCTTCGGGCTGGCCGGTTTGGCGGGCGTAAATCCACTCGCCGGCCACGGTAGCTAGGGCCTCTTCCATCAGGTTGTAGGCGTAGCGGCAGTTGGGTGAGGGGTTGTGCAAGTACCAGCCTTCGACGCGCTGCTGCAACAAGCGGCGCTGCTGCACCGAGAGCGAATGGCTCATCTCGTGAAACACAATGGCCGAGCCCGCCGCAAACTTGCGCGAGGTCGGGTGGCAGTCAAGCAGTACCACGTTGCCGCTCACCCAAGCGTGGTTGGTGAAGTCGGAACCTTGGTCAAGCTGCGGGCTGAGCAAAATGCGGTAGGGCAAGCTATTGGGCCATACGCTGCCATAAAACGTGCGCAGCTGGCCAAACTGCTGCAATAACTGGTTTTGAGCTAGGTACTCGGTGTAGGCGGGACGTAGTTGGTCGAGCGCGGCGGCGTTGGGCTGCCAAGCCAGCGTGTCGAAGGCGGGCGTGAAGTAGCGGTACACGCTGTCCAGGCTCACCAGCACCTCGTTGGGCAGCAGCCCCACCGTGCGGCGCTGCAAGTCGGGCAGGTCGGCGGCATCGGCGGCGGCAGCCAGGTAGGCCGCCTCGGTAGTGGCCTGGCCCCCTAGGCGGTTGGCGGGGTAGCCAGCGAGCGGGTAGCCCGGCTCGTGGTCGAGCTGCCGGTAGCGGCGCAGCCAGCGCTGGGCGGCAGCCGTATTAAAGCGGCTGGCTTCAAAGGCCTTGCGCGAGCCTACGTAGTTGTTGCTGCCCGCCAGCGTTTCTACAAACCGCACCAGGCAATGCACGCGGCTCACTTCTACGCTGGCGGCGGGTCCGCGCGCGGGGGCCAGGGGCGCGGGGTCGGCAGGCACGTCAGTGGTCGAGGCAACCCTAGGGATGAGTAAAAGCTGCCCCTCGGCCAGGCCGTAGCGCAGTTCGGGGTTGGCGGATTGCAGCGCGGCAGTGGTTACGGCGTAGCGGCGCGCAATGCCGTAGGTTGTTTCGCCGAGGCGCACCCAATGTTTTTGCGGCTTTACCAGACTGGCCACCGCTGCCCAAGTTGCAGCTTGCGGCTGTGCTTGGAGCGAGCCAGCTGCCAGCGATAGGACCCCGGCAGTAAATAGTAGCAGTTTGCGAAGAAAAAGCGCCATAACCCACACAATTACTGGTAGAAGTGAAACTATCTACTGCTAAACTACTCTTGCGGGGCCGTGACACAAATGTGCGTTAGCACTCACCGACAAGTACTATATTTGTAGCCCTGTCTGTTTTATGTCCAATTCCGTGAGTCAGTTTAAGCACTTGGTGCGCGTGGCCTTGCTGGCCCTGCCGCTGCTGCTGCTGCTCGGCCTCAATGGCCGCACGGTAACGCTGTTGCGCCCGGCCGCGCCGGCCGGTAGCTCGACCAGCCTAGCCCCTAGGGCCACGGTTATCAAGCAGCGCGTTTTACTAGAAGCAGCCTCTCCCTTAGCCCATTACGTGGTGCCCTCCCTGCTGGGTTGGCTGCCCGCCACGTGGCCGGCTAGCTGGCTGCCGCGCTTGGTGCGCCGGGCAGTAGCAACCGCGCCGGTGGGTGCGCCCGCGGTTTTTGTGGCGCAGCTATGCCGCCAGCGGCTGCTAGGAGCCGTGCTGCAAGCGCAAGCCCCCTAGGGACGATGTAAAAATGTGGAAATGAGGAGTTGCGCTATGCTTCTTACTTGCTAGTAAGCTGACGCCACCCATCCTCTTTTCACATTACCTGATTTCACATCTCTACCTCTTGCATATTTCTCTTATTCAATACAATGCGTAATAAAGGAATGATTATCGCGCTCACCGCTATTGTGTCGGTGCTTTGCGCGTACTTCTTGTTCTTCACCTACATCTCGCGGCAGGTGCAGGACAAAGCCGTGGCCTACGCCACCAAGAATGGCCAACTCAACGAAAACCAGCGCCAGCACTACCTCGACTCGGTGTGGCGCGCCCCGGTGTTTGGCTCCTACACCTACCGCGACGTCAAGCAGAGCGAGCTGGGCCTAGGCCTCGACTTGAAAGGCGGCATGCACGTGACGCTGGAAGTATCGCCGGTAGAAATCGTGCGGGCCATGGCCAATAATTCCAAAGACCCAGCCTTCAACAAAGCCATTGCCCTGGCCCAGGAGCGCCAGAAAACTAACTCGGGGACGGCTTTCACTACGCTATTCTACCAGGCTTACCAAGAGGTGGCCCCCGGCAAACCCTTGGCGCGCCTCTTCGCCAACTCGGTAAACAAAGACCGCGGCATCGACCTGAACACTACCGACAGCAAAGTGCTGACGGCAATCAATAAGGAAGAAGAAGACGCCATCGGCCGCTCGTTCGACATCCTGCGCAAGCGCGTGGACAAGTTTGGCGTGAACCAGCCCAACATTCAGCGGGTGAAAGGCACCGGCCGCATCCAGGTGGAGCTGCCGGGCGTGGACAACCCCGAGCGCGTGCGCAAACTGCTGCAAGGCCAGGCCAAGCTGGAGTTCTACGAAGTATGGCCCCAGCAGGAAGTGCTGCCCTACCTAGGCCAGCTCGACCAGGTGCTAGCCGCCAAGGAGAAGATAAGCAGCCCCACCGCCAAGGCCGACTCGATGATTGCCGCCGCTACTTCGGCTGCCAAAGGTGACACCACCTCGCTAGCCGCCAAGTTGGCCAAGAAGCCCATTGCCACGGCCAAAACCGACTCGTCGGCCGCCCAGAAAGGCGGTCCGCTCTCGCGCATCCTGGTGCCCGGCCCCGGCAGCCTGAGCGTATCGCTGCGCGACACCGCCCAGTTCAACCGCCTCATGCGCACGCCCGAGGCGCTGGCCACGCTGCCCTCGACCATGGCGCTGCTTTATGAGTATAAGCCCCAAGAGGTAAATAAGCAGCAGTACCTGCCCGTGATTGCCGTGCGTAAAGACCGCACCGGTATGATTGCTCCGCCCGTGAGCGGCGAAGTAGTGAGTGATGCCCGCCAGGACAACGACCAGACTGGCCGCCCTGAGGTACTCATAACCATGAATCCTAATGGTGCACGTAAATGGCAAAAGTTAACCGGTGCCAACGTCGACAAACAAGTAGCAGTAGTGCTCGACGACGTGGTGTACTCGGCTCCACGTGTGCAAAGCGAAATTTCGGGCGGCCAAACCCAGATTTCGGGTAATTTCACGATTGACGAGGCGCAGGAATTGGCTGGGGTACTTAGAGCTGGTAAGCTGCCAGCCCCCACGCGCATCGTAGAAGAGGCCGTAGTAGGCCCTTCGCTTGGTCAGGAAGCCATTAACCAGGGGCTTTACTCGTCGCTGGCGGGCCTAGGCATTATTATGCTGTTCATGACGGTGTACTACGGCCGTGCTGGCCTGGTGGCCGATGCTGCCCTGCTGTTTAACATGTTCTTGGTAATGGGCGTGCTGGCCCAGTTTAGCACCGCCCTCACGCTGCCCGGCATCGCCGGCCTTATCCTGGTAATCGCCTCGTCGGTAGATGCCAACGTGCTCATTTTCGAGCGTATCCGCGAAGAACTAGACCACGGGGTGCCCCTGCACGATGCCGTGAACGCGGGCTACTCGCGGGCTTTCTCGGCCATCTTCGACTCGAACGTGACGACCATGCTCATCGCCATCATCCTGGGCTTCTTCGGCACGGGCCCGGTACAGAGCTTCGCCATCACGCTGGGCATCGGGGTACTCACCTCGTTCCTGTCGGCGGTGTACGTGTCGCGCCTCATCATCGAGTTTCTGATTAAGGGCAAGTCGACCAGCGCCATCACCTTCTCGACGTTCCTCTCGCGCAACCTGTTCAAGAATATGAACTTCGACATCGTGGGCAAGCGCAAGATTGCCTACACTGCTTCTACGCTCTTTATTGTTATCGGCTTCGTACTGATGTACGTGCAGGGCGGTCCTAACCTGGGGGTCGATTTTAAGGGCGGCCGCTCTTATATCGTGAACTTCAACAAGCCGATGGACGCTTCGTCCGTGCGCACCTCGCTGCTGCCTGACTTTAAGGGCGCTGGCCTCGAAGTAAAGCAGTATGGCCAGCCCAACCGCCTCGCTATCACTACTGGCTACCTCGCCAACGACGAAAGCCAAGACGCTGACAAGCAAGTGCGCGCCGCCCTCGACGGCGGTCTGCGCAAGTTTGCGGCGGACGCGCCTACCGTACCGTCCTTCTCTAAGGTGGGCGCTACCATCGCCGACGATATCAAGCGTACTTCGGTGCTGAGTCTGGCGCTCACGCTGGCCGGTATCTTCATCTACGTGCTGTTCCGCTTCGATAAGTGGCAGTATTCGATGGCGGCCGTGGTGGCGCTGTTCCACGATGCGCTGCTGGTAATTGCCTCTTACCCCATCGCGGCGGCTTTCGGCCTGAAGTATGAGATGGACCAGATTTTCGTGGCGGCCGTGCTCACCATCATCGGCTTCTCGATGAACGACACGGTAGTTATCTACGACCGTATCCGCGAGTACCTGCGCAATAACCCCAAGCTGACCTTTGCGCAGGTAGTAAACCCGGCCCTGAACTCGACGTTCTCGCGCACCATGATTACGTTCACCACAGTATTCCTAGTGGTGCTGGTGCTCTACATCTTCGGCGGCGAAACGCTCCGCTCGTTCTCCTTCGCCATGATGGTAGGTATCATTTTCGGCACCTACTCGTCGCTGTTCATCGCTACGCCCATCATCCTCGATACCTATGGTAAGAAGGAAGAGGCCGAGCGCCGCGCCGCGGGCGAAGACCTTTCGAACGTACCCGGCAACGCACCGCGCCTCGATACGGCTACGGCGTAGTTTTCGACTAGCTCTCATTCCCAAAAAACCCGGCCAGCAGGTCGGGTTTTTTTATTGCCCACTACCCTAGGGCACTCAACTGCTGAAATACAAAGAAGGCCAACTAGGCGACTAAAAAGACCTGTTCAGCTTAATCGGCAAGTACTAGCCTAGGTACTGCTACTAGCTTTGTTTGATGTAGCGACACTCGATTAATGAAGTAATTTTATTATTGAAATAATCCTAATAAAAATATTATTTCTATTTAGGATGATTTTATCGCTTTTCAACGTATGTGCTGCAATTCACGCATAATCACATAATATAAATAGCATTTAGACAGAATAATAGAGAAGTTAATATTTTGACTTATCTTTCCATATTGAAAATAATTTAGGCAATCAAATTTTACTTTTCTTGTGAAAACTTTATCTATTGCTCAGTTATGGTGGGGACTAACAGGTGCAGCCTGCGTGCTGCTAGGTCCTGTGGGCTGTACTTATAAGCACAGTTCGGGCGACATGCCAGCCCCTGTTTGCGCGGTGCCTACTACGGTAAGTTACCAAGCCGATGTATGGCCCATTTTGAAAGAGGATTGCCGTGACGCTTGCCATAATCCGCAAACGGCCTCGGCGTATGCCAACTTCAACATGGATGACTTTAGCCAAGTGCAGCACTACGCTACTACCCCACCCAACTATGGCGGCCTAACTTCCCCCTACCTGCTGGGTAACATCCGTCACGAAGCGGGCTATGTGAACATGCCCGTGGGTGCTCCAAAGCTCGATGACTGCGAGATTGCCATTATTGAGGCCTGGGTAAAGGCTGGCGCGCTTAAAAACTAGTCCTAGGTGCCTTTCTCTACCTCTATCTCTCTCAATACTACATCCACATGATTGGTTCTTTACAAAGCGCGGGTCACGGCTGGGCACCGCTGCTGCGCGGGCTGATACTGTGGCTAGGAGGCTTACTGCTGCCCTACGCGGGCCTGGCGCAAGGCAAGTACATGACGAAAGCGGGGCATCTCTCCTTCTTTTCCTCTTCTATTATGGAGGATATCGAGGCCCGCAACGATAAAATAGCCGCTGTATTTGACCTAAGCGGGGGACAAATTGCCTTTGCCGTCCCCATTCGCGAGTTTCAGTTCAAGCGCACCCTCATGCAGGAGCACTTCAACGAAAACTACATGGAGTCGGATAAATTTCCGCGCGCCACTTTCACAGGCCAGATCCTCAATGCGCCGCAAGTGCTGAAGCAGCTAGCCGCGGGCACGCAGAATGTGGAGGTCGAGGGCAATATGACCATTCATGGCGTCACGCGTAAAGTGGTGGTATCGGGCACGTTACAGCTGCGCGACAGCCAGCTGGTGATATTCGCCTACTTCAACATTGCGCCGGCCGACTACTCCATTGACGTGCCGCTACTCGTGCGCGAGCACATCGCCAAGTCGGTAAGCGTGCGCCTCAACATTGCCTGCGACCCCGTCAGCCCTGCTCTTACGCAGCAGCCCTAGCCCTTACCAGTGATTCTTAAGCTACTTCATTACGTTATGCATCCATTATTTTCTACTTTACTCAAACGCGGTCCGCTGGCAGCCCTGCTTCTTGCTGTAGCAGCCCCAGTAGCCCACGCCCAGTCCGACTTGCTAGGCCAGCTAGAGCAGGGGCAGCAGAAGGACGAGCCCACGCAGCTCGTCGAGGCCACGTTTAAGGCAACCCGCCTCATCAACGGCCACACCGTGCAAACGCCCGGCGAGGGCACCATGGTGTTTCTCATCTCACACCGCTTCGGGGCGCTCAATAGTGGAGCTTACCAGTTCTTTGGCCTCGATGCCGCTACCCTCCGCCTAGGGTTCGAATACGCCCTCACCGACCGCCTGGAAATAGGGGTCGGCCGCTCGTCGTTGGACAAGACCTACGACGCGTTCGTGAAGTACAAGGCCATCCAGCAGAGCGTAGGGTCTCACTCCGTACCCGTAACGGTGACGCTGCTGGGCTCGGCAGCGCTGAGTACAACACGCTACTCCGACCGCATCAGCCGCAACGCGCTGGACCGCACTGCCTACTCGTACCAGGCGCTCATCGCCCGCAAGTTCAGCTCCGACCTGTCGCTGCAGCTAATGCCCTCGCTGGTGCACCGCAACATGGTCCTCAACGAAGGCGAGAAGAACGACATTTATGCCCTAGGGGTGGGTGGGCGCTACAAGCTCACGCGCCGCTTCTCGCTGAATGCAGAATACTACTACCTGTTTCCGGGCTACACGGCCGACAACTACCGCAACTCGCTGGGTCTAGGGGTAGACATCGAAACCGGAGGCCACATCTACCAGCTGCACGTCACCAACTCGCAGGGGATGATTGAGAAGCAGTTTATTGGTGAAACCACCGGCAACTTCTTCAAGGGTGACATCTTTTTCGGCTTCAACGTTAGCCGCAACTTCACCATCAAGCAGCGCCAGCGCAAATAGCCACAAGCAATACTTACTAACACAAAAAAAGCTGCCTCGAAAATTCGAGGTAGCTTTTTTTGTGCTTATACTTAGATAGTTACACTAGTACGCCTTCGGCTACCACTTCTTTTACTTCGGGCACCATGCGCTTGAGCAGGTTTTCGATGCCTGACTTGAGCGTAACGGTAGCCGAGGGGCAGCCCGAGCACGAGCCTTGCAGGTTCACCGTCACAATGCCGTCGTGGTAGCTTTTGAAGGTGATGTTGCCACCGTCTTGCTCCACGGCGGGGCGCACGTAGTTGTCGAGCAGGTCGATGATTTTCTGGCTCGTGAAGCCATCCTGCTGGCTGGGGTCGCCGGCGCTAGCAGCCTGGGCGGCCTTCTGCTCGGCAGCGGGGTCCACGGTAAAGAGCGTGCCACCAGCCTCAACGTAGCTTTTGATAAACTGGCGCAGCTCAGGGATGATGCTGGTCCAGCCTAACTCAGGCTGGGTTTTGGTGACGGTGATGAAGTTCTGGGCGATGAAGACGCGGCCCACGTAATCGAAGGCAAACAGCTCTTGCGCAACAGGCGAGTTGAGAGCGGCTTCTACGTTGGGGTAATCCACGCTTACGCCGTCGGGCAGCAAGGTGGAGTTGAGCACGAATTTCATGCTCTCGGGGTTGGGCGACGCCTCGGCGTAAATGGAAATGGCTGACATAGTAACAGACTTAGTAGCAGAAAATACTGGTGCCGCCGGGGCACTTTCCTCACACAACCAACGAAGGGGCGGCTAGGTTGCAAAAGTACGCCCAGAGTGGCCCTAGGGGTGCTACAGCCGGTTGGCCCGCGCGCGCAGCAGCAAGTCGGCCAGCACGAGCTGGGTCATGGCCTCTACAATGGGCACGGCGCGGGGCAGCACGCAGGCATCGTGGCGGCCGCGGCCCGCCAGGGTCACCTCTTCGCCGGCTTGATTGATGGTTTGCTGGGGCTGCAGCAGGGTGGCAACGGGCTTGAAGGCGACGCGGAAGTACACGTCCTGGCCGTTGGAGATGCCGCCTTGGCTGCCGCCGCTGTGGTTGGTGCGGGTGCGCACGCGGCCGGCCTCGTCGGTGTAGAACTGGTCGTTGTGCTGCGAGCCGGGCAGCTTGGTGCCCTCGAAACCCGAGCCAAACTCGAAGCCCTTCACGGCATTGATGCTCAGCAGCGCGTGGCCCAGCACGGCCGGCAGTTTATCAAAGACCGGTTCGCCTAGGCCCGGCGGCAGGCCGGTAGCCACCCCCGTTACTACGCCACCCACGGTGTCGTGCGCTGCCTGGGCTTCGCGGATGCGCGCCTCCATGCGGGCAGCGGCTTCGGGGTCGGGGCAGCGCACGGCGTTGCTGTCAATCTGGCTCAGGTCGAGTTGCTCGTAGGTTTTACTTATTTCGACTTCGCCCACGGCCGAGACGTAGGATTTCACATCTACCCCGAAATGCGCCAGCAGGCGAGCAGCCACGGCGCCGGCAGCCACGCGGGCAGCCGTTTCGCGGGCCGAGCTGCGGCCCCCCCCGCGGTGGTCGCGGCGGCCATATTTGGCGTCGTAGGTATAGTCGGCGTGGCTGGGGCGGTAGGCCGCGGCAATGTGCGAGTAATCGTCGGAGCGCTGGTCGGCGTTGGCGATGAACAGGCTGATGGGCGTGCCAGTGGTGAGGCCCTCAAACACGCCCGACTGCACCTGCACGCGGTCGGCCTCCTTGCGCGGAGTCGTCAGGTCTGACTGGCCCGGCCGCCGCCGGTCGAGCGCGGCCTGGATGTGTGCGGCCTCCAGGGGCACACCAGCCGGGCAGCCATCTACAATTACCCCAATGCCGACGCCGTGCGACTCGCCAAAGGTGGTGATGCGAAAAATCGTCCCGAAAGAATTGGACATGAGCAGTAGCAATGCAAATACCGAGGGCAACGAGTAGTTGCCACCGCAAAGGTGCGGCCTAGGGCTGCTTTTTCGCGCGTAGCCTATCCGTTGCGGCCCGCCCGCCAGGCGCCTACTACGGCCACCGTGAGGAGCCCAGCCAGCACCCAGCCCGCGTAGCGGCGCACCTGCTGGTACACCCCAAGGGGCTGCAACTCGGCATCGGCGCGGGCCAGGGCAGGACCGTAAAAGGCGTCGTCGGCTGGAGTGGCGTCAGGAGTGGCGGCCGCACCACGCACTACCAGGCGCAGGCTGGGGCGCAGGGTGTCGTAGCGCGCCGTGGCGGGATTGAAGAACGGCAACCGTACCAAGCCACGCAGCGCCAGCGGCCCCGGCTGCCGCGCCACCAGCCGGTAGCGGAAGCTCTTGCGCCACTGGTCGGGCCCTAGGGTTTCTTGGCGCACCTCGGGGCCATACACGTCGAGGCCCGGGGGCGGCGCCGGGGCACTGGGCGCCACGGCCTCGGGGTTGCCGGAGCCTTCAATGGCAAACAGATAGGTGAAGGCCTCGTTGGTGTGCGGATGCAGCAAGCTCAGGTTTTCGCGCAGCGCTAGCTCGCCCACGGCCGTGGTGCCGCCGCGGCCGGGCAGGGGGCGCACGGCTACCTGCAGCGGCTGGGCCTGGTAGGTTTTATAGAACGTGAGGCGCTCGTCCTCGCCCGGCTGCGGATTTTTCAGCAGCTTAGCCTTGGCCAGTGTAAGGGCCAAGGTGGGAAAGCTAAGTGCCTGCGGCGTAAGCGGATAGTAAGTGTAGTCGACCAGCCCGAAGCGCAGCAGCAGCGGCTGGCCCGGCCGGCGCACGGTATCGGGCAGCGTGGGCGGGACGGGCGGCGTGGTTTGCCAGGTGGTGGGCTGGCGCAGCTGCTGGCGCAGGGCCGTCAGCTGGTTGGTAAAATCGGTGAAATTGAGTACGGCCTGGTTGGCGGGCGGCAGGTAGAGGCTCAGGCGCACGCGCACGCCCTGACCCACGTACACGGCCGCCTGGTCGGCTTCCAGGGCCAGAAAGGCGTGGTCGGGTGGCTCGTAGAAGTTCTTGGGCTTGGGCTTGCCCAGCAGCTGGTCGAGCGAGCCCACGGCGGCGGGGGGCCGGCCATCGGCTCCTAGCTCTATTCCTACGTGCACCTGGGCTGCGGGACTGTGCAGCAATTGGCCGTTCACGGTCAGGTCGAAGGCAGGCACCACGTAGTCGCCTTCGGCATAGGGAAAATAGCGCTGCAATACTGCTAGCTGCACTTGGCGCTTGCCACTGGGCAGTAGCCGCGTGGTAGTCGTCGACACTACCTTTTCCTTGCGAAACCCTTCAATCTCTGGAAACTCGGAGTGCTTGGCGGGGCTGGGGCCCGCTACCTCAAAGCCCAGCTGCAAGGGGCCGACCAGGGGCACTAGGGCGGCTGGGGGAAGCAGCGTAGCCCTAGGTGGGGTGTCGCGCGCGGCTTGGCCCAAGGCTGGGCTTACTGCCAGCAGCCATAGCCATAGCCAGCCGGCCGGCCCCCACCAGCGCCGGTGTGCCTCCGTGTACTCGCCTGTGCTACGCTCTGCCATAAAAAAACCGGTTGACGCGCCCGGTGCTCAAAGTTCGCTACCGCTTGCCAGTTGGCAGCGTGCTGGTGACCCTAGGGCTGCGCGTGTGCACCGTGCCTCTCCTTTCTCTGTTCAGCTAACATAAATTTCTTCTGGCAAATTTTACTTCTACGTATCAAACAATTATCCATAATTACTCCTCTGCTTACCCAGCTTTTAAAACTTAACGCCTTAGCCAGCACCCAGCTTGCTTGCGTAGAGGTCGGCAATTAGGCTCATCCTGAGCTGCTTTCTCATTTTTTCATTTCCTTTTCCACCGCCCATGGCTACCAACCCCTTGCTCGATGAGCAACCGGCTCCTACTGCCCTCGACCGGCCGTTACTCACCCCCATCAAGCGCCGCTCCTTCTTCATGTATGCCGGCGCTACGGCTGGCGCTACGGCCCTCGTGCTAGCTGGCTGCAAAGACGACAACAATAACTCGCCCGGTACGGTAGACGTGGGCTCGGGTGATTTCGGCATCTTAAACTACGCTTACGCCCTTGAGCAGCTAGAAGCCGCTTTCTATACCGCGGTACTAGGAGGTAAGTACTTCACGGGCCTCGCCGCTGGCACGGCCGAGAAGCAGATTTTCACCGACCTGGCTTTGCACGAGAAAATCCACGCCGATTTTCTAAAAACTGCGCTTGGCACCAATGCCATCAGAGGCCTCACGCCCAACTTCGGCAGCATTAACTTCGACGACCGCACGTCGGTACTCAACGCGGCGCAGGCTTTCGAAGACCTCGGCGTACAAGCGTACAACGGAGCTGGCCGCTACATCCAGAGCGTTGACTACTTGACGCTAGCCGGTAAAATTGTATCGGTAGAAGCTCGCCACGCAGCACTCATCCGCGACCTGATTTCCTACAATTCGTTTGTGGGCCCGGTAAGCGGCGCAACTGTTACCAGCAACGCAGTTATTGACCCTAGCACTACCAGCGCCACCGCTCGTCAGGAACAGTCGAAGCTACCCTCAGTTGTACTGGCTACCGCTAATACGTTCCTCCAAGACGGCTCGAAAGTATCGGCTAACAGCTTCGGTTAAGAAGTCCATTCGCTCGCTTTCCTATTCCACATTTAAGCCACTTAAGTTATTATGGACTTCTTCCAAATTCTTAACCACATCGAAAAGGTTGACCCAGAAGTGTACGACCGTTTCGATTCGCGCCGTAACGTATTCAAGCATATGGGCGGCCTAGGCAAAAAGCTGTCGGCCGCGGCCGTACCAGCTATGCTGGGCACCATATTCAACAAAGCGTATGGCCAAACTTCCACGCTGCCACAGATTATCATTGATACACTCAACCTAGCTCTTACGCTAGAGTATCTGGAGTTTTACTATTACCAGCAAGGTATTGCCAGCGGCCTGTTTACGGGTAATGACCTAAACGCTATCACTATCATTCGCGACGACGAGCAGGGGCATATCAATGCTTTGCGCGGCGTACTACAGGCTAGCGCCATTAATGACCCTACCGCTGCTTCGTATGACTATACGGCTGGTGGTAACTTGGCGCCGTTCTCTAGTGCTGCCATGTATCTAGCGGTATCTCAGTCGTTTGTCGATACGGGTGTACGTGCTTACAAGGGCGGCGCTGGTAACCTCATCAACGACCCGACTGCCAACAAAGCTATCCTCACGGCAGCCCTCAATATCCACTCGGTAGAAGCGCGGCACTCGTCGCACGTTCGCTCTATGCGCCGCGCCTACAGCACCGGCACGCCCAATACCAATGGCACCGGAATTGCCGGCCAGGATAATGGCGGTGGCGCTGGCGACCCGCTACCCAAGAGCTGGATTTCGGGCACTGATAGCGATGGCCCCAAGCCCATTAAAACGGTAGCCAATACAGCTGGCCCGGTTGGCGGCCCGCTAACTGCAGCCGTGTATGGCGCAGGTACTGATGCCACTAAATATCCAGCAGAAAACAATGTAATGCAGGCTACTGTAAACGTGCAAACCAACTCTATGGCTCCGGCTGGGCTTACGCTTACGGCTACTGCTGCCAGCGAGGCCTTCGACGAGCCGCTTGATGCAGTTGCAGTACAAGCCATTGGGCGGAACTTTCTTTCTGCGCTAGGAAGAACTAATAAATTATTTGGCAGCTAATAATTAGTCGAGCTAAATCCAGTAAAGAGCCGCTCTTCGTATAGAAGAGCGGCTCTTTCGTGTATAAGCCGACACGTGAAGAGCCTGTACCATCAGCTTGTGGAGCTATAGTCTAAACTAAACAATTATTTTATATAAGCACAACCTTAATAAAACCTCCACAGTATAGCACGCAAGCATTCGGGTAATCCCCATCGGCGACCATCACTTACCATTCACTTTATGTCCACCAATCTTCCTCTCGGTACACCCCCCCCCGTAGCCGCCATTGACCGGCCGCTGTACACCCCCATTAAGCGCCGCTCCTTCTTCATGTATGCCGGCGCTACGGCTGGCGCTACGGCCCTCGTGCTGGCTGGCTGCAGCAAAAGCGATGAGACCCCTGGCTTGGTAAACGTAGGCTCGGGTGACGCAGGCGTACTGAACTATGCTTATGCCCTAGAGCAGCTAGAGGCCGCTTTCTATACCAAGCTACGCTCGGGCTCGTACTACATGGGCTTAGGTAGCACCTCGGCCGAGAAGCTGATTCTGGACGACTTATACTACCACGAGGTTATTCACCGTGATTTCCTCAACGCAGCTATTGTAGCCGCAAAAGCTACCCCTATTAAGTCGCTAGAAGTAGATTTTAGCGGTATCAACTTCAACGACCGCGCCTCGGTGCTGGGCACTGCCAAGGCATTTGAAGACCTCGGCGTAGCGGCCTACAACGGCGCTGGCCAGTACATCACAAACCCTGGCTACCTGTTCATCGCTGGCAAAATTGTATCGGTTGAAGCCCGCCACGCTGCCATCATCCGCGACCTGGTAATGGAAAACACTTTTGTGGGCACCGATATCGCTGGTAGCAACAGCCAAGAAATCTCGAAGTCGCCGAGCACAGTAGTTGCCACGGCTAACACTTTCCTGGCCAATGGCTCGAAGCTCGACGTCTCGGGCATCATGTAATAGGCCACGTGCTGTTGTCTAACCTCTTCTTTATCGTAATTAGCCATGAATTTCTTTCAAATCCTTTCTGAAATAGAAAAAGTTGACCCGGAAGTATACGAGCGCCTCGATTCGCGCCGCCGGGTGTTCAAACATATGAGTGGCGTAGGCCAGAAGCTGGCCGCTGCGGCCCTGCCTATGTTCGTAGGCTCGGTGCTCAACAAAGCCTATGCCCAAACCAATTCGGGCCTAGCGGTACAGGATGTGCTTAACTTCGCCTTGAAGCTGGAGTATCTAGAAATGTATTTCTACCAGCAACGCACTGGCTTGCAAAACATCAGCGTCAATAATATGGCCGCGCTGGCTACTATCGCCAGCGACGAACTCAACCACGTAAATTTCCTGAAGACGGCTATCGGCGGTATCTCGGGCGCTGTAGTATTCAGTGACCCTACTGTCAATGCCTATGACTTTTCGGGTGGCAAGGGCACTGGCGCAGGTCCTTTCAGCGACTGGAAGAGCAACCCCGCTACTTACCTAGCCCTAGCGGAGTCGCTCGAAGACACCGGCGTGCGCGCTTACAAAGGGGCGGCCCCGCTTACTTCAGTAATGGCTAACAAAACCGTGCTGACGGCTGCGCTCAACATCCACTCTATCGAGGCTCGCCACGCTTCGCATATCCGCGCCATGCGCCGTGCCGGTGCCAGCAACAACACCCCTTCGCAAGGTGTACCAGCTTCGCCCTACGACGCCAAGCCTAAGAGCTGGATTTCGGGCACTGATAACGGCGGCGCTGCCGCTATGTATACTGCACCCGTTTATGGCGCGGGTAACGATACTGGCACCGCGACCTACGGCGCTAGCAACCAGACGGGTTCTGCCGCTGGCGTAACTTTCGTAGCAGAAAGCAACATCACGCAAGGCGGGGTAGCCCTATCGAGCACTACCCTCCCCAACACGGCTAATTTCCCGGCGTCGGCCTTCTCGGAGGCCTTCGATGAGGGCCTGGACGTAGGTACGGTATCGGCTATTGCTAAGACCTTCGTGGTAGCTGGCAATACGATGTTCGGCTAAACAACAGATTTATTTATATAGTAAAAAGGCAGCCTATAAGGGCTGCCTTTTTTATTTTATCTTCGTGAGGCTGAAAGGCTAATGCAGCAGGCTAGGTGCTACCCAAAGCTCCTAGGGCCGCATGCGCGTATAAGGCACCCCCGTTCCTCCTACCCCACCCATTCTAGTTGCTATGTTAGACTACATCAAACTTATCCTGCTTAAAGTCAGCTTCAGCAAAAGCTTATTTGAGAAGGAACTGCGCAAAGCGCTGCGCCATATCCAGCCCGATGAGTTTGCTGAGTTGAAAACCTGGTGCTACGCGCAGTTCGGGCGCATCTACCGGCGGGTACTCAAGCTCGTGTTCGCCCGCTTCAGCCGGCTGCCGCGCTTGGCGGCGGGCTAGCAGCCTAGGGCTCTAGCTGGCTCTGCCCAGTCACGAACCGAATGTTGCGCTTTAGCCCTTCGTAGCCAGTGCGCTTCACCGCCGATTGCCGAAATAAAGCTTGAAACACTTCGTGGGTGATATCCTGCCAGTCGCTGGCTGTTAGGTTTTTCAACTCTGGATGGGATTGAAATTGGGGCTCTTGCGTGGGTTTGGCGAAGCGGTTCCAGGGGCACACGTCCTGGCAGATGTCGCAGCCAAATACCCAGTTGCCGAATTTACCGGCCACGTCCTGGGGTATCAGCTGGTCTTTTAGCTCGATGGTGAAGTAGCTGATGCACTTGCTACCATCTACCACGTAGGGTTCGGTAATGGCCTGGGTGGGGCAAGCATCGAGGCATTTGGTGCAGGTGCCGCAGTAGTCGCGGATGGCGCCGTCGGGCTCTAGCTCCACGTCCACAATCAGCTCGGCAATGAAGTAGAACGAGCCCGCGCCGGGTGTGATAAGGTTACTGTTCTTGCCCACCCACCCTAGGCCGCTTTTTTTGGCCCAAGCCTTGTCGAGCACCGGCGCCGAGTCCACGAAGCAGCGCCCACCTACCTCGCCAATATTGGCTTGCATGTCAGCCAGCAGCGTCTTCAGCTTGTCCTTGATGACGAAGTGATAGTCGCGCCCGTAGGCATACTTACTGATTTTCAGCGTGTCGTCGGGCTGCTGCGCTTCGGCCGGCGGGTAGTAATTGAGCAGCAGTGAGATAACCGACTTGGCGCCGTCTACCAGCAGGCGCGGGTCTAGGCGCTTGTCGAAGTGGTTTTCCATCCACGCCATCTGGCCGTGCATACCCTTTTTCAGCCAGTTTTCGAGCCTAGGGGCTTCCTCCTCCAAGAACTCAGCCTTGGAAATACCGCAGGCCATGAAGCCCAGCTCGGCGGCGCGGCGCTTCACGTAAGGAGTCCATTCGGCGTGCAAAAGCATAGTTGAGGCAAGGAATAGAAACACAAAGAACGCGCCGCTGCGAGCGACGCGTTCCGTTTTGGTAGCCTAACAAAGACTGGTCTACTTAGTAATCTCAGTAAATAAGTCGCCCGAGTTGCCGCGCAAGTGGTTGGGCAGCAGGCGGCCCAGGTGCTGGTAGGCCGCCTCGGTGGCTTCGCGGCCGCGAGCCGTGCGCTTGATGTATCCTTCCTGGATAAGGAAAGGCTCATACACCTCTTCGATGGTTTCGCCCTCTTCGCCCACCGCCGTAGCGATGGTGCTGATGCCTACCGGGCCACCCTTGAACTTGTCGATGATGGTAGTGAGAATGCGCTTATCCATGTCGTCGAGGCCACGGGCATCTACGTCTAGCGCATTCAGGGCAAACTGCGAAATCTCCTGCGTGATAGTACCAGTGCCTTTAATCTGGGCGAAGTCGCGGGTGCGGCGCAGTAGGTTGTTGGCGATACGGGGCGTGCCGCGCGAGCGCCGGGCAATCTCGAAAGCCGCATCCTCGTGGATAGGTGTGCCCAGGATTTCGGCCGAGCGCTGCACAATGCTCGTCAGCAGCTTCGAGTCGTAGTACTCGAGGCGGGACGAGATGCCGAAGCGGGCGCGCAATGGCGAGGTCAGCATGCCCGAGCGCGTGGTGGCACCAATGAGCGTGAAGGGCGACAGCGAAATCTGCACCGAGCGGGCGTTAGGACCCGAGTCGAGCATGATATCGATACGGTAGTCCTCCATGGCCGAGTACAGGTACTCTTCCACCACCGGATTGAGGCGGTGAATCTCGTCGATAAAGAGCACGTCGTGCGGCTCTAGGTTGGTGAGCAGGCCTGCAAGGTCCGAAGGCTTGTCGAGCACCGGGCCGCTGGTCATCTTGATGCCCGCGCCCAGCTCGTTGGCGATGATGTGCGAGAGTGTAGTTTTGCCCAGGCCGGGAGGGCCGTGCAGCAGCACGTGGTCGAGGGCGTCGCCGCGCTGCTTAGCGGCGGCCACAAATATCTTCAGGTTTTCCAGAATCTTATCCTGGCCCGTGAAGTCACTGAAAGTCAGCGGACGCAGCGCTTTATCGATGTCCTTGTCGGTGGCATCGTAATGCTCATTGCCGCCGGTGAGATAGGCTTCGCGCATTTGCTTAGTTGTTAGTTACTCGTAGTCGGCTGTCGGCAAAGGACAGGCTATTGGCTAACCAAATTAGTTAGCAAAAAGCTCCCGACTAGCCCTAGGCTACCTACTTTTTATCGGCCCACAGCACCTCTATTTCGAGGTGCAGCCAGTCTTCTTCCCAGGCTTTGTGGGCCAAGCGCGCCGTGAGCGGGTAGCCGGCGTCGAGCAGGCGAGCCACGGTTTCGTTGCGGGTTTCGGGCAGGTAGCCCAGCCAATAGCTGGCTTTGTCGTCGGCGGCACCAGCGTGCACCTGCACGGCCCAGTCGTCGTACTTGCTATCGGGCTCGCGCACTAGGCGCAGGGTCTGGCCTACTTTCAGCTTTTTTTCGAAAGCGGGCAGCTCGGGGCGGTGCGAGGTACCAGCCACGAGGCATTCGAGCAATACAAGGGGCGTAGAAGCAGCCATCGGCAGCAGAATTGGGGATGATGGTAGCGCCGCTGGCCACGCCTGGGCGCCATAATTTCAAGGTAAAAGTAAGCGTTTTGGCGCAGCCAATGATATAAAAGAAGAGCGCCCTGCGGCGCTAGTCGCAGCACCACCCCCTAGCTGCCAGGAATACCCTAGGCAGTGTGGGCGAAGTGCTGCAGCTAGCGCCGCAGGGCGCTCTGCAGTAAATAAGCTATTGCTTAGTCTTTGATGTCGCCGCCGGCTACGTTGCGCTCGTCGAGGCGGTCGGGGGCTTTATTACCATCATCGATGTGCTCGCCAGCGCGCTTGGTAGCGCTTTGGCCGCTGCTACCTATGTGGGCAGCTACACCATCGCTGGTTTGGTCATCGGCCTGCACGTTCGGGTCGTAGTTGCCATCGCCGGGGCGCGAGCGCAGGCGGTGAGGTAGGTCGGGGTCGGGACCACCCTGGCGCATGTCGTCACCTTGCTCGCGGTAGTCTTTATTAGCTTCTTCGCGGCGCTCCTGGCGGCGGCTTTCGGCGTTTTCGTGCTCGTTTTCGGGTTGAGTTGCCATGTGGGAGGAAAAGGAAACAGTGTAGCAGGCTATACGGTGGGTGTAGGGCAGGCGTTGGCTTATGACCCGAAGAATACCCGAACCGCAACCCGGTGCGCTATATAGGCCCTAGCAAATCTGCTCGAGCCGCTACCTTCCCTGCTTGCGCAGTAAGTTCACCAACACTTCACCCATTGACACATGAAAAAGCTTCTCCTTTTCGCCGCGCTTGGGCTGGCTGCTGCTAGTTCCTGGGCCTTTTATCCGAATCCAGCGCCTACCACGGGCTACCTCATGGTCATTGGCAGCGGCCGACCGGGCACTACCTCGTCCGTGCCTGAAATCACAGTCATTCAGCCCGATGGCCAGCGGCAGGTGCAACAGTTGCCCGCCATCAAGATTGGTACCGAGCGCAACAGCACGGCCGCAGCAATCGAGCTACACCGCACCGAGCTATTGAAAATCAACGCCCTAGTAGCGCAAGGCTGGCGCGTGGCCCACGTCACGCAGAGCACCGTGGGTGTGGGCGCTACCACTGAGACCGTCTACTTGCTAGAGCGCCCCTAGGGTAGCAAGGCGACTTTAGTCCATCCCTAGGTCGTTAGTGAAACTACTTGTCAGCAGGATTTCCTCTACTGGCACACCCGACTTATCGCTGGTGATACCCACCATGGCGCGCTCTACCTCGTACTCGCTGGCGAGAGGCCTAGGCAGCTGCTCGTAGTTGGCTGCCATTATCCAACCAACTAACGCTGCTAGGGGCTGGTCCGGCCAGGGAACTGGCGGTGGAGATGGCGTAAGGCCAAGCAGCTTCTCGAAGAAGGAAGGGGCATCCGACCTTACCCGGCGCTTCTGGCTCAACTCGGGCAGTTCCAGTCCGCAGCTACTGGCTTGTTGCCGGAAGCGCGCTACCGCGGCAGCATCGGGCAGCAACTGCCCTATCGTGGTGGTGCTGCCTTCGTCAAACGCATCTGGGGGCAGCTCTAGTAGCGCGCTCAGTTGTTGTTGCGCGGCCTCGCGCGCCGCCGACTGCCGCACGCCTGCTACCCCTAGATGCTGGCTGATGTAGCCGGCTACATCGCCCACCGTGTAAAGTGTTTCGCACACCGGATCGGGGATATCGACGCTGAAGTAGCGCTCAATACTGTAAATCAGCTCTACGGTGTCGAGGCCCATGTTGCACAGCTAATTAAAGCATGGCAATTATTACTGCTCGCTGCTGGCTGACTGCTCGCTTTAGAAAACCTTGCAATTCGGCCAGGCTCTCTTGCAGCCATTCCTCAAGCTGCTCATCGTGTCTATCCCACACGTTGGGGTAAATATCCAGCTTTATCATCTCAGCAGGATTATATCTGGCACTTACATCAGCTGCGTCCAAGCCTGCAATTACCTGTTGAAAGGCGGTCACCTGCTGCGGCAGTAAGATGCGTGCGGGACCGTAACCAATGTCATGGTCCTCCTCATCGCCAACTTGTTCTCCTCCCATCAGTAAATAACACTGTGGCTCTTTGCCTAGTGTTGCGGTTCCTGTCAATATGTAGTGTAGGCCATTCCAGGATTTATCTAAGTCCAGGTCCTCACCCTGCGCCTCTTCAGACAGCTCACCATCACTGGCGTCATCATAGTACGCTAGCACCTCATCAGGATTACGCAATAGTTTTTGCGCATATGCTGGGCTTATCTGCCGCAGCTCACAAGTCATCCCCATACTGCCTTCTACTTAAACGCCTGGATGCCCGTAATATCGGCGCCGGTAATTAGCAGGTGGATGTCGTGGGTGCCCTCGTAAGTGATGACAGATTCGAGGTTCATCATGTGGCGCATGATGGGGTACTCGCCAGTGATACACATGCCGCCGTGGATTTGGCGGGCCTCGCGAGCTACCTCCAGGGCCATCGCCACCGAATTGCGCTTGGCCATGCTTATCTGGGCGCCCGTGGCGCGGCCTTCGTTCTTGAGCACCCCTAGGCGCCAGGCCATGAGCTGAGCCTTGGTGATTTCGGTAATCATCTCGGCTAGCATGCGCTGCTGCAGCTGGAAGCTGGCGATGGGCTTGCCAAACTGCTCGCGTTGCAGCGAGTACTTCAGGGCCGACTCGTAGCAGTCGATGGCCGCGCCGATAGCGCCCCAGGCAATGCCGAAGCGCGCCGAGTCGAGGCAGCTGAGCGGGCCCTTGAGGCCTTCCACGTTGGGCAGAATATTCTCCCTGGGGATGCGCACGTTGTCGAAGACCAGCTCGCCGGTGATGCTGGCGCGCAGGCTCCACTTGTTGTGAATTTCGGGGGTGGTGAAGCCGGGCATGCCGCGCTCCACGATGACGCCCTTGATGCGACCTTGCTCGTTTTTGGCCCACACCACGGCCACCTGGCACTCGGGCGAGTTCGATATCCAGAGCTTGGCGCCGTTGAGCACGTAGTGGTCCCCTTCCTCACGGATGTTGGTGGTCATGCCGCCGGGGTTCGAGCCGTGGTCGGGCTCCGTCAGGCCGAAGCACCCTAGCCACTCGCCGCTGGCCAGCTTGGGCAAAAACTTGCGGCGCTGCTCCTCCGAGCCGTATTGGTAGATGGGGAACATCACCAGCGAGCCCTGCACCGAGGCCGTGGAGCGCATGCCCGAATCGCCGCGCTCAATCTCCTGCATGATGAGGCCGTAGCTGATGTAGTCAAGCCCACCCCCGCCGTACTCGGCCGGAATGGTGGGGCCAAACGCGCCTACCTCGCCAAACTTGCGCACGATTTCGCTGGGGAAGTGTGCCGCCTGCGCCCACTTTTCAATGTTGGGCGAAATCTCCTTTTTTACGAAGTCGCGAATGCTCTGGCGAACCAGGATATTTTCCTCGGTCAGCAGCCCGTCGAGGTCGAAATAATCGGTGAAGCCATTGGCGTTGGTGCTGCCTTTTTGGGGCGTGTGGGCTTTGGCTTCGGGCGAGAGAACATCGGCGATGGAGGACATGGGCGGGGCGGATTAAGGGTAGTGGCAAAGGTAGGGGCGCGTTGCACGCGCCCAGGCTATCAGTGCTCATTAGCCGGACACGAAAAAAGCCCGGCCAGTTCGCCGTTTGGTTCTTAGGCCGGCAACGGTACGCGCAGGCACACGGCTGCCACTTCAACTATCGGGCGCCGGCTACACGCCCTGCCGCACTTCAAACTCTACTTCCTCCCCTACCTGTACGGGGCGCCCGATGGGTACTTCCACCACCGCGCCGCCTGGCAGCTGCACTCGCGCCAGCCCGTTAGGCAATATGGCCAGCACCTGCCCGCGCAGCCCGGCCCTAGGGGTAGTTGGCGGCCCGATGCGACGCACCTGGCCCAGCTCCAGCTCTACCACGCGGGTAGCAAGGCGGGCTATTTCGGCCGGGTCGTGGCTGATGAGGATGGTCGTGAGCTCGAAGCGCTGGTGCACCGCGGCTAAGGCGTCTTGCAGGCGCAGGCGGGTGGGCAGGTCGAGGGCCGAGAGGGGCTCGTCGAGCAGCAGCAACCGGGGGCGGCGGGCCAGGGCGCGGGCCAGCGCCACCCGCTGCTGCTGCCCGCCCGAGAGCTGCGCCGGGCGGCGGTCGGCCAGTTCGGGCAATTCTAGCATGGCCAGCAGCTCGCTCACCACTTGGCTTTTATCGGCTTGCTCAGCGGCGGCAAAGGCAATGTTCTCGCGCACCGTCATGTTCGGAAATAACGCATAGTCCTGGAACACCAGCCCTAGGGGGCGGCGCTGGGGTGGCAGCCAGCGAGCGGGTTGGTCGCGGTACCAGTCGTGGCCCTCGGCTGTGAGGTAGCCCCCATCGGGCCGCGCCAAGCCAGCCAGCAGGCGCAGCAAGGTGGTTTTGCCGGCGCCGCTGGGGCCGGTGAGGGCCAGCAGCTCGCCGGGCGCTAGCGTCAGGGCTACGTCGAGGTGGGCCGGGCCGGCGGTGGTGTGCAGGGCTTTACGGAGGTGAAAGTCAATCACGCGGAGAGGCGGGCGGCGTCTTTGCGAACTACCCAGAACAGGGCCACCAATATCGTGAAGGCCAGCGCGAGCAGCGTCAGGGCGTAGGCGTTGGCCTCGGCGTAGCGCAGGCTTTGCACCTCGTCGTAGATGGCGATGCTGGCCACGCGGGTGCGCCCCGGCAGGTTGCCGCCAATGAGCAGCACCACTCCAAACTCGCCCAGGGTGTGCGCAAACGTCAGCACCACGCCGTTGAGCAGGGCAGGGCGCATGTTGGGCAGCAGCACGCGCCACAAGGTGGTCAGCCGCGACTTGCCTAGGGTGTAGGCGGCCTCGTGCAGCGAGCGCGGCAGCTGCTGAAATCCGGCTTGCAGCGGCTGCACCATAAACGGCAGGCTATAGAGCAGCGACCCCACTAAGATGCCCGTGAAACTGAAGTTCAGCTCCAGGCCTAGGTCGTTGATGAGGAAGCGCCCTAGGACCGTACTGTCGCTGAAAGCTAGCAGCAGGTAGTAACCGATAACGGTGGGCGGCAGGACCAGCGGCAGGCTGACAAGGGCTTCGAGCAGAGGCCGGCCACGCCAGCGCCCGTAAGCCAGGGCATAGGCCAACGGCAGGCTTAGCACCAACAGAATAGCGGTGGTGCTGGCGGCCAGGGCCAAAGTTAAGCGCAGGGTTTGCCAGTAGTCGGGCGGCAAGTTGGTAGTTTTTAAAAAGGCAAGGGGAGGGCACCACCTTTTCGAGGCGGCAAATCGGAGGAAGATGAACTGAACAGCATTGTGTAGTATAGCCCATCCATTTTATCCCAGTTTAAATCAGGGTCCAGCAAATAAGCTAACTCAGCTTCGACGGAAGCCGAGAAACTATATGTCCGCCCTTCGGCATCGATGATAATCGGAAAATATCTCGTTTTGGGATAGTTACTATAAGGCGCAGCTTCTCTCATGCCCCATTCGCCGGGTATTTTACAACGAAGCAATTCGCCGCAGTAAGCAACCAGTCCTTGATAGAAATCGCGTGTGTGCCAGTTAGCTAGTTCTCGATGGTTTCTAATGAGCTTTTCAACTTCATGTAACTGCTTAAGACTGCCATCTAGCTTTAATCCGTTCTTCAAGAAAAAGTCTTTGTTGAAGGCTAAGTGGGTTGACAGTTTATCTAAAAAATTGGCGTCACAGCCTTCTGATATGATAGAGTAGCTACCATCTGAGTTCTTTCTTTCAATCATTTGAAAGTCAGGTTAAATACCAGCAAGTAGTTGCTCGCGGCAAGTTACTAGCAGTGCTTTTACAGCCCAAACCCATACTTTTTGAGCACAGCCTTGGCAGCCGGACTAGCCAGAAAGGCGGTGAAATTGGCGACGGTGGCATTGCCCTGGGCGCGCTTGAGCACCACGTAGCTCTGGCGCAGGGGCGTGTGGGCAGTAGCCGGGATAAGGTAGAACTGGCCGGCCCGGCGCAGCGCGGGGCTGAGCGCCAGCGAGTAAGCCAGCAGGCCTACATCGGCGGCGCCAGTGGCAGCGTACTGGGCGGCCTGGCCGATGTTTTCGCCTAGCACTAAGCGCGGCTGCACCTGGTCGTAGAGCTGGTAGTGGCGCAGGATTTCTTCGGCTTTGCGGCCGTAGGGCGCGTGGGCCGGGTTGGCCAGGGCAATGCGCCGCACTTGGGGCAGCAGCAGCGTTTGCATACCCTGGGTCCTGGGGTCGAGCTTGTGGCTCCAGAGTACTAACCGTCCTAGGGCATACGGCACGGGCGCAGCCGCCGTGAGGCCCGCCTGCTGCAAGCGGCGCGGGTAGTCGCTGTCGGCCGAGAAGAAAATATCGAAGGGCGCGGCGTACGTAAGCTGCTCGTAGAACCTGCCCGACGAGCCATACACCACCGTTACCCGGCTTTGCGGGCGCCGGCGGTTGAAGATGGTTACCAGCGAATCAAGAGCGTATTTGAGGTCGGCGGCGGCGGCGATGGTAACTGCTTGGGTCGGAGCAGGCGCTGGCTGCGCTGCCAGCTGCCCACCGCCGAAGCAGGCCAGCAGCAAAAGAAAAGTAAAACGGAGCATGAGCGGCACTGCATAACGGCCGCTGAGGGCGACCGTTATATTTTCAATTATACAGCCGGTTAGTGCTCGAGGTTTTATTATCTGACTGCAGACCTAGGGACAGGGGGTGCCCACTGAGCGCGGCAGCCCCTAGGCCCCGGCCGAAAATGATTGCGCAAAACCTCATTGCAAAGCGACCGAGCAAATTAGAAATCTATTTATCAATCCATTAATGCTAAATACAAGTAGATTGCGCCTATCAAAACGTAGCCGATAGACAGTGCAACGGGCTGCGGCATAATTTGCGCGTTCACTTCTTCTTTAAGCCCATCCATGGTTTATTCCGGCTCTTTGCGCTACCTGCTGGTTGCTTCGCCGCTGCTCCTGGGCGCCTGCCAGCGCTCTGACTCGCAGCAGGCAACCGAGGCTACCCAGACCCCTGCCGATACTAGCCGCGCCGCGGTTGGCGCGGCGGGCGGCCCGCGCTACCTCAGCCAGCCGCTTATCAGCAACATCTACACGGCCGACCCATCGGCGCACGTGTTCAACGGCAAAATCTACATCTACCCGTCGCACGACATCGAGGCGGGCATTCCGGAGAATGACAAGGGCGACCACTTCGCCATGCGCGACTACCACATTTTGTCGCTGGATAGCATTGGCGGCAAAGTGACCGACCACGGCGTGGCCCTCGATGTGAAGGACATTCCGTGGGCCGGGCGCCAGCTGTGGGCGCCCGATGCTGCGTTCAAAAACGGCACCTACTACCTATACTTTCCGGTTAAGGACAAGCAGGATGTGTTCCGCCTAGGGGTAGCTACGAGCTCGTCGCCCAGCGGCCCGTTCAAGGCCGAGCCGACGCCCATCCCGGGCAGCTACAGCATCGACCCGGCCGTATTCAGCGATACCGACGGCAAGGCCTACGTGTACTTCGGGGGCCTCTGGGGCGGGCAGCTGCAGCGCTGGGCCACTGGCCAGTACAACGCCAACGCCCCCGAGAAGAAGCCCGACGGCAACGAGCCCGCCATCGGGCCCCGCGTGGCCCAGCTCGCACCCGGCATGAAGACTTTCGCCGGACCGGTAAGGGAAATCGTGCTGCTGGACTCGCTGGGCCAGCCGCTCAAGGCCAGCGATACCAAGCACCGCTTCTTTGAGGGCGGCTGGCTGCACAAGTACCAGGGCAAGTATTACTTCTCGTACTCGACCGGGGACACCCACCTGCTGGTGTATGCCGAAGGCACCTCACCCCTAGGCCCCTTTACCTACAAAGGGCTGGTAATGAAGCCCGTGCAAGGCTGGACCACGCACCACTCCATCGTCGAGTTCAAGGGCAAGTGGTACATTTTCTACCACGACACGCAGCTCAGCGGCAAAACGTGGCTGCGCAACGTGAAGGTGGCCGAGCTGCAGCGCCGCCCCGACGGCAGCATCATTCCGCTCGACCCCAACCCTACCGCACAGCCCTAGGGTACTTTCTCGGCTATGAGCCCTTAGTCGCCCGCCAGCCCCGCACCGCCGGGTTGGCGGGCGGTTTGGCTTTGTGGCCGGCGCAGCCCCTAAGAGGCCAGCAGTTGGCCCTGGCTCTTGAGCGACGATTGCCGGATAATGAGGTCGCCGGCGATAACGCAGGTGCGGGGCTGAAACTGGTCGCGCAGCGACACCTGCTCTAGAAACAAGTGCGCGGCCTGCTGCCCAATGCGCTGCGGGTGCAAGTCGACGGTGGTGAGGCCGGGCTCAATCATGGTAGCCAGAAACTCATCGCCGAAGCCCGCCACGGCCAGGCTTTGCGGAATGCGCAGGCCCCGGCGCTTCAGCTCGGCCATGATGGTGAAGGCGTCGGTGTAGCGGATGGCGAAGAGGGCGTCGGGTGGCTCGGGCAGGGCCAGCCACCGGTTGAGCGCCGCCAGGGTAGAATCGGTTTGGAAGTTACCATAGGCCACTAGTTCGGGCGCAAACGGCAGCTGGTACTGGCGCAGGGCGCTGCGGTAGCCCGCTACCCGCTGCCGGCTGATGAGCAGCGACTCGGGCCCGCCCAGCACCGCAATGCGCCGGCAGCCTTCCTGGATGAGGTGCTCGGTCACGGCAAAGGCGCCGCCCCAGTCGTCAATCATCACCCGCGAGCTGTTTACGGCCTCGTCCACGCGGTCGAAGTGCACCACCGGGATACCCCGCACTGCCTCGGGCAGCACGTGGTCGAAATTCTCGGTTTCGCGCGAGTGGCAGATAAGCAGGCCATCTACCTGGCTGGCTACCAGCGCTTGCACATTGCTAACTTCGGTGGTGTAGGTTTCCTTCGACTGGCAAATCATGACGCGGTAGCCGGCCTCGGTGGCTACCTGCTGAATCCCGTTGACGGCCGCCGCGAAGAACGGCCGCTCAATGTCCGGGATTACCACGCCGACCGTGTAGGTAGCTTGGTTTTTCAGGCTCTGCGCCAGCAGGTTGGGCTGGTAGTTGAGCTGGCGGGCGGCGTCGAGCACCGCCTGGCGCGTGAGGGGGCTGATGTCGCCGTGCCCGTTGAGCGCCCGCGACACGGTGGAGGCAGCTACGCCCACTTGCCGGGCCACGTCGCCAATGGTGGCCTGGCGGCGGCGGCGGGGCTGCACCTCGGGCTGCTTGGGCTGCAGGAAATGGTAGTCGCAGGCCTTGCAGAAGTAGCGCTGCCGGCCGCGCAAAAAACCTGCTTTTACAATGTCGTCGGGCTGCCCGCACTTAACGCACTTAACCATGACGAGAGGGATGGGAATGAGATGGATAATACAAAGAACGTTTCCGGTCGTGACTCTGCCTAGCCCCAGCAAGTGAGCGAAAAAAATTCATCTATCTATACATATCGGTAACGTTTGCGGATACGATTGCGGTAGATTTAGTATATAAAACGCCTGAAAAACTGCCTTTTACCGTTGATTGCTCTTTTCAGATTCCTTTACATTTGATTCGTCTATCGGCTATCGGTTGCCAGCGGCTATTACCTACCAGTACTAGCTACTCCGGTAAAATAGGCTTAATAATTGCACTTTTCTAATCCCACCCGCTACCATGCTGCACACCATGCGCTGGTTTGGTCCGCACGACCCAGTTTCGCTTCATGACATTCGCCAGGCGGGTTGCGCGGGGGTGGTAACGGCGTTGCACCACCTGCCGGTGGGGGCGGTGTGGAGCACCGAGGAGATACAGGCGCGCCAGCAGCTGGTAGAGGCCGACAACGCCACGCACTCCCCCCTGCACTGGGCCGTGGTGGAGAGCCTGCCGGTGCACGAAGACATCAAGAAGGGGCGCCCGGCCCGCGAGCAGCTCATTGCCAACTACCAGCAGAGCCTGCGCAACCTGGCAGCCTGCGGGGTGCGCACGGTGTGCTACAACTTCATGCCCGTGCTCGACTGGTCGCGCACCAACCTGAGCTACGAGCTGCCCGACGGCGGCCGCGCCCTGCGCTTCGTGTGGCAGGATTTTGCCACGTTCGACCTTTACATCTTGCAGCGCCCCGGCGCCGAGGCCGACTACGAGCCCGCCGTGGCCGAAGCCGCCCGGCAGCAGTTTGCCGCCATGTCGCCCGAGGACATCAAGCACCTCACCGACACCGTTCTCCTCGGCTTGCCCGGCTCGGAAGAGACCTTCGAGCTGCAAGGCTTTCTGGCGCTGCTAGACGAGTACAAGACCGTCGATGCCGCGCAGCTAACGGCCAACCTGCACTACTTTTTGCAGCAAGTGGCGCCCGTGGCCCAGGAAGTAGGCATCGGCCTGTGCATTCACCCCGACGACCCGCCCTTTCCGCTGCTGGGGCTGCCTAGGGTGGTAAGCACCGAGGCCGACCTAGCTAACCTGCTGGCGGCCTGCGACGTGCCGGCCAACGGCCTCACGTTTTGCACCGGCTCACTGGGCGTGCGGCCCGACAACGACCTGGCGGGCATGGTGAAGCGGTTTGGGCCGCGCATCCACTTTGCGCACCTGCGCACCACCAAGCGCGAGGAAAACCCGCGCAACTTCCACGAGGCGGCACATCTGGCCGGCGATGTGGACATGTACGCCGTGGTGCGGGCGCTGGTGCAGGAAGAGCGCCGCCGCCAGCAGGCCGGCGAAACCAGCCGCCCGCCGCTGCCCATGCGCCCCGACCACGGCCACCAGCTGCTCGACGACCAGCACAAGAAAACCTATCCCGGCTACTCCGCCATTGGCCGCCTCAAGGGCCTGGCCGAGCTGCGGGGCCTGGAATACGCACTGAACAGAGCGATTGACGCTGAGTAATCAGCCGGTAATCGCTATGCGTGCCAGCCACGCCAATCTCTGCGACGCAGTTCGCTCGCCTACCCAAGCTCTACACTCCCGCTTGGCAACTAGCCAGTAATCACTAGTTATCAAGCCCTTTCAACTCCCACCCACCATGTTGCTACGCAACGTGCTTCTGCTTGTGCTGTGCGCGCTCGGCGCCATCCTACCCGGCCGGGCCGACGACGGCTACCGGCTGTGGCTGAAGTACGACCGCGTGGCCGAGGCGGGCCTGCGCCAGCAGTACCAGGCGGCCGCGCGCTTCGTGGCCAGCCCTGATAATACGCCGGTGCTACGCGCTGCCAGCGCCGAGCTGCGCCAGGGCCTGAGTGGGCTGCTGGGCCAAGCAGTGCCGGCCCTAGGGGCACCGGGCACCCATACGGGGGGCATCGTGCTGCGTGTAGGCACGGCCGGCAACGGCCAGCTCCGGCCCGAAGGCTACCGCATATTTCCGGAAAATAATAACCTAGTAATCAGCTCGCCCACCGACCGGGGCGTGCTCTACGGCAGCTTTGCGCTGCTGCGGCAGGTGCAAACGCGCCAACCGCTGGCGGGCCTGCGACTAAGCAGCAGCCCGCGCATCGACCGGCGCCTGCTCAACCACTGGGACAACCCCAACGGCACCGTGGAGCGGGGCTACGCGGGCAGCAGCATCTGGCAGTGGTACGAGCTACCCGAGCGCCTCGACCCGCGCTACACCGACTCTGCCCGCGCCAATGCTTCCATTGGCATCAATGGCGTGGTTATCAACAACGTGAACGCCAGCGCCCGCTACCTCACGCCCGAGTACCTGGGCAAGGTGGCGGCCGTGGCAGGCGTGCTGCGGCCGTATGGGCAGCGGGTGTACCTCTCGGTGTTTTGGGCGGCGCCCAAGGTGCTGGGCGGCCTGCCCACCGCCGACCCGCTCGACCCCCAGGTGCAGCAGTGGTGGGCCACGGCCTGCAACCAGATTTACCAGCAGATACCTGATTTTGGCGGTTTTCTGGTGAAGGCCAATTCGGAGGGCGAGCCGGGCCCGAGCGACTACAAGCGCAGCCACGCCGAGGGAGCTAACATGCTGGCCAAGGCCCTAGGGCAACACCCCGGCGTGGTAATGTGGCGGGCTTTCGTGTACCAGGCCGGCAGCGGCGACCGCTTCAAGCAGGCCTACGAAGAGTTTCAGCCCCTCGATGGCAAGTTCGATTCTAAGGTGCTGGTGCAGGTGAAAAATGGGCCCATCGACTTCCAGGCCCGCGAGCCGTTTCACCCGCTGTTTGGGGCCATGCCCAAAACGCCGCTGGTGCTGGAGGTGCAGCTAACCCAAGAGTACCTGGGCTTTGCCACTCACCTCGTGTACCTGGGCCCACTTATTAAAGAAGTGCTGGAGGCCGACACCCACGCCCAGGGTTCCGGCTCGACGGTGGCCAAGGTGGTAGATGGCAGCCTCGACCACCACGCCCTGAGCGGCATGGCGGGCGTGGCCAACATCGGCGCCGACCGCAACTGGACGGGGCACCTGGTGGGCCAGGCCAACTGGTACGCCTTCGGCCGCCTGGCCTGGGACCACACCCTCAGCCCTAGGGCCATTGCCGAGGAGTGGACCCGGATGACCCTGACCACCCAGCCCGCCGCCTTGCGCCCGCTGGTAGCCATGCTGCAGCAGTCGCGCAGCATCTACGTACGTTACACCACGCCGCTGGGGCTACACCACATCATGGGCGAGAGCATTCACTTCGGGCCCCAGCCCTGGCTAGCCAAGGCCGGCCGCCCCGACTGGACGGCCGTGTACTACCACCGGGCCGACTCGCTAGGCCTGGGCTTCGACCGTACCGCTACCGGCAGCAATGCCCTAGCCCTGTATCGGCCCGAAGTGCAGAAGCTGTGGGGCAATCCCGCCACCTGCCCGCTCGACTACCTGCTTTGGTTTCACCACGTGGGCTGGAACCAGCGCCTGAGCACCGGCCGCACCCTCTGGAACGAGCTGTGCACCCGCTACTACACCGGCGCCGACTCGGTGCAGTGGCTGCAAAAGCAGTGGGCCGCCGCCCGCCCCGCCCTCGACCCCGCCACCTACGCCGACGTAGCCGCCCGCCTGCAAACCCAGCAGAAGGAGGCCCTGTGGTGGCGCGATGCCTGCGTGCTCTACTTCCAACCCTTCGCTCGGCAGCCCATTCCGGCGCCCTTTGCCCCGCCCGCCCGCTCGCTAGCCGAAGTCAAGGAGCTGGTGCGCATTTACCAGCTCAAATAGCCAGCGGCCTTTCCCGCTTTTCCCTCCATTCTACCTTATGAATACTACGCTACACCCCAACGGCCAGGCCGCCCAGCACGCTGCTCCGCAGGCCGAGCCCGTTTCTATTTTCTCGCTGGCTGGGCGCATTGCCCTCATCACGGGCGGGGGCAGCGGCATTGGGCTGGCCATTGCCAGCTGCATGGCCGAGGCTGGCGCCACCGTCATCATCACGGGCCGGCGCGAGGGCGTGCTGGCCGAAGCTTGCACCAACCTGGGCGAGCGGGCCCACTACCTCGTGAACGACATCTGCGACCTCGATAGCCTCGACGGCCTCATCGAGGAGATAGAAACGCTCTACGGCCCGCTCGATATCCTGGTCAACAACGCGGGCATCAACATGAAGAAGCCGGCCCTCGACGTCACGGACGAGGAATTCTCGCGCATTCTGCACACCAACCTGCACGCTGTGTTTGGCCTCACGCGGGCGGCGGCTCGGCGCATGGTAGCCCGGCGCAGCGGCGTCCTCCTCATGATTTCGTCGATGGCTGCCTACTACGGCATCGACCGGGTGGTGGCCTACGCCGCTTCTAAGTCGGCCGTGGAGGGCATGGTGAAGGTGCTAGCCTCCGAGTTTTCGGCCCACGGCGTGCGCGTGAACGCCATCGCGCCCGGCTTCATCGAAACCGAGATGAGCCGCACGGCCATGAACTCGGACCCCGACCGGCGCGACCGGGCCATGCGCCGCACGCCCATGGGCGCCTTCGGCCAGCCCGACGACATCGGCCACGCTGCCGTGTTCCTAGCCTCCGACGCGGCCCGCTACATCACCGGTGTCTCGCTGCCCGTGGACGGCGGCAACTCCATTGGGTTCTAGTAAGTGGCGCCTAACGTTCAGTAAGTAAGATTTTGATTATTAAACGTTAATCATCACTCATTACTCCCTCCTTCCTTCGCTTCTTTTCACTTTTAAGTAGAGTCCCACCCATGAATAAAAGCCTACCCTCCTCCGGCAGCCAAGGGCGCGACCGGAAATGGTCGCGCCTGGTGGCGCTGCTGTTGCTCACGGGCAGCCTAACGCCCGCCTACGTACAGGCCCAGCAGCAGGCCCCCGTTTCGACCAGTGGCCCGCACCAGGTAACGGGCAAAGTCACCTCCGACGACGGCGAGGCCCTGCCCGGCGTAACGGTAGTGGTGAAAGGCACTACCAACGGCGCTACTACCAGCGCCGACGGTACCTACACCCTCACAGTACCCAGCGACAACGCCATCCTCATTTTCAGCTCGGTAGGTTTTGGGCGCAAGGAAGTGGCGGTGGGCAAGCGCACCAGCCTGAGCCAGAGCCTGACGCCCGAAACCCAGGCCCTGAACGAAGTGCAGGTGGTGGGCTACGGCACCCAGAAAAAAAGCCAGGTAACGGGCGCCATCTCGAGCGTGAGCGATGAGCAGCTGCGCGACGTGCCGGTGGCCAACGTAGGCCAGGCCCTGCAAGGCCGCGCGGCCGGCATCACGGTATCGAGCAACGGCACGGCGCCGGGCCAGTCGCCTACCATCCGCATCCGCGGCAGCCGCTCGCTCTCGGGCTCCAACGACCCGCTGCTGGTGGTAGATGGGGTGCCCTTCGACGGCAGTCTCAACGACTTGAACCCCGACGACATTACCTCGCTAGAAGTATTGAAAGATGCTAGCTCGACGGCTATCTACGGGGCTAGGGGCGCCAACGGGGTTATTCTCATTACGACCCGGCGCGGCAAGAGCGGCGCGGCCCGCGCTACCTACGCCGGCTACTACGGCATCAAGGACATCTACGGCCGCTTCGATTTGATGAACGGCGAGCAGTACTACAACTACAGGCTCGAAGCTTACCGCACGCAAAGCCCCACGTTCGACCCCAGCAACCCGTCGTTTCTGACCCAGGACGAGCGCAACAACTACGCTGCCGGCAAAACGACTGACTACCAGAGCCTGCTGTTCCAGAAGGGTCATATCCAGAACCACACCCTAGGCGTGAGCGGGGGCACCGACATCACGCAGTACTCGGCTTCGCTGGGCTACTACGACGAAACGGGCATCGTGCCGGTGCAACGCTTCCAGCGCTACTCGCTGCGCGGCACCCTCGACCAGCAGATTGGCAAGCGCGTGAAGGTGGGCGTCAATACGCTCAACACGTTCACCAACGCCAACGACCCGAACGTGAACGTGCTGTACCAGATTCTGACCACCAGCCCCCTGGCCTCGCCCTACGATGCCAACGGCCAGCTGGTGCTCTATCCCAACGGCGACAACGCCGGCTCGAACCCGCTCACGCTCTACACCCCCAACGCTCACCTCGACCGTAGCCGCCGCCTGCGCTCGTTTAACAGCCTTTACGGGCAGGTGAACATTCTCAAGGGCCTCGACTACCGCCTCAACGTGGGCCTCGACGGTCGCACCCAGGCCGACGAGTCGTTCTACGCCTCGGTAACGCCCAACAATGGGGGCGGCGTGAACACGGCCAGCCGCTCCTCGAGCATTGCCTACAACCTGCTGGCCGAGAACCTGCTGACGTATAACCGCAACTTTGCCGAGAAGCACGACCTGAACGTGACGGCGCTCTACAGCCGCCAGACCTACCACGCCGACGGCTTCCAGGCCGGAGTGCGGGGTACGCTGGCCGACTACCAGCTGGCCGACAACCTGGGGGCGGGTACGCCGAGCACCATCAGCAACAATACGCCGCCCATCGACTGGGCGCTGGAGTCGTACATGGGCCGTCTTAACTACGCCTACGACAACCGCTACTCGGCCACGCTGACCGCGCGCATTGACCGCTCGTCGCGCCTGGCGCCCGGCCACAAGACCAACGTGTTTCCTTCGGCCGCCGTGGCCTGGAACATCGCCAACGAATCGTTCCTGAAGGACTATTCCTGGCTCAATACCCTGAAGCTGCGCGCTAGCTTAGGGCGGGTAGGCAGCACCGCCATCAACCCCTACCAGACGCAGGGCGCCCTCATCACGGGCATCGGCAACGGCTACTATAACTACGGCACTACCGGCGGAATCGGCATTATCCCCTCGGCTATTCCGAACCCGCTACTGGGCTGGGAGTACACGACTACTGCCAACTTTGGCTTGGACTTCGGCTTCTTCGAAAATCGCCTCACGGGTAGCGTCGAAGTGTACCAGCAGCGCACCAGCGACCTGCTGCTGCCCGACGCGCTGCCCACTGCCAGCGGCTACAGCTCGTTTTTGCGCAACGCTGGCCAGACTCAAAACCGCGGCATTGAGATTTCGCTAACCACCGTGAACCTGCGGGCCAAAGACCTGGGCGGCTTTGAGTGGAGCACCGACTGGAACTTCACCGTGAATCGCGAGAAGATTCTTAACCTGAACGTGTATAACGCTGACGGAAGCGTGCGCGACGACGTAGGCAACCAGCGCTTCATCGGCCAGCCGCTCTACGTTATCTACGACTACCGCAACCTAGGCGTGTGGCAGGCTTCAGAGGCCGACCAAGCCAAGAAGTATGGCAGCAAGGTGGGCCAGATTAAGGTAGCGGACGTGAACGGCGACGGTAAGATTGACGCCAACGACCGCGTGATTGTGGGCTCGCGCCAGCCCAAGTTCGAGGCTGGCCTCACCAACCGCTTCCGCTTTAAAGGCCTCGACCTGACGATAGTAGCACTGACCCGCGTGGGTGCCACCGTGGTTGACCCCTACTCGTTCGGGCCTAGCTACTACGCCACTAACACGGGCCGCCGCAACCAACTTAATTTCGACTACTACTCTACTGGCATTCCGGCCAACCTGACTCCTCAGACCCCGGGCGGCGTGCCGGCTAACCCCAGCAACACCTATCCCGAGCCCGACCAAACGGTGCGCGCCAACGAGTGGCCTACCTACGGCTCGACGCTGGGCTACCACAGCGGCACGTTCATCAAGGTGCGCAGCATCGACCTGGGCTACACTCTGCCCGCGGCCTGGGCCAAGGCAGCCTTCATGAGCAGCACCCGCATCTACCTGCAGGTGCAGAACCCCTACATCTGGGCCGCCGACAAGTACTTCCAGCGTAACAAGGCCATCGACCCCGATGCCCTGTCGTACTCGACCCGTTTTGGCGGCGGCGACATTTCGGGTGCCGGCATCACCTTCCAGGGTGGCAGCAACTACCCCGTTACGCGCGCCTTCATTCTCGGGGTGAACCTGGGCTTCTAGCGCTGCGCTGCGGCCCCTGGCAAGGCTAGCCCGGCTAGGGGCCGCACACCACCCCACTCCCCATCCAATCCTTCGCACTCATCATGAAAAAAATAGTATTAGCTACGCTGAGCACCACATTAGTGCTGTCGGCGACCAGCTGCAATAAGAACATTCTGGACGAAAATCCCACGTCGGTACTGACGCCCGCGTTCCTGCAAACGGCGCAGGGCGTCGAGGCCGGCGTAACGGGCGTGTACTCGGGCCTGCGCCAGGTGTACGGCAACGACGCCGCTACCTTCACCACCGAGGCGGGCACCGACCTCTGGACTACTGGCATCTCGGCCAGCAGCGGCCTGGCCGACTACGACAACAATTCTCTGACCCCCACGGGTGATGGGTCGAACTCGTTTATCTGGACGGCGTGCTACCAGAAGATTAACGCCGCCAACGGCGTGCTGCAGTACGGCCCCAATGCCCAGGGCCTGACGCCAACCCGCCTGACCCAGCTGCTGGCCGAGGCCAAGCTGCTGCGCGCCCAGTACTACTTTGTGCTGGTGCAGGATTTTGGCGATGTGCCCCTCTACACCACCTTCATCGACCAGCCTACCAAAGACATCAGCCGGGCCCCGCTGGCCGATGTGTACACCCAGATTCTGAAGGACCTGACCGAGTCGCTGGCCACTATTGCCGACAAGCCTGCCCAGCCCGGCCGCGTAACGCGCGCCACGGTCCTGCACTTACTGGCCAAAGTGTACCTGACCCGCGCCACCTCGTCGGCCAAGCAAGCCACCGACTACCAAATGGCCGCCCAGTATGCCAAGGAGCTGATTGACAACCAGGGTCGCTACGGCTTGGCGCTCGAAACTGACCCGGCTGCCGTATTTGCCGAAGGCAATGAGAACGGCAAGGAGGTCATCTTCAATGCGCAGTTCAACAACGACGCTACGTTCACGGGTCTAGATGGCTTCACTTACGTGAGCGGCGAGAACGTGCTGGGCTTCCAGTACCGCAGCCGCTACGACAAGCTGCCCAACATGGCCCGCGACACCTATAATGGCCGCCCGTTTGCGCGCCACGTGCCCACGTACTTCCTCGAAAACTCGTACATCCTGAAGGACGCCAGCGGCAACGCCCTAGAAAGCGGCGCTGCACTGCGCACCACCGATACCCGCTACAGCAAGTGGTTTACGACGGTGTACACCGTAAACACGCCCTCGCCCAATGCCAACGGTGGCAGCACCAAGGCCGTTGTTGGCGATACGTCTGCTTGGTACCCCGGCCGCGAGTTGACCGCAGCGCAGCTCACGCGCATTGCTAACCGCACGCCGTATCCCTACATCGTGATTCAGCCTAGCCAGTACACTACCGAGTACTTCCCGACGCTCAATAAATTCGACAGCCGCAACCGTTCGTCGCTCAACGGCTTTTCGACCCGGCCCAACATTATCTACCGCTTGGCCGAAACCTACCTGATGGCCGCCGAGGCGTACTTCTACCTCGGCAACAGCGCCCAGGCCGCCACTTACATTAACGTGGTGCGTGAGCGGGCTGCTGCCGCTGGCAAAAAAGCGCAGATGGATATTACACCGGCGCAAGTGAATATCGACTTTATTCTCGACGAGCGCGCTCGCGAGCTATGCGGCGAATTTACCCGCTGGTACGACCTGAAGCGCACCACTACCGCTGGTGGCGCCAACGAGTTGCTCACCCGCATTCGCAACACCAACTATGCGCCCGCGCTGCGCTCGGTAACGACGCCAGGCTTTACCAAGGGTGGGGTGTATGGCTCCAACGCGGCAATCAACATCAGGGATTTCCACGTGTTGCGGCCCATTCCGCAGTCTGAGATTGACCGCACGAGTGGCAAGCTCACCCAGAACCCAGGCTATTAAGCTTCGGTTTGGCGGCGGCTACCCCTAGGGCTAGCTGCCGCCATCAGCCGGATTCGGCTGTTTTTCCTAATTTCACTTATTTCTGCCCCACCGCACTTTGCTTGCTAAACTAATCCTTGCCAGCCTGCTGCTGACGGCCAGCCTAGCCCAGGCGCAGCCTTCGCTCCCCCAGCTGGTAAAGGCTGGCCCGAGCACCCAACTGCTGGTCGATGGCCGGCCTTTTCTGATTCTGGGCGGTGAGCTAGGCAATTCGAGCAGTTCGAGCACGGCCTATATGCAGCCAATCTGGCCCAAGCTAACGGCCATGCACCTGAACACGGTGTTTGCACCCGTGTACTGGGAACTGCTGGAGCCCACCGAGGGCCAATTTGACTTTAAGCTGGTAGATGAGCTGCTGGCCGACGCCCGCAAGTACCAAATCAAGGTGGTGCTGCTGTGGTTCGGGGCCTGGAAGAATAGCATGTCGTGCTACGCCCCGGCCTGGGTAAAAACAAATTCCGGCCGCTTTCCGCGCGCCACCGACGCCCAGGGCCGCCCTCAGGAAATCCTGACGCCCTTTAGCCCTGCCAACCTGGAAGCCGATAAAAAGGCATTCGTGCGGCTGATGCAGCACCTCAAGCAAACCGACAGCCGCACCCACACCGCCATTATGGTGCAGGTGGAAAACGAAATTGGCATGCTGCCCGAGGCCCGCAGCTACGACCCAGCGGCCCAGACGGCCTTCGCCCAGCCGGTGCCCGACAAGCTGCTAGCCCACTTGCAGCGCGAAAAGGCTAACTTGCGCCCCGAGTTTGCAACTCAGTGGCAGCGCCACGGCGCCAAAACCCAGGGCACCTGGACTGAGGTTTTCGGCCCTGGCGTGGCAACTGACGAGATTTTCCAGGCTTGGTATTACGCTGACTTTACCAACTCGCTGGCGGCCGCTGGCAAGGCTGCCTACCCGCTGCCGATGTACGTGAACGCGGCCCTCAACCACCGCCCCGACCGCCTGCCTGGCCAGTACCCCAGCGCCGGCCCCCTGCCCCACCTCCTAGATGTGTGGGAAGCGGGTGCCCCTAGCATCGACATCCTGGCACCCGACTACTACAACCCGAACTTCCGCTACTGGTCCGACCTGTTTACCCGCAATGGCCGGCCACTGTTCACCCCCGAAATCGCGTTTGAGCCCGGCGACGATGCCAAGGCGCTCTACGCCTTCGGGCACTACAACTGCCTCTCGTTCTCGCCCTTCTCCATCGAATCGACCGACAAGCCCGCGCAGGAGCCCATCGGCAAGGTATACGGCCTGTTGCAGGAGGTAACGCCATTGCTCACCAAGTACCAGCCCCTAGGGGCTGTGCGCGGCTTTATGCAAGCCAAGGACTCGGCTGCTGGCCACGCCACGCTAGGTGATTACCGCTTCACGGTGAAGCACGATAATACCCTGGGCTGGACGCCCGACGCCAAAAAACCAGAGTGGCCTCTGACTGGCGGCTTGTTGATTAGCGTGGCGCCCGATGAATTCTACGTGGTGGGCACCGGCCTCGTCATCACGTGCGAGCCCACGGCCGCTGGCAAAAAAGCCGGCTTTGTGAGCATCGACGAGGGCCACTTCATCAACGGCGCCTGGGTACCCGGCCGCCGCCTCAACGGCGACCAGGACCACCAGGGCCGCCACATTCGCCTTGAACTAGGTAATTATGGAATACAACGCGTTAAACTTTACACGTACTAGCAATAAGCTAACCAAGCGGTTAGGCCACAGGCTAGCTACGGCTACCCTAGGGCTGCTGGCGGCTACCCAAGTAGCCCAGGCCACCGTGCGCCTGCCCCGGCTAGTGAGCGACGGCATGGTGCTGCAGCGCGACACGCCGCTCCGCATCTGGGGCTGGGCCGCCGCGGGCGAGCAAGTGGCGGTGAGCTTCCAGGGCAAGACGTACAGCGCCACAACTGGCCCTAGGGGCGAGTGGCAGGTGCAGCTGCCGGCGCAGAAAGCCGGCGGGCCCTACGAGCTGACCGTAAAAGGCACCAACACGCTAACCGTGAAGGATATCCTGGTGGGCGACGTGTGGCTGTGCTCGGGCCAGTCGAACATGGAAACACCCATGAGCCGCGTGCGCGACAAGTACCCGCAGGAAGTGGCGCAGGCCACCAACCCGCGCATCCGCCAGTTTGAGGTGCCGCTGACCTACGCTTTCCAGGGCCCCAAGACCGACCTGACGGGCGGCAGCTGGGTGAGCACCACCCCCGAGAGTGTGCTCAGGTTTTCGGCAGTAGGCTACTTCTTCGCCAAGGAAATTCAAGCCAAGTACCACGTGCCGGTGGGCATTATCAAGGACGCCGTGGGCGGCTCGCCGGCCGAGGCCTGGCTGAGCGCCGACGCGCTAAAGCAGTTTCCGAAGTACGAGCAGCAGGTGGCGCCCTACCGCGACAGCGCGCTGGTAGCCGGCACCAAGCAGCGCGAGGGCGCGGCCGTGGCCGACTGGTACAAGCGCCTGCACCAGGCTGACCAGGGCGAGCAGCCGGGCCAGCCCAAGTGGAGCGCCCCCAGCTACGACGCCACTGGCTGGGCCACCATGGCGGTGCCCGGCTACTGGGCTACCCAAACACCCCTAGGGATGGTAAACGGCGTGGTGTGGTTTAGGAAGGAGGTGGACGTGCCGGCCGCTATGGTGGGCCAGCCCGCCCGCCTAGAGCTGGGCACGCTGGTCGATGCCGACTCTACGTACCTCAACGGGCAGCTGGTGGGCAGCACCGGCTACCAGTACCCGCCGCGCAAGTACGACGTTGGGCCGGGCGTGCTCAAGGCCGGCAAGAATGTGCTAACGGTGCGCCTTATCAGCAACGGCGGGCGCGGCGGCTTCACGCCGGGCAAGGAGTACCGGCTGGTGGCGGGCAACCAAACCCTGGATTTGAAGGGTGACTGGCAGTATAAGCTGGGTGCCACGCTGCCGCCCACGCCGGGCACCACCACGTTTCAATACCAGCCGGGCGGACTTTACAACGGCATGATTGCGCCCGTGCGGCCCTACGCCGTGAAGGGCGTGCTGTGGTACCAGGGCGAAAGCAACGCGGGCCATCCCGAGGACTACCAGGCCCTGCTCACCGGTCTCATCCAAGACTGGCGCCAGCAGCTGCAGCAACCCAACCTACCGTTCGTGTACGCGCAGCTGCCCAACTTTATGGCCGTGCGCAAGGAGCCGAGCGAAAGCGGCTGGGCCGCCCTGCGCGATGCCCAGCGCCGCGCCCTAACCGTGCCCCACACTGGCATGGCCGTGCTGCTCGACGTGGGCGAGTGGAACGACATTCACCCCCTGGACAAGCAGACCGTGGGCCACCGCCTGGCCCTGGCCGCCGAGAAAGTAGCCTACGGCGACGGCAAGGTAGTGGCCGCGGGGCCCCTGTTTCAGGCGGCCAAGGCAGCTGGCAACAAGGTGACGCTTAGCTTCGCCGACCCCGGCAGCAGCTTGGTAGCCAAGGGCAATGGGCCGCTCACGGGCTTTGCCGTGGCCGGGGCCGACAAGAAGTTCGTGTGGGCGCAGGCCCGCATCGAGGGCGACAAGGTGGTGGTGTGGAGCGACCAGGTGCCCCACCCCGTGGCCGTGCGCTACGCCTGGGCCGACAACCCCGAAAATGCCGCCCTCTACAACAAGGCCGGCCTGCCCGCTTCAACTTTCCAGACCGATGCGCTCTAAACCAGTAGGTAATAAGTCGCTTTCGGCCACAGCTGCGGGCTGGGCAACGGGCGCCGGCCTAGGCCTGCTGCTGGCCCTAGGCCTCCCCGCCCGCGCCCAGCAGGCAATGCCTTTCCGCGACCCCAAGCTGCCGCTAACGGCCCGCGTGAACGACCTGATTGGGCGGCTCAGTCTGGAAGAGAAGGCCCAGCAGATGCTCGACCAAAGCCCGGCCATCGAGCGCCTCGGCATTCCGGCCTACAGCTGGTGGAACGAGGCGCTGCACGGCGTGGGCCGCTCGGCACCGGCCACGGTCTTTCCGGAGCCGATAGGCCTAGGGGCGACATTTGACGAGGAGCTGGCCCGCCGCGAAGGCGCCGCCATCGGCGACGAGGCGCGGGCGGTGTACAACGCAGCGGTGGCCAAAAACCATTACGTGAAGTACGGCGGCCTCACCTTCTGGACGCCCAACATCAACATTTTCCGCGACCCGCGCTGGGGCCGCGGCCAGGAAACCTACGGCGAAGACCCGACCCTGACTGGGCGCCTGGGCACGTCGCTGGTGCAAGGCCTGCAGGGCGACGACCCGCGCTACCTGAAAGTGGCGGCCTGCGCCAAGCACTACGCCGTGCACAGCGGCCCCGAGCGCCTACGCCACGAGTTCGACGCCCAGGCCTCGCCCCAAGACCTGCGCGAAACCTACCTGCCCGCTTTCAAAGCGCTGGTGAAGGATGCGAAGGTGGAAGCCGTGATGTGCGCCTACAACAGCATGAACGGCGAGCCCTGCTGCGCCAACACCTTCCTGCTGCAAGACGTGCTGCGCCGCGAGTGGAACTTCCGGGGCCACGTGGTGAGCGACTGCGGCGCCCTCGATGACATCTACCAGGGCCATAAGATGGTGAAGACGCAAACGGAGGCTGCCGCCATGGCCCTGCAGCGCGGCGTGCAACTCAACTGCGGCGACACCTACCGCAAGCTGCCCGACGCCGTGCGCCAAGGCCTGCTGAAGGAAACCCAGGTGGACAGCGCGCTGGCCATTTTGCTGCGCACCCGCTTCAAGCTGGGCCTCTTCGACCCGCAAAACACCTCGCCCTACGACCGCCTAGGGCCCGAAGTGGTGAACAGCCCCGCCCACCGCGCCCTGGCCAAGGAAGTGGCTCTCAAGTCGATGGTGCTGCTCAAGAATAACGGCGTGCTGCCCCTGCGCCCCGACCTGGGCAAGTACTTTGTGACTGGCCCCAACGCGACCAGCGTGGAAGCGCTGCTCGGCAACTACTACGGCGTGAACGCGCAGATGAGCACCATCCTGGAAGGGCTGGTGGGGGCCGTGCAGCCCGGCTCGCAGATTGAGTACAAGCAGGGGGCGCTGCTCGACCGACCCAACATCAACCCCATCGACTGGACTACCGGCGAGGCCAAGCAGACCGACGCCATTTTGGTGGTGCTGGGCATTACGGGCGTGCTGGAGGGCGAGGAAGGCGAGTCGATTGCCTCGGCCCACGCCGGCGACCGGCTCGACTACAACCTGCCGCAGAACCAGATTGACTTCCTGAAGAAGCTGCGCCAAAACAGCAAGACGCCCATTGTGGCCATCATCACCGGCGGCAGCCCCATGAACCTGAGCGAGGTGCACGAGCTAGCCGACGCCGTGCTGCTGACTTGGTACCCCGGCGAGGAAGGCGGCAACGCCGTAGCCGACCTCGTGTTTGGCAAGGCCTCGCCCTCGGGCCGCCTGCCCGTTACGTTCCCCAAGAGCCTCGCCCAGCTGCCCGCCTACGAAAGCTACGGCATGCAGGGCCGCACCTACCGCTACCTCGACGCCGAGCCAATGTACCCCTTCGGCTTTGGCCTCGGGTACAGCAAGGTGGCGTACTCCGGCCTCAAGCTCTCGACCCCAAAAACCACCAAGGGCAAACCCGTAGAGGTAACCGCCACCGTCACCAACTCGGGCGCAATGGCCACCGACGAGGTAGTGCAGCTCTACCTGACGCACCCGCAGAAGGCAGGCGCTCAGGTGCCGCGCTACGCCCTCAAAGGCTTCAAGCGGGTGAATCTCGCGCCGGGCGCCAGCACCACCGTCCGCTTCACGCTCACGCCCGAGCAGCTGGCCCTGGTCAACAACCGCGGCGACTACGTGCAGGCTGGCGGCCCGGTCACGGTGTGGGTGGGGGGCGCGCTACCTTCAGCCCGCAGCCAGGCCCTAGGGGCCACCAAGCCCACCTCGGCGGTGCTGACGGTCAGGTAAATAAAAGAGCTTAGAACGAAGAACTTAGAGCCCAGACTTCTTCTGGTGATAAGTGCATAGGTCTACGCTCTAAGATTTATAAACTCATGAAATATCTCCTCGGCTACGACATCGGCAGCTCGTCCATTAAGGCGGCGCTACTCGACATACAAACCGGCCGCTGCGTGGCCTCGGCCACCAGCCCCAGCGGCGGCACCGAACTCGGCATGGACGTGCCCCAACCTGGCTGGGCCGAGCAGCGCCCCGAGCGCTGGTGGCAGGAAATCATCAACGCCACCCAGCTGCTGCAAAGCCGCTACGGCTTCGAGGGCGACCAAGTGGCGGCCATTGGCATCACCTACCAAATGCACGGGCTGGTGCTGGTAGACAAAACCGGCCACGTGCTGCGCCCCGCCATCATCTGGTGCGACAGCCGGGCCGTGGAGCTGGGCAACCAAGCCTTCGGCGAGTTGGGCGAACAGTTTTGCCTCGACAACTTCCTGAATTCGCCCGGCAACTTCACGGCCAGCAAGCTGAAATGGGTGCGCGAAAACGAGCCCGAGGTGTACGCCCAAATCCACAAAATCCAGCTACCCGGCGACTACATCGCCTTCAAGCTGACCGGCGAGCTGCAAACTACCGTGCCGGGCTTGTCGGAGGGCGTGTTCTGGAATTTCAAGCAGCAGGCCATTGCCCAGGAGCTGCTCGACTACTACGGCCTCGATGCTGCCCTGCTGCCCGAGGTGGTGGACACCTTCGCCGTGCAGGGCCGCCTCGCCGCCGAGGCGGCGCAGGCCCTAGGGCTGGCCGCGGGCACGCCCATCAGCTACCGCGCCGGCGACCAACCCAACAATGCCTTCTCGCTCAACGTGCTGAATGCGGGCGAAGTGGCCGCCACGGCCGGCACTAGCGGCGTGGTCTACGGCATCAACGAAACGCTGGCGGCCGACCCACGCTCCCGGGTCAACTCGTTTGTGCACGTGAACAGCACCCGCGAGCAACCTAAAAACGGCGTGCTCATGTGCCTCAATGGTACTGGCATCCTGAACAGCTGGCTGCGCCGGTTGGTGGGCGAGCTGCCCTACGAGCAGCTCAACCAACTGGCCGCGGCCGCGCCCGTGGGCGCCGCCGGGCTGCGCTTCCTCCCCTTCGGCAACGGCGCCGAGCGGGTGCTCGAAAACCGGCCCTCGGCGGCCGGCCTACACGGCGTGCAGTTTAACATTCACGGCCGCGAGCACGTGACGCGGGCAGCCCAGGAAGGCATCGTGTTTGCCCTAAACTACGGCATGGACATTATGCGCCAGATGGGCGTGCAGGTGCAGCGCGTGCGCGCCGGCCACGCCAACATGTTTCTGAGCCCGGTGTTCCGCGAGGCCTTCGTGAACGCCGGCGACCTCACGCTGGAGCTGTACGACACCGACGCGGCCCAGGGCGCGGCGCGCGGCGCGGGCATCGGGGCCGGCATTTACGCCAGCCCGGCCGAAGCCTTTGCCGGCCTGCGCCTCATCAGCACCCAGAGCCCGACCCGCACCTGCGCGAGCAGTACCAGGCCGCGTACGCCGATTGGCTGACGCTGCTGGAGCGCGAAACCCGGCCGTAGCTGCGCCTAGGGCCTCGGCCGATGACGCAGCCCCGCAGCAGTTGATTCTCTTTTTTAAAGCAACGGTTAGGGAAAAGTGCCCTTCGGCTGACTACCCTTTTACCACCCCTCATTCCCCCATTTACCCATTTCCAAGCTCATGGCTACTTCGGAATATTTCAAAGGCATCGATAAAATCAAGTATGAAGGGCGCGAGTCGGATAACCCGCTGGCGTTTAAGTGGTACGACGAGAACCGCACGGTGGCCGGCAAGACCATGAAGGACCACCTGCGCTTTGCCACGGCTTATTGGCACACCTTCGTGGGCACCGGCGGTGACCCCTTCGGCCCCGGCACCAAGAACTTCGCCTGGGACCAGAAGGGCGACATCATCGGCCGGGCCAAAGACAAGGCTGATGCTGCGTTTGAGTTCATCAGCAAGCTCGGCACGCCTTTCTATTGCTTCCACGACATCGATCTGGTGGACGAGGGCGCCTCGCTAAGCGAGTACGAGAGCAACCTGAGCACCATCGTGGACTACCTCAAGGGCAAGCAGCAGGAAACTGGCGCCAAGCTGCTCTGGGGCACGGCCAACGTGTTTTCGAACCCGCGCTACATGAACGGCGCCAGCACCAATCCCGACTTTGCGGTGGTGGCCCACGCCGGCACCCAGGTGAAAAATGCTATCGACGCCACCATTGCCCTAGGGGGCGAAAACTACGTGTTCTGGGGTGGCCGCGAGGGCTACATGACCCTGCTCAACACCGACATGAAGCGCGAGCTGGCGCACATGGCCAAGTTCCTGACCATGGCCCGCGACTACGCCCGCCAGCAGGGCTTCACCGGTAAGTTCTTCATCGAGCCCAAGCCGGCCGAGCCCACCAAGCACCAGTACGACTTCGACGCCGCTACCGTCATCGGCTTTTTGAAGGAGCACGGCCTGGAGAACGACTTCCAGCTGAACCTAGAAGTGAACCACGCCACGCTGGCTGGCCACACCTTCCAGCACGAGCTGCAAGTGGCTGCCGACGCCGGCATGCTGGGCAGCATGGACGCCAACCGCGGCGACTACCAAAACGGCTGGGATACCGACCAATTTCCGAACAACCTCAACGAGCTGACCGAGAGCATGCTCATCATCCTGGAGGCCGGGGGCATCACGCAGGGCGGCATCAACTTCGACGCCAAAACGCGCCGCAACTCGACCGACCTGGAAGACATCTTCATCGCCCACATCTCGGGCATGGACACCTTCGCCCGCGCCCTCGTCACGGCCGATGCCATCCTCGAAAAGTCGAGCTATAAGAAGTTTCGCCAGGAGCGCTACGCCTCGTTCGACGCAGGCCACGGTGCCGAGTATGAGAAAGGCGGCCTGACGCTGGAAGACCTGCAACGCATTGCCCACGAAACCGGCGAGCCTACGCCCCGCAGCGGCAAGCAGGAGTGGCTGGAAAGCATTATCAATCAGTACATCTAAGCCTGAGTAATTAGTCCTAAAGGTGGTCATGCTGAGCGCAGCCGAAGCACCTCTACCGTGTAAGTAAACCCAACGTCTGAGATTAGTTACGCAGTAGAGATGCTTCGGCAAGCTCAGCATGACCACCTTTTTTCTTTCCGCATGAAAACTTCGCTACTTGCCACGCTGGCCGGCCTTGCCACCCTAGGCCTCACCAGCAGCCAGCGCCCGGCCGCCGATAAGGGCCTGAAGGACTACTACAAAGACTACTTTCCGGTGGGCGTGGCTGTAAGCGGGCGTAGCGTGAGCGACCCCGCAGAATCTGCATTCATCTTGCAGCAGTTCAACAGCCTGACGCCGGAGAACGACATGAAAATGGGTCCCATTCACCCGGAGGAGAACCGCTGGAACTGGGGCCCGGCCGATGCCATCGTGGACTTTGCGCAGGCGCACAAGCTGCGCGTGCGCGGCCACAACCTGTGCTGGCACGAGCAAACGCCCAACTGGCTGTTCAAGAACGCCGATGGCAGCCAGGTGAGCAAAGCTGTGCTGCTCAAGCGCCTGCACGACCACATCGACGCGGTGGTGAAACGCTACAAGGGCAAGATTTACGCCTGGGACGTGGTGAACGAGGCTATTGCCGACAACCCGTAGGAGTTTCTGCGCAACTCGGACTGGTTGAAAATCTGCGGCCCCGACTTTATTGCCGAAGCCTTCCGCTACGCCCACGCCGCCGACCCCAAGGCGGTGCTTTTCTACAACGACTACAATACCGAGCGCCCCGAGAAGATGGAGCGCATCTACAAGCTGCTCAAGCAGCTGAAGGACGCGAAGGTACCCATCGACGCCGTGGGCCTGCAGGGGCACTGGTCGCTCTACGAGCCCACCGAAGCCGAGCTGCGCGCCACCATCGAGCGCTTTGCCAGCCTAGGGCTGAAGGTGCAGGTGACGGAACTGGACGTGTCGGTGTACCCTTGGGAGAAGGACCGCCGCGCCAAGCGCCCCGACGAGTCGGACGCCTACACGCCCGAGATGCAGCAAAAGCAGGCCGCGCAGTACAACATGTTTTTCAAGGTATTCCGCGACGAAGCCAAGGCCAGGCACCTCACCGGCATCACATTCTGGAACGTGTCGGACCGCTACTCCTGGCTGGACACCTACCCCGTGGCCGGCCGCAAAAACCACCCACTGCTGTTTGACGAGCACTATCAGCCCAAGCAAGCTTACCAGGAGGTAGTGAAGTTTTAATCTGTTGCCTGCGCCTCCTTACTTCTGCTATTCTATGTCCTTCCTTTCCCACCTGCGCCACGCGGCGGCCCTGCTCCTGCTACCCACCCTAGGCCTGGCGCAAGCCGCGCTGCCCGTGGGCAGCAGCTACGTATCGGCCAAGAAGTCGGCGGGGGCCTTTCCGCTGGTAGCCGGTGGCAAGGCCGCGCCGCTCTACATCAGCGACAACGAATGGGCGGGCGTGCAGCGGGCAGCTCGCGACGTGCAGGCCGATATTCAGCGCGTAACGGGCCGCGAGCCGCAGCTGCTCACCGATGCGCCCACCGCTGGCCAGCAGCCCGTGGTGCTGGTGGGCACCCTAGGGCACAGCGCGCTGATTGACAAGCTAGTGCAGGCTGGCAAGCTCGATGCTGGGCAGCTGCGCGGCAAGTGGGAGAAGTTTGTGGTGCAAACCGTGGATAACCCGCTGCCGGGGGTGGCGCAGGCACTAGTGGTGGCCGGCTCCGACAAGCGCGGCACCATCTTCGGCCTCTACGACCTGTCGGAGCAGATGGGCGTATCGCCTTGGTACTGGTGGGCCGACGTGCCCACCAAGCCCCAGAAAAGCCTGTACGTGGCGGCCGGGCCGCACACCCTGGGCGAGCCCAAGGTGAAGTACCGCGGCATCTTCATCAACGACGAGGCGCCGGCCTTTTCGGGCTGGGCCAAGGAGAAGTTTGGCGGCGTCAACCACGGCGTGTACGAGCACATGTTTGAGCTGATTTTGCGGCTGCGGGGCAATTACCTGTGGCCGGCCATGTGGGGTAATATGTTCAACGTAGACGACCCGCGAAACCCCGAACTGGCCGACCTGTACGGCGTGGTGATGGGCACCTCGCACCACGAGCCCCTGACGCGAGCCCACGCCGAATGGCAGAAATTTGGCCACGGCTCCTGGAACTACCAAACCAACGACACGACCCTGCGCCGCTTCTGGCGCCAGGGCATGCACCGCATGGGCACCCGCGAAAACATCGTGACCATCGGCATGCGGGGCGACGGCGACGAGCCCATGAGCGAGGGCAGCAACATTGCGCTGCTCGAAAAAATAGTGGCCGACCAACGCAAAATCATTGCCGAGGAAACCCACAAGCCGGCCGAGCAAACACCCCAAATGTGGGCCCTCTACAAGGAAGTGCAGGACTACTACGACAAGGGCATGCGCGTGCCCGACGACGTAACCTTGCTGCTGTGCGACGATAACTGGGGCAACCTGCGCAAGCTGCCCAAGCTGGGCGATAAGCCAAGGGCCGGCGGCTACGGCATCTACTACCACTTCGACTACGTAGGCGGCCCACGCAACTACAAGTGGCTGAACACGAACCCGCTGCCGCGCATTCGGGAGCAGATGCACCTGGCCCACGCGTACGGCGCCAACCAGATTTGGGTGGTGAACGTGGGCGACCTCAAGCCGATGGAGCTGCCCATTAGCTTTTTCCTCGACTACGCCTGGAACCCCGACGCCATTCCGGCCGACGACGTGGCGGCCTACACCCGGCGCTGGGCTACGCAGCAGTTCGGCGACAAGTATGCCGCCGAGATTGGCGACATCCTGGCCAAGTACGCCAAGTACAACGGCCGGCGCAAGCCTGAGCTGCTCGATGCCAACACCTACAGCCTGGCCACCGGCGAGTGGGCCGGCGTAGTAGCCGACTACAATGCCCTGGCCACCCGCGCCGAAGCCATCAACCAGAAGCTGCCCGCCGCCGACCGCGCCGCCTACTTCGAGCTGGTGCTGCACCCGGTGCTAGCCTGCGCCAACCTCAACGAGCTGTATTACACCGTGGCCCTGAACCGCGAGGCCGCCAAAACCAACCAGCCCAACACCAACGAGCTAGCCGAGAAAGCCAAGGCGCTGTTCGCAAAAGACGCCGAGATTTCGCGCCGCTACAACGGCATCGCCAGCGGCAAGTGGAACCACATGATGGACCAGATGCACATCGGCTACAAAGCCTGGCACGACGAGCCTAAAGACGTGATGCCCGAGGTGGTAACGCTGCCCGCGGGTGCTACACCCAGCGCCGCCCCCGCGCCGCCCACGGCCCTAGGCCCTTACGTGGCGCTCGAAGCCGAAAACTACACGCAGGCTATCGGCGCAGGCCCTATTACCTGGCAGCGCCTACCTGACCTGGGCCGCACCGCCGGAGCCGTGACGAGCCTTCCGGCAACGGCCGCGCCCACCGCCGCGCCGGGCGGCAGCAGCCCGCACCTGGAGTACCGCTTCACGCTGCCCCAGGCCGGCGCCGTAACGGTGCGGGCGTACCTAGCCCCCACCCTGGACTTCACCAATACCACCGGCCTGCGCTACGCCGTGTCGATTGACGACGAGGCGCCGCAACTCATCAACCTGCACACGGGCATGGTGGCCGATAATGGCAACCGCCCCTGGGAGCAGGCCGTGGCCCAGAATATCATCCTCAAAACCTCGCAGCATACCCTGGCGACGGCCGGCGCCCACACCCTCAAGTTCTGGCGCGTTGACCCCGGCATCGTGCTCGAAAAGCTAGTAGTAAGCCCAGGTGAGCTGCCCGCCACCTACCTGGGGCCACCTGCCACCAGCAAGGGCAAGGAAGCAGCCCCGCGCAGCTTGGGCAGCCGCTAGCGGCCCTAGGGGTATACTGCGCAAACAGCACGTCATGCTGAGCCTGCCGAAGCATCTCTACCGAACGATACCCTAGGGGCGTGGTAGAGATGCTTCGGCAAGCTCAGCATGACGTGCTGTTTATCGCTTACTAACCCTCGCCTAGTCAGCTCGCCGCCGCAGGCCGGCGAGCGTATCCCCGAAATCCGTTAAATCCGTTAAATCTGCGGTCTAGAAGCGCACATTCACTGAAGCCAGGAAGTTGCGGGTGGCCTGGGGGAAGTACCAGTTGAAGGTTTCGGGGTTGCCGCTGGCGCCTACGTAGCTGTAGGTGTAGCCGTTGGCCGAATACTTGGCGTTCAGCAGGTTGCTTACTAGTACGGCCAGTTCCAGCTCTTTCACGAAGCCGGGGTGGAAGGCGTAGCGAGCGCGCAAGTCGAGCACCTGGTAGCCGGCCAGGCTGCGGGCGTCGTTCTCGGTGTTGTCGAGATACTGGCGGCTCACGGTTTTGTAGAGCAGGGCCAGGCGCAGGCCACCGAAGGGCTGCCCCTCTAGGGTGTGGGCCGATACTACGCTGGGTGAGTACGAGATGGCCGTGTTGCGGCCCTCGGTAGCCACGACGGGGTTGTAGTTGGCGTCGTAGGTCACGTCGCGGTAGTCCAGAATGCGGTTGCGGCTGAGCGTGAGCGTGCTGCTGAGGCTGATGCGGCCGGCCGCGGCCACGTAGCCGCTCAGCTCCACACCCCGGCGGTAGCTGTTGGCCACATTCGTGCGCAGGGCGGTTCCCACGTCGTTGAGCTGGCCGGTGTTCACCAGCTGGTTCACGTAGGTCATACTGAAGTAATTGGCGCTCAGGCGCAGAGCCGTGCTGGGGCCTAGGAAGCTGAGGTCAGCGCGGTTGTAGCGGTAGCCGGCCTCCAAGTCGTTGAGGCGCTCGGCGCGGGCGGGCGCGTAGCCGGGCTGGCGGTCGGTGAAGTCGGTGCGGATGGGCTCGCGCTGGCCCACGGCAAAGCTGCCGTAGAGCTGCTGGCCGGGCCCTAGGGTAATGGTGGCGCCGGCCTTGGGGTTGAAGAAGGTGTAGCTGGCGCGGGTCGTCACGTCCTGCTGCGCATCTTCCACGCCATCAATGGTATAGAGAATACGGCGCACCTGCGCGTCGCCGTACAGCCCCAGCCAGGGCAGGGCCTGGTAAGTGGCGCGGGCGTAGGCGTTGAAGTCGGTTTTGTGCGCCATATTATAATAGTAGCGCTGGCCCGGAAAGCTAGTGCTGGCGTACTGGGCCCAGATTATCTCGCCGTAGTGCTCGTTGTCGAACTTGTTCCAGCCGCCGCCCAGCGTGGCTTGCAGCTTATCGTTGGCCCTAGGCTGGTAGTTGAGGGCGAAGGTGCCGCCGTAGAAGTAGTTATCGAGCCACTTGCGGTCGATGAGGTTGGTGCGCGTAATCGTGTCTTGGCCCAGCACCACGTTGGGCAGGTTGTAGCTGGCCAGCGAGCGGTTGGTGCGGTAGCTCTCGTAGTAGCCAAAGCCGCGCGTGAGGTGCAGGGCAGCCCCTAGGCTCCAATCTTCGCCCAGGCCCTGCGAGAGGTGCAGCTGGTAGTGGTTCTGCTGGTAGTTGTCGGTTTGGTTGGGGTAGGTGTAGTAGCTCCAGCGGCGGCCTTCGGTGCCCACGCGGGCGGCCTGGTCGACAGTCAGCTCGCCGTTGTCGAGGTACACTTGCAGCTGGGCCTGGTTGCCAGTGAGGGCTGGCTCGGGCACGCCGTTCCAGGCCTGGTAGGTTTTTTCGCGGCCCGAAAAGGTGATAAACTTCAGCATTGTCTGGTTGCGCTGGTAGCCGGCGGCGAAGTAGTACGACTTCAAATCCGACTTGGCGCGCTCCATGTAGCCGTCGCTGGCAATGCGCGAGAGGCGCCCGTCGAAGGTGAAGTACTTGCCCACCAGCCCGGTACCGAACGATACGTTGTTCTTCCAGGTGTTGAAGGAGCCGTAGCTGTTCTGGGTTTCGGCGTAGGCCTCGCGGCGGTTTTCGAGCGTCGAGAGGTTGAGGCTGGCCCCGAAGGCGGCGCTACCATTTTGGCTGGTGCCCACCCCGCGCTGCACCTGCAGGCTGCTTACCGACGAGGCCAAGTCGGGCAGATTCACCAGGAACGAGCCGTGGCTTTCGGGGTCGTTCAAGGGCACGCCGTTAATGGTCGTGTTAATGCCCGTGCCGTCCACGCCCCGAATGCGCAGGTTGGTGTAGCCCACGCCCGCCCCGGCGTCGGAGCTGGCCACGGTCGAGGGCGTTTGGTCGAGCAGGTAGGGCAGGTCCTGGCCGAAGTTGCGCTTGTTCAGGTCCTGCTTGCCCAGGTCGGTATAGGCGGTGGCGGTGCGGTCGCTGGCCCGGCTGGCCGTTATCAGGGCCTCGCCCGTCACGATGCCGCCCGGCTGCAAGCGCTCGTCGAGGCGCTGCGGCCCCGGCTGGCCCTGCACCTGGCGTACCAGCGGCTCGTAGCCCACGAAGGTGATGCGCAACTCGTGCTGGCCGGCTGGCACGCTGCCCAGGCTGTAGGTGCCGGCCGGCGTGGTAGCCCCTAGGGCCGCCCCATCGAGCAAGATGGTGGCGCCGGGCAGCGCCTCGCCCGTGCGGGCATCGGTGATGGTGCCCGCCACGGGGCCCTGCGCCCAGGCCGGGGCAGCGGCCAGCAGCGCCGCCCCGGCCAAGAAGGTAGTTTTCAACAACTTAGTAGTCGAAGTAAATGGAACGCGCCCGAGCCCCAGGGGTCGGTGCACAGGCGGAAACGCTCGCGGATTGTTTGTTCCCGACGCCGGCATTACCCGGTTCCGGTTCAATGGGTGTAATCTCAGCCAGCGTCGTGCACGACACCAGCACCCCTCAACATGACCGCAAAGATAGGACTCTCGGTTGCGCGAAGTTGCTTTTTCCAGGGTTTTCGCTTGTGGCCCGGTGCTCAGCACTTTCCTTTTTCCTAGGTATCAGTTAACTTAGCCTCTGGGGGCAGGCTGGCGCAACACCGAGTCGCTGCTTTACGTTGGCCCCCTAGGGCCAGCCGGGTGCCACCGCTAGCTTACCCACCTTTATCCAGCCTCTTTGGCGCGTTATTCTACTTGGTCGAGGTTATGCATCAGCTTTTGTTTGCCCTGCTCCTGCTGGCTGTATTCACGCTATTTATGGTAGTGCCCAAGCGTCGTGTGCTGCCGCCCCCGCCCCCCTCCTCGGGCGACGACGATGGCGGCGGCGAGCCCCACGACCCCGGCCTGCCCGACCTCGACCTGCCGCCCGGCATCTCGCGCCCCATCAACGACTGGGAGCCCGACTACAACCGCCCCCGCCGCCCGGTGGAGGCGTAGTTCAAGCAAAATCACCCCAAAAAGAACGTCATGCTGAGCGAAGCCGAAGCATCTCTATCACATCCCTAAGCGGCGCGATAGAGATGCTTCGGCTTCGCTCAGCATGACGTTCTTTTTTTGAGCCTAATTACCCAATCTCAATATCATAGCTGGTGCTGAACTCTTGGCTAGGCCCTAGGGTCAGGATGCCTTCTTTATCGCGCAGCTCCTTGGGTGGGCCTACTGGGCTGGCCAAGCCCTGCCAGGGCTCGATGCACACGAAGGGAGCACCGGGGCCCTTGGTCCACAGCCCAAGGTAGGGAAAGCCGTCGAAGCGCAGGCGCACGAAGGGGCCGGTGCCGTCGGTGCGCTGCAAGGTGAGGCGCGTGAAATCGAAGTGGGCAAACACCAGCGCGTCGTCGGCAAACAGGTCGTAACTGAGCGGCAGCACGGCCTGGTTTTCGAGCACCGGGGCGGTGGTGCCGTTGCGCAAGCCGCCTTGCAGCAGTTGCCGCTCCAGCGTCACGGGGTGGTCGAAGTGGAAGGCGTAGTCCTCGAAGCGCTCGCTGGGCCCTAGGGGGCAGTTGAAGGCCGGGTGCGCGCCGATGCTAAACAGCAGCTCCTGGCCGCTGGCGGCGGGGTTGCGCACCCACCAGCCCACCGTGAGGGTGCGCCCGCGCAAGGTGTAGGTCACGCGCAGGTCGAATTCGAACGGGTAGATGGCCAGCGTATCGGCGCTGTGCATGAGTTGAAACGTCAGGCTCCCCGCTTCTTCGTGGATAAGCTGAAACTCGTGGTCGCGGGCGAAGCCGTGCTGCGGCAGCTTGTAGGCCTGGCCCTCGTGCAGGTAGGTATCGTCGGGTAGGCGGCCCACTATCGGGAATAGCAGCGGCGCGTGGCGGGCCCAGTAGGTGGCGTCGGCCTGCCACATATACTCTCGGCCGCTGGCTCGGTCTACTAGGCTGGTCAGCTCGGCGCCGTGGGTGGCGATGGTGGCGCGGCACTGGTCGTTGGCGAGCGTGTGGTTCATGGCGTTATTAATTAGTTATTAGCGAAGTACAGAATCCGAAAATCGGCTGTCCTTGCGAGCGCAGCGCGGCAATCGCAACCCGAACGACACCCGCGCAACTTGTGCTAGTGTGCTTGCCGCGCTACGCTCGCAATGACAGCCGATTTTGCAAGCGTTATATATCAGTAGTTTTTCACCAGCATATCCACGGCGGCTACGGCGGCAGCCAGCCGGCTTTCGGGCGGGCCGCTTATCTCTACGAAGGGCCAGCCCAAACGCTGCAAGTCGGCCTTGTATAAGTGGTAAAAATGCCAGCGCTGGGTTGGGTCGGGGTGCTCGCGCAGGGGGTCGGGCGCCCAGGGCAGGTCGGGGGCTAGCAGCAGCGTGAGGGCGTAGCGAGGCCGCGCCAACTCGGCCAGCACCCGGGCCGGGCACGTACCGAATGCATTTTCGGCCCAGGTTTTAATCACCAGCAAATCGGTATCGCAAAAGAGCAGGTGGGCCGTAGCGGCCGCGGTGTCTTCGGCCGCTAGCTGCCCTAGGGCAATGGCTTCGAGGTCGGGCAGGGCGTAGGCGGGGCCGTGGGTTTCCAGGTAGGCGCGGGCGTATTCGGGCACCCAGGCGGCGCGGTAGTGAGCAGCTAGCTGCTCGGCCAGCGTGCTCTTGCCCGCCGACTCGGGCCCGGTGATGGAGATTTTCAAGGGGCGAATGAGTGAATGGGCGAATGGGCGAATAGGTAAATGATTTTGCTGCGAGTCATTCGCCCATTCACTCATTCGCCCATTCACTATTGGCCTCCTGGCGCCACTGCCAGTAGCCGTAAGCAGCCAGGGCCAAGTACACCACGTAGAGCAGGCTGGTAAGGGCCAGGCCGCGGCTCCAGTACAAGCCCACGTACACCACGTCCACGCCTATCCAAAGCAGCCAGTTCTCGATTTTGCGGCGCGAGAGCTGGTACTGCGCCACTAGGCTGATGGCGGTGGTGCTGCTGTCGTAGTAGGGCGAGGCGGCGTTGCTGTGGTGCGCCAGCAGGTAGCCGGCCCCTAGGGCATACGCCAGCCCTAGGGCCACCAGCACCGCCCACAGCCGAGCCGAGGTGCGCGAGATGGGCAGCACGCCCGTTTCGGCCGTAGCCTCGGGGTGCGGGCCGGCAGCGGGCCCGACCGCCCGGCGGCGCCGCACCCAGGCGTACCAGCCGTAGGCCGCCAGCCCGATAAAGGCCAGCTGCAGGCCCATGTCGGAGTACAGCCGCGCCTCCCGAAATACCTCGATGTAGAGCCCGCAGTTGACGATGGCCACCGGGAAATTCCAGATGTTGCTGCGCGCCGCCAGCCACACGCACGCGATGCCGGTGAGCACGGCTGCGATTTCGAGCGGGTCGGTGGTGCCCAGTACGGCGGCTACAAATTCGCGCAGCGGCGCGGCGGCATCGAGCAGAAAAGGCATAAAGCAGCGAGCAAACAGGGCGCAAGGTAGCTTCTCGCCGCGCCGACTTTGCCGCCCGCGTTTCGGCTAGGCTTGCCCGGCGCCTAGCCTCCGGCTGCCTTGGAGTAGCTCCAGACACGGGTTGCAGTTGCGCGGGCTTGGTAGTCCGCGCTGGCAGTCCAAGTCGCGGGCTGCAAAGCCCGCGCAACTGGCTAGCGCCGCGGCCCTAGGGTACTTTTGCGGTGCTATGCTGCCCGAGATTACCCCCACCGCCCTGCACGCCCGCCTCGCGGCCGGCGACGACATCCAGCTCATCGACGTGCGCGAGGACATCGAGTTCGACTACTGCCACCTGCCCGGCAGCCAGCTCGTGCCCCTGGGCGAGGTGCCCCGCCGCGCCGCCCAGGAAATCCGACGTGAGGGTCCGGTAGTGCTCATTTGCCACCACGGCGTGCGCTCGGCCCAGGCCCTAGGGTACTTGCAGCAGCGCCTGGGCTACGAAAACCTGCTTAACTTAAAGGGCGGCATCGATGCCTACAGCCACGAGGCCGACCCTTCAATACCGGTTTATTAGTGATTCATTATTAATATTTAGTGCTTAGTGGATGTAGCTGCGCCACGCCCATTGCTTATTCGCACAGCACGCTACTCATCAGTCATTAATCACTAATCACTAAACGTTAATCACTGAGAAGATGGACCGCCTCGCCCCCCGCACCCGCCCCGCCGGCTCGCCCCTGATGCACCAGGACTGGGGCGATTTGCTGTTCATGCACTGGCCGCTGCCGCCCGAGGTCATTCAGGCGCAGCTGCCGCCGCGGCTGCAGGTCGATACGTTCGAGGGGCAGGCCTGGATTGGCATTGTGCCGTTTCGGATGTGGGACGTGCGCAGCCGCATTACGCCGCCCATGCCCGGCGTGCGCGAGTTTCTGGAGCTGAACGTGCGTACCTACGTGCACCTCGACGGGGTGCCCGGCGTGTGGTTCTTTTCGCTCGACGCCACCAACCCGCTGGCCGTGTGGGCGGCGCGCAACTTCTTCTACCTGCCCTACTTCCGGGCCCACATGAAGCTGGAGCGCCCCGCCCCCGACCAGCTCCACTACGTGGGCCACCGCGTGCACAACGGCGCACCCGAGGGGCACTTCACGGCCACTTGGCAGCTCGGCGCCCCCCTGCCCCCTACCGAGCCCGGCTCGCTCGAGTTTTTCCTGAGCGAGCGCTACCACCTGTACGCGGCCGGTGGGGGCAGCCAGCCGGGCCAGGGCGAGCGGCTGTACCGCGGCACCATTCACCACCAGCCCTGGCCCCTGCGCGAGGTCGAGCTACTTGCTTACCAGTCGGATTTGCTGGCGGGCCACGGCCTGCCCACCCCCGATGGGGCGCCGCACCTGCTGGCCGGTGGCCCGCTGCACGTCGATTTATGGCGGCTGCGGCAGGTGTGAGTCAGTTAACAGGTAACAGGTATCAGTAAAGAACGTCATGCTGAGCTTGCCGAAGCATCTCTGCCGAACAGCGTCAGTCGAACGACTGCGATAGAGATGCTTCGACAAGCTCAGCATGACGTTCTTTACCGATGACTGTTAAATGATACTTGTTAAATGTTAACTGACTTAAACCTGCCCGTGGTGGCGGCGCTGCCCGAGCTGCTGGCGGCGCTGGCAAGCAGCCCTAGGGCCGTGCTGGAGGCCCCGCCCGGCGCAGGCAAAACCACGGTGGTGCCCCTGGCCCTGCTGCAAGCCGAGTGGCGCGCGCCCGAGCAGAAAATCCTGGTGCTGGAGCCCCGCCAGCTGGCCGCCCGCGCCGCTGCTACCCGCCTGGCCGAGCTGCTGGGCGAGCCCGTGGGCCAAACCGTGGGTTACCGCGTGCGCCTCGACAGCCGGGTTTCGGGCGCCACGCGCATCGAAGTCATCACCGAGGGCATTCTGATACGGATGCTGCAAGACGACCCGGCCCTGGAGGACGTGGCCTGCGTAGTGTTCGACGAGTTTCACGAGCGTAGCCTCAACGCTGACCTGGGCCTGGCGCTGGCCCTCGACGCCCAAGCCGTGCTGCGCGACGACCTGCGCATCCTGCTGATGTCGGCCACGCTGGAGGCGCAGCGCCTGGGCCAGTGGCTGCCCGCGCCGGTGGTGAGCAGCGCCGGCTTCCTGTACCCGATAGACACGCACTACCTCACGCCCCGCCAGGCGGCCGGGCTGCCCAACAAGCCTAGCGAGCGACTGGCTGAGTTGGTGCCGGCGCAGGTGCGGGCGGCCCTAGGCACCCACCCGGCGGGCGACGTGCTGGTGTTTTTGCCCGGCGTGGCCGACTTGCAGCGCGCCGAGAAGCGGCTGGTCGACTTGCCCGCCACCATCGACCTGCACCTGCTGCACGGCGAGCTGCCGCTGGAAGCTCAGAGCGCCGCCCTGCACCCCGCTGCGCCCGGCCGCCGCAAAGTCATCCTGGCCACCAGCATTGCCGAAACCAGCCTCACCATTGGAGGTGTGCGGGTGGTGATTGATGGCGGCTTTGCTCGGGTGCCGTGCTTTGTGCCGCGTACTGGCTTCACCACCCTCGAAACCGTGCCCGTGGCCCGCGCCGCCGCCGACCAGCGCCGGGGCCGCGCCGGCCGCCTGGGGCCCGGCACCTGCTACCGCCTCTGGACCGAAGCCGAGCACCACCTGCTACCCGCCCACCGCCCGCCCGAAATCCACACCGCCGACCTCAGCGCCCTGGCCCTGGAGCTGGCCCTGTGGGGCGCGCAGGAAGCCGCCGCCCTGCGCTGGCTCGATGCGCCGCCCGCCGCCGCGCTGGCCCAGGCCCGCGAGCTGCTAGTAAGCCTAGGGGCCATAGAAATTAAAAATTTAGAATTAAAAATTAAAAATTCTTCGGCGGAAAGTGCGGCGGCGGTCCCTACTGCAAGCACCGCTGCGGAGGATAGCCAAGCCGGCGCCGCTGTCATGCCTACTGAGCAGGCAATTTTTAATTCTGAATTTTTAATTTTTAATTCAACACCTCACGGCCGCGCGCTGGCCCGGCTGGGACTGCCACCGCGCCTAGGGCACCTGGTGGTGCGCGGGCACGAGTTGGGCCACGGCCCCGCGGCCGCCACCCTAGCGGCCCTGCTAGCCGAGCGCGACCTACTGCGCTGGGCCACGCCCAACGACCCGCGCCCCCTGCCGCCCGACCTACGCCTGCGCCTGGAGGCCTTGGCCACGGGCCGCCCGCCGCTGCCGGGCCTGGCGCTGCACCACGCCACCCTGCAGCGCGTGCGCGACGTGGCCCGCCACCTGCAAAGCCGCCTGGGTTTGAAAGGCATTTCCTCCACCTACGCATTCACCGATTCACCCCTCGGGCTGCTCACGGCCCTGGCCTACCCCGACCGCGTGGCCCAGCGCGAAGCCGACGACCGCCTGCGCCTCGTCACGGGCCAGCGCGTGGGCTTGCGCACCGAGGACGTAGACCCGCAGGCGAGCTACTTTGCCGTGGCCTACCTGGCCGGTACCGCCGCCCAGCCCCGCGCCACCCTGGCCACCTCCCTCGACCGCGCCGAGCTGGAGGAAGCTTTCGCCGACCAGCTGCGCACGACCGATGAGGTGCGCTTCGACCCCGCCACGGGGCGCGTGACGGGCCGCCGCCTGCGCCGCCTAGGGGCCCTGGTGCTGTCGGAGGCCGCCATCGCGCAGCCTGATGCTGCCTTGGTGGCGCAGGCCCTGCTGGGCTACTTGCAGCAGGAGGGCCTAGGCAAGCTGGGCTGGGCCGACGGAGCGCGGCAGTTGCAGGAGCGGCTGCAGTTTTTGCACCAGTTGCTGGGTGGCGCCCAGTGGCCCGACTTCTCTGATGCCGCGCTACTGGCCGAGCTGCCCACATGGTTGGGCCCGCACCTAGCTGGCTTGCGCAGCCTCGAACAAGTACAGCGCCTCGACCTAACTGAGCCGCTACTGGCCCGGCTGCCCAGCGGCTGGCCCCAGCGCCAGGAACTGGACCGCCTGGCTCCCGCCGCCCTCGAAGTGCCCAGCGGCTCGCTGGTGCGCCTCGACTACCAGGATGCCACGCAGCCAGTGCTAGCCGTGAAGCTGCAGGAGCTATTTGGCCTCGTTGAGACCCCTAGGGTGGCTGGGGGCCAAGTACCGCTGCTACTGCACTTGCTGTCGCCGGGCGGCCGGCCAGCCCAGGTCACGCGCGACTTGCGCAGTTTTTGGGAGAAAGGCTACTTTGAGGTGCGCAAAGACTTAAAAGGCCGGTATCCCCGGCATCCGTGGCCCGACAAGCCCATGGAGCACATCCCCACCAAACTCACCAAAAAGCGCCTCGAATCGTCCTAGAAGTTCGTTTGTTGGTACAAACAATTCAACGGGCAGCACAAAAAAAGTTGTGTGGGTACATAAGGCCTAGTCCCCGGAGTGTTGCATCTGCCTCAGGGCCGTTAGCGCGGTCTCTTACCTTTGCGGCCCGTCAGGCGCTCACTAGGTGGTGTTTGCTGGTTGCGGCGTGTTCCTAGCCCTCCTCGTTTGAGATGACCCGAATCTATGAAAAGCTAAAGGCTAAGCACCTAACTCTCAAATATGTGTGCGAAGTAGGGGTGTACGTGCCTACTACTTCCAATATCTTAGACTTTATTCGAGATGGTGTGCGGGCAACGCTGGTGGAGGCCGACCCAGACGTAGCCAAGCAAATCGAGACCACTTTCGCGCAAATGCCCAACGTGACGCTGCACTCGGTGGCCGTGTGGGATACGCCCGGTACGCTTAAGCTGTCGAAGGCCGCTTCCTCCACTTTTGCCACCGAGCTGCCCACCAGCCCGGCCCTCGAAAACGACCAGTACCGCATCAGCAGCGCCACCACCTTTGAGGTGCCCTGCGTGCAGTTTTCAACCCTAGACGACGGCAGCATCGACCTACTGAGCATCGACATTGAGGGTGGCGAGTGGTATGTGCTCAAGCACCTGCGCAGCCGCCCCCAGGTACTTTCGCTCGAAACGCACGGCAAGTACTACACCAATCCCTTTCTGCCCCAGATTACGGAGTGGTTGCACGCCAACGGCTACGAGCTGTGGTACAAAGACGGCAGCGATAGCGTGTATATTAAGCAGGGGCTATTTGCCGTTAGCCTAGCCGACCGGCTTGAAACCCGCCTAGCTGAGTTGGCCATTCGATGGAAAAAATTTAAGCGCATCTTTAAGGCCAAGCCTAAAGCGGCCTAACCACCCGCATCAGCCACCTAGCTCGCACGCCCCTTTTTACTTTGCCCCGTCCAGCCATGTGGAGTTTCTTTTCTGAGGCGCGAGTGCGGTGGCTGGGTGTGCTTTGGTGCGCGTTGATAATCGGGGGACTGTTTGCCGCGCGCTGGGTGCGCGTGCTGCCGAGCGTGGGCATCGTGGGCCTGTTTCTGACCAGTATCGTTTACGCCTGGCAGGCCGGCCCTAGGGCCGAGCGGCGGCCCCTGGGCGCGGTGCTTAGCCTAGGCCTGGTGTGGGGGCTGCACCTGGCCACAGGCCTGCTGCACACCTCCCCCACCGACCCGGCCCTGTGGCAAGACCTGCTGCTGGAATCACCATTTTTGCTGCTGCCAGTAGCCTTCTGGCTGCTGCCTACCTGGCGGCCGGCCCACGTGCGCTTTCTATGGCTGCTCCTCCTGGGCTGCTGCCTGGTAGCGGCGGCTGGCAGCACCATCAACTACCTGCTGCACCAGGAAGCCGTTGAGGAAATCTACCTCCACTCGAAGGTGATGCCGACCACGCCCGACCACATTCGCTTTAGCCTGCTGGTGAGCATGGCCGTGGTGGCGGGCCTGGAACTGCTGGCCAGCGGCACCCTAGGGCGTACGCTGTGGCGGCTGGTGCTAGCGGGGGTAGTGGGGTTGTTTTTGTTTCAGCACCTGCTAGCGGTGCGCAGCGGCTTGGTTACGCTGTACGGTGCCGGCGTGCTGTGGCTAGGCTGGCTGGGCTGGCACTATGGCCGCTGGCGGCAGGTGCTGCAAGTAACGGCGCTGGCGGCAGCACTGGCGAGCGGCAGCCTCCTGTGCTTCCCCACGCTCCAAAACCGCATCACCAATACCCGCGAGGATGCCGGCCAGCTGGCTTCGGTAGAAAGCGCCAATAACTACTCCGTGACAGCGCGTTACTACTCTTATCAGGTGGCCTACGCCGTCATCGGCGAACACCCGCTGCTGGGCGTGAGCAAGGTGAAGCTCGACGCTGCCATGGCCGACCAGTACAGCTACATGTACCCTGCCATCGAGCAAGAGCACTATTTGCTGCCGCACAACCAGTTCATTTTTAACCTGGCGGCCTACGGCTGGCTGGGCCTGGCGGTGTTCTTGCTGGCCTTTTACTACCCACTGTGGTGGGCTTTGCGCACGCGCAATGTGTTGCTGGGGCTGGTCTACGCCATCGTGTCGGCTTCCTTCCTGGTCGAGTACACGCTCGAAACCCAGATTGGGGTAGTTACGGGCCTGTTTTTTCTGCTGCTGGCTGCCTTGCCAGTCACGCCCGAGCAGCCCGTTGCCGAGCCCAGCCGGCGCTCGCCCCAGGCGCAGCCAGCTACGGCTGCCTAAGCAGCAGGGCCCCTAGGGCCAGCTTGGCTAAACATTCGGAGTAGGTTGCGCGTCTTAGACCCACACTTTTCCCGAAAACGATGTCTAAGAATTGGTTTATTACCGGCGTAAGCACTGGCTTTGGCAAGCACCTGGCCGAGCTAGCTCTGCGCAACGGCGACAAAGTGGCCGCCACTTTCCGCAAGCAGGAGCAGGCCGATGAGTTTACGCAATCTCACCAGCCCAACGGCGTGGGCGTGCTGGCCGACGTGAGCAACGAAGCCCAAGTAAAGCAGGCAGTAGCCGACGCCATTAAGGCCCTAGGCCACCTCGACGTAGTGGTGAACAACGCTGGCTACGGCTCGATGGGGCCCATTGAAGAAGTGCCTGACGAAGAAGTGCAGCGCCAGTTCGACGTGAACGTGTTTGGGCCGCTGCGGGTAATCCGGGCGGTGCTGCCCCACCTGCGCGAGCGCAAGAGCGGCCACATCCTGAATATCACCAGCATCGGCGGCCTCAAGACCTTCCCCGGCGTGGGCATCTACCACGGGTCGAAGTTTGCGCTCGAAGGCATTGGCGAAAGCTTGGCGCAGCAGGTGGGCCCGCTGGGCATCAAGGTAACCAATGTAGAACCCAGCGGCTTCCGCACCGACTGGGCTGGCCGCTCGGCCACGTTTACCGAGCCCAAGATTGCCGACTACAAGGACACGGCCGGCAAGAACATGGCCGCCATCCAGGGCTACAGCGGCCAGCAGCCCGGCGACCCCGAGCGCGCCGCCCAGGCCATGTTCGACCTCGTGCGCATGGAGAATCCGCCCGTGCACCTGCCCCTAGGCAAAGCCGCCGTAAAGGGTGCCCTCGATAAATTCACCGACATCAAAAAGGAAATCGAGCAGTACGCCCACATCGGCAACGGCGCCGACTTCCCGGACGCAAACTAAATAACTCAAGTTGCGGACTAATAGCCGGCTTGGTCTAAGGTATGGACGAAGATGAACAAGGCCAGCTTAAGCACGAAGCCAGCCGCCGTTACAGCGTGCAGGTGCTTGGGAAAGCGGGCCGTGA
>Ga0160427_10000065_pt1 | contig 90754 bp, 93 predicted proteins | sample SolpanmetagenomL_FD_108194 | JGI IMG/M metagenome (GOLD analysis project Ga0160427, IMG submission 108194) | Solar panel surface microbial communities from Lawrence Berkeley National Laboratory, California, USA - L | ecosystem: Engineered > Built environment > Solar panel > Unclassified ...
CTGGGAAGGCAAGGGGTCGTTGACGGTGCCCACGGCCTCGGTGTTTTTGCGCAGCACCTCGTTGTAGGCAAACTCCTCGGCCGACTCGGCGTACTGCACCACCAGCACGCTGTAGCGAATCTTGAAGCGCTCGGAGCGGGCCGAAGGACTAAGCAACACCTTGTTTGCCACCACGGCTTGGCTAAGCCCCGCGGTGCTAACCTGCTGAATGGCTGAAGGCGTCTCGGTGTGCCAGCAGGTGAAAATGGGGGTGATGCGGCTTTGAATAATGCCATCCCGAAACTCTAGGTTGGACGGAAAAGCAGCGTTGAACTCCCAGGTTTCGGTGTATCGCCAGCGGTAATACTGCGCTTTGCTGGTAGCATCGTGCGTGCTAATGCTGATGTTAAGCTGGTCGCCAGCTGGCTGCCAACCTAGCTGGTCGAGCGGAGGCGTGAGGTTTAGTGCCTGCAAAGGCGACGCATATGCAACCTTCGCCGCCGTAGTAATGCGCAACTGGTAGTGGCGGCCAGTGGGCAGCAGCAGGCTGTCGGAGAGGTAGCTGCCGGCCGTGCTGGTTTCGAGCAGGTTATAGCGCTGTCCGGTATCATCTACAATAATCAGGCTAGCCCCCTTTTCGGCGAGCGGGGCGGTAGTAGCGGCAATGTTCTCGGTGCGTGAGGGGCGGATGCGGGTGCGCCCGTTGCCGTTGATAAAGCCATCCACCACCAGGTAGTTGGCGTTGGCGCTCACCACTTCCGGCATATAGGCATCCACGCACCCCCCTAGGCCTGCTAGGGCGAGCCAGGTGCTCCAGCGCACTAAGGGGGAAGCAGTAGGTAGGTGGCGCATTAGAAGCGGAAGTTGTAGGTGACGGTCGGAATGGGCTCGCCAAAAATGGAAAGCTTGTAGCCCCGTATCTGCCCGTTAACCGTTTGGAAGTAAACCGAGTAGGGGTTACGGCGGCCTAGTAGGTTGTACACTGCCACCGTCCAGGAGCTGTGGGCCAGTTTCTCGATTTTGTGGTTGCCTTCAAAGTTTACGGCAAAGTCTACGCGGGTGTAGTCGGGCACGCGGTAAGCGTTGCGGTCGGAGAAATACACGCGCAGGGCCTGGTCGACGTAGTACTTGGCCAGCGGCAGCGTGATGGGCCGCCCAGTGCTGTAGTTAAAGTTGAGCGACAGGTTGAAGCGGCGCGAGAAGCGGTAGTTGCCTACCAGCGTCACGTCGTGCGGCTTATCGTAATTGCTGGGGTACCAGGCGCCGCCGTTTACTACATCGGTGGGCGTGTTTATTTGCACCAGTGAGCGAGCGTAGGTATAGCTCAGCCAGCCATTTATCTTGCCTTCCGTCTTGCGCAGTAGCATCTCCACGCCGTAGGTCCGGCCCTCGGCATTCACCAGGTCGGTTTCGAGGTGGGGGTTTAGTAGCAGGATGGCGCCGCTCTTGTAATCCAGGAAATCGTGGGTGCGCTTGTAGTAGCCCTCTAGGGAAAACTCTACCGTGTTGCGCTTAAAGTTATGGTAGTACCCTAGGCTCACCTGGTCGCCCACTTGCGGCCGGATGTAGTTGTCGCTCAGTTTCCAGCTGTCGGTAGGCGATACCACGGTAGTATTGGTGAGCTGGTGGATGTATTGGCGCATCCGGGTCAGGCTCGCCTTCACCGACGAGTGCGCCGTCAGCTCCAGCCGGGTCGAGAAGCGCCACTCGGGGCCCTGGTAGTGAGCTAGCACCTGGCCAGAGCCGTAGGTGCTGGTGCCGGTGGCCGTGCTCTCGCTGCGCGAAAGGCCGTCCTGGTAGTTGGTAACTGTGCGGGGCCCTAGGGCTTGAAAGAACGAATAGCGCAGCCCCGCCTGCACCGAAAACCTGGGGCTGATATCGAAGCGCTCCGAGGCGTACAGCGCGCTTTCTACCGCCCGCTCGTGCTGGATGGTGACGGGCAGCAGCAACGACTGCTCGCCCAGCGGCTGCAAGTTGCCGGGCTGGGTATTGTACAAGATGGAGCTGCCGCCAAAGTCGATAATGTGCTTGGCGCTGGCTAGGTAGTTAAAATTGGCCTGCCCCGACACCTGCTTAATGGAGTAGTCGAAAGTGGAAGCCGCCGTTGCGTTGCGCGTGGTGGAGAGCCCGAAGTCGTAATTGCTATACGCGCCAATGAAATAGGCCTGAAGCTTATCGGTAAAATCGTGTCGCCACTTCAGGCTAGCCGCCGTGTTGTGGTAGTTATATACCGTGTCGCTAGCCAGCCGGAACCGGTCGCGGCTGTAGTAGCCGCTCGCGTACAGCGAGTTGTGCGCATTAAAGTCGTAGGTGACGGAACCGTTGAGGTCGTAGAACGAGGCCGCACTATTCTTCAGGGCGCTGTTGGGCACTAGGTGTAGCAGCCAGTCCGAGTACGAGGCCCGGCCGCCCACGATGTACGACCCCTTGGCCGTACCATCGCCAGTGCTGCCTAGGGGGCCTTCCAGCTCCAGGCGGCTGGTAAGGGGCCCGATGCCGCCCGAGCCGCCAAACTTCTTGCGCCCACCCTCGCGCCCCTGAATGTCGAGCACTGACGACAAGCGCCCGCCGTAGCGCACCGGAATAGCGCTTTTATACAACTCGACCGACTTGATGACGTCGGGGTTGAAGGCTGAGAAAAAGCCGAATAAGTGCGCCGGGTTATAAATAACCGCGTCGTTGTACAGCACCAGGTTTTGGTCGGTGCCGCCGCCGCGTACGCTCATGCCAGTGCTGCCTTCGCCCACGGTTTTTACGCCCGGCAGCGCCATCACCACCCGCAAGATGTCGGCCTCGCCAAATACCGTAGGCACTTGCTTAATCGTTTTAATGTCCAGCGTTTGCACGCCCATTTGCAAGCTGCGCACGTTGCGGTCGCGCTGGCCCTCTACTACTACTTCTTTCAGCACGGCGGCATCGGGCGCCACTTCTAGGTCGAGCTGGCCGTTGCCGCGCAGCCACACCTGCCGCCGCGAGCTGCGCACGCCAATGCCGCGGATATTCACGTTGTAGCGCCCCGGCGGCAGCGACAGCGCATAGCGACCGGCGCGGTCGGTAGCCACGCCCACGCTTGGGTTTTCTACATACACGGCCACGCCCACGGCCGGCTGCCCAGTGTCCGCTAGGCGCACCACGCCCGAAAGCGTGGCCTTGCCCGTTGTAGCGGCCTGCCGGGTCCCAATCTCATAAAGCTTGAATTCGGACGTGCCGGCCAGTGCGGGCTGGTTGGCTACCGCCGCATCATCCGGTAGGGCGGGTGGGGGCCCTAGGGCGCTGCCCGGCTGGAAGTAGCTATCGGGCAACTGTACTTGCAGTGGGTGCCCAGTCGTGACGAATACCCGGCGCCCGGCCTCATCCAGGGCGAAGCTTAAGCCAGTGGGCTGCAACACTTGGGTCAGCACGGCCACCAGCGGCTGGCCAGTGGCCTGCACCCGCACTTTTATCGTGTCAGTAGTTGCGGGGTTGAAGTAGAAGCGGTAGGGCGTTTGCGCTTCTAGGCGCTGCACAAATTGCTCGAAGCGCAGCCCCCGGAAGTCGCCAGTCACGGTGGCTGGAGCTTGCTGGGCCAGCACCGCGGGGGCCACCAGCAACAGGCCGCTGCCTAAAAGCAGAGGGTAAAGTTTTCTCATATACCGCAGGCAGTGGAAAAGCGACCCTAGGGCCGTAGCGAGTAATAGTAGGTTAGCGCTTGCTCGGCCGAGGCGGCCCGGTTGGCGGGCGCGAAGCTGAGGCGCTGCTGCTTGGCGTAGTGCTGCACCTCGGCTTGGTGGTCGGGTAGCAGCGCCACTAATTCCTTCAGGTCCGACACCTCGGCCGTAGTCGTGGCCGTGCGCAAATACACCGCATCAGTTTGCCGGTACTCTAGCGCAAGGTTCTGGCTGATAATAGTTTGAGCTACGCGCTTCTGATGCCGGGCCAGCAGGCGCACCGGCCCATCGGCCAGCAATTCGTAGAAGCCAGTAGGGAGGTCGCTGGCCACTGTCGAGTCGCGCACCACTCGCACAAAGCGGTGGCTGCCCAGGCTGAAGTTGGCTACTTTGGCCGGCACCAGCATCAGCGCGGCCGCTTGGCCAGGATACAGCAATACCGGCTGGTCGCGCACTATGTCGTAGCGCAACGGCACCTGCAGAAAGGTGCCGCCCCGGTAGGTCACGTTGCCCACTTGCACCTCGGGCCCGCCAAAAAACTGGTGCCCCCGGGTACCCGGTGAGGTGTAGTCTACATACTCGGCCCCGTCGTAGAGCACCGACTGGGTCCCTAGGGCTGCCGTGTACGCCTGCTGAGCTCGGGTCACCGCCGAATCGGCCGCGAAGGCAGCCTGCGCGCTGGCCGAACGCGCCAGGCAAACTTCGGCGAGCAACGCGCTTGCCAGCGCCCAGTATCGCCCCCTACGAGAAAAATTTCTCTCCATCAAGTTGTTCATAGTCATAGCTCAGTCTGCGCAATATAGGCAGTGCCTGGGCATTCACCCACGAGCTAATGGGACGGCACAGCCACATAGCTTCAGATAATCTTCATCGGTTATTGCCCACTAGAAAATGTATCGTACCCTTGCGTGCATATTCTTCTGGCTGCTCTGCGCTATGTACTATCTCTTGCCGGGCTTAGGGGCTGATGAGCGCGTATTCCAACGCCTGCACCTACCGGGCCCGGCCACCGTATTGCCGTGGCTGCTGCCCCTCAGCCCCACCGAGCCGCTGGCGCATTACGCCGCCCGCCTGGCCGAGTTAGTGCCCGCCGATAGCCTGTGTTGGCTGGTGGGCGTGTCATTTGGCGGATTGGTGGCGCAAGAGATTGGTCGCCTCCGCCCGCTGGCGCGGGTGGTGCTCGTTTCCAGCCTGGGCAGCCCCGCCGAGCTGCCGCCATTACTAAAGCTGGCCCGCGCTACTGGCATCTACCGGCTAGTGCCGTTCCGCCTACTAGCTCGCCTGCCCCAACTCGCACGTTGGTTTTTCGGCACGCGTGGCCGCCAGGAATTTCGGCTGCTTAGCCAGATTTTACGCGATACCAACCCGGTAATCGCGCGCTGGGCTACGGCGCAGCTGCTAGCCTGGCGCGGACCGGGCCTGCCTACTGTCATTCGCCTGCACGGCACCCGCGACCGGCTACTGCCCGCCCGGCGAGCGCTTATCGATTATCCGCTGCCAGGCGCCGGGCACTTTGGTATTGTCAGCCACGCTCGCCAGATAAGCGCTATCATGCAACAGCTTGCTCAGCACACACCTGGTAGTACCAACTAAAGAGTGTGGACAGTGGTAGGGTTACTTTTGCGGATGCGCCGTCACGACCTAAGCGACCAGCAATGGTATCTAATGGAGCCCCACACGTTGGGTCAGCCCGGCACAAGTGGCGGCACAGGCCGCGATAACCGGCTGTTTGTCAACGCAGTTTTTTACCGCACGCGCATCGGTATTGCCTGGCGCGACCTGCCCGCTCGCTTCGGCAACTGGAACACGATTGCGCGTCGGTTTCGGCGCTGGGCCTTGGCCGGGGTCTGGGAAGCGCTGTTTCTGGCCGTGCAAGAGCCAGATTACGTGTGGGTGCTCGTTGATTCGACCACCGTCAAAGCACACATAGCCGCGGCCGGTCAAAAAAAAGCACGGCCCGTGCTGAGTGCCTCGGCCGCAGTCGCGGCGGTTTTGGCACCAACGTCCACGCCGTAGTCGACGCCTTGGGCAACTGCCTGCGCCTGTGGCTGACGCCGGCTCAGGGAGCCGACAGCCCGCAGTTGCCGGCCCTACTCGCGGCCTTAGCCCACCCACCGGGCGCGGTGGTGTGCGACAAAGCCTATGATACGGATAACGTATTGATAGCCATTGCTACCCAGCACGCCGTAGCCGTTATTCCGCCCAAAGCTAGCCGCCTGGACCAACGCGCCTACGACCGCAACCTCTACGCCGAGCGCAACAAAATTGAGCGCTTTTTTGGCCGCCTCAAAGAAGCCCGGGGATTCGCCACCCGCTACGAAAAAACGGCCGTCTCTTTCTTAGCCATCGCCCACCTGTTGGCTGCCCTCGATTGGATGCGATAACTGTCCACACGCTTTAGTTGACGTGCAACTATCCAGCTGGTAGTGGTCTCTTGTTTTTGCCGCTGCTACAGTAGGTCTGCAAGTGGCTTCATGCAAGCAGTTAATTTTCTAATTTTAAGTTACTAGGCGTATGAAAATTCTCTACATTATAGGTGTTTTACTAACGGGCATAAGTGAAGGAACTGCTGCCCAGGCAAGCCCTGCCGAGCCGGTGCCGCGCCTACCAGCTTTCGTGGCCAAAGGCGGCCTGCGCCTTGCTCAATTTAGTGTAAGCCGCCACAGCAGCAGTTGGCAAGCTGTAGTGCCGGCCGCCGTTGGCTTAGAATATCGGCTCAATTCACGCTACAGCCTCTATACGCAGCTCGATGCCAATGTGCAGCTCGCCAACGATGCTCGCAGCCGGCGCAAAATGACCGTGCGCACGGCTTTACCTACAACAACTCTAGGGCTAGGTGGCCGTTGCTACTATGGCCGTCCTAGCGGCGCATTGCGTGCAACAACCGAAGCCCCTGCCTTTGGCCGTTACGTTGCTCTCGAGACGGGCTGCAAGCTGACGCAAAGTCAACGCCCAACTACCCATGGCCTTGCTGTATCGCGCCGTCCAGCTTGGAATACTGCTGCTTTGTTGGTGCCCTACGTCTTCGTGCGCTAGGGAGTACAGAACCGGTGGCGCTCGCACATGCTCTACGACCTTAATGCCGGCCTAGGGCTAGTAGCACCTGTGTGTCCTGTTGCTGAGTATACTGGTGCCAACCACCGCCTCGATATTGCCGCCCAGGTAAATGTTTCGCTTTATGTTGCGAATTAACGATACCTAAGTAGCTAGCAGAATAGCTTGCTGGAGGTTATAAATGCCCCGTTCACTTTACCTGAATCGTTCTTGTCTTTCCAGTGAAGCGTTACTGCAATGTATAAGTGAATCTTTACGCATGCGTATAATGCACAAAAGGCTGCCCCGTTAGAGGCAGCCTTTTGCGTTGTCAGGCAGGTGTTACTTAAGCAGTAGCTTCAGCAACAGCAGGTACTACCGATACAAACGAACGGTCGTCACGGCCCTTACGGAACTGTACGATGCCGTCTACCAATGCAAACAGTGTATGGTCTTTGCCCATACCCACGTTAGTACCAGCATGGTGCTTAGTACCACGCTGACGAACGATGATGTTGCCAGCGATGAGCGACTGCCCACCGAAGATTTTTACGCCTAGGCGCTTGCTATGCGATTCACGGCCGTTGTTTGACGAGCCGACGCCTTTTTTGTGTGCCATTTTTTTGTTAGCTGTTAGCTAATAGCTCGAAGCTGCTAGCTTTTGTTAGATGAAACAGGCTGATTAAGCAAAAGCTAACAGCCAACAGCCATTAGCTTGCAGCTCAAAAAACTAGCCGATGCTGTTAATCAGAACTTTGGTAAACTGCTGGCGGTGGCCGTTCATTTTTTTGTAGCCCTTGCGGCGCTTCTTCTTGAACACCAGCACTTTGTCGCCCTGTACATGGGCTACGATAGTGCCTTTCACAGCCACATCCAAGGTGGGAGCACCCACGCTAATGGTGCCATTATCGTCGGTCAGCAAAGCGTTGCCGAGTTCTACCGAATCGCCGACGTTGCCGGCCAGACGGTGGGCGTACACAAATTTATTAGCCTCAACCTTAGTCTGTTGGCCGGCAATATTTACAATGGCGTACATGATAGTTCGCGATAGGTTTCTCAAAACGGAAGGCAAAAGTACGGCACTATTTCGGCAAATCCAAACCTAAGTAGCTAATCATCATTTGCTCCCGTGAAATAACTGCCCCTAGGGTTGATTCAACCAAACAAAAGCAGCCAATTAGCAAAACTCAACAGTGGGTCTGCAGCTCTTAAATCAGGGCGCGAGCACTTACAAAAGGAGTTAGTGCGAGTAGGAAAATTTAAAGATTTAGTTAACTAATTGATAAATAGTCTAAAATTGGGATAGTTGCTTTTGTGGACAACTTTCGTTTTCCACAGCCAAAATGTGGATAAGTCCCTTACAATCGACTGATTCAATCAATTTGGTTCATGCGTAACTCATACGTCGCACCCTGAGCTGGGCTAGGCAGGTTGGAATAGGGAGAAAGTTGGCCTGCTAAGCTGTCCGGTCTATCTTTGAGATACCGGCTGAGCTTGGAACAAACCAGCGAGTACTCGCTATGCATCCTCAAGCATAAGCCACGTTTTGCATTCACGAAATACTGTCATATATGGAGCCTCTACTCGCCGAAAACCCTAATCGGTTCGTGCTTTTTCCCATCCAAAACCCAGAGGTATGGGAGTTCTATAAGAAAGCCGAAGCCTCATTTTGGACTGCCGAAGAAATTGACCTCTCGCAAGACCAGAAAGACTGGAATGGCCTGAATGCTAATGAGCAGCACTTCATAAAGCATGTGCTGGCTTTCTTCGCTGCCTCCGATGGTATTGTAAATGAGAACCTGGCCATCAACTTCATGCAAGAAGTGCAGATGCCCGAAGCACGCTGCTTTTATGGCTTCCAGATTATGATGGAAAACATTCACAGCGAAACCTACTCGCTGCTGATTGATACCTATATCAAGGACCCTAAGGAAAAAGATTATCTTTTCAATGCGCTCGATACGGTACCTGCCGTGCAAAAGAAAGGCAACTGGGCGCTGACGTGGATTAACTCGGAAAATTTTGCCGAGCGCCTCATCGCTTTTGCCGCTGTGGAGGGTATTTTCTTCTCGGGCTCGTTCTGCTCCATCTTCTGGTTGAAGAAGCGCGGCTTGATGCCTGGCCTCACGTTCAGCAATGAGCTCATCTCGCGCGATGAAGGGCTACACTGCGACTTCGCATGTTTGCTCTACAGCTATCTCGAAAATAAACTGCCTGAAGAGCGCGTGCACGCTATTATCCGCGACGCAGTAAGCATTGAGCAGGAGTTTGTAACTGATGCGTTGCCGGTGAGCCTTATCGGAATGAATGCCAAGGCCATGAGCCAGTACATTGAGTTCGTAGCCGACCGCTTGCTGGTTGCCCTAGGGTGTTCCAAAATTTACAATGCCACCAATCCCTTCGACTTCATGGAAATGATTTCGGTGCAAGGCAAAACCAACTTCTTTGAGAAGCGCGTGGCCGAGTATCAAAAAGCTGGTGTTATGACGGAGCGTAGCGAGAATGTGTTCTCGATGGACGAGGACTTCTAAGGAAACAAATAACAAAAAAAGCCCCGATTGCCAATTGGTAGTCGGGGCTTTTTGCTGGGTGCTCCCTCAATTATGCTAGCCTTAGGCCTGATGAGGCTGATTAATTGAATTAGACTTCAAAGGTTAGAAAAACTTGTACTCAGCGTTCTGGAGCTCTACCGTCAATGCTCTAGCTCTATAGATAGCAGCTTGCTGTTGCTCGTTTGCATTAGCTCATTACCATTGCTTGCTATAAGCAAAAACACGGTGGTATTAAAGTGTGGCATGGGTAACCAAGTCCTATGCTATTTGAAGCCTTATTGAATTTGTGTAATGTCATTTTAATGGGCATCCACGAGTAAGTATGTATGACCCAACTGCCTGACTTGTAAAATTTTTCTGAGCTACCCTAGCTATTCTCCACAAAAAGTCTTACCTTTGCACTCCCTTTCTGAAAAGGCCACTCGGGCCTTTTCTTTTTGTGTCTATTTAACATCCACACAGAATGCCTGGCATCATCGGTAAAAAAATCGGTATGACAAGCCTCTTCACTCCGGACGGGAAGAACATTCCCTGCACGCTCATCGAGGCGGGTCCGTGCGTAGTGACGCAGGTTAAGACCATCGAAACAGACGGCTACAATGCCGTACAACTCGGCTATGGCGAAAAGAAAGCTAAGCGCACTACGAAGGCGCTGGCTGGTCATTTCGCAAAAGCCAACACCACGCCCAAGAAGCGGCTGGTAGAATTCCGCACCGACGATGTGAAGACCTTCGCGCTCGGTAGCGAGGTAAAAACCGACCTGTTTGAAGAAGGTGAATTTGTTGACGTAGTTGGCACTTCAAAAGGTAAAGGTTTTCAAGGCGTTGTAAAGCGCTATAACTTCCAGGGTGTAGGCGGCCAGACTCACGGTCAGCACAACCGTCTGCGTCACCCCGGTTCTATCGGTGCTTGCTCGTGGCCTTCTCGCGTATTCAAAGGAATGCGTATGGGTGGCCGCATGGGTACTGACCGCGTGAAAGTGCAGAACCTGAAGGTGATGCGTATTGTGGCTGACAAGAACCTGATTCTGGTAAGCGGCTCGGTGCCCGGTGCCAAGAACGGCTACGTGGTTCTGGAGAAATAACCTGCTAAGCTCGACTAGATAATGGAACTGTCCGTATTCAATAGCAAGGGCGAAGACACTGGCCGCAAGGTTACGCTGTCGGAAGCCGTGTTCGGCCACGAGCCGAACGAGCACGTCATGTATCTCGACGTGAAGCAGTACCTGGCCAATCAGCGCCAGGGTACGCACAAATCGAAGGAGCGCGCTGAAGTGGCCCGTACCACGAAGAAACTGAAGAAGCAGAAAGGCACCGGTGGTGCTCGTGCTGGTTCGATGAAGTCGCCAGTATTCGTAGGTGGTGGCCGTGTATTTGGTCCGCGTCCTCGTGACTACGGCTTCAAGCTGAACAAAAAGACGAAGCGCCTTGCCCGCCTATCGGCTCTGTCGGTACTGGCTCGCGAAGGAAAAGTAGCCTTAGTGGAGAACCTCACCATGAGTGCTCCTAAGACGAAAGACTTCTTAGCTATCCTGAATGGCCTGAAGCTGAACAACGGCCGCAAGACCTTGTACGTGGCTGCTGCTGCCGACAAGAACTTGCTGCTGAGCGCCCGCAACATCCAGAAGGTGAAAGTGGCTACCCCCGTGGCCCTTAATACCCACGACCTGCTGAACACCGACACCCTGCTGCTGAGCGAGGACGGTCTGCGTTCGCTGGAGCAACTCTACACCGCTAACAACGCCGCTGAGTAATGAGCACGCTGAAACGCCCCATCATCACCGAGAAGGCTACGAGCCTGACCGAAACCGGCCGCTACGTATTCGAAGTAGAGCGCACGGCCAACAAAGTGCAGATTAAGAAAGACGTCGAGCAGATGTACGGCGTGACCGTAACGAGCATCAACACGATGCGCACCATCGGCAAGCTCAAGTCGAAGTTCACCAAAGGTGGCCAGGTTTCGGGCCGTCGCGCCCACGGCAAGAAAGCCGTGGTAACGCTGAAAGAAGGTGACGTTATTGATTTCTACGGCAACATCTAATTGCCTTTAATCGGTGGGTGTCCCTAGGGGTGCCTACCACTTTAACCGCCGCAAAAGCAAACCGCTAGTAATGGCACTCAAAAAACTCCGTCCTACTACGCCTGGCCAACGCTTCCGCGTGGCCCCGGCCTTCGATGAGATTACCTCGTCGACGCCGGAGAAGTCGTTGCTGACGCCCCTCAAGAAGTCGGGCGGCCGCAACTCTTCGGGTAAGATGTCGAACCGCTACATCGGCGGTGGACACAACACCCAGTACCGTATCGTAGACTTCAAACGTGATAAGTCGGGCGTGCCCGCCACGGTGAAGACTATTGAGTACGACCCTAACCGCACGGCCCGCATCGCCCTGCTGCACTACGCCGATGGCGAGAAGCGCTACATCATTGCGCCCGCTGGCCTATCGGTAGGTGCGCAAATCGTATCGGGTACCGGCGTAGCGCCTGAGGTAGGCAATGCTCTGCCGCTGCGCGAAATGCCCCTAGGTACCATCGTGCACAACATCGAGCTGCAGCCCGGCCAAGGTGCCGCCATCGCTCGTTCGGCTGGCACTTACGCTCAGCTAGTAGCCCGCGAAGACCGCTACGCTACCCTGAAACTGCCTTCCGGCGAAATGCGCATGGTGCTCGTAACCTGCACCGCTACGGTAGGCACCGTGTCAAACGGTGACCACATGAACGTGGTAATGGGCAAAGCTGGTCGTAATCGTTGGGCTGGTCGTCGTCCTCGCGTTCGTGGTGTAGCCATGAACCCTGTTGACCACCCCATGGGTGGTGGTGAAGGTAAATCGTCGGGTGGTCACCCACGTAGCCGTAATGGCATCTTCGCTAAAGGTCAGAAGACCCGCAACAAGAACAAGTATTCTGAGAATCTCATCGTTAGCCGCAAGGGTAAGAAATAACCAATGGCACGTTCACTGAAAAAAGGGCCGTACATTGACTTCCGGCTCGAGAAGAAAGTAGAAGCGCTAGAAAGCGCTGGCAAGAAGACGGTGGTAAAAACCTGGTCGCGGCGCTCGATGATTTCGCCCGACTTCGTAGGCCACACCTTCGCCGTACACAACGGGAACAAGTTCATCCCGGTGTATGTAACCGAAAACATGGTCGGCCATAAGCTCGGCGAGTTTGCGCCCACGCGCAACTTCCGTGGTCACGTCGCCAAAAAAGATAAAGGCAAGCGCTAAGACATGGAAGCAGTAGCCAAACTCCGCAACGTGCCTACCTCGCCGCGCAAAATGCGCTTGGTAGCTAATCTGGTACGCGGCAAGCGCGTAACCCAGGCCCTCGGTCTGCTCCGCTTTGAAGCCAACTCGGGTGCCGAGAAGGTTGAGAAGCTGCTCCTGTCGGCCCTCGCCAACTGGCAGCTCAAAAACGAAGATGCGCGCATCGAAGAGGCTAACCTCTACGTAACCGAAATCTTCGTGGACGAGGGACGCCAACTGAAGCGCCTGCGCCCTGCCCCCCAGGGCCGTGGTCACCGCATCCGTAAGCGTTCGAATCACATCACGCTGAAGGTGGATACGAAAGACGAGCAAATCGGTAAGGGTACTCCCCGTCCGGTTTCCGATACTGAAACCCAAGCCCCCGCTAACGCCTAATTTATCATGGGACAGAAAGTTAATCCGGTTGGCTTCCGCCTTGGCGTTATCAAGGGCTGGGACTCAAACTGGTACGGCGGCAAAGACTTCGCCGACAAGCTGGTTGAGGACGAGAAAATCCGCAAGTACATCAACGCCCGTATTCAAAAGGGTGGTATCTCGCGCATCGTTATCGAGCGTACTCTCAAGCGTATCACCATCACCATCAACACGGCCCGTCCGGGTGTGGTAATTGGTAAAGGTGGCCAGGAAGTGGATAAGATTAAGGACGAACTCAAGGAAATTACCAAGAAGGACGTTCAAATCAACATCTTCGAGATTAAGCGCCCTGAGCTGGACGCCCGCCTAGTAGGCGAGAGCATCGCCCAGCAACTGGCTGCTCGTATCTCGTTCCGCCGCGCCATGAAGATGTCTATTCAAGCTGCGCTTCGCGCTGGCGCTGAAGGCATCAAGATTCAGTGCGGTGGCCGTCTAGGCGGTGCCGAAATTGCTCGCTCGGAGCAATACAAAGAAGGCCGCACTCCTCTGCACACCCTGCGCGCTGACATTGACTACGCTCTCTCGGAAGCCCAGACGGTGTATGGCAAAATCGGTATCAAAGTATGGGTGATGCGTGGTGAAGTATTCGGCAAGCCCGACCTGTCGCCTAACCAAGCTCCGGCTGGTGGCCAAGGTGGCGACGAGCGCGGCGGCCGTGGTAACGACCGTGGCCCCCGTGGCGACCGTGATGGCCGCGACCGTGGCCCCCGCGGCGACCGTGGTGGTGACCGTGGCCCGCGCCGTGATGGCCAGGGTGGCGGTGCCAACCGTGGTGGCCAAGGCGGTGGCAACCGTGGTGGTCAAGGTGGCCAGGGTGGCGGTGCTCCCCGCGGCGGCCAAGGTGGCGGTCCCCGTCGCTAGTTTTTAATTGAATAGTATCGAACCGCACTCCGAACTGAATTGATTGGAGTGCGGTTTAGCGCTAACATTTTAGTTTTTTCTCTTTTTTAACATGTTACAACCGAAAAGGACCAAGTATCGCAAGATGCAAAAGGGTCGCGTGACTGGCCTAGCCTACCGCGGCAGCTCCATAGACTTCGGTTCGTTCGCTATCAAGTCGTTGGAGACTTCATGGATTACGGCTCGCCAGATTGAGGCAGCTCGTATTGCCGTGACCCGCGCCATGAAACGCGAAGGGCAAGTATGGATTCGCATTTTCCCAGACAAACCTATTACCAAGAAGCCTGCTGAAGTGCGGATGGGTAAGGGTAAAGGTGCTCCCGAGTATTGGGTGGCTTGCGTGAAGCCGGGAATGATTTTGTTTGAATCGGACGGCGTGAGCCTCGAGACTGCTAAGGAGGCCCTGCGACTGGCCGCCCAGAAGCTGCCGGTTCGTACCTCATTTGTAGTTCGTCGCGACTTTGAAGAAGCCGCTGCCTAACCAATGAAAAACGCCGAACTTCGCGCCCTGTCCATCGAGGACCTGCGCACCCAGCTTAAAACCGAGCAAACTAACGGTCAGCAGTTGCGCTTCGCGCACGCTATCAGCCCGCTCGAGAATCCGGCCCGTATTAAGGTCAACCGCAAAACCGTTGCTCGCCTGCAAACGGAGCTTTCGCGTCGGAACAATGAGCAGGCTTCTAACACCGCTCAATAATGGAACCGACTCAAGAAAACCTGCTGCCGGCCCACGAGGCTGGCTCCAGCCGCAACCTGCGCAAGGAGATTGTAGGCAAGGTAACCAGCAGCAAGATGGATAAGTCCATCACTGTTGTTGTTGAAAAACAAAAGCACCCGATTTACGGCAAGTTCGTGAGCAAGACTACCAAGTTTCATGCGCACGATGAGAAAAACGAGTGTGGCGAAGGTGATACGGTGCGCATCATGAGCACCCGTCCCCTAAGCAAGACTAAGCGCTGGCGCTTGGTAGAGATTGTTGAACGTGCTAAATAACCTAATCCGATGATACAGCAAGAATCCCGCCTGACGGTGGCCGATAACAGCGGCGCCAAGGAAGTGCTCTGCATCCGCGTATTGGGTGGCACGGGCAAGAAGTACGCTACGGTTGGCGATAAAATCGTGGTTGCCATCAAGTCGGCTATTCCTTCGGGTAATGCCAAAAAAGGCACTGTGAGCAAAGCCGTTATTGTGCGCACGAAGAAGGAAATACGCCGCAAAGACGGTTCGTATATCCGCTTCGACGACAATGCTGCCGTATTGCTTAACAACAATGACGAGCCCCGCGGCACGCGCATCTTCGGGCCAGTAGCCCGCGAATTGCGCGAGAAGCAATTCATGAAAATCGTATCCCTAGCCCCCGAAGTAATCTAAAGCTATGGCAACGAAACAGAAAGCAGCCCCCGTTCAGCTGCACGTGAAGACGGGCGACAACGTACTCGTAATTGCTGGCGACGAAAAGGGCAAGCGTGGCGTTATCAAGTCGGTGAACCGCTCGACCCAGCGCGTCATCGTAGAAGGCCTAAACCTGGTAACCAAGCACAACAAGCCGAGTGCGAAGAATCCCCAGGGCGGCATTACCAAAATCGAAAGCCCCATTCACGTGTCGAACGTGAAGAAGGTTGATTCGGCCAACGCTTAATCCGCTACGACTATGGCCCGCCTGAAAGATAAATACGAGAAAGAAGTAGTACCCGCGCTCCAGGAGAAGTTCCAGTATAAGAGCATTATGCAGGTGCCGCGCATCACCAAAATCTGCATCAACCGCGGCATCGGTGCTGCTGTTGCTGATAAGAAACTGGTGGACAACGGAGTAGAAGAGCTGACGACCATCACTGGTCAGAAAGCAGTTCCCACCATCGCGAAGCGTTCGGTGTCGAACTTCAAACTTCGTGAAGGTATGCCAATTGGTGCTCGCGTAACGCTGCGTGGCGAGCGCATGTACGAGTTCATGGACCGTCTGCTGACGGTAGCCCTGCCCCGCGTACGTGACTTCAAAGGCATCAACGATAAAGGCTTCGATGGCCGGGGTAACTATACCCTAGGCGTGAAGGAGCAGATTATTTTCCCGGAGATTTCGATTGACAAAATCAAAGGCATCTCTGGCATGGATATCACTTTCGTGACCACTGCCGAGAACGATGAGCAGAGCTACGAACTGCTCCGCGCCTTCGGGATGCCCTTCGCTAACGCTAAAAAGGACGCTCAATAATGGCTAAAGAATCCATCAAAGCCCGGGCCCGCAAGCGCGTTGCCTTGGTAGCCCGTTACGCTGAGAAGCGTAAGGCTCTAAAAGCTGCCGGTGACTACGCTGGCCTCGACAAGCTGCCCCGCAATGCGTCGCCCGTGCGCCTGCACAACCGCGACATGATTGACGGCCGCCCCCGTGGCTATATGCGCAAGTTTGGCATCAGCCGCGTTCGCTTCCGCGAAATGGCGCTGGCTGGTAAAATCCCCGGCGTGACGAAGTCGAGCTGGTAGGTTTTTGCCTACTGCACACAAAAAGGCCCGCTGTGACTACGGTTACAGCGGGCCTTTTTGTGTGCAATCGTCAGTATAATGGCATCGTCCTATTGAACATACTTTGATTTGAGCATATGAAAGTGACCGTACTCACAGTTTTAATTGCTTCGGTCATTGGTTGCAGGACTAAGAACCAAAACCCACTAGATTCTCAAATTAAGCTAATTGGTGAGTGGGCAAGAATCGGTGAAAAGAGGCCTGTTATGATTATCCACCAGCTTACTGATGGCGGTATGTTTGCTCATGACAGCATTGGCCAACGTTGGCGCGGCTATTCGGCTTGGCTTTCGAGGAATAATGACACTTTATTCGGCCGACAAGGTTGTACAATGCATTATAAAATGAAAGTGAGTTACATACCAGAAGGGGATAGAATAGTCATTAATGATACTATTGTATTACAGCATTTAAGTGTGAGCATAAGGTAGCAGTAAAGTACTGAGGGGCATTAGAGACCCTAGACTGTGCCAATTACTTCTAGTATCTACCGCACGGCAACTAGTACTGCTTGACCGTCGGCAATGTCTTCGCTGCCATCCTGGATGACTACATCGCCGGCTTTGAGCTTGCCAAAAACTTGAACCTGGCCGTTGTTTTCATCGCCGGGCTGTATATCGACCAGAGCAGCGTGGCCGTTGGCTACCCGGATAAGATAGGTGCGTTCGGAAGTTGTTACTAAGGCCGATTTTGGGACGAATATGCTGCTTTGGGGGCGGCTTATAGGTAGCATGGCCGAGGCAAACACGCCGGGCTTTAGCTCCTCCTTTGGATTGGGAATGTCAATTTCAACCTGCTCGGAGCGAGTAGCGGCTTGCACGCTGCCCGAAATGCGGGTAATGTGGCCTGTGAAAGTGCGACCGGGGAAGGGCTTGACCGTGAAGGCAACGGGAGCGCCCTGATGTACCTCGGCCACGTAGGCCTCAGGCACGGCTACGCGCAGGCGCAGACGGCTGAGCTGGCGTAAGCGGAAGAGTGGTTGGGCGCCCGGGCCACCCGCGCCCACTGCAGCGCCTGGTGAAAGGTTACGCTCGGTAATGACACCGGCGAACGGAGCAGTAAGGTGTAAGTAGTCGGTCATCTGCTTAGCGGCGTTATAGTGCGAGCGAGCAGCGGCTACGTTTAGACTATCGGTAATGGTTTGGGTGCGGGCTTGGGCAAGCTGCAACGGAGCAATAGCGCCAGCAGTGCGAGCGGTTTGGCGTAGGCGCTGGTAGGCGCCGCGGCTGGACTGGAATACTGCCTCGGCCGCTTTTTGCTTGGAAAGCGCCTCGTTAAGGGCGGCCGTTAGCTCGGGCGCGTCGAGGTCGGCTAGGACCTGGCCTTGGCGTACATGGTCGCCGATGTCGGCGTAGAGTTTCTGCACGTAACCACCGACGCGAGGAGAAATATCCGTTTGGAAGTAACTCTCCAGCTCGCCGGGTAGACTGAGCGACTGGGTAGGCTGAGTGGCCGTAACGCGCACGGCTTCGAGCGGAACGGCAGCAGTAGTGACTGCGTCGGGCTTGGCGCCATCGGCGGTGATGGGTGCGGAGTCGGAAGAGCAACCCGCTAGTAGCGAGAAAGCGGCGAGCAAGGATAGCAGATGAGCAGGGCGCATGTCTAAGTAATCATTAATCGTAAGGAAGAAAACCTTCAGCTCAGCTGGCATCTGTGCACCCTATTCCTGCTACCCTAGTGGCTGCAGTGCCCTAGGGGCCTTGTCTCCTCGAAAGACTATGGCGGGTGCTAGATGGGTAGACCGGCTTAATGGGCTACTAGCTCTGGTTGTTCCATTGTAGCTGGCTCACCGTCGTAAGTGGGGCTGGCTTCGTCGTCGGGGTCGAGCGACACGGACGTGAAGCTGGTGCGGCGCTGCACGGCGGCGAAGGCAATAGGCAGTATCAGTAGTGCGGCTACCGTGGAAGCCAGCAGCCCGCCGATAACGGCGCGGCCTAGGGGTGCTGTTTGCTCACCGCTCTCGCCTAGGCCCGAGGCCATCGGCAGCATGCCGGCCACCATGGCAATGCTCGTCATGAGGATGGGGCGCAGGCGGGCGGCCCCGGCCGAGCGGGCGGCGGCCACGGCGTCGTGGTAGCGCAGGCGCAGGGTTTCGGCGTTGGTAACAACTAGCACGGCGTTGGCCACCGATACGCCCACCGACATAATGAGGCCCATATAGGACTGCAGGTTAAGCGTTTGGCCGGTGAGTAGTAGCAGCGCTAGCGACCCCGCTAGCACGGCCGGCACGGTTACGAGCACTACACCAGCTACTTTGAGCGACTGGTAGTTGGCTGCCAGTAGCAGGAAAATCACCACGATGGCCAACCCTAGGCCCGTTTGCAGGCTACTAAGGGTTTCTTGGAGTAGCTGGGCCAAGCCGCGTAGCTCGACCACCGAGCCTTTGGGCGGCGCACCCAGGCTGGTGATGGCCTTGCGCACAGCACGGCTGGCGGTGCCCAAGTCTTTACCCGTGATGTTGGCCGATACGGTAATAATGCGGCGCGGCCCAATACGGTCGTACTCGCCGGGTACGGTGGTCGAGCGCAAGGTGGCCACATCGCCTAGGGTAGGGCGTAGCTGACCGGGCACCAGTGGCACGTTCAGCATGTCGGCCTTCGAGTTCATGTCGCGAGCAGCCAACTGCACCTGCACTTGATAGGAAAAGCCTTTGCCCTGGTCGAGCCACAGGTTTTTGGCCGTGAAGCGGCTGCTGCTAGTAGCGGCCACCAGCGAGCGCGCAATCTGGTCGGGGGTGAGGCCGAACTGGGCGGCGCGCTCCCGGTCCACGTCTACCTGCACGGTAGGGTAGCGCAGGGGCTGGTTGATGCGCACGTCGCGCAAGTATGGAATCTGGCGCAGCTGGGCTTCCAGGCGCTTGGCATAGGCTTCGCCATCGGTTAGGTCTTTGCCGCCTACCAGCACTTCGATAGGTGTTTGGGCACCTTGGCTCATAATCTTGTCAGTCAGTTCGATGGGCTCGAAGCTGAGCTGCACGGTGGGTAGCTGCTTGGCCACGGCCTGACGAATCTGGTCCTTGAGGGCGTCGAGGCTAGCCACGTGGTAGTGCTCAGCTAGGTTCACTTGCAGGTCGGCCTCGTGGGGACCGGCGTTGAACACGTAGAGGGCGCTGGTGCCGTAGCTGCTAGGCGTTTGGCCCACGAAAGCGGAGGTGATGGCCACGTTCTGCGGCCCTACTAGGTCGCCGATGATAGTAATGACCTGCTTGGTAATAACTTCGGTACGCTCTAGCCGCAAGCCCTGGGGCGCCACGAGGCGAAGCTGAAACTGCCGCGAATGCGTGAGCTTGGGCATCATATCCTGCCCAATGAGCGTGAAACACGTGCCAATGGTAGCAGCGCACACCAGCCCATACACCGTGAGCACCAGTGCCCGGCGGCGCAGTAGGCCATCGAGCAGGCGCAGGTAGCCCAGCTTCACGCGCTCAAAGCCGGTGGCTTGCTCATCGGGGGTGGGGGCGGGCTGGTCGGCCAGCAGGTCGTCGGTTTCAACTTGCTCGGGCGTGGGGGGCGGACCGTGGTGGCTGGGTTTGAGCCACCAGTTGGCCACCACCGGCACGAAGGTTTGCGAGAGCAGGTACGACACGATGATGCTGAAGCCCACCGATAGCGACAGCGGCACGAACATGCCCCTAGGCACCCCCGTCATCAGGAAGGAGGGAGCGAATACAGCCAGGATGCTGAGCGTGATGAGCAGCAGCGGGAACGACACCTCCTGGCTGGCGTCGAGGATGGCGCGGGCCTTGGGCTTACCCAGTTCCAAGTGCTGGTGGATGTTCTCGATAACGACCGTGGCTTGGTCGACGAGGATGCCGATGGCCAACGAAAGCCCTGAGAGCGTCATCAGGTTAATCGTTTGCCCGGTGAGCTGGAGCAGCAGCACCGCCGCTAGGATGGAAGCCGGAATAGTGAGGATGACGATGAGCGACGAGCGCAAGTCGCGCAAAAACAACAGCACCACTAAGCCTGTCAGTAGGGCCCCTAGGCCCCCCTCGAAGGCGAGGCTGTGTACCGCCTGGGTCACGTAGACTGACTGGTCGAACTCGTAGCTGAGGTGGATATTGTCGGGCAGCAGCGCTTGCATCTCGGGCAGCTTGGCCTTAAGAGCTTGCACTACGCTCATCGTAGAAGCGTCGGCCGACTTCGTAACTGGGATGTAGACCGAGCGCTTGCCGTTGATGAGGGCGTAGCCGACCGGCGTATCGGTGGCATCTTCTACCCGCGCCACGTCGCGCACGAATACAGTCGGCCCCACGCCCTCTCGCAGCGGAATATTCAGGAAGTCGGGGATGCGACTGATGGTAGAGTTACTGGGCGTGAGCACCGTGTAGTCGCCCATGCTCACGGCGCCGGCCGGCGACACCTGGTTGTTGCGCACGATGGCGGCCACAATGGCGTCGGGCGTGAGCTGGTAGCTTTTCATGCGCTCGGGGTCGACGCGCACTACCACCGTCCGCTCGTTGCCGCCGAAGGGCGACGGCGCCGACGCCCCCGGTATTTGCGAAAACAACGGCCGCACCCGCGTTGAGGCCAGGTCCTGCATCTGCCCTAGGGTGGCAGTGTGGCTGCTAAACACCAGCTCGCCCACCGGTAGCGACGACGCATCGAAGCGCACCACGATGGGCGGTACCGTGCCGGGCGGGAAGTAGTTGAGCACCCGGCTCACCTGCGAGGCTACCTCGCCGGCCGCCTGCGCCATATTGGTATCTTCGTAGAACGTGCATTTCACCAAGCATAGCCCCTGGATGTTTTTCACCTCCACATTCTTAATGCCCGACACGTAGAGCATTTGGTTCTGGTAGCGGGTGGCAATAAAGCCCTCCATCTGGGCGGGCGTCATGCCGCCATAAGGCTGCGCGATGTAGATGGTCGGCAGGTTCAGCCGCGGGAAAATATCCACCGGAATTCGCCCTAGGGCCAGCCCCGCAAATACGAGGATGCCCAGCAGGGCTACTACCACGGCAATAGGCTTGGCAAGCGCGGCTTTTATCATGATAGCTTGATTTTTAACAGATTGTAGTAGAGCGCCAAACTGAGCGCAGTCGCGGTAGCTTGGCCGTGCTTCTTGAGCATCGTTCAGCGATGGGGTAAAGGGGCTTCGGTTTCGCTGAGCCTAGCCATCTTTTGCTAGCAATAGCGCCGGCTTTCAACCCTAGGGCAGTTGCTGGGTGAATTCTTCCAGGTGCCCGTTGGTGGCGGCTTGCAGCAGCAGCGCCCGCCACACATTGCTAGTGGCAATGGCTTGGTCGGTTTCGGCGCGGTTGAGTACCAGCGTAGCCTGGGTGAGCACGAGTAGGTTATCGAGGCCGGCGTTGTAGCGGGCTTGGGCTTGGCCGTAGGCTTGGCGGGCGGCATCGAGTTGGGCGGGGGCAGCCAGGGCACTCTGGCGAGCCAGCTCTAGCTGCGAGCGGGCGTTTTGCTGCTCGGTGCGTAGCTGTAGCTCTTGCTGGCTGTAGTCGGCACGGGCCTGCTCCGAGCGGGCCAGCTGGGCGGTGGCGGCGCGCTTACTGTGCACCAGCTCGGTGAGGCGCCACGTCAGCGCCGCGCCCACAGCATAGTTGTAGACCTTAAAAGGCAGCCCTGCCGCTAGGGAGGGGTCGATGTTGTAAGAGCCGTCGGGGTTGGCCCCCGATGCTGCCCCCGAGCCGCGCCCCCACGTGGCGCCCACTACCGACAATGTAGGTCGGCTGTTGAGCGCTAGCAAGTTGGCCTGCGCATCGCTGGTGGCTACGCGTTGCTTATAAGCCAGTAGGGTAGGGTGGTGGCGTAGGTCAGCGGTATCGGCACTGGTGGGCAGAGTAGGCAGTTGCACGAAAAACTGCGTCGAATCGACCAGCGTCAGTTGCTGGGCGGGTGCACCTAGTAAGCCAGCCAAGCGCACCCGCTGCTGCTCGGCCTGCTGCTTGCTTATTAGCAGCTGCAGTTGTGCTCGCGAGTTCTCGGCATTAGCCGTGGCACTGTCAATGCCGGCTTGCACTCCTGCCTTCGTGGCAGCTAGTATCACTCGGCGCAGGCTTTGGGTACGGCGCAGGTTGGCTTTTTGCAGCGCTACCGCTTTCTGGGCCGCCAGTGTCAGCAGGTAGGCATCGGCCACTTGCACCTGGTGCTGAAATAACTCTTGGTCGTAGTCAGCCTGCGCTTGGCTCATACTGGCTTCCGCTCGCTGCACATCGGCCCGGTAGCGCCCAAACGTGACGGCAGGCCAGTCGATGTACAGCATACCCTGGCTGGCCCACGAGGCTTGGCTGCTGGTGTAAGGCCGCACCCCCGACACGTTGGGCCCGATACCGCCCAGCAGCGCGCCCCGCGCTTGGTTAGACGTCGCGTCAAGCGCCTGCGCTTGCGCCGTGAGCTGAGGCAGGTAATTGGCGCGCAGGGTGCGCACGTCGGCCGTAGCGGCCACAACGCCGGCTTGTCGGGCTCGCAACGCAGGATACGTGGTGCGGGCTACGTTCAGCGCCTGCGGCAGCGTAAGTGTCGGCGCAACCTGCCCCCAGCCCACCAGCGGCAGTGCCGCCAGCCCCACCCAAAGAAATCGGAATACAGACATGATGCTGCAAATCTCCGCCTAGGGTATTAGACTGGCATTAAGGGGGTATTAGAAGATATTAGAAGTTGGTGAAGGGTGAGTGTAGCTAAGGCAAATGGGAAGGCTACGCAGCCTCGAGTAGCGGCAACTCTACCACGGCCAGCGTGCCCCCACCGGGCCGAGGACGCAGCCATACCTGTCCCTTATGCAGCTCAATAATTTGCCGGGCCAGCGTCAAACCAATGCCGAAGCCATTGACCTGCTGGCTGTTGGTGCCACGAATTAATGGCTGAAAAATGCGTTCCGCATCCGCTGGTAAGATGCCAATGCCCCGGTCCTCGATGGTGAGGCGGATGGCTTGGTCAGTGTGCATCTCTAGGTGCAGCGCTACCGGCTGGCCCCCGGAGTATTTACAGGCATTATCTACTAAATTTGTGAGGGCTGTGCGCAGCAAGTGGCTATTGCCAAGCACAGTGGGGGCACTGCGCTGCTGCTGCACGCCCTCGCCCACCGTTAGGGCTAGGCGCTGAGCTAGTCGCTGGTGTTGCACCGTGTCTATCACATCAAGCAGCACGTCCATCAGCTCCAGTGGCTGCCGCTCTAGGCTAGTTCCTAGGCCCTCTAAGCGCGCCAGATGCAGCAGCCCGTTGGCGAGGGCCGTGAGCTTGTCTAATTCTTGAGCTGCTTGTTGGATGCCCTCGCGCAAGCTAGCTACGTCGGTATCGTAGGCCAGCGATGTTTCCAGCCAGCCCTTGATAGTAGTAAGCGGAGTGCGCAACTCGTGCGAAGCCTGCGTAATAAAAGCCTGCTGGCTCCAGGCTAGTGCCTCCTGCCGAGTCAGCAGTTGGTTGAAAGCTGCGGCCAGCTCACCAGCTTCATCGCCAGCGTGCAGCGGCTGCAGCCGAAATGGCTCGGCCAAGGCCGGCCGCCGGAGCTGCCCAATCAGGCGGCTGAATGGCATCATGGCCCAGCGCGCAAAGAGTAGCCCTAGGCCCAGCACTAGCACCACGGCTCCCAGCAGGCCAATCAGTAGCGTCCGCAGTAGCGAGTACTGGCGGGTGAAGCCTGCATTATCGTAAGCCGTCACCACCGCTACGTACAATCCTGGCTTGCCCGCTTGCCGCACCGCTACCGCTACGCCTTCCTTCGGATAGATATGGCCAGGACTAGTAAAGTCGAAGGCAACCTCTTTTTGCTGCCGCACTTCTGCCAGCAAGGCTTTCGCTGCCCGAAAATCTCCGGCGTTCGGGCTTGTATAGAGTAGTTGGTTGGTGGGCCCGTATATGTAGCCCGCCTGCTCGGGCAAGGTAGCCAGAGCTTCGTCTACGCGTGCATCACCTAGCACTTGGTAAAGCAGCGCTGCCTTGCGAGCCAGCCGCTGCTGAAAGGCCTCGGTGCGAAAGTCAGCGTAACTAATGTAGACGTAGGCAGAAAACGCCAACAGTAGCACGCTCACCAGCCCCGCAAACCATAATAGCAACTTGTGGCGGATTTGCATAGAGAACCTAAATAAGGATGCAGGACTAAGCTACCCTTGTAGCATGTAGCCACGGCCCACAATGGTGTGCAGCACCTTTACATCAAATTTCTTGTCAATCTTGTTGCGCAAGTAGTTGATATACACGTCAATAATATTGGTATTGGTGTCGAAATGCAAGTCCCACACTTTCTCAGCAATATCCACCCGGCTTACAATGCGCCCCTTATTCACGAGCAAATACTCTAGCAAGGCGTACTCGCGCGTGGTTAGCTCAACGCGCTGGCCAGCGCGCTGCACTAAACGAGCGTTAGTATCCATCTCTAAATCAGCTACGCGCAGCAGAGCATTCTGGCCAGCGTAGGCGCTGCTGCGCCGCGCCAGCGCCCGAATGCGCAGCAGCAACTCCCGAAACTCGAAGGGCTTCACCAGGTAATCGTCGGCCCCAGCCCCAAAGCCGCTCTCCTTATCCTGCAAGCCATCGAGAGCCGTGAGCAACAACACCGCCTGCCGAGGTGAGTGCTGCTTGATGTACCGGCACAGTTCGAAACCGTTTAAGCCCGGCAGGTTCACATCAAGGACCGCTACATCGAACGGCTGTTGGTCAAATAGCCTTTGTCCCATGATGCCATCATAGGCCACTCGGAGGTCGTAGCCTTCCGCAGCCATACCTTTTTGAATGAAAGAAGCAAGACTAGCTTCGTCCTCTACCAATAAAATCTTCATAGCAGCAGGTAAAGTAAACGGCCATTAAGCGCCTTATGATGAAGCAAGACCCTAGGGCATATAAGCTCGGCAAAGCTCCTGAATGGGCAAGGTAAGCTAGCTCTCCGGAGCATCTGCTGCTTTTTTATCCTCATGTGTTGGATAACTACCAGACACCGACGTACCTTTGCACCCCGAATTAGAGTATCCGTGGGCCTAGCCCACCCATTTGGCAGGTTGCCGAGAGAAACCATTGGCCGCGCCCCGAAAGCCGAGCCGAGTAGTCTTAACTGAAATTTCGCTGTGGAAGCTGCTAGCTACTGCTGCGAAATTTTCTTATCTTTGCGGCCCCAAGTTGTGGGCCAGTTAAAAATCAAATGAATACCGACCCGATTGCTGATTACCTGACGCGGGTACGCAATGCTCAGAAAGCTGGGCACCGCGTAGTGGAAATCCCGGCCAGCAACATCAAGAAGGAAATGACGAAAGTACTCTACCAAAAAGGGTACATTCAGAGCTACCGCTTCGATGATGCTTCGGCCCAGGGTGTGATTAAAATCGCGCTCAAGTACAACCCCACCACCAAGGCCCCGGCCATCACCAAGCTGGAGCGCGTGAGCACCCCCGGCCTGCGCCAGTACGCCCACGTGGAGAACCTGCCCCGCGTGCTCAGCGGCCTCGGCATCGCCATCCTCTCGACCTCGAAAGGGGTGATGACGGAGAAGGAAGCAAAGAATGAGAACGTGGGCGGCGAGGTGCTGTGCTACGTGTACTAACCTGCTAAGCCTCGTTATTAGATATGTCCCGCATTGGTAAACTGCCGATTAGCCTGCCCAGCGGTGTGCAGGTTTCGGTCGACAACGACAACACCGTAACGGTAAAGGGCCCCAAAGGCACCCTGACCCAAAATATAGACCGCGATATCAGCGTGGCATCGGAAGATGGCACCGTGGTAGTAAGCCGTCCTACGGAGCAGAAGCGCCACAAGGCCATGCACGGCCTCTACCGCTCCCTCATCAACAACATGATTACTGGCGTGAGCACTGGCTACACGCACCAGCTCGAGTTAGTAGGTGTAGGTTATAAGGCTGCTTTGTCGGGTAAGGCTCTAGAGCTCTCGCTCGGCTACTCGCACAACGTGTACGTGGCTTTGCCGCCTGAAGTATCGGCTACGGCCGTAACTGAAAAAGGTAAAAACCCTATAGTAACTCTGACCAGCATCGATAAACAGCTGATTGGCCAGGTTGCCGCTAAAATTCGTTCGCTTCGTAAGGTTGAGCCTTACAAAGGCAAGGGTGTGCGTTTCGTGGGTGAAGTGGTTCGTCGTAAAGCCGGCAAGACGGCTGCTAAAAAGTAATTCAGCATCATGGCTTTCGATAAAGCAACTCGCCGGAAGCGCATTCAGCGCATCATCCGCACGAAAGTGGCCGGCACGCCGGAGCGCCCGCGCCTGTCGGTTTTCCGCTCCAACACGGGTATCTACGCCCAAATTATCGATGATACGGCTGGCCGCACGCTGGCTGCCGCTTCATCGAAAAAGGTAACTGCCGAGGGTGGCAATGGCGTAGCTTTGGCTGCTGCTGTAGGCCGCGAAATCGCTGCCAAAGCCCAGGCTGCTGGCATTACCAAAGTAGTGTTTGACCGCTCGGGCTACCTGTACCACGGTCGGGTTAAATCATTGGCTGAAGGAGCCCGCGAAGGCGGTCTCAATTTCTAACGCATCATGGCAGAGTATAATAACAACAACCGTGGTGGCGGTGCCGGTGGCAACGACCGTGGTGGCAACAACCGCGGCGGCAACGACCGTCGTGGCAACGACCGTGGAGGTCGCGGTAACGACAACGCCGTGCAAGGCGATTCTGACCTCAAAGAGAAAGTAGTAGCTATCAATCGCGTAGCGAAGGTGGTGAAAGGTGGTCGTCGCTTCAGTTTCTCGGCTATCGTAGTGGTAGGTGACGGCAAAGGCACTGTAGGCTACGGACTCGGCAAAGCCAATGAAGTGACCGACGCTATTGCCAAAGGCATTGACGACGCTCGCAAAAACCTCGTGAAAGTGCCCCTGTATAAGCACACCGTGCCTCACATCATGGAGGGCAAGTATTCGGGTGGCTATGTACTAGTGCAGCCTGCTGCAGCCGGTACAGGTGTAATCGCTGGTGGTGCTATGCGCGCCGTATTCGAGTCAGCTGGTATCAAGGATGTACTTGCTAAGTCGAAAGGCTCGTCGAACCCGCACAACGTGGTAAAGGCTACCTTTGACGCTTTGGCTAAAATGCGTGATCCCATGCAAATCGCGCAGGCTCGTGGTATCTCTCTCTCGCGCGTATTTAACGGTTAAGACGAAGATGGCCCAGATTCAAGTAAAACTCGTCCGCAGCGCCATCGACCGCCCCGAGCGGCAGAAGCGCACCGTGCAAGCCCTAGGGCTGCGCAAACTCAACAGCACTGCTACCCACGAAGCTAATGCCAGCATCCTTGGCATGGTAGAGTCGGTAAAACACCTGCTTGAAGTCACTGAACTGTAAGCGTATATCTCAGTCATGAATCTCTCTAATCTCAAACCCGCCGAAGGTTCGACACGCAATAACAAGCGTCTCGGTCGTGGCGAAGGCTCGGGCCGGGGTGGTACCTCGACGCGTCGCCACAAGGGTGCCAAATCGCGCTCGGGTTACTCGCGCAAGTCGGGCTTCGAAGGTGGCCAGATGCCACTGCAGCGCCGCGTGCCTAAGTTTGGCTTCAAGAACATCAACCGTGTTGAGTACAAGGGTATCAACCTCGATGTGCTGCAAAGCCTGTTTGAAGCTAATAGCTCAGCTACGATGGCAGCAGGTTACTTCGTAGAAGCTGGTCTTGTGTCGAAGAATGCTAAAATAAAGGTGCTTGGCCGTGGCGAATTGAATGCCGCTATCGAAGTACACGCCCATGCTTTCTCGAAATCAGCTCAAGAGGCTATCGAAAAAGCAGGTGGTAAGGTAGTTACCCTGTAAGTTATTCTATTCGTTAGCAATTAGCAATGAATAAGTTTATCACCACGATAAAGAACATTTTTGCGATTGAGGATTTGCGTACGCGAATCCTCAATACGCTGCTTTTCATTGCTATCTATCGGCTCGGCTGTTATGTCGTGCTGCCAGGCATTGACCCCAACCGTCTCAAACAAGGGGCGGGTGGGGTATTTGGCATTCTAGATACTCTACTTGGTGGAGCATTCAGCCATGCCTCAATATTTGCTTTAGGCATCATGCCGTATATCTCGGCAAGTATCGTATTGCAACTGCTGACGATTGCCGTACCATATTTCCAGAAGCTACAAAAGGAAGGTGAGTCGGGCCGCAAGAAGATTAATCAGTACACCCGTGTACTGACTATTCCGATTGTAATGGCGCAATCAGCAGGCTTCTTAGCCACCATTAACGCTGAAGCGATTCAAAACCCTGGTACCTTCTTCACTATTTCGACGATGCTCATCATCACAGCGGGTACGCTGTTTTGCATGTGGCTAGGTGAAAAGATTACTGACAAGGGCATTGGCAACGGCATATCCATGATTATCATGATTGGTATCGTGTCGCGCCTCCCAGGTGCTCTTATTGGCGAAGCTCAATCGAAGGGGATAAACCATGCACTAGTGTTCCTACTAGAAATGGTCATTCTGTTCTTCATTGTAATGGCGGTTATCGTGCTTACACAAGCCGTACGCCGCATTCCAGTGCAGTATGCTAAGCAAGTAGGTGGTAGTACACAACTTGATGCTCAGCGTCAGTTCATTCCGTTGAAGGTTAATGCTGCTGGCGTAATGCCCATCATTTTCGCGCAATCATTGATGTTCGTGCCGAACATTGCTGCTCAAGCTTGGAATAAGAATAGCGAACTGGCTGCTAGTATCGCTACTTACTTCTCTCCTGAGAACTGGGTATACAATACGGTATTCGCACTACTTATTGTCATCTTCACTTACTTCTACACGGCTATCAGTGTTAATCCCAACCAGATTGCTGATGACCTAAAGCGCAGCGGAGGGTTTGTACCAGGCGTGAAGCCTGGCCGTGATACTTCAGAATTTATCGATGAGATTCTGACTCGCATTACGCTTCCCGGCGCAGTAGCCCTAGCATTGATTGCAGTGTTCCCTACTTTGGCGCAGCTACTTGGAGTGACGCGTAATCTATCTCTCTTCTATGGGGGTACCTCGCTTATTATCATGGTAGGCGTAGTACTTGATACTCTGCAACAAGTAGAGAGCTACCTGTTAATGCGTCACTACGATGGTATGATGAAATCAGGTAAGCTCCGTGGTCGGCCGTCACAACCTATTGCCATTGCTTCATAGAAGACATGGCAACTGGTGTGATTCAGTATAAAACTGAAGAAGAAATTGACTTAATGCGCGAAGCAGGAAAGCTGCTTGCGCAAGCCCACGGCGAAGTGGCCAAGCTCATTCGTGAAGGTGTTACTACCTATGAGTTAGACCGCCGAGCTGAAGAATTTATCCGCGATAATGGGGCGATACCTTCATTCAAAGGCCTATATGGTTTCCCGCATAGCCTTTGTCTTAGTCCCAATTCAGTGGTAGTTCATGGGTTCGCAACTAACGAACCACTGCAAAGTGGAGACATACTGTCGGTAGATTGCGGAGTATTGCTCAATGGGTACCACGCAGATAGTGCTTATACCTATCCGATAGGAGAAGTAGCGCCAGAAGTGCTTCAGCTACTGCAGGATACTAAAGAGTCATTGTACAAAGGTATTGAGCAAGCGGTTAGCGGCAACCGCGTTGGTGACATTAGCTTCGCAATTCAAAACTATGTAGCTCCTAAGGGCTATGGAGTAGTACGCGAATTAGTAGGACACGGCGTAGGAGCTAAACTGCACGAAAAGCCTGATGTGCCTAATTACGGCAAGCGGGGGTCAGGTCCTAAGTTGCAAACCGGTATGACGCTTGCTATCGAGCCGATGATTACCCTCGGTAAGAAGGACGTAATGCAGGAGAAGGATGGTTGGACTATTCGTACACGCGATAAGAAACCAGCCGCGCACTTTGAGCACACGGTTGCTGTTAGAAAAGATAAGGCAGAAATTCTGACCTCATTCGAATACATAGAGAAAGCACTGCACTAGCCATATGGCCAAACAAGCGTCTATCGAGCAGGACGGTACCATTCTGGAAGCCCTGTCTAATGCCATGTTCCGTGTGGAACTGGAAAACGGGCACCAGGTGATTGCTCATATTTCGGGAAAGATGCGGATGCACTACATCAAAATTCTTCCCGGCGATAAGGTTAAATTGGAAATGTCGCCCTATGACTTGTCTAAGGGGCGAATCAAGTATCGGTACAAGTAATTTTTTTCGTTTTCTTCAAGGTCATGAAAGTAAAAGCCTCGGTGAAGAAACGTAGTGTTGATTGCAAAATCATCCGCCGTAATGGCAAACTCTACGTTATCAACAAGAAGAACCCGCGTTTCAAGCAACGTCAGGGCTAAATCAATTTTCAGATTTCCGGAGGCTTGGGTACTGGCAGCACCCCTAGGGATGCTGCCGCCTTCCAAGTAGCTGCCGGATTTTCTGGTCCGCAAACATCTCATTTCTCATTATGGCTCGTATCGCAGGGGTTGATATCCCGGACAACAAGCGCGGCGAAATCGCCCTGACTTACATCTTCGGCATCGGCCGAAGCAACGCGGTTAAGATTCTTAACAAGGCTGGAATCGACGTTAACAAAAAGGTGAAGGAATGGACGGAAGCCGAATCGGGTGAAGTTCGTGCCATTATCGCTGCTGAGCACAAGACTGAAGGCGTACTGCGTTCGGAGATTCAGCTTAACATCAAGCGTCTGATGGACATTGGCTGCTACCGTGGTCTGCGTCACCGCAAGGGCCTGCCAGTTCGTGGTCAGCGTACCAAGAACAACTCGCGTACTCGTAAGGGCAAGCGCAAGACTGTGGCTGGTAAGAAGAAAGCAACTAAGTAACCTATAGCGGCAATCGGCTCTACCTACTACTTACTATAGGTGGTAGGCAGACCAACACCTGCCGTGTTTTCAGCGATAACCAAATGGCACAAAAAAGAAAAGATAAGGCCAAGAAGCGCCTTGTCGTGGTGGAGCAGGTGGGCCAAGTGCACATCCGCGCCTCCTTCAACAACATCATCATCTCGGTAACTAACTCGAACGGTCAGGTCATTTCGTGGGCTTCGGCTGGCAAGATGGGTTTCCGCGGTTCGAAGAAAAATACCCCCTATGCTGCTCAGATGGCAGCCAGCGACTGCGGCAAAGTAGCCCACGATTTGGGCATGCGCAAAGCTGAGGTGTTTGTAAAAGGCCCCGGTGCTGGCCGTGAGTCGGCTATCCGTGCCCTAGGCAACATCGGTATCGAAGTGACGACCATCCGCGACGTGACGCCGCTGCCGCACAATGGCTGCCGCCCGCCTAAGCGTCGCCGCGTTTGATTTTTCACTTTTGATATTCCTGTAAAATGGCACGTTATACTGGCCCTACCGCCAAAATCGCCCGTCGCTTTTCGGAGCCGATTTTCGGCCCGAGCAAGGCGCTCAATAAAAAGAATTACCCTCCGGGCCAGCACGGCCGCGGCCGCCGTAAGAAGCAGTCGGAATACGCTGTGCAGCTGATGGAGAAGCAAAAAGTAAAGTACCTGTATGGGGTGCTGGAAAAGCAGTTTGAGAACCTGTTCCACAAAGCAGCTGTGCTACCGGGTATTACCGGTGACAACCTGCTTGGCCTGCTGGAGTCGCGCCTCGACAACGTGGTATATCGCTTGGGCATTGCTAGCACGCGCCGTGCTGCTCGCCAATTGGTATCGCACAAGCACATTACCGTAAACGGTGAAGTGGTAAACATTCCTTCATACAAGCTTCGCGCTGGCGACCAAGTTGGTGTACGCGAGAAGTCGAAGTCTCTCGAAGCCATCACGACTTCGCTGACCGTGCGCAATGCCCGTCAGTACTCGTGGCTGGAGTGGGACGGCAAAGAAATGGTGGGTAAGTTCACCAACATGCCGTCGCGTGAACTGATTCCGGAGAAGATTACGGAGCAGCTCATTGTCGAGCTTTACTCGAAGTAAATAAGGTTGGCACGCGGTGCAGACTGGGCTACGGGCCTAGGGTGCGCCGCGTGCTGTTGCCGTTTTGGGCTGGCCCCGGCCCGGACGTGCTACTTTGCTATTTGCAAAGTGTTGGGTTTGGGGAACTTAGCAGGCTTAGGTCTGCTTTACTTGTACTTACTTAACCGCCCCACATATGTCAATCTTAGCTTTTCAAATGCCGGAAAAAGTCGTGATGGAAAAAGCCGACGACTTCACCGGTTCGTTTGAATTCAAGCCTCTGGAGAAGGGCTACGGCGTTACGATTGGAAACGCGCTGCGGCGCATTCTGCTCTCATCGCTAGAGGGCTTCGCCATTACGTCGGTGCGCACCAACTCGGTGCTGCATGAGTTTTCGACGATTGAGGGCGTGATTGAGGACATGTCCGAAATCATCCTCAACCTCAAGCAGGTGCGCTTCAAGAAGGTGAGCGATGCCATTGAGGACAAGATTACGGTGCGCATTAGCGGGCAAGACACTTTTACCGCTGGTGACATCGCGCGCTCGGCTGTGGGCTTCCAAGTGCTGAACCCTAAGCTAATTATTTGCAACCTCGACCCGGCTAAAGAGTTGGAGTTCGAATTTACGATTGCAAAAGGCCGCGGCTACGTGCCTGCTGATGAAAACAAGCCTGCTGACCAAGTTTTCGGTCAAATTGCTATCGATGCTATCTACACGCCTATCAAGAACGTGAAGTACAGCATCGAGAATACTCGTGTAGAGCAGAAGACTGACTACGAGCGTTTGCTGATTGAAATCTCGACTGACGGTTCAATTCATCCGGAGGAAGCATTGAAAGGTGCTGCCAACATCCTGATTCAGCACTTCATGCTGTTCTCGGACCAGACCATGCAATTGAGCGGCAATCGCCCGGTTGCAGCTGAGCCTGTGGATGAGGAGACCCTTGCTATGCGCAAGACGCTGAAGACTCCATTGAGCGAAATGGATCTATCGGTTCGTGCTTATAACTGCTTGAAAGCGGCTGATATCAAGACCCTAGGTGAACTAGTGCAACTTGATATGGCTGATATGATGAAGTTCCGCAACTTCGGTAAGAAGAGTTTAACGGAATTGGAAAACCTGGTGGAAGAGAAAGGTCTGCACTTTGGTATGGACCTGAGCAAGTACCGCCTGGACGAAGAATAAGCAAGTTGCCTGCTGGCTGCTAGGGCTTCTATTGAAGTGCTAGCAGCCAGCAGTTTTTTATATAGTTTATTTCACTAGCTACGCCCTAGGGGCCAGAGTTCTAATGAGGCCGATTCGGCCCGCCGTGGTTCTGGTTCGCAAGCATAGCATTTACCCTAATTTGTCCGATGCGACACGGTAAAAAAATTAACCACTTGGGCCGCACTGCTGCCCACCGCAACGCGATGCTGTCGAACATGGCTTCGTCGCTCATCATCAGCAAGCGCGTAACTACTACTGTTGCCAAGGCCAAGCCCTGCGTCAGTTCGTAGAGCCGCTGCTCACCAAGGCTAAAGACGATACCACGCACTCGCGCCGTACCGTATTTGCTACCCTGCAAAACAAAGAGAGCATCAAGGAGCTGTATGGCTCTATTGCCGAGAAAATTGCTAACCGTCCTGGTGGGTACACGCGCATTCTGAAGCTGAGCGCTAGCCGCGCCGGTGACAATGCCGACATGTGCATCATCGAGCTAGTAGACTTCAACGAGACTCTACTCGAAAGCAAGAACGCGGCTGCCGCCAAAACTACTACGCGCCGTTCGCGTCGTCGTGGTGGCAAGAGCGAGGATTCGACTACTGCCTCGGCCAACGAGACTGGCACCGAAGCCCGTGAGTTTGTGCCCGAGCTAGACGGTGAGAGCAACACTAACCAAGATGAGAACCGCACCGAGTCGGGTGCTGTATCGGCTACGGAAGCAGAAGCCACCACCCTTGATACGCCTGCCGACGAGGAAACCAAGTAGTTGGCTTCTTCTCAAGGAAAAGGGGCCGCACCAATTGGTGCGGCCCCTTTTTTATTTCTTATTACCTAAGTGGGCTTTAATCCATTCCGGAAGCGTGCCTTGTTCATTGAGCTTAGTAAGCTCAGAAGCCCTTTTACTGCCCTTGCCACCCTTATTGGCATATACGGCAAGTACAGTCTTGGTAGCTTCCGTGTTAAGCGTCACGGGGTCCTTTTCGTTAGGGTGCTGCAGCGAGTAGCTAGCCCAGCCGCCTAGGAAGGCAGTAAGCAAGTCAGGGTCCTTACTAGTGAGTTCCATTACGTATGGCTCAACGCCTACAGATACGCTAGGCGAGCCGCTAATCCATTCGACGAGGAAGCGGCCGGCCGCCGCACGGTCGGAAGTGCCAAACGGAGTACTAGGGTTGGCGAGCCACGCAACCGTTTCGATTACTTGAGGCCGGTACTGGTCGTAATCAGCGGGGGCCTTCAGGGTGTAGCCGGTGGGCACGGGCGAGGTAGTTTGGGCGAGGGCAGGGGAGGTGGCCAGGAGCCCTAGGGCCAGCAATAGGTGTTTGAACATGTAGAGAGTATAAGTGCTGCACAAGTATACTGTGGCGCGCGGGTAACCTCCTCAGCTTACGCTTATAACAAAAGCTTCATGCAACCAAGGATTACCCAAGTTTGTCCTTGAACCAACAACTAGAAAGCTACCGACCTTTGTATTGAACCTTGTTTGCTAGTTTGCCTATGGAAGCTGCCGCTTATATCGATATCAACGCACCGCTGGTAGAACGGTGCCGGCTCAATGACCGACAGGCGCAAACCGAACTGTATCGGCGGTATTCCAAGGCGATGTTTAACGCCGCCCTCCGCATCACGGGCGACTACGCCGAAGCCGAAGATGTCCTGCAGGAATCGTTTCTGAGTGCTTTTCGAGAGCTAAGCGGCTACAAAGGCGATTCGTCATTTGGGGCCTGGCTCAAGCGAATTGTAGTGAATAAAAGTATTAATTGCTTGCGGCAGCGGCGACTGACGCTGGTACCCCTGGAGGACTTTCACCACGATACGGCCCCGGCCGAAACCGCCGCGCTGCCCACGCGGGAAGACGCGCAGGAGCAGCAATACCGAGCCGATGTACTGCGGCGCTGCATCCAGGAGTTGCCCGATGGGTACCGCGTCGTACTGTCGCTTTACCTGCTGGAGGGCTACGACCACTTGGAAATTGCTGGCATTCTTGGCATTACCGAGTCCACCTCGAAATCGCAATACAGCAGGGCCCGGCAGCGGCTGCGCGAATTGGCTGCCGAACGAGGGCTGAGCTAAGCCCTGATTGTTCGAGCTACGTACAGCACACTCCCCGACGCTTTTCTCCTTCCTCTACTCGCTTTTATGCCCGCTCGAAGAGCTGCTTTGGCTTACTAATTAACCTAGGCAGCACAGAAACGGACTATTTATTATGGAACCTATCAATCGCTATTCGCTAGAAAACTTTGTTGAGCGGCACCGCGCCGACTTCGACTTGCATGAACCGCGCCCCGACTTGTGGGATGCGCTGGAAAAACAGCTTGATGCCGAGGGAGCGACGCCTGCCCGGCCCGCGCACCTGAGCATTGTGCCGGACGTGGAGCCGGCGCCCATGCCTACCCCGGTTACCCAACCTACTTTGCGGGTACAGCGCTCGCGTTGGCGCTACCTAGAGGCCGCTTGTGCGCTTTTGATTGTGGCGGGCGCAGCGGTGCTAGGCGAAATATGGAAGTCGGACCGAACTGCGGCAGTAGCTGAGGTACAGCCCCTAGGGGCTGTAAAAAGCAAAGTGGCCGACGCAGCGCTGTATGTACAACCCGAGCTACCGGCCACAAATGAAAGTGGGCCGGATGGCAATGCGCGGCTTGATACGGCCGTGCACGGAATGGAGCGCTATTATGCCACGCAGCTTGCCGACCGCCGAGCCCAGCTTAGCCAGCTCGAAACTGATAGCCAGTCGGAATGGGCACAGGAGCTAGTAGGGCTCGACTCGAGCTACCAGCGACTACGGCGTGAATTGCCGCAGCACCCACAGCCCGAAGTAGTGCTGACGGCTATGAACCGCAACTTGCAAATCAGGCTGGATATACTGGACCGCCAGCTGGAACTGCACGGCAATGGCCGGCCGACGGAAATACCGGGCGCCACAAACAGCGAGTTTGCGCTGGCCGATAGCCGGGTGGCTGCTAACGAAGGGCACCATGCACACTAAGCTACTGGGCCGGTGGTTGCTGGCCCTGGGGGCACTAGTAGCTTACCATGCTGCCTGGGCCCAAGCGGCCGACCACAGCGCGGAGCCTACCACGGCCACCTTTTACTTGGCGCCAGCCAACGCGAGCAGTGGCTCGCAGCAGGGCCCCGCCATTGCGCCAGCGCAGAGCGAACCGGCGGCACAACCGGGCTCTGAAGCCACGGTGCCGCTGGTAGAGCAGCACCGTAAATTCTCGCGGCGGCTGCGCGTGAGCAAGCCCGGCCAAAGCTTCGCGCTGAACACGCGCTACGGCAAAGTGCGCATCAATGCTTGGGCGCGACCCGAGATGAAAGTGGAGGCAGAGCTGGTGGCGCGGGCCGAAACTCCCGCTGCCGCTGCCCAGCTGCTCGATGGCCTGGGGGTGCAGTGGCTCGACTACGATGCCCGCACGGGCGGCGTATCGGTGGTGACGCAGTTTGGACCCGCGCTGCGCGGAAAGTGCAGCGGAGGTGGCTGCCGCTACGAAGTAAGCTATACTATCTGGCTGCCAGCCACCACGGCCCTGAACCTCACCACGGCGTTTGCGGCCGTAACGGTGGCGGGCGACTGGCAGGGTCCAGTGCAGCTTGCCGTGGACTACGGCAGCTTGCGCACCGACCGCCTACTCGGCGCCGAGAACACCCTGCGCATTGCCAACGGCGATGCCACGCTGCCCTACGTGCGGCAGGCAACCATAGAGGCCGACTACGCCCGCTTGCGCGTGGATGAGAGCCAGCGCCTAGTGCTACGCACCAACTATTCGGACGTGGACCTGCGCACAGTACTAGACCTGGTGATGCACAGCAAGTACGGTGACGTGGCCCTAGGGTCGGTGCGCAACTTGCGGGGTAGCTCGGGCTATTCGCGCCTCAGTGTGGAGAAGCTAAGTGAAGGCCTGGACATGGCCGTGCGATATTGCCCCGATTTTGAGGTGCGCGACATGGGGGCCAATTTCAAGCAGATAACGCTGGACGGCGACAACAGCACTATCCGCCTCGGCTTTGCGGAAGAAACTCCTGGCTTCCGATTCGACGTGAGCACCGAGCAAGGCCAGTTGCTAGTGGATAAAAAGCTGGTGCGCGTGCTGCAGCAGGGTGAAAATCAGCCGGGCATTGCCGACGTGCTGGGCGTGTACGGCAGCCGCGTGCCGGGGCGCCGGGCTGGCAACGTCAACATTCGGATGCGCTACGGCACCGTGCGCTTCAGCAAATAAAAAAATATAGCAAACTAGGTAAGCAACGGCGCAAAAACGTGCGGGACGGTAGCGTATACTTGTGAGCTTATTTTGGGAGGTCGCACGAAGCGCCTCAGAATAGGCCACTTCGACTATGCAAGTACGTTTAGTGGGGTTGCTGGCTGGAGCACTGGTGCTGCCAGCCTTAGCCCTAGCCCAAACGGCGCAGGCCCCGCTGCCCGCCGCCGCGCTCATTAAAGAAGGTACTGCCCTGCACGACGAGGGCAAGTATGATGACGCCGTAGCTCGCTACCAGCAGATACTACCCGGCGACAGCGCCTATGCTACCGCGCAAGCCGAACTGGCCCTAAGCCTAATGGCTGCCGGTAAGTACCAGGCGAGCTTAGAGGCCGTGCAGCACGCCCGGCAGCGCGAACCTTTTGACCCTCAGGTGTACGCCACCCAGGCCGATGCCTACGAAGGCCTGAAGCAGATAGCCGAGGCTCGCCAAACCTACGCCGCCGCGCTTAAGCTATTTCCCTACAACGAGAACTTGTGGCTAAACCAAGGCATCCTAGAACTGAACCAGCAGCAGGTGGCGCCAGCGCTAGCCAGCCTGCAGCGGGCCGTGGTGCTACGCCCTAGCAGAGGCAGTGGGCATCGGCTACTGGGCATTGCGGCGGCCAAGCAGGGCCAAACAGCCCACGCGATGATAAGCCTGCTCACCTTTCTGGCCATTGAGCCCGAGGGCGGGCGCAGCCAGCCCGTGCTGATTGACCTGGAACGTATGTCGACGGGGGTGCCGGTGGTGGAAGAAGAGAATAAACTGGCCCCAGTGGCCCCAAACGCTGCCTTTGAGGAGCTAGACCAATTGATTGCTGCCAAGGTAGCCCTCACGCCGGGCTACGTTAGCAAGGTGAAGTTCAAGGCTAACATCGTGAAGCAGCTGCAGCTGCTGGTGGAGAAATTCCCGGTAGATGCCGACCCAGCCAGCGACTTCTGGGTGCGAGCATATGCGCCGCTGGTGCGGGTGCTGCGGCAAGGTGATAATCTCACGGCCTTCACCTACCTCATTCTTAGCTCGGCCGACGACAAAAGCGCGGTGCAGTGGGTGAAGTCCAACAAGAGCCGCATGGAGCAGCTGTCCAAAGACGTATCGGGGCCGCTGCTGGCGTTGCGCGACCAACAGCCCCTAGGGGGCACGCAGGTGCCCGCTTGGTACGAGGGCGGCCAGATTGAAGCCATCGGGCCCGGTCAGCGCAATGCCAAGGGCGAATTGCAGCCTAACGGCAACTGGGTGCTGGTAGATAAGGATGGGAGCATCAGCGAGCGCGGTGCTTTCGATGCCAACCATAAGCGCACGGGACAGTGGCAATTGCTGCGCCCCGATGGCTCGTTGGAAGGGGAAATACTGTATACCAACGGCGAGCTAGAGGGCATAGCCCGCCATTATCATCCTGGTGGCAAACTGAAAAGTGAAGCCACTTATAAAAATGGCAAAGCAGAAGGACTGCTGAAAATTTACGCCGAGGACGGCCACCTGCGCGAGAGCCGGCAGCTTGCTAAGGGCAACTACGAGGGCGAGGCTATCGACTACTACGCGGATGGTAAGCCCAGCTTTAAAGCGCTGATGCACGCCGATGAGAAAGACGGCGTGCTTGAGCGCTACTACCCCGACGGCACCCTGCGCCTGCACGCCCAGTACGTTCAGGGCAAGACCCAGGGCGAGCAGGTAGAGTACTACCCCGATAAAACCGTGGAGCGCCGCATGAACTTCGTGCAAGACGAGCTGCAGGGGCCCTACACCACGTACTTCGCCAATGGCAAAGAGCGCGAAGTCGGGCAGTTTACGCGCGGCAAGCGCACTGGCACCTGGAAAGAATACTTCTCGAACGGCAAGCTAAGCGTAGAGAAGAGCTACGATGCCGCTGGCGAGCTGCACGGCGCCTACCACGACTACGATTGGCAGGGCCGCCACTATGCCGACAGCCAATACGAGCACGGCCGGGTGGTGCGCACCGTCAGCCTGGATGCCAAGGGCCAGCCGCGGCCTGGCGCCGACTATAGTTCGAAAAAAGGTCGCAATGCCATAAAATCGTACGATGCTGAAGGCCGCTTGCTAAGCACTGGTGAGCTGGAAAACGGCAAGCTGGTGGGCGAGTGGAAAACGTATTTTCCTGATGGCACCCTGCGCGATGTGATGCATTACGGCGCCGACGGCACCCGTGCGGGCGTAGCGGAAGCTTACTACGCTAATGGCCAACTGCACCAGCGCCGCAGCTACAACGCCCAGGGTGAGCCCCACGGCTACATCGAGCAATTTTACCCCGACGGCCAGGTGCGGCAGCAAGGCTATGAGCTGAATGGCCAGGACGAGGGCCTCTGGAAATACTTTTACCCCAATGGGCACGTAGCCCAGGAGCGTGAGTTATTTCGGGGTGAGCTAAGCGGTAGCGCACGTGGCTACACTCCGGCCGGCCAGCCCGCCGACGACCAGCAGTATCTCTACGGCAAGATGCAGCAGATAACAGCCCACGACTCGACTGGGCGCGTGCTGGGCCAGCAAGCCCTAGGGCCCGCCACCCGTGAGGTGCTAGCTTACATGCCGGGCCTGCCAGGCAACGCCGTGCTTACTCGCAGTGCCGTGGCCGATGGCCAGTACGAAGGCCCCATCACCTGGTACTGGGCCGGCGGCCAGCCCGAGATTACCCTAACCATGCGCGACGGCCGCCGCTATGGCCCCTACCGTCGTTTCTATCCTAACGGGCAGGTGCAGCTCGAAAACAACTACCTCAACGGCCAGCTTGCGGGGGCTTCTACTGCCTACTACCCCAGCGGTACCCCCAGCGCCAAGGGCCGCTACCTCGACGGCGAACCGGTGGGCGACTGGGTAACGTACCACCCCAATGGCAAGGTGCAGCGCGAACTGCACTACAGCGACGACGGCGACCTCGACGGCACTTCGCGCTACTACAACCCCGCCGGCGAGCTGCTGCTGGAGCAGCGCTACGAGCAGGGCCGCCTAGTGGCTTTTGCGGGCCCTGGCGCTACGGCCACCGTGCCCGGTACCGCGCAGGCACTGCCCCCGGCAGGCGGCGCTGTTGCCACCACCTTTGCAGGCGGCAAGCCAGCGGCCGAGGGGGCTTACGCCCACAACTATCCTAGCGGCACCTTTACCTACTACTACGCTTCGGGCCAGGTCTTTCGGCGGGAGCATTACGAGAAAGGCGTGCTTAGCGGGCCTGTGCAAAGTTTCTGGCCTACTGGTAAGCCGCTGCTCGAAGAGAATTACCAGCACGGTGAACTGCACGGCCGCTGCCGTTACTACCGCCCCGATGGCACCCCCGAGCGCGAGCAAACCTACCGCGTAGGCGAGCGCCAGGGCCCCGCCGTCTTCTACGATGCGCAGGGCCGCCCGCAGCACCGCTACACCTTCTGGAACGATTCGGTGTATGCGGGGCAGTAACATCCTGCCCTGGTACTGCCCAACTTATGCGTATATTTTAAGACTGATACACTAGTGCTTTTGGTACCGTGATAAAACTACCCCTGCTACCTGCCCTGTTGGGCGTATGGCTACTGGCCACTGGGCTGGCTCGCGCCCAGGCGCCGCTGGCCGAGCTGCAACGCCAGTACCCTGGTCAGCAAGCCGCTTATGCCAACTTACGCGAGGACCTGACGGTAGAAATTCGCCACGACTCGGTACAGGTACTGGCCCGCCATCAGCACGACATGGTGCACCTGGGCACCATGTCGGCCCCCTATGCTTACGATGAGGTGTACAGCTCGGGCTTCAGCCAGCTGCAGCGGTTGGAGGCCCGCACGCTGGCCCCGGTGCCGGGGGCCGAGGGTAAGTACAAAACCTTGCGAGTGAGCGATTTCGTGGCTAAGTCGGATATGCGCGACGGAATCTTTTACGACGATACGCGCAAGACGACATTCAGCTTTCCGGCCATCGGGCCGGGGGCTCGCACCATCACCGACTACACCGTGCGCCACCCCGATGCGCGCTTGCTGCAGCCGTTCTACTTCGGCTCTTATGTGCCGGTGCGCCACGCCGAAATTACCATTACGGTTCCTAAGGGGGTGCAACTGAGCTATAAGCTCTTTAATACGGAGAAGCTGCCCATTGCCTTCAGCAAGAAGGAGCAGGGTAGCAGCGTGGTGTACCGCTGGGCCGCCGACAACCTGCCCGCTGCTCAGCACGACGAAGATGCGCCAAAAGCCGCTTACTATTTGCCGCACGTGGTATTCTACATCGAGCAGGCTACCCTGGCCGGCCGGCAACAGCAGTTCCTAGGGGGCGTGCCGCAGCTGTATACTATGTACGCCGATTTTGTGCGCCGAATTCAGCCGCACGACTCGCCTGGCCTCAAGCACCGGGTAGACTCGCTGCTGGTGGGAGCCACCACCCCTGAGGAAAAGGCCCGCCGCATTTACTACTGGGTGCAAGACAACGTGCGCTATATCGCTTTCGAGCAAGGGATGCGCGGCTTCGTGCCCCACGCGGCCGGACTGGTGTATGAGCGCCGTTACGGCGACTGCAAGGACATGGCCAACCTTACCAACGAGATGCTGCGTTTAGCCGGCCTTAAGTCGTACCTGACTTGGGTGGGCACCCGCGACATTCCGTACAAATACGCGGAGCTGGCCACGCCGGGCGTCGACAACCACATGATTGCGACGTGTGAGCTAAGTCCCGGCCAGTACGTGTTTCTGGATGCCACCAGCAGCCATACGCCCTTTGGCATGCCCTCGGCGTTTATTCAGGGCAAGGAAGGGCTGCTGGCGCTGGATGGGCAGCAAAGCAAGGTGGTGCCCATCCCCATGGTGACGCCAGCGCGCAATGGCACCGACGACCGCTCGGTGGTGACGCTAGACGGCGCCGGCTTGCGCGGGCAGGGCGAGCTGGCCTTCACGGGCTATGCCAAGGTGCGCCAGAGCTACGCCCTAGGGGGGCTAGACCGGGTGGAGGAGCCTAGATACGTGAAGGCCTTACTAGAGCGTGGCAGCAACAAGTTCTTTGTGGATAACTACGCTGTGCAGGGCCTGGCCAGCCGCGACCTGCCGCTCCGCCTGAGCTACAATTACCGCCTGCAGGACTACGTGCAAACTATCGACGACGAGCTGTACGTGAACCTAAACCTGGAGCGCCCCCTGGCCCACGACCGCCTCGACTCGCTGACCCGGCACCTGCCCCGCGCCAACGAATATGCCCATACCGACCGCACCCGCACCGAGCTAGTGGTGCCGGCTGGCTACGAGGTAAGCTACCTGCCTCCCGCCGCCGAAGGCGGCGATGCTACTAGTCCACTGGCCTTCCGCATTGGCTACGAGCGCCAGGGCGACCGCATTGTGCAAAGCCGCGAGCTGACGGTAAATTATCTGCTGCTGCAGCCAACGCAATTTCCGCAGTGGAACGGGGTGGTAGACAAGCTGGCGGCGGCCTACCGAGAGGTGGTCATTTTTAAAAAGAAGAAAACGTAGGAGATTGGCCGCAAAGGGACGCACTGTGCCCAAGTTGCTTTGTCGAGCTGCTCGCCGGCTACCCAGTATAAAACATAGAAAAATAGTTACTTAACGTGCAATCAATTACGCTACTGCGCGGTGCGTTTTTACTCGCTGCTGCTCTCCCTACTCACACCGCGCTGGCCCAGCGCAAGGCAGCCGCCAGCCAGGAGCTGCCCGAGCAACTGCAGTACGCCCACTATAGCTGGGACGATAAGCGCCGCCAACGCCTGCCCATTTCGGCCGAGGAGGCTGCCCTGCCAGCCGTAGTTCTCAAGGATTTTACGGCTACCGAGTACCTGTTCGACAAGGTGAAGCAGAACTTGCGAGAGTTCACTACCGAGCACCGTATCGTCCGCGTGAACTCGGCCGACGGCATTGAGCAGTACAATAAGCTGGCGGTGCCCGTGCTGCCGGGTGGGGCCACCGTGGCGGTGCGGGCCCGCACCATCAGCCCGAAGGGACAAGTGGTGGAGGTGCAGCCCGAGAGCATGAAGGAACTGAAAAATGAGCAGGGCCGGGGTGATTACCGCATTTTTGCCCTCGAAGGCGTAGAAAACGGCAGCGAGATAGAGTACTTCTACACCCGCGAGCGGCAGATGCAACACTTCGGCCGCGAAATCTTGCAGGGCGCTACGCCCGAGCACAACGTGACGTTTGAGTTGATTGCGCCCGAAGCGCTCACGTTTGAGGCACGCGCCTACAACTTCGACGCCAAGGTGCAAACCGATACCCTCACGGCGGGCAAGCGTATTCTGCGGGTGCAGCTGCCGGAACTAACTGCCCTACACGACGAGTCTTTTGCCGAGCCCAAGGCGCACCGGGCCCGCGTGGAGTACAAGCTAGCTTACGTGGCTAACCGTGGCCGGGCCCGCCAGTTTACCTGGACCGATGCCAGCAAAGCCATGCACCAAATGGCCTATACGCTCAGCAAAGACGAGCAAAAGGTAGTTGCTACCGCCCTTAAGGCAGCTAGCGTACCCCCGGCCGGTAGTCTTACTGAGAAAGCCGCCGCCGTCGAGAACTACGTCAAAACCAGCTATAATCTAGACCCCAGTGCCAGCTCCGACCTCACGCGGATGGCTGCCACCCACAACGCGTCGGAGCTGGGATTGCTGCGCCTAACGGCGAGTATGTTCAAGAGCCTAGGCATTGAGCATGAGTTGGTGATTGGGGCCGACCGGAGCGAGATACCCTTTGATGCTAGCTTTGATACCTGGGGCTACCTCGACAATTTCTTTTTGTATTTGCCCGCCAGCAAGCAGTATCTGGCCCCCTCGCACCAGGAAATGCGCTTGGGCATGGTACCAGCCGACTGGACTGGTACGCCCGCCCTCTTCGTACGTACCGTGACCCTAGGTACCACCGAAGCCCCCGTGGGGGCCGTACGGGAGGTGCCTGCTTTGCCGGCCAGCGCCAGCCCCCACGATATGGATGTGCAGGTGCGCTTTGCGCCCGCCCTGGATAAAGCCACCCTACACCTGCGCCAGACCCTAGGGGGCTACCACGGCGCGGCCATTCAGGCCGTGTATCCGCTGCTGCCCGCCGAGAAGCAGGCCGAAGTACTGCAGGATATCCAGAAGTCCATGCTGCCCGGCGGCACGTTTAGCCATACCACGGTGCAAAACGTGGAGCGGGGCATTAACATTCTTGCTAAGCCCTTCGTGGTAGAGTCGGATGTGGAAACGGCCGCGCTGCTGGACAAGGCCGGCCCGCGCTACCTATTTAAGGTGGGCACCCTCATTGGTCCCCAAACGGAGCTATACCAGCAGCAGGCCCGCCAGTTTGACGTCGAAAACGGCTTTAACCGCCAGTACAGCCGCAAGCTGGTTATCGACCTGCCCGCTGGCTATACGGTGCGCAATTTGAAAGACCTAGCCCTGGACGTAAAGGCCGGCCCTGACCCCGCCGCGCCGGTATACTTCTTCAAGTCGGACTACACGCAGCAGGGGCAGCAGCTCATCATTACTTCTACCGAGGCATACAAGCAGCTGTACTGGCCCAAGAAAGACTTCGAGGCATACCGCGAAGTCGTAAATGCGGCGGCCAACTTCAATAAGATTGTGTTGGTGCTGGAGAAAAAAAGCTAAAAGCTTGGCTGTGGTATATGTCGCGCTGCTTTGCCCACGCCCTGCGCCTGCGTCCTGGCGACGACCTACGCCAAAGCTTGGTGGCCTACGTGCAGGCGCAGGGCATTGAGGCGGGGGCCATGCTCACGTGCGTGGGCAGCCTCACGGACGTGCGCCAGCCCCTGGCCAACCACGACGCGCCGACCCGCTGGCAAGGGCATTTTGAGATTGTATCACTGGTGGGGACGCTCTCGGCTAGCGGCGGCTCGCACCTGCACCTGAGCGTGAGCGATGGCACCGGACATACCCTAGGGGGGCATTTGCTTGATGGCTGCCGCATCTACACTACTGCTGAAATCGTGCTGGCAGCGCTCCCAGCTTTGCAGTTCACCCGCGAGGTAGACCCTACTTACGGCTACCGCGAGCTAGTGGTGAGGCCTAGCGGTACGGAGCCGGCTAAATAGGCACGGGCGCTTGCTGGCGCAGGCGTATTTTGCTGCATGTCTACCTCCTCGCCTGCTGCCCCGGCGGCCGCCCTGGCTCGCCAAGCTTTTACTCGGCAAGTACTTAGCCCTAGTAAGCTGCGCCTCTTCTTTTTGCAAAAGCTGCCGATGGCCTGGCTGGCCGGCCTGCGCTTGCGCGAGCTGACGCCCGAGGCGGCCACCGTAACCATCGGCTACAAGTATTTGACCAAGAATCCCTTTCGCAGCATCTACTTCGCCTGCCTGGCTATGGCGGCCGAGCTGGCGTCGGGCATTCAGGGCATGCTGCACGTGCAGGGCCTAGGCCGGGTATCGATGCTGGTGGTGGGCCTAGAAGCCAAGTTTCAGAAAAAAGCCGTGGGCACTATTGCTTTTCAGTGCGCCGATGGGGCCGCCATTGCCGCCGCCCTCGCCGAGAGCTGCGCTACCGGCGAGGGGCGTACTGTGGAGTGCACGAGCACTGGCCGCGACGAAGCCGGCGACGTGGTAGCCGTGTTCCGCGTCACGTGGTCGTTCAAGGCCAAGCAACCCTAGACCGTAGGGGCTTGCTTGAGGCGCTCTTCTTCTAAGCTGGACTTCGTAAGCACATCTACCATGCCGTCCTCGCTTACAACTACGGCCAAGGAAGGGTAGGGCGAGCTATCGACGTAGCGCACAGCCGAATTGTAGCGGGCGCCGCGGGTGCCATTGCCGTGCCCGCTGGCCTTGCCGTCCAGGATGACGCCAATGGAATAGCAGTAGCCCTGGGGGTCGAGCATAACGGCGCCGTCGATGGCCGTGACGAGCTGCGTGATGGTGGGCGTAAGCACCACCGGCTCGATGAGCGTGCACTGCAGCTTCAGGCGGTCGGCCTCGGCCAAGGCTTCGGTGCTGAATACCAGGAGCGTACCCTTGGGCTGGCGGCTGGCTTCCAGCACCACCTGCCAGATGCGCTCAATCTGCTCGGCGGTGTAGGGCGTGAACGTGCGCTTGAACTCGCGCCGAAACTTGGTGAGGCTGAGGCGGGGACGGGCCAAGCCAGGCAGGCCGTAGCGGGCGCGCATGAGCGTTTTGCTGTCGTGGCTCAGCTCCCAGGTGTAGTAGGTGAGGAAGTGGAAGGCAAACAAGTCCTCACGGCTCGCATCGTAACTGCCTATCTGGCGGCCTAGGGCATACACCTTCTCGGCATCGGCCAGCAGGTGGATGTCGGGCGTGGTCATTTCCAGCAGCTTGCGCACGGCCCGGTAGTCGGTCAGGTCTACGGGGCAGGTCAGGGCAAACACCTCCTCCAAGTTGGGGTGGCCGCGGCGGGCCAGCAGCAGGCAGCCGATGCCCTCAGCCCCCTCGTAGCGCAGGCTCGAAATGGTGTTGATGATGTAAAACAGGCGCTCGGCGCCCGGGCCGGTGCTGGTGCCCAGGTTCTGGCCGCTGCTCCAGTCGTCGGCGCCTACGGCTAGGGCCGGCGTATCGAGCAGGCTGCGGCCGGCGGCGCGCAGCAGCTCGTCGGTATCGCGGGGCCTAAACATGAAGCCCGCCCCTGGTATCGGCTCCGAGAGCGTCTTGGTGCACTCTTCGTTGAAGCGGGTCATGGCGGCCATCAGCAACGAGCTAGCCAGCGGGCGGCCATCGGTGTAGTAGCGGTCGGGCCGCAGGGCGGGGTATTGGCGCAGTGCTTTGCGCTTCAGGCGCAGAATAGTAAAGATATGATAACCATTTACCTGTACCGGCCACCCCGCGACATATTGGTAGTCAGCTTGCTCGGCCAGCTGGTCTAGCACGCGCTGCACCAAGTAGCGCATGGCCCGGTTTTGGTGCCGGCTGCGGGCGAGGGCTGCCGGCAGGTCGGCGTCGTTGGGAATGGGGTGCCGCTCGGCTTTGATAATTGCCAGCGCTTGGCCTTCCGTTACTATATCCGCAAATTCTTCGAGCGGCAGCGCTAGGCCGTGGCCCGATTCCTGCCCTAGGGGCAAGCCATCTTCGGGGTTGATGGGCAGCCCTAGCACCTGCACGTGGGGGCGCAACTCCTCGTCCAGCGCGTCAAACAGCGCGGTAGCAATGTCTTGCGCGGTCTCGCGGAAGCGCCGCTCGTGAGGCCAGAGGGTGTACTGCGTGGGAGTAGGGGCAACGGCGAACATAGCGAGGAGTGGTGGAATAGGGCGTGCGAAGTAGAAGCAAATGATGTAGTTGGCGCAGCGAAGCTGCTTGACGCAGTGCTGCGCTGGCGCTGGAAGCTGCACCCTAGGCAGCGCAACGGGCAGCACCAGCGCAACTCAGCCAGGCCACCCGGCTGCACCAGCTACTCAAGCGTACACCTGTATAACAGGTATCACAGTTGAAAGATGACGGGTAAGGTCATCTTTTGCTTTATCGGCTTGCCCTGATAAGTGGCCGGCTCCCATTTTGGCGCTTCCTTTATCAGCCGCACAGCCTCTTCGTCGAGCCCCGAGCCTTTTTTTTGCAGCACGCGCGCATCGGTGAGCGACCCATCAGGCTGAATGGTGAACTCTACCATTACGCGGCCCTGGATGTGGCGCTGGCGGGCAAGCGAGGGATACTTCTGGTTGGTTTGCAGGTACTGAAAGAAAGCGGCGTTGCCGCCCACCGCCTGGGCCGACTTGTCGGGCCGAATGATACCCGTGCCATTGGCAGCCGTGCCCACCGTCGATACTGTGCCGGCCTCGGCAGCTACGGCGCCCGGCGGCAGGGGCTTGGCATCGGCCAGCTTGCCAGCTACCTCCACCACATCGCCCGAGCCGGGAGCCAGCACGAAGCTCACGGGTACCGTCACGCGCTGGCGTACCACCTGGCCGTGCGAGTGCGCCGGCGTCCAGCGCGGTCCGGCCTTGATGAGGCGAATGGCTTCGGCGTCGAGCAGTGGTGCTACGGGCTGGGGCACGGTTACTTCGCCCACAGTGCCGCCCTTCTCCACCACAAACACCACGTTGACGGTGCCCTCCTGCTTGGCTTGCAGAGCAGCGGCCGGGTACTTCTGGTGCGTCGAGAGATAGTCGGCGTAAGCCTGGGGGCCACCCTTGGGCACAGCCGGCTGCTCCACGGCATCGTAAATGCGGTTGGGGTCGTTTGGGTCCTTGTATTTGAGCTTCACCTTATCGGTGGTTTGGGCTAGGGCTGGGGCGGTTGCCAATAGCCCTAGGGCCAGCACGGCATATTTCATAGAAATAAATAAAAAGAAATCTGGTAAGAATGACGCTACGAAGCTACTGCTGCCGCCAGGCTCTTGCCTACCGCAACCCCCACCCGGCTTTAGCACGTTTCCTGGCTAGTAAGCAGTAGCATACTAAGCGAGTTGTAAAAATATTTGTGATAAAATTCACCTTATGCACATTGAACAAAACCTGCGTCCCTCCTTTATCTGGCGCAATTATGGGTGGCAGCCCTTGCTAGTTTTCGCGTTGTACGACGCCTTTATTGGCTTGCTCTACGGCCCGCTCAACATTCACTGGCTCGACATTCCGTGGCAGCCGGTAGCTACGCTGGGCACGGCAGTAGCCTTTTATATCGGCTTCAAGAGTAACGCTTCCTACGCGCGCTACTGGGAGGCCCGGCAGCTATGGGGCGCCGTTGTAAACTCCTCGCGCACTTGGGCCGGGCGCGTGCTCGACTTTGTGCGTACGCCCGACGATAATTTCGGCTACGACAGCGCCGAGATTAACGCGCACCGCCGGTTGGTGTACCGCCACATCGCCTGGTGCAACGCCCTGCGCCTGCACCTGCGCCGCCAAACGGCCGAGCTGTGGCAAACCGACGTGGTGCCTTTCCTGCTCGACCCCGCCGACCACTCCCTGGCCCAGGCCAATAATCCGCCGGCCCAACTGGTGCTGCGCCAAGGCCACGACCTACGCCAGCTTAGCTTCGACGGGATGCTCACCGAGTATCGGGAGGTGTCGATGGCCGAGACTTTACGCGAGCTAAACAACCACCAGGGCGCCTGCGAGCGCATCAAGAATACGCCGTTCCCGCGGCAGTACGCTTTTTTTAGCTACGTATTCGTCATGATTTTTGCGTTGCTGTTGCCGCTGGGCCTAGTCGAGGAGTTCGACCACCGGGTGGCCCTAGGGCCCTACCACGTGTGGCTGATGGTACCTTTTGCTACGCTCGTAAGCTGGGTGTTTCACACCATCGAAAAGGTGGGGCACAACAGCGAAAATCCCTTCGAGAACAGCGCCAACGACGTATCGATGACGGCCATCTGCCGCAGCATCGAGATAGACCTGCGCCAGATGCTGAGCGAAACGGAAGTGCCCAAGCCCGTGCAGCCAGTAAAAGACGTGCTGTATTAACCGGCCTGGCTGCCTGGCCTAGCCAGGGTGTCCCGCCCGTTGTAGGCGAGCGGGGCGCCCTAGGTTAAAGTACGCGGCTCTCGCATGCGTCGTGCTCCTAGCAAAACCAATTGGCCCGCTCGGCTCTTGTATAAGATGCCCCGCGCATGCAACCCCCAGCCCGGGGGGCGGGCTCGTACCTTTGCAGACAGTTATGCTAGGAGGAGTGAAGTATAGAGGCCCGCGGCCGCTGACCGCGTTCGGACGGTTTGTGCTGCTGATGCAGGCCATGGTGACGCGCCCCGAGCGCCGCAGCGTTATTTGGCAGCGTACCATGGAAGAAGCCGTGGATATCGGCGTCGATTCCATCTTCATCGTGGGGCTAGTGTCCACCTTCATCGGGGCCGTTACGTGCGTGCAGATTGCCTACAACATGGTCAACCCGCTCATTCCGATGAGCACCGTAGGCTTTATGGTGCGCGAAATGACCATTCTGGAGCTGGCGCCCACTATCATTTCGGTGGTGCTGGCGGGCAAGGTGGGCTCGGCTATTGCGGGGAGCCTAGGCACCATGCGCATCACCGAGCAGATTTCGGCCATCGATGCCATGGGCATCAATTCGGCCTCGTACCTGGTGCTGCCGCGCGTGCTGGCGGCGCTGTTCGTGTTCCCACTGCTGGTAATTCTGGCCATGAACCTGAGCATCCTGGGCGGCTACGTGGCGGCGCAGGTGTCGGGTTCGCTCACTGGTTCCGACTACATCGAGGGCATCCGCTACCTGTTCAAACCCTACACGGTACTATTCGCTTGCATCAAGGCTGTAGTATTTGCCTTCTTGGTGTCGGCCGTTTCTTCCTACAAAGGCTACACGCTCTACGGCGGGGCCTTGGAAGTAGGTAAGGCTAGTACGTCGGCTGTAACCAATTCTATTGTGGCCATTTTGCTGGCCGACTACGTGCTAGCACAAACGCTGCTCTAAAGGTAGCGGAAGCGGATTAACGAAGTTTAAGTACAGCGTTAAGAACGTCATTGCGAGCTTGCCAACGAATGATGTTCTTGCTTGTAAGCCCAACACCTAGCGCCTGCCGCGCGTACTTTCGGTAGCCGCCATGCCACTGACGCTCCCGAACCGCCGCGACCTTTCGTACTTTTTTTACAGCCAGCAGTTTTCGGACGGGCTGCGCACTACGCTGGCCATTCTACTGCCGGCGCTGCTGGGAGCACAGTGGGGGCAGTTTGCGGCGGGCATCACCATCAGTACCGGGGCCGTGTGCCTGAGCGTTACGGATACGCCGGGCCCGTTTCGGCACCGGCTTAATGGGCAGTTAGCGGCCCTAGGGCTCGTGTTTGGGGTGTGCTGGCTCACGGCCCTGCTGGCCCCGCACCGCGAGTGGCTCGGGCTAGAAATTACCCTGATGGCCTTCGGGCTGACGATGCTGCTGGTATGGGGCGCACGGGCCGGGGCAGTGGGCACGGCCACGCTGCTGGGCATGGTGCTTACGCTAGCGCACCCGCCCCAAGGCTGGCTCGATGGCCTGCTGCATAGCGGGCTACTCGCTCTAGGCGGAGGCTGGTACCTGCTGCTGGCGCTGGTGGTAGTGCAGGCGCAGCCCTACCGCGCCGCTCAGCAGGCCCTGGGCGAAAGCCTGCGCGCTTTGGCCGAATTCCTGCGCCTGAAAGCGGCCTTCTACGACGAGCGCACCGACCTCGACCAAGACTACACCGAGCTGGTGGCCCAGCAGGTGACGGTGAATGAGAAGCAGGAGGCCGGGCGCGACGTACTGTTTCGCACCCGCCAGATTGTGAGCGAAAGCACCAGCACCAGCCGCCGCCTAGTGCTCACCTTCACCGAATCGGTGGACCTGTACGAGCACATTACGGCCGGCTACTTCGACTACGAGGCCCTGCGCCGTGCCTACGGCCGCACCGGGGTGCTGGGCGACATTCGAGGCATCCTGACGCGCCTCGCTACCGACCTCGACAACCTAGGCACGGCTATCGTGGTGAACCGCCCCCTAGGCGCCCCACCCCCTGACCGCCTACCCGAGCTCACTCGCTTGCAGGCCCGCATCGCGGAGCTGCCCGCGCCCGACCCGGCCATTGGCGTAGGTACGCTGGTGCTCAAGCGCATCCTGGTAAACCTGCGCGACCTCACGCGCCGCGTAGCCAGCATCCGCCGCTACTTCGACGAGGCCCAGCAGGCCGAGAAAGAGGCGGCCGCCAGCGCCGACCGCGCCGCCGTGCACCGGCAGTTTGTGGCCTCGCAGCAGCTAGAGTGGCGTGCCTTCGGCCAAAACCTCACGCTCAGCTCGTCGGTATTTCGGCACTCGGTGCGCATGGCCCTGGCCTGCACGGCAGCCTACTGGATAGCCACATTGCTTTGGCACGGCCAGCACAACTACTGGGTGCTGATGACCGTGACCATCATGCTCAAGCCCGGCTTTAGCCTCACGCGGCAGCGCAACATTGAGCGCATCAGCGGTACGTTGCTGGGCGGGCTGCTGGGGTCGGCCATCCTGTGGGCCGTGCCCAACGGCGATGCGCGGTTCGGTTTCCTGCTGGTATTCATGGTCGTTGCCTACTCGTTCCAGCGCACCAAATACCTCGTCACGGTGGTTTTCCTCACCGCCTACCTGCTCATCATGTTCAGCTTCCTGGGCCTAGGGTACCTGGGCATCATTCAGGAGCGCGTGACCGATACGCTGCTGGGCTGCGCCATCGCGCTGGCTACCGGCTACCTGCTATTTCCGCGCTGGGAGGGCGAGCAGCTGCCCGACCTGCTGGCGGCCACCCTGCGCGCCAACCAAGCCTACCTACGCCAACTGGCTGACCGCCTGGCCGGCCGCGAGGTGCCGCTCGTGACCTACCGGCTGCTGCGCAAAGACGTGTACGTGGCCTCGGCCAACCTAGCCGCTGCTTTCCAGCGCATGCTGTCCGAGCCGCGCCGCACCCGCCGCCAGCCCACCGAGGTGCACCGCTTCGTAGTTCTCAATCACATCCTGAGCAGCAATATTGCCTCGCTCACCAGCGCCCTGGAGGAAGAGGAGGGGCCGGCTCCCGTAGTGCCACCCGAAGGCCGCCGCGCCCTCACCAGCGCCCAGGCGTCCCTAGGCAAGAGCCTAGTTCGGCTGCAAGCCCCGGCCGAAGCCGACAGCTACCCCGTGGCTCTCACTAGCGCCGAGGTGCGCGCCGATACCATCACCGCTACTGTCAACACCGACCGTTCCCTCACCGAGCAGCTAGTCTTTCTGCAGAAAGTGAGCAGCGACTTGGGCAAGGTGACGGAGGCGCTGGTGAACCAGCCGGCGCACTGAGTAGGCTGGGGTAGTGGCGAAGCCTTCAGCAGCAGCGGGCACCCTAGGGTACTAACAAACGTTAGTTAGCTTTGTAAGGCGCTAGCCGTTCTTCCCCCACCCCAATGCCTCGCTTCCACCCGCTCACCATTAAAAGCATCCGTCAGGAAACGCCCGACTGCGTGTCGCTGGCCCTGGAAGTACCGCCCGAGCTACACGAAACTTTTCGCTACCAGCCGGGCCAGTACCTGACGCTGCGCCGCCAGCACCAAGGCGAGGAGTTGCGCCGCAGCTACTCACTATGCAGCAGCCCGCTCGATGGCGAGTGGCGCGTGGCCATTAAGCAGGTGCCAGGCGGGCTTTTTTCCACGCTAGCCCTCACCGACCTGCGCCCCGGCGACACGCTGGATGTACTGCCGCCCCAAGGCCGCTTCGTGCTGCCCCCTGCTACCGAGGCGGGCGTAGGCCGGCGTTATGCGCTCTTTGCGGCCGGCTCGGGCATCACTCCCATCCTTAGTATGGCCAAAACGGTGCTGCAAGCCGAGCCTCGCAGCCACGTGTACCTGCTCTACGGCAACCGGGGCCGTAACTCCATCATCTTCAAAGAAGAGCTGGACGGACTGAAAAACAAGTACCTGGGCCGCCTGAGCGTCTACCACGTGCTCAGCCGCGAGCAGGGTGACAGCGACTTGCTCTACGGCCGCCTCACCCAGGAAAAAGCCACCGAGTTTCTGCGCAACGTGCTGCCCACGGCCCAACTCGACGAGTGCTTCCTCTGCGGCCCCGAGGAGATGATAACCGGCGTGCGCCAGGCCCTTACCGACGCCGGCGTAGCGCCCGCCAAGGTGCACTTCGAGCTGTTTACCAGCGCCGCGGCTACTGGCCCTAGGGCCACCGCGCCGCGCATAGCCCACGCCCCTGCCGACGACCAGCGCAGCCAGGTGACCCTGCGCCTCGATGCGCGCGCCTACCAGTTGCCCATGTCGTACTACGGCGACACGGTGCTCGAAGCGGCACTGGCAGCGGGCATCGACGCGCCCTACTCGTGCAAGAATGGCATGTGCAGCACCTGCCGCGCCCGCGTCACGAACGGCACCGCCGTCATGGACGTGAACTACTCGCTCGACGAGCAGGAGGTGGCCGCCGGCTACGTGCTCACCTGTCAGGCCCGCCCCACCGCCCCCGAAGTAACCGTGGATTTTGACCAATAATTTTTGGTTGCTCGTTTCCTGTTTCTCGCTGCTGGTTACCAGATGCGAGAGGCCTGAAGCGAGCTGTGAGCAACAAGAAGCCAGCAACAAGTAACGAGATACCCTCCCATGACGCCCACCCTCGAAAACTATACCTTAGGTCGCTGGAACCACGAGGGCGGCCGTGCGCCCCAGGAGCTGCGCGACGCCAGTACCGGCGAGGTAGTGGCCCTTACCAATACCGAAGGCTTCGATTACGCTGCCATTCTGGACTACGGCCGGCGCGTGGGCAACCCTGCCCTGCGCCGCATGACCTTCCACGAACGCGGCCGCATGCTGAAGGCGTTGGCCTTTCACCTGCAGGAAAAAAAGGAAATCTTCTACGACTTGAGCTACCGCAGCGGCGCCACCCGGGCCGACTCGTGGGTGGACATCGAGGGCGGCATCGGCAACCTATTCGCTAATGCCTCGCTGCGGCGCAAGTTTCCGGATAAGCCGTTCTACGTGGAGGGCGAGCCGGTGGGGCTGAGCAAGGGCGGCACCTTTGTGGCCCAGCACCTGCTGGTGCCCCGCGAGGGCGTGGCCGTGCACATCAATGCCTACAACTTCCCGGTGTGGGGCATGCTGGAGAAAATAGCCGTGAACCTGCTGGCCGGTATGCCCGCCGTGGTGAAGCCCGCCGTACCCACCGCCTATCTCACCGAGGCTGTAGTGCGCGAGATTATTGCCAGCGGTATTCTGCCCGAGGGTGCGCTGCAACTGATAGTAAGCACTGGCCAGGGCCTGCTCGACCATGTGAATTACCAGGACGTCGTGACCTTCACTGGCTCGGCGGCTACCGGCTCCCGGCTGCGCGCCCACCCGCGCATTATCCAGGAGGCCGTGCCGTTTACGCTAGAAGCCGACTCGCTCAACGCTGCCGTGCTGGGGCCCGACGCCCGGCCTGGTACGCCCGAGTTCGACCTCTTTGTGAAGGAGGTACGCAAGGAGATGACCGGCAAGTGCGGACAGAAATGCACCGCCATCCGCCGTGCCATCGTGCCGGCCGAGCTGCTCGAAGACGTGCAGATAGCCCTAGGGCGCGCCCTGGCCCAAACTACCATTGGCCACCCGCAGGCCGAGGGCGTGCGGATGGGCGCCCTGGCTAGCCGCGAGCAAGCCGAGCGCCTGCGCCAGCAGGTGCGACACCTGGCCGAGCGCACCCCCATTGTGTATGGCGACCTCGACGCCGAGATGCCCGTACTGGGCCGTGAGCGCGGTGCCGACTTTGCCAAGGGCGCCTTTATCTCGCCCATCGTGCTGCGCAACGACCATCCGTTCGAGCACCTCGACACCCACGAAATCGAAGCCTTCGGGCCGGTGGTAACGCTGATGCCCTACCAGGGCGTGGACGAGGCCGTGCGCCTAGCCAACCTGGGCCGCGGTTCGCTAGTAAGTAGCATCGCCACCAACGACCCTAGGGTAGCCCAGGAGTTTGTGCTGGGCGCGGCCACTCACCACGGGCGCATCCTAGTGCTGAACGAGGAGATGGCCAAGGAAAGCACCGGCCACGGCTCGCCCATGCCGCAGCTCATCCACGGCGGTCCCGGCCGGGCCGGCGGTGGGCAGGAAATGGGCGGCATCCGGGGCGTCGAGCACTTTATGCAGCGCGTGGCCTTGCAAGGCTCGCCCAGCATGCTCACGGCCATTACCGACGTGTACCAGGCTGGCGCCAAGCAGATTGAGAAGGACAAGCACCCCTTCCAGCACTATTTCGAAGAGCTGGAAATCGGCCAGACCTACACCACCCACAAGCACACGGTGACGGAAGCCGACATCACTAACTTCGCGCAAGTGTCGGGCGACAATTTTTACGCCCACGTGGATGCTACGTCGCTGGAAGGCACGCTCTTTACCGGCCGGGTGGCGCACGGCTACTACATCCTGAGCAAGGCCGCCGGCATGTTCGTGGACCCGCGCAAGGGCCCGGTGCTGCTCAACTACGGCCTCGATGAGTGCCGCTTCACCAAGCCCGTATACCCCGGCACTACCATCGGCGTGACGCTGACGGTGAAGGAGAAAATAGGCCAGGAGAAGCGCGACGCCGACGACGTAGCCAAAGGCATCGTGCGCTGGCTGGTGACCGTGACCGACCAAACCGGCGACACCGTAGCTGTGGCTACCATCTTGACAATGGTGAAGAAGAAAAACCAGGAATAGGTACTTACTAGCTAATAAGATGAGCGAAAGTGTAGACGACATGGTCGTAAATAGCCGGGAGGCTTTCGGCCAATTCCTAGGGTTGCTCCGGCAAGACTTGCAAACGGCTCCGGAAAAGTGGGAAAACGTTTTGCTGGTTGACTACCTCGACGCCATGCAAGCCTACGCTCAGGATATTCAAGGCTATTATGACAATGCCGGCCATCCCATAAACGCCGATAAACCAAGCTGGCAAACCTTCGCGGAAATAATGCGCGGGGCCAGCATCTACGAGTAGCCGCTATGTCTGATACCCTCACCGCTGGCCGCGTCACTACCGCTACCGATGCCGCTGGCATTGCCACCATCAGCTTCTTCCACCCGTCGCACAATTCGCTGCCCAGCGCACTGCTGGCCGAGCTAGCGGCCGCTATTACAGCCCTAGGGCAGGCGCCCACCACCAAGGTCATCGTGCTGCGGAGCGAGGGCGAGCGCACGTTTTGCGCCGGTGCCAGCTTCGACGAGCTACTGAGCATCAAGGACGAGGCTGCGGGTAAAACCTTTTTCTCAGGCTTTGCCAACATCATCAACGCCTGCCGCACCTGCCCGCGCATCATCATTGGGCGGGTGCAGGGCCGGGCCATCGGGGGTGGGGTAGGGGTGGCGGCCGCTACTGACTACTGCCTGGCCAGCACCGCCGCCGCCGTGAAGCTGAGCGAGCTGGTGGTCGGCATCGGCCCCTTCGTAGTGGGCCCGGCCGTGGAGCAGAAAATTGGCCGCGCCGCCTTCGCCCAATTAGCGCTAGATGCCAGCGAATTCCGGCCGGCCGAATGGGCGCTGGCCCGTGGCCTCTATGCCAGCCTGCACGACACGCCCGAAGCGCTCGATGCGGCCGTGGCCACCCTAGCCGCCAAGCTGGCTGCCTACAACCCCGAGGCCCTGGCCGAACTGAAGCAAGTCATCTGGGCTGGTACCGAGCACTGGGGCACGCTGCTACCCGAGCGCGCGGCCATCAGCGGCCGGCTGGTGCTGTCCGAGTTTACTCAGGCTGCTATTGGGGCGTTTAAGCAGGGAGCGCGGTAAGGTGTATTTTGCACCCAGCCACCTGCCTCTTTTCACCCATGAAGCTTTGTAGCGGTCTTGGCTTGCTGCTTCTGCTACTAGGCAGCTGCCGAATGCTAGGTAGCTATCCCTACCCGCATGCGTTGTATACCAGCCGGCGCCTATATGATAGCCAGAATACCAACTTGGAGCTGTGGTCAACGGCTGGCAATCCGGTAGGTGGAACTGACGCCTATTTAGAAGGCTTCGCTGACAACAGGGTGTTGGCACCACGCCAAGTATACGATACTACCAGCTACCACCCACCCCAACTCGACTGGGCACAGTTTGGGCTGGCGGCCAGCCCAGGGTATTTCGGCCGCTCCCGGCAAGTACCGCCCAGCATGGACAAGCTATATTTTCGTCCAGCCATCCGGCAACGGTTTGTAGTGCCTGGTGCGGTGCAGCTCTTCGATATTAACCTGCATGTTGACGAGGCAGAAGTATCGAACCTAGAATGGCAGCATTTTCTCAGTTATGTAGCCCAAGATTCGGGGCAGGCCGCCGTAGCTCGCTACCAGCCCCGCCCCAAGAGCCTGCCGCTGCCAGACTATTTTCGTGGCCCTTTCTATCGCCTGTATCCGGTAGTAGGCATCAGCCGCGAGCAGGCCGAAGCATACTGCCGCTGGCGCTCGGCTGTAACCACCCAGGAGTTGGCTGACCGCCGAGGGTTGCTGCCCACCGATTCGGCCTACATGGTGATGCACTACCGGTTGCCAACGGAAGCTGAGTGGGAGTTTGCAGCTGGTCGCTACACACTGCCGGCCGAGCCCTACGGCGTACCGCAGCCCACCGTGAAGGTGCTAGTCAACCCGCAGGCGGCCAGCTACATAAGTCGCCGTGCTGGTGCTACCCAGTCCTCAGCGCAGGTAAGGCAGGATATACTAGCGTTTAATAAGACGGGAGCGCCACTTGTGCAATTCAACTGCCAACGAGAGGCCCCTTACTTTTTGGCTCTGCCCACACCAGGTTACGTCTTTGACTTGCCGGGAAATATATTCGGCTTATATCATATGGCCGGCAATGTGGCGGAGTTGGTACAGGAGCCTAACCTTACCAAAGGTGGTAGCTATCGCACGTCGCTAGCCGAGTGCGCCATCGCAAGCCGAGGGCGCTATGCTGGCCCGGCAAACGACGTGGGGTTTCGTTGCGTGTGCGAGGTGTCGTTTCCATACTACCAGCGCTAAAAAATTTTACACGACGTAAAGTTGCGACGCAACACTTACTACCAGCTCGTTGCCGATAAGTGCAGTTGGGCTTGGCTAGTAAGCTCCACTGTACCAAAGTGTTGGTGCCGCGCCTAACTTAGGCCAGCGCCGGGCCTGCTGCCCACCCTGGCCCGGTGCGCCTATCCTTTGCCCCAACTCGTACTCCGCGAAAGCGCCCGGTTGCGCTACGTTACGTTCTTCTACCTGTACGTGATGCAGGGCATCCCGGCGGGCTTCGGCCTCACAGCCGTGTACAACTACCTGATTGGGGCCGGACTTACGGCTAAGGCAGTGGGCACATTTGCCGCCATAGTGGGGCTGCCCTGGACGTTCCAGTTCGTGTGGGGCCCACTCATCGATAAGTACCAGTACAGCGTTATCGGGCACCGCAAGCAATGGGTGGTGCTCACGCAGGTGGTGGCGGCGCTGGCGTCGCTCTCGCTGCTGCTGGTGCACGACCCCGTGGCGCAGGTAGGGTTATTGAGCGGGGTATTTTTCGTGCACAGTGTATTTGCTAGCATCCAAGACGCTAGTGTCGATGCCATTGCCATTTCGGTGGTGCCGGTGGCCGAGCGGGGGCGCGTTAACGCCTTTATGCGCGGGGGCTTTTTGCTGGGCTGGGCCGTGGGTGGCGCGGTGTTGTCTTACGTGCTGCACAACGGCGGCTTCCGCTGGGCAGCCCTGGCCCAAACCGCGGCCCTGCTTGTATTTACGGCCCTGACGTTTACCATCAAGCTCGACCGCGCCGACCGGTTGCTGCCGCGCTTCGGCCGCGCCCCGCGCCCTAGGGTGCCCGACGCAGGCCAAGCCATCGCCACCTCGCCTCACGATGAGAACCCACCCCTGGGCTGGCTCTTTGCCGAGCTCTGGCGTAGCATCATGGAGAAGCACAGCCTACGGGCCTTCGCCATTATTTTCCTAGGGTACCTGGGCAGCTACTTGTTCAGCAATGCCTATAGCTTCACGCTCATTCACTCGCTGGGCTGGTCCGATACTAGCGTGTCGGTGCTGCAAGGGGGCTGGGGTAGTCTGGCGCCGCTGGCGGTGCTGCTGGGCGGCGGCGTGCTGGTCGACCGCCTAGGGGCCGGCCGCCTGCAAGTATGGGTAATGACGGCCCTAGGTATTTTTCTGCTGCTGTTCAGTAGCCTGGCCGCTTTCTGGGCCATCAAGCCCGTAGCCTTCGGCGGCGTAGTGTTTATCAGCCTAGCTGACCCGCTGCTGAGCATAGCTGCTATGCCGCTGCTTATGGCTTTCTGTCGGCCGCGCATCGAGGGCTCCCAGTTTACCACCTACATGGCCCTCGTCAACTTGTGCGGCGTCACGGCCAGCTACTTAAATGGCTGGCTGCTGGACGTAACCACGGCACCCATTATTGGCCTCGTGTGCGGCGCGTTGGTACTGGTATTAGTAGTAGTGCTGCACCGCACGGCCCCGCACCCGGCGCTACAAGTGCCGGCTGCCGCTTAGCACCGAAGCGGGCGGCGTAGGCGCCGCACCCTTAGGGTACGGTAGCCCGCGCCGCCCGCTGGCAAGTACGCGTTGTGAGGCCTAGGCCGACTTTTTACGGCCCGAGCCGCCGGGCTTTTTGCCCCCGCCGTCTTGCTTGTTCACGGTGGCCCAGGCACGGGCTTCGGCCTCGTCGGCGGGCAGGCCTTTTTCCTCGTAGCTTTCTTCGATGTGTTCAGCTTGACGCTTCTGCTTGTCGGTGTATTTCGACTTATCCCCTTGGGACATGGCTGGTAGCGGTAAAGTAGAAAAGGATGGGCAGCCACCGGCCGGCGGCCACCTATAGTAGTTTATGTAGGCCTCGGCGGGGGTGTTAGTGCCGAGCTAGCTACCCTAGGGGCATGCGAAACGCCAGGTGGGCAACGTTCTGGCTTACTTTCCCACACCCGTTATCTTCGCCGTAGCTTACCCTACCCGGCCTATGCGTCACGTCGCCGATATTCCTTATCCACAAGTCAAAATCACGCTTCTAGCCTGGAATGGCAAGTACCTGCTCAAGCTGGAGCAGGGCCCCCTGGAGCAAACGTATAAGATACCCGAGCTGGATATGCTGGGCGAAGTGCCACCTGATGTAGAAATTCGCCAGATACTGGACGATGAGTTTTTGCAGGCAGCCGTGGCCCGCTTCCGCGCTATGCACGATGACCTGCGAGCGGCCCTAGGCCGCCACGAAGCCCGTTAACCCCTCCTGTGCCCATGAAGTCACCCGCCCGTTTATTCCGCCGCGCCTTGTTGCTTGCTTTGCTTGCACCGCTGGGCTGCTCGCTGGCCCTTGCCCAAACCCAGATGTACGTGGTACGCGAGGGGCAGCTGCCCTACGCCGGCCGCACCCAGCACAGCGTAAACGTGGTGGTAGATGGTCCCCTGAACCAGACTCGCGACTTCTTTCAGGATTTTATGAAGGACCAGTACCGCCTGTCGTTTCGCGGTGGCTTGGCTTCCTTAGTGAACGTAGGCAAACTGGTGGGCGCCAATAACAAAACCGCCGGCAATGCGATGGTATCGACCAAGCAGCAGGCGGGCACTTTTATCTCGAGCCGCCCGGTCGATTTGTACGCCGCCTTCACCACGCTAGCCGACTCTACCACTGAGGTAGCGCTATTTGGAGGCTTTGGCGACAAGACGTTCTTCAGTCCCGATCTCACCACCACCGAGTTTAAGCGCCTCGGTACCATGATGGAAAAATACGCGCCCGCCGCGCGCTACAACGCCTTCCGCCAGCAGGTAGTAGCTGCCGAGGCCGCCGTAGCTACCATCGACAAGGAGAAAACTCGGCTCGATAAGGACGTGCAATCGGCGCAAAGTAACACGGCCGCCAACCTTAAGCGCATCGAGGAGCTGCTGCAGCAAAATAAAGCCAATGCCGCTCGGGTAAGCCAGGATAGCCTCCAACTCATCACCAACGGCCAGAACCGCCAAACTGCTCAGGAACTGCTGGAAAAGCGCCGGGCGCGCCTTTCGGCAACGCCTGCTAAGTAACTCTGTTCCGTTTTCCCGCCCATGACTCCCTCGTCCGATTCTGCTGGCTCGCCGCTGGCTACCCTGCGCCAGCTCAAGGAGATGCTCGACGCCGGCACCATTACCCCCGCCGAATTTGAGGCGCTGAAGCAGCAACTAGTTTTTGGAGCAAAAGGCGAAGCGCCAACCGCGACGCCAGGCCCAGTTGTGTCAGATGTGCCGCCGGCGCCCGTGCCCACGCCCTACCTCGACACCCCTGCCGCTCTCACGCCCGAGGCAACGCCCCTGCTCACGCCTGAGCCCGACTGGCTTGCTGCTCCCGCCGCGCTGCCCGCCAGCGTGCTAGCTGACGACCAGGCCGAATTCAACGACGAGCCAGAGCTGGTCGCCGAGCGCCGCAACCCGCTCAATCTGGTATTTGCCATTGGAGGCTTGTTGCTCTTCCTAGGGGTCGTGGCTTACCTTACCCTAGGCCGCCCTACTACGCCCGACGAGCACGTCACCAGCACCAGCCAAACTGCCGCCGACACCACCTCTGCTTCCCCCGAGGTAGGGCCCCAGGCCGAACAGCTAACCTTGCCGCCCGCTGCCGCACCCGAGACCGTGCGCGTAGCCCCTGCTGTAGCACCAGTAGCCACGCCACTGGCTACCGATACCGCAGTTACCCCCAGCGCGTCTGCGCCAGCGGCTGCCCCTACTTCTGCAGCTTCAGTCGTTACTCCGAAAGCGACTGCTCCCAAGCCCGCCATCGCAACACCTAAGTCTACTGCTCCTGTAGTCACCGACTCAGCTTCAGCTAATCCCTAGGCCCCTAACCGGACGTAAGCATACCCGTCTAATCGCCACTAGTTAGCCAAGTAGCTATAAACTTGCTTCTAGTGGTATGAGCTAGAACGCCTTGTCAAGCCGAAACAGTACGATTAGTCTTACTCAAGCGTTAGGGCTGCATGAAGCTTTTGCTACTCTTATTGCTGGCAGTCGCCAGCCTATCGGCCGTCGCCCAAAAAACGCCCGCCTCAGTACTTTACCCACGGTTAAGCAAAACGCTCGATAGCCTGGCTTACGTTGACCAGTGGCCGATGCAGCAGATGTTTAAGCAGCTGCCAGACAGTGCCGGCCGCAACTTAGAAGATGTAGAGAAGGAAAACTTCGCTCGGCATCAGCCCATTCTCGAAAGAATCATTCGCCAAGTAGGCTATCCTGGATTTCGGCAGGTAGGGGAGAAGAGTGCGAATAATTTCTGGTTACTAGTGCAGCACGCCGATGCCGCTCCCGCGTTTCAGCGCCAGATACTGAAGCTAATGCTTGTCGAAGTAAAGCGTAAAAACGCCAGCCCTATCAACTACGCCTACCTCACCGACCGTGTGGCCATTAACGCCGGTCAGCCTGAAGAGTATGGCACTCAAGTTATCTATGAAGGCGTCGGCACCCCAGCCGTCAAAGCCGTGCCCAAGTCCTTGCGTGACCCCAAGGATGTAAACAAGCGTCGCGCTGCCATTGGCATGGAGCCGCTAGAAGCCTACTTGGATGGCATGACCAAGATGCACATTGAGATGAACAGGCCGAAGGTGCAGTGAAAACTTACTTATGGGGCTGCTACTCCTTTAATGGCCATCAGGAATCCGTAGCTTCCATTTGAATATAAGGAAAGCGGTTAGGAATAGTACCACACTAGCTCCGCCGAAGTAAGCTAGTGGTACTCGCCACGAGACATTCTTTCGGCTTTGCCTGATAAGATAATAGCTATTGCCTAATATTAAGGCTATAAATAAGTACCGCGTAACTTTTAGCTCAGAGTAGCTTATCCACCCATTCCTACTAAAGAAATGCGTGAAATCATTAGCTTCAAACAGGCCATATAAGATGAGTACGGTGCTTGCTGCTCCATTAATAAGTCCAGCTAGTAGCGCTAGCCCCACAAAGCCCCAGGTAGAATAAGTATCGTCATCCATCCCACAAATAAAAAGCCCGCTGGTGCATTACCAGCGGGCTTTTTTAAGCAGCGGTACCCTAGGGGCGCTTAGGCGCCGATAGCTATACGCTTGAACGACTCAACCGTCATGCCTTTCGACGTTTTGTCGAGCAGCTGGGCGATGGTTACTGAGTTGTCCTTTACAAATTCCTGGTTGAGCAGGGTGTTGTCTTTGTAGAACTTGTTGAGCTTGCCCTGAGCGATTTTCTCCAGCATAGCTTCGGGCTTGCCTTCAGCACGCGCCTGCTCTTTGCCAATTTCGATTTCACGCTCCACGGTAGCCGAATCCACGCCATCCTTATCTACGGCTACGGGCTTCATGGCTACAATTTGCATAGCCACGTCGCGGCCTACATCGGTAGTGTCGGCGCCGCCTACGTTCTTCAGGCCTACGAGCACACCCTTCTTGTTGTCCGAGTGGATGTACGAAGCCACTTTCTCAGCGCTCAGGATAGCGTAGGTCAGGTCGAGCTTCTCGCCAATTTTGCCGGTCAGCTCAGTGATGTGCTCCTGTACGGTGCGGCCATCTTCTTCTTTAGCAGCCAGCAGGTCTTCCTTGGTGCTCACGTTGGTTTTCACCGCCGTGTCCAGGATTTGCTGCACTAGCGTGCGGAAGTCAGCTACTTTAGCTACCGACTCAGTTTCGCAGGCTAGGGCTACCAGCTTGCCGTTGGTGCCGTCGGGGCTTACGTTAACCAGTACAAGGCCTTCCGAGGTGGCATTGTCGGCGCGCTTGTCGGCAATTTTCTGGCCCTGCTTGCGCAGAATGTCGCGGGCGGCTTCGAAGTCGCCGTCGGCCTCGGTCAGGGCCTTTTTGCAGTCCATCATGCCCGCGCCAGTCATGGTGCGGAGCTTGTTTACATCAGCAGCGGTGATTGCGGCCATAGTAGTAGCGCGGACATATAGTCCGCGAGTTGGGGGTTAATGGAGTAGTATTCGTTTCGTCGCGGAGTAGAAATCCGCACTACTAAAAAATGAAAAAGGGAACCGCCAAGCACTTGCCTCGACCGTTCCCTTTTTCGTCAAGCTTTGAAAGCGGCTTAGGCTTCGTTGTCGGCTTCGGTTTTCTCCGCTACGGCAGCCTCTTCGGCTTCCTTGCGGTCGGCATCTTCCTTGTCAACTTTGCGCTCCGACAGGCCGTCTTCGATAGCCTTGCCCATCACGTTCATGATAAGCTGAATCGACTTCGAGGCGTCATCGTTAGCCGGAATGGGGAACTGCACCAAGTCAGGGTTTGAGTTGGTATCCACAATAGCGAATACCGGAATACCTAGCTTTTGAGCCTCTTTTACGGCAATGTGCTCGCGCTTCACGTCTACCACAAACAGGGCAGCGGGCAGGCGGCTCAGGTCCGAAATGCCACCCATTACGCGCTCGAGTTTCTCGCGCTCGCGGGTCATCATGAGCTTCTCACGCTTAGCCAAAGCGGCGTAAGCGGTATTCTCTTTCACCATCTTGTCGATGGTGCTCATCTTCTTCAGCGACTTGCGGATGGTGGCGAAGTTCGTCAGCATCCCGCCCAGCCAGCGGTCAGTTACATAGGGCATCTTGAGGCGCTGAGCCTCCGTCTGCACAATTTCCTGCGCCTGCTTCTTGGTGGCTACGAACATGATTTTGCGGCCGCTTTTCGCGATGTTGCGAATAGCAGTGGCAGCGTAATCGAGCGACGCCAGCGTCTTATTCAAGTCAATAATATGGATGCCGTTCTTCTCCATGAAGATATACGGCGCCATCTTGGGGTCCCACTTGCGCGTGAGGTGACCAAAGTGGGCACCTGCGTCAAGCAGCTCTTTATAGGTGGTGGTCTGAGCCATGATACTACTACGGTTAAACGATTAGCGCTTCGAGAACTGGAACGAGCGACGAGCCTTGCGCTTGCCGAACTTCTTACGCTCCACCATGCGGGGGTCGCGGGTTACAAAACCCTCTTTGCGCAGGGCCGATTTTACTTCGGCGTTGTCGCTCACCAGGGCCTTCGAGATGGCGAGGCGGATAGCCTCAGCCTGGCCGGCGATGCCGCCGCCCTTCACGTTTACCTGAATATCGTATTGGCCAACCTGCTCTAGCAGCGCTAGGGGTTGGTTTACAATGTTCTCCAGCAATTCATTGCTGAAGTAGGACTTCATGTCCCGGTCATTGATAGTGATATTCCCTTGCCCGGCTTGCATGTACACGCGAGCCACCGAGGTTTTTCTTCTACCAGAGGTGTTAGTAGCTGCCATTTAAAAAATGTGAGAAATAAAAAGAATGTGGGAGAATGTGAAAATGTGGCAGATGTGAGAATAAGTCGATTAAGAAGTTAATCAGCTAATTCATTTTCACATTTCCACATCGTGCACATTTCTCACATTTGAAAAGATTTACAGGTTCTTCAGCTCGTAGGGCTGGGGCTGTTGCGCTTCGTGGGGATGCTCGTTGCCAGCATACACATAGAGGTTGCGGAACTGAGCCGACCCTAGGCGGTTGTCTTGCAGCATGCCTTTTACTGCGTGCTCGATGGCTTTACGCGAGTCACGCTCCAGTTGCTCACGCAGGGTACGACGCTTCTGGCCGCCGGGGTAGCCCGAGTGGGTCAGGTATACCTTCTCGGTCATCTTCTTACCCGTCACGCGCAGTTTGTCGGCGTTGATAACGATGACGTTGTCACCGCAATCCGAGTTCGGAGTGAACGAAGGCTTGTGCTTGCCGCGCAGTAGGTTGGCAATTTGGCTGGCGACGCGGCCCAGCGGGGCCACGCTGGCATCCACGATAACCCAGTTTTTCTGGGCGTTGGCCTTGTTGACGTGGGTCGTCTTGAAGCTCAGGTGGTCCATAGGGATGGTAAAAAATACCGGCTAAACAATTGACAATAAACCCCAAGCCGAACAGGCTCGGGGAAAACGGACACAAAGGTACAGTTTTTTAGGCAGATGGCAAAGCGTTCAGTCTCTAAACTTTAAGGAATAGCCCGAGCTCCGGGTAGTTCATACAGCTCTAATAGCCCAGCGGGCGAACGAAAGCGTAGCAGGCAATGCCGCTGCTGTAGGTACTGTATTACTTGTACCGCGTTGGCAGAATCAAGCGTAGCTGGGGACGCTACCGAACGGCCCCATAATGCCCCATACGTTGGTGTATAAGCTGGTTTGTACAGCACAGGCTGCAACCAAGCTGGCCACTGAGCAAACAGCCGCCCGGCCAGGTAGCCAGCTTCGCAACAAACCATCCTGACGAATCCTTAGTAGCTTGGCGCACCCAGTAGTTTGTAACTCAGAGAAATACCGCTAGGCTTAGGAAAAAATATAAAAGCCCACACCAGCCCCACGCTGCACACGAAGGGAAATTCCAACGCAGCCACCCACCCAGCACTGGGCCGCACTGCTTGCAGCAGGTAGCGCAAGGCTAATAGAGTAGTAGGGCTAGAATGGCAGCAGGGCAAGCCTAGCAACAACTGAAAAGCCATTTCCTCCTGGAACGCAAACGCGCGGAGCCGCTGTCGAAGCCAGTACATGTGTCCCTAGCGGTACTGCCCTAGGGTATCTACCAGCACCCGAAAGTCTTTTGGGTAGGGCGCCTCTACTACAATGGGCTGCCCATCCAGGCCAGTAAAGCCTAGCTGCTTAGCGTGCAGTGCGAAGCGCTTGATAAACGGCTGCTCCTGTTCGCCTTCTTTGAGGTTGAATTTCTTCTTGAGTGACGAGAGGTAAAAATCTTCGCCGCCGTAGAGGTGGTCGCCTACAATGGGCGTTTCCACATAAGCCAAGTGCAGGCGAATCTGGTGCATGCGGCCCGTTACGGGCTCGCACTGCACCAGCGCGTGCCGGGCGTAGGTGTCGAGGGTAGTGAAACGGGTTTCGGCGGGCTTGCCCTTGTAGGCCAGGCGGGCCTTGCCGCTCTTGGTGGTTTCAATGTTGCGCTCTACCACAAACTTATCCAGCGGCGGGGCGCCCCAGGTTACGGCGTGGTAAATCTTGTTCACCTCGCGGTTTTCGAACTGCATAGCCAGGTGGCGGTAGGCTTCAGGATGCTTGGCTAGGGCTAGGGCACCGCTAGTGTCGCGGTCGAGGCGGTGGCCCACCTGGGCATCGTCGGCGTACTCGCGGGCCAGGCGTAGTAGGCTGGGAGCTACGCCAATACGCTCATCGAGCGTGGCTAGAAATGGCGGTTTGTTCACAACGATATAATCATCGTTCTCGAACAAAATCAGGTCTTGGAACTTGGGCGGCTTCATGCGGGGCAAAGGTACGGCTACCATCCGACGCACTTGGCGCAGCGGCCCTAGGGCTATTCGGCCACGGTAGGTATATGCAGGCTGCTGCGCACCGATACCGGGCGGCGGTGTTCGTCTACGGCCACAAACGTGAACAAGCCCGTGACGGCCAGCTGGCGGGTTTCGGAGTACATCTGCTCCACGAACAGCTCGACGCGCACTTGCAGGCTGGTAGTGCCCACGCGCACTACATTGCCAATGAGCTCTACCAGCGTGCCACCGGGTATGGGATGGGTAAAATCGACCTTATCCGACGATACCGTCACCATCTTAAGGCGCGAGAAACGCGTGGCTGTGATGAAGGCTACCTCGTCCATGAGCATGAGGGTGGCCCCGCCAAAAAGCGTGTCGTAGTGGTTGGTCGTGTTAGGGAATACAGCTTTGAAAATGCGCGTTTCGGCGCGAGCAATTTGGGTGGCTAGAGTATCCATCGAGGCTAAGGAAAAATAACTACAAGCAACTAGTGAAAGCAGGGCATAGGCCCCTAGGGCTGGGCAGCCACCTGGCTGCCCAGCCACGGCGTGAGCTTACTTTATTAGCTGCTTCACTGCTAACTGGCGCAACTGGCCGGCCGCCTGCACCATTTGGCGTAGGGCCGCTTCGGTTTCGGGCCAGCGGCGGGTTTTGAGGCCGCAGTCGGGATTTACCCACAGGTTTTCGGCGGGTAGCAGGGCGCGAGCCTTGTCAAGCAAAGCCACCATCTCGGCCACGGTGGGCACGCGGGGCGAGTGGATGTCGTACACACCCGGCCCAATCTGGTTGGGGTACTGGAAGTCGGCGAAAGCTTCGAGCAGCTCCATCTGCGAGCGCGAGGTTTCCATGGTTATCACGTCGGCATCGAGCGCGGCAATGGCGGGCAGCATGTCGTTGAACTCCGAGTAGCACATGTGAGTGTGAATCTGGGTGTCGTCGCGCACGCCCGCAGCGGCCACCTGGAAGGCGCGCACCGCCCAAGCCAAGTAGGCTGGCCAATCGGCGCGACGCAGCGGCAGACCCTCCCTGATAGCTGGCTCGTCAATTTGAATGATGCCGATGCCGGCCGCCTCTAGGGCCAGCACCTCTTCCCGAATAGCCAGTGCTAGTTGCAGGGCCGTGAGGGCGCGCGGCTGGTCGTCGCGCACAAACGACCACTGTAAAATGGTGACCGGTCCGGTCAGCATGCCCTTCATAGGCTTGGTAGTCAACGACTGCGCGTAGGTGCTCCACTTCACCGTCATGGCCTGGGGGCGGTGAATGTCGCCGTAGAGAATGGGCGGCTTCACGCAGCGGCTGCCGTAGCTCTGCACCCAGCCGTGGCGGGTGAAAGCAAAGCCGTCGAGCAACTCGCCGAAGTACTCCACCATGTCGTTGCGCTCGTACTCGCCGTGCACTAGCACATCGAGGCCGATTTCCTCTTGCCACTTTACTACTTCAGCCGTGGCTTGCCGCAACGCCGCCTCGTACTCGGCATCGGTCAGCTCCTGCTTTTTCCAGCGGGCCCTCAACTGCCGGATGGCTTCCGTTTGCGGAAACGAGCCAATGGTAGTCGTGGGGAACAGCGGCAGCCCTAGGCGGGCCTGCTGCACAAATGCCCGTTGCGCAAAGGGGCTGCGGCGGGTGGCATCCGCTTCCGTCACGGCTGCCGTCCGCTCCTTTATGTGGGGTCGGTGGATGCGCGCCGACTGTCGGCGGCTAGCCAGCGCCGCTTGGTTGCGGGCCAATAGCTCGGCGCTGCCCGGCGCGCCGCTGGCTAGCTGGTGCAACTCGCGCACTTCGTGCAACTTCTGCTTGGCAAAGGCCAGCCAGTTTTTGATTTCCGGCGTTAGGGCACCGTCGGTGGGCTCTTGGTCGAGGTCGCAGGGGCTGTGCAGCAGCGAGCAGCTCGGGGCTAGCAATACCCGCTCGGGGCCAAGGAGCGCTACCGCCGCCTCTACCAGCGCCAGCGAAGCCTGGTAGTCGTTCTTCCAGATGTTGCGGCCATCTACCACGCCCAGCGAAAGCGAGAGGCGGGCTGGCACCTGCGGCAGTACTGCTGCCAGCTGCTCGGGCGCGCGCACCAAGTCGAGGTGCAGTGCGTGAATGGGCAGCCTTAGGGCCGTACCTACATTGTCGCGCAGCCCCTCAAAGTAGGTGGCTACCAGCAGGCGCAACCCAGGCACGCGGCGAGCCAGGTAGGTATAAGCTACCTGAAATGCCTCCCGCTCCGCTGCAGTCAAGTCCAGCGTCAGGCAGGGCTCGTCGAGCTGCACCCAGCTGGCGCCCTGTTGGTGCAGGCGGCCCAGAATCTCGGCGTAAACGGGCAGCAGGCGGGACAACAAATCCAGGCGATGGAAGCCGGCCTCCTTTTCCTTGCCCAGCAGCAGGTACGACACTGGCCCTAGCAGTACCGGTTTAGGAGCGGTGCCCAGTACCTGGCGAGCCTGGTCAAATTCAGTGAAGAGCCGCGTCGAAAGCAGCTCAAACTGCTGGTCCCGGGTGAATTCGGGCACCAGGTAGTGGTAGTTGGTATCGAACCACTTAGTCATTTCCAGCGCCGTGATGTCAAGGCCATCGCGCTGGTAGCCGCGGGCCATGGCGAAGTACAAATCCAGCTCGGTGGCGGCGCGGTTCTGGCTCACCAGGGGCCGGTAGCGCGCCGGGATGGCACCCACCAGCAGGCTGGTGTCCAGCACCTGGTCGTAGTAGCTGAAGTCGTGGCACGGAATCAGGTCGAGGCCAGCCGCCTGCTGTAGCCGCCAGTTATGCTCCCGGATGCGAGTGGCAGTTTGGTGCAGCTCAGCCGGGCCGAGCTTGCCGGCCCAGTACTGCTCGCTGGCTTTTTTTAGTTCGCGCTGGCTACCAATGCGCGGGTAGCCAAGGTTGTGCGTAAGCATAGTGCCTAGGGGTAAGAAGTTGAAAAACCTCTTCGCAACGAGCGCACCCCCACGCGGTAGTTGGCAGACCTAGCCACGTCGAACCACGGCAGCAACGGGCGTGCGCACGCCCCTGGCGCCAAGGCAGCGTCCTGCCCGGCCAGTATAGCCACCGCAATTCAATTAGCCAGACAACTGCCCCTGCTCGCGAGGGCATCCGTCCATTAAGCGTAGGTAGGCAAGTCTCCTGGCTTGTACCATTATAGTCGGCCTTCTCACCCCCTAGGGGCAATGGCTGGTGAAATGACTATAACTGTTTGTGGTACTTACAGTTGCGCGACAGCCCGTGATTCACACACGGTTCCTTATTAATGCCGGTATTACCCAGCAACCTCTCTACGGCAATTGGAAATTGCAAAGAATTGGCGTGAAGATACACTGCCAGGCTCGCGCAGCGCTCGCAGTGCTTCTGCGCTACTGGGGCCAGCACTAGCCAGCGGAAGCCATAGCGGGGTAGCAACGCCAACGCTATGGTCGGTGCCTCTTATAGACCCTAGGGCTGCGCCTTGGGCCTAGGCAACTTAAACTCCATGGTGGTGCCTTCGCCCACTACGCTCTTGATGTTAATGGTAGACTTATGCGCCTCCACGATATGCTTGCTGATGGCCAGCCCCAAGCCCGAGCCGCCCGCTGCCCGCGAGCGGCTTTTCTCGATGCGGTAGAAGCGCTCGAAAATGCGCGCTTGGTGCTCGGGCGCGATGCCATTGCCGTTGTCGCGCACGGCGATGCGCACCCCGCTGCGGCCCGCGTTGAGCGACACCACCACGTGGCCAGCTTCTTCGCGGCCATACTTCAGTGCGTTGTCAATCAAATTGATAAGTACCTGGCGGATGCGGTTGCGGTCGGCCAACACGGGTAGCTCTTCCTCGGCCAAATGGGGCGGAAATAGCTCCAGCGTAGCCCTGCGCCGCTCGGCCTGCTGCTCCAGCAGCTCAAACAACTCTTGCACTAAGGCTACCAGGTCAAAGCGCTGGCGGCGCATGCGCACCACCCCTTTTTCGAGCTGCGCAATGGTTACTAGGTCCTGTACCAGCGTGTTGAGGGTATCGAGGCTGGCGGCGGCCCGGCGCAAAAACTTGCGGCGCAGGGCGGGGTCCATGCCCCCATCCTCCACGCCGTCGGCCTCGGCTTCCTCCTCGTCTAAGATGGTGTGCACGAAGCCCTGCGCGGCAAAAAGCGGCGTTTTCAGCTCGTGCGATACATCAGCCAGAAACTCGCGCCGCAGGGCCTGCAGGCGCTTCAGTTCGTCGAGCTCCTGCTGGCGGCGCTGGGCCGTAGCCACAATTTCATCCCCTAGGCGCCGCAGTGGCTCGGGTCGAAACAAAAACTTGTTGCTCAGCTTCTTGAACTCCTTGCGCTTGATGTGCTCCAGGCGTGAGTAAATGCTATTTATCTCCCGAAAAATCAGCGCCTCGAACGACAAGTAAATGAGCAGGAAGCAAGCAGCTACCGTAACGCCGCCCGCCAAAAAAACCTGCGACGAGGGCAACTGCGGAATATAAATGGCTGCCCACGTCAGCACCCCCGCTACTAGCAGCGCGATGATGACCGCAATGGTGCGCGACGACAGCAAATGCAATAATTTCAGCATACTCCGAAAGTACAGCCAGTTTTAGCAGATGTAAAAAAGCACGTCACGCAAGGCTTGCCGCAGCCCCGCGTGACGTGCTTTATTGAGCATTGGAGCTCGCTACACGATGTCGGCGTTGAATTTATACCCCACGCCCTTAATGGTTTGGATGTGGTGGTCGCCCACCTTCTCGCGCACCTTGCGCACGTGCACATCCACGGTGCGGGCCAGCACAAATACGTCGTTGCCCCAGATATTCTGCAGCAGCTCGTCGCGGCTAAATACCTTGTGCGGCGTAGCGGCCAGGAAAGCTAACAGTTCGAATTCTTTCTTGGGCAGGGTAATCTTACGCCCGTCCTGGTACACGGCGAAGGCAGTACGGTCGATGCGCAGCCCGTTGATGTCGATGGCCTCGACGGCGCTGTGGGGGTCTTGGTCGCGGCGCACCACGGCGGCCAGGCGGCTCAGCAGGGCCCTAGGCTTGATGGGTTTGGCCAGGAAGTCATCGGCGCCTGCCTCAAAAGCTGCTACCTCGCTGAATTCCTCGGCGCGGGCCGTTAGGAACAGGATGTAGGTGTCCTTAAAGCGGGGCTGCTCGCGCAGCATGCGGCACGTAGCAATGCCGTCGAGGTGAGGCATCATCACGTCGAGCAGGATAATGTCGGGTCCGAACTCGGCAGCCACCTCTAAGGCGCGACGGCCATCGCCAGCTGAAGCCGTTATGTAGCCTTCTTTCTTGAGGTTAAATTCCAGCAGCTCAACAATATCGGGGTCGTCGTCTACTACCAGAATCTTGTAAGCTGCAGCCTTGGCAGGCGCAGACTTAGAAGGAGCGAGCGAAGGAGCCACAGGTAATGGTGCGAAAGGGAGAACAGCTTTCGCGCTGCAAATTTACCCTAGGGGTGCGGGGTGGCGATGTTACGTTTATGTGAAGCAAAAGAAGCAAAAAAGAAACGTCCCGTCTATCGAGCCATATTCAGCTTGGCCTTTAGTCCCTCGGCCTTGTACATGTCCACTTTCACCGAGCCCACAAATAGCTCGGCCTGAAACAGTACCGGAATCTTGTTCTTGTCGTCCGAGAAATATACTTTGATGGCATCCTCACCGCGGAAAATGCGGTTCTTCGGCATTTTTGGTACCAGTTTAATGGCGTGCACCAGTCCAGCTTTAGTTTCAACAATCTCGCGGCCCTTGTAGCACACCTCCAGATTGAACGTGCCTTCGTCAAAGAAGCCGCCCACGCGCACCACCTCGCCAGGCTTCATGTGGTCGTAGTCGAGGGTGCGTAGAAAATAGAAGCCGCTCACCAGCTCCTGCACGTTATTGGGCACCTTGAAAGTGTAGTGTAGCGCCGGGTCGGTGTGCGTTTGCACCACGTTTACCAGGTCGCGGGCCTGGTCAAAATCCACCACCTCTTTTTTGCGGTAGGTGCCTTCGGCGATGTCGCGCGAAGAGCGCAGGGGGAGAATACTGGCCGTGTCGATGAAGCAGCGCCACTGGTCGCGCACGTGCATGAAGTAGTCGAACGAGCCCGTGGTGCGGCCCGTCACGGTGGCGCGGTAGCAGGGCCGGTCGGCCACGCGCTCTAGTCCGCCGCTGGTTTCAATCTGGGCCTCACCCGCGTTGATGATGCCGTAGTGCACCTTATAGCGAATGGTTTCGCCCGTGCGGAAACTAGAGTTGGGCCATAGCCGCGCCGGCTCGGCTGTGCCAATGGGCTGGGTGAAGGCAGCGCAAAACAGGAGCAGTGGGAGAAGTAGCCGGCGACGCATACTTGCAATAACGAAGAAGGGTGCGCTAGCAGATTTTACAAACTAAATGCCAGCTTACAAAAATACAGCTTTCCCCTAGGGCAGTCCATAGCTTTATAGTCAGATTAAGTTGCATAAAAAAGCCCCGCTACCAGGTTGGCAGCGGGGCTTTTGGCTGATGCAGACTTGCCGCACCAGTAAGGTTTACAGCGTGTCTTCGCCGTCTTCGGGGCCGCTCAGGTCCACGGGGATAACCTCCGTGTCGCCTTTGGCCATCGAGCGGATTTTAGCTTCGATTTCGTCGGCCATCTCTGGGTTGTCGAGCAGCATGGTCTTCACGGCGTCGCGGCCCTGGCCCACGCGGTTGCCATTGTAGCTGAACCACGAGCCCGACTTGGCAATGATGCCCATATCGACCCCTAGGTCCAGAATCTCACCTACTTTCGAGATGCCCTCGCCGTAGATGATGTCAAACTCGATAACCTTGAAGGGAGGCGCTACTTTGTTTTTCACCACCTTCACCTTGGTGCGGTTGCCGGTCACATTGTCCTTATCTTCTTTGATTTGGCCAATGCGGCGGATGTCAAGACGTACCGAAGCGTAGAATTTCAGGGCGTTACCACCGGTGGTAGTTTCGGGCGAGCCGAACATTACGCCGATTTTCTCACGCAGCTGGTTGATGAAAATGCACAAGCAGCCGGTTTTGTTGATGGTACCGGTGAGCTTACGCAGAGCTTGGCTCATAAGGCGGGCGTGCAAGCCCACTTTCGAGTCGCCCATGTCGCCTTCGAGTTCGCCTTTCGGCACGAGGGCGGCCACGGAGTCGATAACGCAGATGTCGATAGCACCGGAGCTGATAAGCTGGTCGGCGATTTCGAGGGCTTGCTCGCCGTTGTCGGGCTGCGCAATGAGCAGGCTATTAGTGTCGATGCCCAGCTTCTGAGCATAGATAGGGTCGAAGGCGTGCTCGGCATCGATGAAAGCAGCAATACCACCAGCTTTTTGGGCTTCGGCAATGGCATGCAGCGTTAACGTGGTCTTACCGCTCGATTCGGGGCCGTAAATTTCAACGATACGGCCTTTGGGTAGGCCACCGATGCCAAGGGCAATATCAAGCGACAGCGAACCGGTGCTGATGGCTGCGATGTCGCCAATCTTCTGGTCCGAGAGCTTCATCACGGTACCTTTGCCGAAAGCCTTATCAAGCTTTTCGAGCGTCAGCGCGAGGGCCTTTGCTTTTTCGGTGGCCGGGTCGCCGCTACGTTCGGCTTTCTCGGTCTTTTCGGGTTTTTCGGCTTTGGAAGTTGCTAAGGCCATGAACTTGGAGATTGAAAAACTTGAGGTTGGTAAATCTACGATGTTTTGGTGTACCACCGAATAGCCCAGCTTCAGAAGCAAAGCTTCATCTACCGTTCTGTTATTCGGCGGCAAATTCTAACACAGTGCCCCCCGGATTCGTGCCGGTGGAAACTCAAATTTATGAGTAAATTTCTAAAAAATTTAGTCTCCGTTGGCTGTCTGCTATTTATAGTTGCACCGGCCCGGGCCCAGCTGGATAATCGGGCGTTTACATCGCCTACGCCGGGGGCTTTTAGGGTTGACACTTTGTCGTTGCTTCGCATTGGTGCTATCTCAGGAATGAACGAGCAGTATCATGTAAAGCTTGATAGTACCAACAGGCAAATTGATAGTGTTAATGCACGCCTGAACAGACGGCCGAGCCGTATATCTGCGAAAACTGGAGAATTGCGCTTTGCCTTTAACAGTTTCACCTTCTTCAAAGACAACGAATATTTCAATGAAATTGTCGAAGGCTACACGCTATTCGGTACGCAGCTAAACCCGCAGCTCGTCTATTATCCTACCAAGAACCTGCGGTTAGAAGGCGGCGTGTTTTTGTGGAAGGACTTCGGTAACCCGCAACTGCGGCAGGTGCGGCCCACATTTCGGGGTACCTGGACAGTTAAAAACCATCATTTCATCTTTGGCAACATCCTGCCCAATTTGAACCACCAGTACATCGAACCGCTGTTCGACTTTGAGCGGGTGATGCTAAAGCCGTTGGAGGAAGGCTTGCAATACCGCTACGTCGGGCATCGGCTGTTCTTAGACACGTGGGTAGACTGGCTGAAACAAGAGTATCCCGGCGTAAACTACCAGGAGCAGATTGCCGGCGGCCTCAGCAGCAGTTACCGCCTCACCGGCGACAACGCGCCGGTCAGCGTTAGCATTCCCTTCCAGTTTACCGCCCGGCACTTCGGCGGGCAAATCGATACGTTGCATGCGCCAGTACAAACGCTGTTTAACTACGCCACTGGCGTGGTGGTCCGGCGGCAGTTCAACAGCCGCACTTTTCAGGCCGTGCGCCTCAATGCTTACGGTACCCTCTACCGCGACAACTCCGGCTTCTTCCGTCTACCCTACACCAAGGGCAGCGGCCTGTACCTGAACGGTACCCTGGAAACGCGCTACGCCGACCTGATGCTGAGCTACTGGCAGGGTGATACCTTCTACGCCCCCCTAGGCGGCCCCTACTACCAAAGCGTAGCCTCGCGCTACGGCACGCCCGGCTACACCGACGCCAACCGCCGCTTACTCATTGTGCGCCTCATGCGCGACTTCCGCATTGCCGACGCGGCCGCCGTGACCGTGCGCGTTGAGCCGGTGTATGACATCGGCCACCAGATTCTGGATTACTCTTTTGGCGTGTACCTGAACTTTCGGCAGGAGTGGCTACTGGGCAACCTGGCCCGGCGGTTGCGGGTCGGGCAATAGCGGCTAAGCTGCCCCTAGGGCCTGCTTAGGGGCGGCAGGGTGGGGCGGTGCGCACAAAATGCAAAATATCTGGCTCGGGCAAGGGCGTGCGGCGCAGCCCCCAGCGCAGGCGTGGCCAGAAGCCAGTGGCCACTTCCACGGCTGGGGCAGGCTTGGGTACAAATCCCTGGGCTCGCGCTACGGCCTGCCCGCGCACATTATCGGCATAGCAGCGGATGAGCAAGCGCGCCGCTTGCACCTGCCCAAAGCCAAACTCGACTATTACGCCGAGGGCTTCGCGGGCGTAGCCGTGCCCCTCGGCCTCGGGCGCCAGGTAATAGCCAATCTCGGCCTGCCCGGCTTGCTGCGGCATTAGGCAGATGTCGCCCAAGTAAGCGCGGGTTTCGCGGTGCCAGATGCCAAAGACGTAGAAGCGCCCCGTGCGCCAGTCGTGGGCAAAGGAAGCTAGCTGGGCTGGGGCGTGGGCCAGGGTTGGCACGGCCTGCAAGCGGTCGGGGAACGAGAGTTCGAGCCGGTGGCGGCTTTGCGCCAGCAGGCCAAAAAACGCGGGAGCATCGGCGGCCTCGTAAGGACGCAGTAGCAGGCGCGGCGTAAGGAGCACTAGGGAATCCAGGCGAGCAACGGGGCAATAGTGAACGATAACCCCTCCTGCCTAAAACTAGTAAGGAAAGGCCTATCTATCTCTTTTTCCCTTTTCCCCATGAACAGATTACAAGGTAAAGTTGCCATCGTGACCGGTGGCGGCGCTGGCATTGGCGAGGCCATCGCCAAGAAATTCGCCAAAGAAGGCGCTTCGGTAGTAGTAGCTGGCCTGCCCGACGACCCGGTGCGCGCCGTAGCCGACGAGATACAAGCGAGCGGCGGCCAGGCCACTGCTTTCGAGGGTGACCTTTCGAGCCAGGCGGTAGCCGAAGCCTGCGTGCAAACGGCCGTGGGTCAGTTTGGCAAGCTCGATATTCTGGTGAACAACGCCGGCGCTTTTCCGGCCGTGAGTGAGCTGGACGAGTACCCAGTGGAGGCGTTCGAATACATGGTGAAGAACAACATCTACACCAACTTTCACATGAGCCGGGCGGCTCTGCCCGAGCTGCAAAAGACCCGGGGCAACATTGTGAGCGCCGGCTCGGAGGCGGGCCACATGGGCGAACCCATGAATACCCCCTACGGCGGCACTAAGGGCTTCGTGCACGCCTTCACGCGTGGCATCGCTGCCGAGCAGGCTAAGCACGGCGTGCGCGCCAACTGCGTGGGCCCGGGTCCCATCGACACCGCTTGGACGCATAAGGAGACCGGCCCCATGACGGCCCAAATGGAAAAGCAAACCACCGAAGGCGTGCCGATGGGCCGTCGCGGTACTCCCGAAGAAATTGCCAACGTGTACCTCTTCCTGGCTTCCGACGAAGCCAGCTACGTGACGGGCGCCATCTACTTCGTAGACGGTGGCACGACTATTTCGAAGAGCAGCGCTGGCGCACAAGTGCCCGCCGACTTGAAAAAGGAGCCCAAAGGCGAGCTAGACCTCAAGCACTCCAAGGACGGAAATACGGAAATACGCCCGCAGGATAGCGGCCACATGATGCACCGCTAGTGCGACACGTGTTTAGCAATAAAAAAAGCCCCGCGTTAGCGGGGCTTTTCTATATAGCATTAGGCTTGACACCCAACTCACCCCTAGGCGTACTGCCGGGGGCTGCCTAGAGCCTGCTGGGTGCGCATCACGTTTACCTGGCGAGCAGCTTCGTTGAAGTACTCGAGGCGACGGATGAGCATTTCTTTGGTGAATACCCGGCCCTCGGGTGTGCGCATGATGCTGTGCTTATCAGCCAGTACGCGCTGCATGGCGGCGAGCGTCTGCTCCTCGTGGCGCATAAACTGCTGCTGAAACTCGGCCAGGCGAGCTACGCCAGTGGCTGTGAGCGTAAAGTGCTCATTGGCGCCTTGGTTCAGCACTTCGCACAGCACATATACTTCCAGCGGCAAGCTGGTTTCGAGGGCCGTGCTGCGCAGGTCGAGGCCGGCGGCCAGGGCATCCAATATCACGCGCACGTTGCGCTCAAACTGCTGGTAGTAGGCTTGGGCTTCCATCAACTGGAGAACTTAGATTTTAGGACTTAGAGCTTAGATGCGCTAGGGTGGTGGAGCTTAAAGCAACTCCTGCACCCTAGGGTGTCATCTGCAGGCTCTTACAATAAATCTTTTACAATCTGCGCCACTGTAACTCCTTCGGCCTCGGCCTTGAAATTGCGCACGAGGCGGTGACGCAGGATGGGCAAAGCTACGGCGCGCACGTCTTCAATATCGGGCGAGTACTTGCCATTGAGCAGGGCGTTGGCTTTGGCGGCTACTACCAGGTACTGGCTGGCCCTAGGGCCAGCGCCCCATTCGAGCAGCTGCTGAGCCCTAGGGGCGGCGCGCTCACCTTGCGGGCGGGTCTTGTGTACGAGGCCCACTGCATATTCCACCACGTTGTCGGCCACTGGCACGCGGCGCACCAGAGCTTGGTAGGCCTGAATATCAGCGGCATGCAACACCTTGCGTACCGCTGGGCGGCGGTCAGAAGTGGTATTTTTCACAATATTCAGCTCCTCCTGGTAGCTCGGATAACCCAGCTCGATGTTGAACATGAAGCGGTCGAGCTGCGCTTCGGGCAGCGGGTAAGTGCCTTCCTGCTCGATGGGGTTCTGGGTGGCTAGCACGAAGAACGGCCGTTCGAGGGGGTAGCGCTTGCCAGCCACCGTCACGGCGTATTCCTGCATACTTTCCAGCAGTGCGGCCTGGGTTTTGGGCGGCGTGCGGTTAATCTCGTCGGCCAGGATGATGTTGGAGAAAATCGGCCCCCGTACAAACTGGAAATCGCGCTGCTGCGTCAATGTCTCCGACCCTACGATGTCCGACGGCATCAGGTCAGGCGTAAACTGAATGCGGTTGAAGCTAAGGTCTAGCGCCTCGGCGATAGTATTGATGAGTAGCGTCTTAGCCAAACCCGGCACGCCTACCAGCAGGCAGTGGCCCTGCGCAAAAATGGCCGTCAGCACCAGCCGCACTACCTCATCTTGCCCTACTATCACCTGGCCAATTTCCTGGCGCAGCTGCTGGTACGCTGCTTTCAGGGCGTCGGCGGCCTCTTTATCGTTTTGAAATTGAGCCATCTGCTATTCTTCACAAGGTCATTAAGCGCCTAAAGGACGTCATGCTGAGCTCCGCGATGCACTTCGCTTGCGCCGTTCGGGTGGTCCTAGGCGGCGCAGGAAAGTACTTCGCGGCACTCAGCATGACAGGTTATTCTTCTTGCTAAAGCCGGTTAGCGTCATTGCTCGGCGGTGGCGGCCAGTACTTTGCACTGGGCGTAATCAGGTGCCACCTCCAGGTATACGGTGTTGCGGTTCTGGTCGTACCACAGTTCCAGCGCCTTATTTTTCTTCTCGCCTAGGGCCGCAGCCGCAATTTTCTGGTAGTCGTCGCCCAGGTTAGCTTGGTGGGGCGCGGTGTTACTCTTCAGATACAAGATGCGCATGGCGTCCTTGCCGTCGTCGGTGCGGTAGGGCAGGGGCGGGGTGATGTGCCCCACCTTCATCGTGTCGATGGTGAAGAAGATAGCTGGGTCGAGCTTGTCTAGGGGCAGCTTCGAGCCGCCGTCCTGGCGGTTGGCCAGCAAGCCACCATTAGCGCTGGTGGGCTTGTCGGTGCTGAAGTCCTTAGCTGCCTTGGCAAAGCTGAGGCTGTCGCTCAGGATTTGCTTGCGAATGCGAGCCAGCTTGGTAGCGGCCTCACTGGCGTCGGCCGTGCCGGTTTCGGGCTTCAACAAGATGTGGCGGGTCGAGTACTGGTCGCCCTTGCGCTCGATAAGCTGAATAAGGTGAAAGCCAAACTGCGACTCCACGATGGGTGACATCTGGCCGGGCTCCAGTTTGCGCGAGGCAGCCTCGTACTCTGGTACCAAATCGCCTTTCTTGAAGAATCCTAGGTAGCCGCCTTGCGCTCCCGAGCCGGGGTCCTGCGAGTATTTCTTAGCCAGTTCCTCAAAGCTCTCGCCTGCCTGAATGCGCCCGCGGATTTCGTTAAGCTGAGCAATAGCTGCTTGTTTGGCTTTGTCGTTTACTTGAGCCGGAATAACTATCTGACCTACTTCAACCTCAGTTGAGTAGTAAGGCAAGCTGTCCTTCGGAATTTTATCGAAGTACTCCTTCACCTCGCGCGGCGTCACCGACACTTTGCCCGCAATTTTGTCTTGCATTTCCTGCTGCACTAGCTGGTCGCGCACTTGCTGGCGTAGCTCTTCCTTCAGCACGCGTACGGGCTTGTTATACAGCTCTTCTAGCTTCTTCTCCGAGCCTACCTGCTGCACGAAGTAGTTCATGCGGCGGTCTAGCTCGCCGTTCACGCGCTTGTCTTCCACCGTCACCGAGTCTACCTCGGCGCGGGCAATCATCAACTTGCTCAGTACTAGGTTTTGGAGCACCTTGCAGCGCAAGTCGGGCGGGAGGGGTTTGCCGTTGGCGCGGGCCACTTCTTGCGCCACAATACCTTCCACGTCTGACTTCAGAATAATCTGATTGTCAACCTTCACAATGATGCCGTCGAGCATTTGCTGCCCCGGCCGGGCCCGGCTAATGCCGAGCTGAGCGCGCGAGGCGAAGGGGAAAAGCAGCAGGGCCAGCAGGCACCAAGATAAACGTTGCATAGCGTGTAGAGTCGGCAAGTAGGGCGAGGGTTGCTTCAAGCTAGCGCGCTGCGGCAGCCGGTGCGCCGCAAGACCCCTAGGCACCTTATTTCGTGATAAGCTTATTTACTTCTTCCTCGTTCACTTTCACCGGGTATTGGGCACGTAGCTGCTCAATCCACTGCTTTTCGAGGTAATTCTGGTAGTCGCTGGTAGCTTGGCCGCGGGCATCGGCGAGGCGTTTGGGGCCAGGCGGTAGGCTCTGCTTGATGTCGAGCAAGTAGTAGCGGCCATCTTGCTGGGTGCGGTAGGTACCAGCAGGTTTGTCCAGATAGGTGTCTACTACCTTGTTATCGCCCTTCTGGAAGGTACGCTGCTGAATCTGCACCGCCAGCGGATTTTGCTGGTTGAGGCGAGCCTCGACGGCGGTGGGGGAGTTGCTATACAGGCTGACGCGGGTATCGCCGTCGGCAGTTACAGCCGAGCCAGATGCCACGGCCAAGCGGTCGCGCTCTACGCCGCCCGTCTTGGCCAAGTACTCCAGAGCAGCGTTGGCACGCTGGCGAGCCAGGGCGGCGCTTTCACCTTTACGGACGTGTCCCACAATGCTGGCCGTTAGTGCAGTATCCTGGTTGAGGCGGCGGGCTACATCGTCGAGCACCGGTACCCCATTGCTTTTGGCCGGAGTGGCGGTGCCGAGCGAGTAGTGCACCTTGGCCGTGCCGGCCGCGCCCGCTACTGGGTAGCGCCCTAGGGCCAGTTCGCGCTGTGCCCGCGTGAGCAAGGCCGGCGAAGCTGCCGAGATAACGGTACCCCGCACCCGCTGGCCAAACTGGTAATTGGCTTGGTTGGTAGCGAAGAACTTGCGCAACCCGGTCGTGTCTTCAATCGCCTTGCTCCACACCTTCTGGTCCATGAGCTGGAATAGCAGAATGCCATCGCGGTACTCCTGTACCAGCATGCGGTAGTCCTCATACTTGGCGGGCAGGTGCTCGCGCTCGTAATCGGTCAGCTTCTGGTCTACATACTGGTCGTAGAGCTGCTGCATGGCAAACTCGGGCGTGGCCGTGGGGCGCGGGCGCTGGTTCTGCTGCACGTAAGCCAGAAAATCGCTCACCGGGTAAGGTTGCGTCTGGATGGTAAACAGCGCTAGCTTATCACTGCCAGGCTTCACGGCTTTGTCGGGGCGCCCGTTCACGGTGGCGGGCCGTAGTTGGCCGGCGGTATACTTGTAGCGGCCTTTGAGCAGGGCCGTATCGCCTTGGGCAAAGGCCAGCTGCTTGGCGGCCGGAATCTCGCGAAACTGGTCTTCCTGGCGGATACGCTTCAGGAAAGCGGCCCGGTTTAGCTCCGAGCGCGAATCCTTGCCCACCTTGCTCATGAGAGTGGGCTTCATGGTCTCAAAGCTCGGAATCGGCTGCTTTTCAACCAGCTTGATGATGTGCCAACCGTAGGGCGTTTGCACAGGCGGCGCAATGTCGCCGGGCTTCTGCAGCTTAAAGGCTACTTCCTCGAACGACGGAATCATGCGGCCGGTGCCGAAAGCGGGCAGCTCCCCGCCATTGGGTGCCGAGCCGGCATCCTCCGAAAATTGGCCTACCAGTTTGTTCCAGTTCTCGCCCTTTTTCAGGCGCGCATACAGCTCGTCAATCTTCTTATGAGCGGCGGCCGAGTCGGCCTTGGGTGCCTGCGGGGTGGTACGCACCATCAGGTGGGCCACTTTCACTTCACCCTGCGCCGGGCGCCGGTCGTTCACCTTAATGACGTGGTAGCCAAAGCGCGTGCGCAGCGGCGGACTCACCTGCCCTACTTGCGTGTGGTAAGCGGCTGACTCGAAGGGGTACACCATCTGCATGGCCGTGAAGTACCCTAGGCGCCCGTTGTTCTCTTTAGCCGATGGGTCTTCGCTGCTGGCGCGGGCCACGGTGCCAAAGTCCTCGCCGCCCGTAGTCACGCGCTGGCGGAGGGCGGTAATCTTCTGGAAGGCCGCCAGGGTATCGGCCGGGGTAGCATCGGGCGCTACCCGCACCAAAATGTGCGAGGCGTTCACCTCGGTGCCCAGACGGTCGTAGGCCTCGCGCACGAGTTGGTCGGTCACGCCCTTCTCCGTGAGGTAGGGCTGGGCTAGCTGCTGCCGGTAGCCATCTAGCTCGCGCTTAAAAGCTTGCGTAGTGTCGAGGCCATGCTTCTCGGCATCGAGTACCTTCAGCCGGAAGTTGGTATACAGGTTCAGGTAGTCGGTTACGCTCTGCCGAGTGCCGTAATCGGCGGCAGTGCCGTTGTTCTTCTTATACACGTAAGCAAACTCGCGGGCCGTGACCGAGGTGGTACCGAGCGTTTCGATAACTGGGCCGGCGGGCGGCAGGGTAAGCCCTACCGAATTGGCCAGGGTAGTCGGCCCAGTGGTAGCAGCGGGCTTACTGGTTTGGCAGGCAGCCAGTTGCAGCAACGTAGCCACAGTGGCCCCGGCCAGCGGAAGGCGGGAGTGCATAGACGAAAAGACAGCTTGAGCCAGGCTAACTTAAAAACGAACCAACCCGGTACAATGCAGATACAATTTTACGAAGGAAATCGCGGAGCTACACGTCTTGGCTTTCAGGCGGTGCTAGGCCCTAGGGCTGGCGCTAGGCCAGCAGCGACTTCAAAGCTCGGCTACGGCGGCCTGCTACGGCCGGGTATAAGCGGCAGCCAGCTATTTAACGCAGCCGACTGGCTAGGTTGTATAGTGGTGGCGCTTACGGCTCACCCAAGCTGCTTGGTTAAGTGGCAAATGGTGTGCGAATCGCGCTCGAAGAAAACTACCGAGTCCATGATGCGCGATACCAGTGCCATACCCATACCGCCCTTGCGGCCCTGCCGAATGTATTCGCGCAGGTCGGGGACGGGGGCTGTTTCGCCAGGAAGAAAGAGGTTGGTGCCGTGGTCGGCAATCTCTACATCGAGGCTGTGGTCGCGTAGCTGCATGAGCAGGTCCAGGTACTGCGAGGCGTCCTCACCGTTGGCGTGGATAATGAAGTTGGCCACCACTTCGTCTACGGCCAGCACTATTTGGTTTACCACTACCTCGTTGCCGTGCGCAGCCAGCAAAAACTCGCGCACGAAGTCGCGCACCTGTTGCAGGTTGTGGCGCGAGCATTGAATGCGGAGGTGGCGGGTCACGGGAGTGAGTAGTTATGAATTAAAAATTATGAATTATGAATTATCGCCTGTGAGGTTGAAACCCACTGAAACAGCAGGTTCAGTTCACCATTTTTAATTCATAATTCATAATTCATTGCCTTATGCAGCCTGGGCTTCCTGTTCGGTTTTGGCAATGTTCATTAACGAGTCGAGGCCGAGTATCTCAAACACGTTAAATACCTTCTCTTGCATGTTGAAGAATACCAATTTTACGTTGGCATCTTGCAGGCGCTGCAAGTGCGAGATGAAGACCCCTAGGCCCGCCGAAGAAATGTAGCTCAGGCGCTGGCAGTCGATGAGCACTTTGCGGTACTGCAGCAACTCAGGCTTGTTAAGCTCATTATCAAGCAGCACGGCCGAAGAAGCGTCCAGCTCACCATCGAGCGTAATAGTTAGGGTGTCCCCGGTGGATTGCGTTATTACTTTCATACTTCCGCCCTTACGCGGGCACTATTGCTGGGGTTGGGAGGCCTTGAACTTGATAACGAGTAGCGTCTGGTCGTCGTGCAGCGGCTGGCCGAGGCTAAACTGCTGCACATCGGAACGGATATACGTATTAATGTCCTCGGCCGATTGCGAAAAGCATTCCTCCAGGCGCAAGCGCAGGCGCTCCTCTCCGTATTCTTCGCCGGTGCTGCTACGCGCCTCCACAATGCCATCGGTATAAATTACCATCACGTCGCCAGGGTTGTAGTCCCAAAACTGGTTTTTGACGTGCTTGCCGTAGCTGTCGTTGCGGATAATGCCCAGCCCTAGGCCCTCGGTATGGAAGTAGCTGACTTCCTCCTGGATGGAGTGGTAATAGAGCGTGTGGCAGTGCCCGGCCCGCGCAAACATAAAACCACCGGCCTGGTAGTCAATTAAGTAGAAAGCTGCGGTGATAAACGATGAGCGCTCGAGGCAGTGCGTGAGGGCCTCGTTGGCCTGCACCATGAAGCGGTGGGGGTCGGGGTAGCGCTGGCGCTCGCTCTTGGCTAGGGGGTTCGGCTGCATCAGGGCGTGGAAGATGCCCTTCATCTGGGCCGTGTGGAAGGCCGCCGTTACGCCCTTGCCGCTTACGTCGCCAATGAGCACGGCCAGCTTCTCGCCCGGCAGGTGCAGAAAGTCGTAAAAGTCGCCGCCTACTTCCTTGGCCGCCTGCGCGTAGGTGCTGATTTCAAACCAGTTATCGGTAGGAAGCTGCTTTGGAATGAGCCGCTCCTGTACCAGGGCCGCAATGCGCAGCTCGTCTTGCGTGCGCTGGCTCACCTGGGCCTTCAGCACCAGCTGTAGGTTTTCAAGGCTCAGCACGGCTTGGTTGATGAAGGCGTGTAGCACACTTAGGTCGTCGGGCTCAAAGCCTTCCATTTCCTCCTTCAGCAGCACGAGTGTCCCGTAGTAATGGGGGCTACTGTTTTGCAGCGGGGCTACCGTCATCGACTTAAAAGGCAGCCCTAGGCCATCTAACCGGTGCGAGCGCTCCAAGTCGTTATCAACCAGCTGGGTGACGGGCTCGGCACCCGCGGGCAGCAGCAAGCGCGTGCGCAGCACCTCCACCTGGGCGGGGCTTAGCTGGTACAGCAGCGTTTGCAGCGACTCGGCTCCTTCGCTGCCCTGGAAGGAGGGCACCAGCCAAGCAGCGTCGGCTTGCAGGGTTTGCACCAGCGAGTTGAGCAGGCTTTGGTAAACCTCCTGCGGCGTTTGGCCGCGCTGGATGACCTGGCTCAGCTGCTGCAGGCTCATAAACTCGGTGCGGCGCTGCTCATATACATCGGCCACCGGCAGGTTGAAGAACGATACCAGCAGCCCGGCTACGGCATAGATAGTGGCAAAAAACGAGGCCACCAGTAGAAACGACTGTTGCGACGACGAAATGTTGACCATCGGATTGCTCTGCGTCTGGTACAGGTAGGCCATGAACAGCACAAGGAACCCTAGGGTGCCAAACTGCAAGATAATGGCGTGAGCCTTAGCCTTAGTGGTCAGGTAAGCCACCCAGCGCTGGTGCCCGCACAAGTAAATGCCGAAGATGCCCACTATAGCAAACGCTATAAGCCGAAGTGGCGCGGGCACCGACCAACTGGCGAGCTGGAGGAGCAGTACAGCTCCCAGCCCTATCTCAAAGACCTCCCATTCTAAGCGCAGCCGCTTGCTGCCCCGGAAGTTGACCAGGGCTCGCCAAGTGTACAGCGTTTCGGCTAGCAACACGATAAAGAGCCCTAGGGCCAGTGTGTAGTCGACAGCCATATTGGTATGGGTGCCAGGTTGCAGCCACGCCAAGCCCTCTACCATCAGCAGTCCAGCCGAGAGTGCTAGCGCCCGCCAAAACAGACGCCGGAGCACCCCAAGAAAATTGTGCCCACGCAGCGCCGAAGGCTGGCTGCGGGTGTACATAAATACGCTCGCCGCGAAACCGCCCTGCGCCACAAGCGCTAGCCATGACGGCCAGCCTACGCCCGGCCCTATGCCCTCACTACTTTGCCCCAGCAGCCCCACTAATAGCGCTACCCAGCAGGCAACGGCTAGTACCAGGAGCCAAAAAGAGCGGGTGAGCTTGGGCATAAAGTATTGTAAGGTGAGCTTATGGCTCGTATTAGTTGAGCCAGGCTAGCCCAATGGCGAGCGGAAGCAGCAAAAATAAGCTGCTACGCCCAGTTACTACTAAAGCGAGTAGAAGTTCAGCTTTTCTTCATGAACGAAAGCCACTTACTAAAAGGCCAGGCCCGGTACTGCTACTGTCAGTAGTACCAAGCCTGGCCCTAGCAATGTTATAAACGCGCTATTGCTAGCGGCTCGAATAGTTAGGTGCCTCGCGAGTAATGTGCACGTCGTGAGGATGGCTTTCGCGCAAGCCGGCACCCGTAATGCGCACAAACTGCGCTTGCTGCAGCGCCGCCAAGTCGGCGGCCCCTACGTAGCCCATGCCCGCGCGCAGGCCACCTACCATCTGGTACAGCACGTCGCTCGTGTTGCCCTTGTAAGGCACGCGGCCCACGATGCCCTCGGGCACCAGCTTCTTCACGTCGTCCTCAGCATCCTGGAAGTATCGGTCCTTGCTGCCGTCTTCCATGGCCTCCAGCGACCCCATGCCGCGGTAGGTCTTGTACTGGCGGCCTTCGTAGATAATGGTATCGCCGGGCGCTTCGGCGGTGCCAGCCAGCAGCGAGCCCACCATGACGGCGGCAGCCCCACCCGCCAGGGCCTTCACAATATCGCCCGAAAACTTAATGCCACCGTCGGCTACCAGCGTCTTGCCAGTGCCCTCCAGGCCCTTAGCCGCCTCCAGCACTGCCGACAGCTGCGGCACGCCAATACCGGCAATGATGCGCGTGGTGCAGATGGACCCAGGACCCACGCCCACCTTTACTACGTCGGCACCAGCATCGGCCAGGGCGCGGGCACCCGCAGCTGTAGCCACATTGCCGGCCATAATATCTACGTTCGGGAAGCTCTTTTTCAGCTCGCGCACGGCGTTAAGCACGCCCTGGCTGTGGCCGTGCGCTGTATCTACGCTCAGCAGGTCTACGCCGGCGTCAACCAAAGCGGCGGCGCGCTGCATCAAGTCGGCCGTCACCCCTAGGGCGGCACCCACGCGCAAGCGGCCTTGGTCGTCCTTGCTGGCGTGGGGTGCGCGGCGGCGCTTGCGAATGTCCTTGTAAGTCATGAGGCCCGTGAGGCGGCCGTTGGCATCTACCAGGGGCAGCTTGTCCACCTTGCGGTCCTGCAGCATGTTCTCCGCCTCAGTGCGGTCGGTGCCGGCTGGGGCCGTCACCAAGCGCTCGCGGGGCACCATGATGCTGGTAACCAGCGGGGTGAAGTCGCGCTCGAAACGCAAGTCGCGGCTGGTGATGAGGCCAACAAGCTGGCCGCCGGCTTCCACAATGGGCACGCCGCCGATGTTGTGCTTGCGCATCAAGTGGCGGGCTTCGGCCAGCGTGGCGGTGGGCGGCAGCGTGAAAGGGTCCTGGATGACGGCCGACTCGGAGCGCTTCACGCGGCGCACTTGGTCGGCCTGGGCCTTCACGCTCATGTTCTTGTGGATGATGCCAAGGCCGCCTTCCTGCGCCATGGCAATAGCCATGTCCGCTTCGGTTACGGTATCCATGGCGGCCGAAAGCAGGGGCAAAAACAGCCGAATGCGCGGAGTGAGCTGGGTGCTGGGATTGCAGTCGCGCGGAAGTACTTCCGAGTATGCGGGCAGCAGCAGTACGTCGTCGTAGGTCAGGGCCTCGAAGGCGATTTTAGGGGTGGCGTTATCTGCCATAGCAAGAGGAGTTTTCAAGAAAAACCTATTGCCAGGCAAATATACAACGCAAACCGCCGACTAACGCCGGTTTTCCGCCGACGGCGCTTCCTAGGGTGGCACGGCCCTTGCCTTTAGAGCAGTACCAATCTGCTCACCTTTTTCCGTTTTCGTTATGAAAAGTTTCCTGCGTTGGATGCTGCCACTGGTTGTGCTTAGCTCCCTTACCCTTAGTTCTTGCGTTACGGCGTACCGCCACGGGCCGCCTCCGCCTGCGCACCGCTACTACCGCCACGGCTACGGCCGCCCACTGCCACCCCCGCCGCCTCCCCGGGGCCCCTACGGGTACTACCGCTAAGCTGAGGTGTAGTAACTAGTTAGTTGCTGCTACCAAATCCCTAGGGTGTCGAGCCGCTAGCAAGGTGCCGGTAACGAGCTGGCAGAAAAAAAGCCCGCGCTACGTAGCGCGGGCTTTTCCATGAGGTTCCTTTTCCACGAGAAAACCTGTTATGAGCCAACAAAACCACTAAGTGGCCGTTGACATTACAAAGAAAGGCGCTGGGTTGCGCCGTTTGCCTTCCCATTAGCTGAAACTGGGTTCCGCATCGCCGAGTAAGGCGGTAAACTCTCCGAGTTGTTGCGTTTCGTTAGCCGGGCAGCTCGGCGCCGTTGCCAATGGCGCGGTGGCCCTGCGCCGACGAATAGTGGCGATGCAGCCAGCGGCTAAGGCCCCCTAGGCCCGGCATTAGCACGCGCTCGGTGATATTGGCCTGGTCGAGCTTATCGCGCACTTCCCACTTGAGGCGGGCGGGCAGCCGAATGCGAAAAAATAAATCGGGCCGATGCTCCAACCAGTCGTGCAGCTGGGCCTGGGGCGTACTCATGCTCGAAAAAAGCGCGTACTGGTGCACGATGCGGGCATCGAGCGACGGCGGCTCTAGAAACAGCACAAATGGCTCGGGCTGCAACTCTTCGAGGACGCGCAGGCTGGGCGCGGCAGGCAGCAGCAAGTCCGACGTAAACACGTTGGAACCCTCGCGCAGCAATACATTGTGCAGCTGCGGGGGCAGGTAGTCGGCCGCCTTCACGTAGTTCAGGGCCCAAATGATGCCGTCCTGGTGATAGGCCTGCAAGTCGTCGGTGGCGAAGTGCAGCGCCACGTAGGGCGAGTACGTCCAGTCGAGCAGGCGGGTGGGTAGGCCGTGGTGCTGGGCCAGGGCCAGCCAGTCCCAGATGGCGGTGGCGCTGGGGGGCGCCGTGGTGTCGCGGGCGTACTTGCGGAAGTTGCGCAGCAGGTGGTGCTCCAACTCGTGGTAGTGGCCGCCCAGGCGCTGCAAGCTGGTGCTCAGCGTGTAGCTAACGCTGCGCATGCCGCGGTACACAAACGGCGAGCGGTAGCGGCCCAGGCGGGCATCCCAGGTTTCGCGGAAAAGCAAATCCTGCAGGTGCGCCCAGCTTTGGGCCTCAAAATCGGTGGGAGAGCTGCTCAAGGGAAGGCCCGGACGGTTCGCTACTCCAAAGAAAACAACGAAACGGCCGATAAATAGGGGCGGCAACAATTTCTTTTTGCGTGCCTCCCTAGGGCCCGGGCCAGCGACCAGCCCACGCAAAAAGGCCGGCTGCCGTGCGCAAGAGCACAGTAGCCGGCCTTACTGGTTTAGCTTATTTAACTCAAGTTGCGGAGTAATGGAAGGTCATAAAAAAGTCTGTTCGGCGTGAACAGACTAGGTTTGGGTCTCTGACCTCCCAACCTAACCCTGACCATGCGCGAACAGACCGTTGCAATGTA
>Ga0160427_10000066_pt1 | contig 88707 bp, 60 predicted proteins | sample SolpanmetagenomL_FD_108194 | JGI IMG/M metagenome (GOLD analysis project Ga0160427, IMG submission 108194) | Solar panel surface microbial communities from Lawrence Berkeley National Laboratory, California, USA - L | ecosystem: Engineered > Built environment > Solar panel > Unclassified ...
CGGCTCGGTGCCCGCTTTCTACCAGACGGCCACCGACTTCAGCCAGGCGCTCACCTCGGTGTATAGCCAGCTGCGCGGCTACCCCGACCGCATCCTCATCATGTCGGAAGTGCGCTCCGACAATTTTTACGCCGCCAGCAGCCAGGGCGTGCGCGACTGGGATGGCATCAACAACTTCTCGACCACCCTCTCCATTAATCCTTACATCGCCGACACCTGGGCTTCGGACTACGCGGCGATTTTTCGGGCCAACACCCTGCTCGACCAGCTCGCCGCCAACGGCGCGGTAGTGGGCACCGTGCGGCCCCGCTACGAGGCAGAGGCCAAGTTTATCCGCGCCTTCATGTACTTCGATTTGGTGCGCATGTTTGGCAAAGTGCCGGTTATCGACCACGCCCTCATTCCGCAGGACATTGCCAAGGTGCCGCGCGCGCCAGTGGCCGACGTGTACGCGCTCATCCTCTCGGACCTGCAAACGGCCATCGCCACGCTACCCGCTACCTACGGCGGCTCCGACGTGGGCCGGGCCACCAAGGGCGCGGCCCAGGGCCTGCTGGCCCTAGTGTACCTCACCCGCTCGGGCCCCACCTACGGCATCAACGGCCCCGGCCTGGCCACCAACGAATACGACAAGGCCAACGCCCTGCTCGACCAGGTGATTGCCAGCAAAACGTATTCGCTGCAAAGTACTTACCCTAAAGTATTCGCCTTCAATAACGAGGATAATGCGGAGGTGCTCTTCGACATCCAGTACATCGCCAACGGCACGCTCGGCGGCAGCTACAACGGCACGCTCGATACGCCAGCCTACTTTCCGTTCCTGGGCCTGACCTTCGCGGCCAATGGGGTCGAGAACAAGCAGGTGTCGACCGATGTGATAAGCTCCTACGCGGCCACCGATACCCGCCTGGCTTTCAACGTGCAGCAGAGCTTCACTTACGCCAACATCACCTACACCGCGCCGCTGCTCAAGAAATACCTCGACGTGACGGCCAAGGGCATCTCGTACTCCGACTGGGGCCTCAACTACATCGTGCTGCGCTACGCCGACATTCTAACCATGAAGGCCGAGTGCATCCTGCACGGCGTAGGCGGCACTACTGCCGACGCGCTGGCCCTGCTCAACCCCCTGCGCACCCGCGCCGGGCAGCCCGCCCTCACGGCCCTGGATATGCCCACCCTGCTGGCCGAGCGCCGCCGCGAGTTTTTGGGCGAAGGCCTGCGCTGGCACGACCTCGTGCGCGAAGGCGTGGTGCTGGATGTGATGAACGCCTGGGTTAACAAGGAGGACACGGGCAACAAAATCGCCCGCAACATCGGGCCCAATATGCTCATCTATCCCGTGCCGCAGATTGAGCTGAGCGCCGCCCCCGGCCTCTACGACCAAAACCCCGGCTATTAGCCCCCAGCTACCCCAAAAAGCCCGGCCCCGGCGGAAGCATTTCCGCCGGGGCCGGGCTTTTTGTGCTTTGCACGTACATGCCATACCGCGTTGCCGGGTGCCGCACAGCCCACGAGCCAGCATATTCCCGCTACCGCTAAGAAGCTGAAAAAGAACGTCGTGCGGGCACTGTTCCAGCAACTCCCAACCTGCGCTAAAACAGGTCGTTCTTAGCCGGTACGGTATAGGGCTGGGGCTGGCCGGTCGTTTTGGCGATGCCGAAAAAGAAGTACAGCGTGCGGCGCGTGGGGCCGCCCAGGTGGTTGGCTTCGCTGAGCGGCCCTAGGTTTTTGGTGTTGTTGTCGAGGTTGAGGGCCAGTTTGGTGCCAATGGGCGGAATGGCATCGAGAAATGACAGGTTGCCGGGCGGCAGGGCCGGGGCAGGTACCGGCCCCGACAAGCCATAGAAATCGAAGAGCCGCACGAACAAGCCTTTGTCGGGGCTGGCTACCAGAAACTTGCCTTCTACCGTGTTCATTTCTAGCCACGCCACATCGGCAAAGTAGCCTTTAAACTCGGGGTAGCGCCAGGGGGCGGCGCCGGTCTGGGTGTTGTTGTAGGCGTTTTCCCACACGTTGGTGGTAGGGCCGGCCAGCCGGTTTTTCCACACGCGGTAGGGGCCTTTGCCCAGCCACCGGGCCCCGAGCACGTAGTTTTCGGGGTAAGTGAAGGTGAGTCCGGCGGCCGGGTAGTCGCCGGGCGGCAGGTCGTAGGCATAGTCGAGGCGCAGCCAGCCGTCGGGGCTCATCGTCCAGCGCACGGTAGTGAGGGCGCCCTGGTAGCGCACATCTACCACTTCGCCGCCCGCCTCGGCGTGGTGGGCCAGGCTTTGGAAAGCGGCCGGCGCGCCCACCAGCACCGGGCCGTTGGCAAAGCTGAGCTTGTCGCCGTTATTACCCTTCACTTGCCCGATGCGGCCCGTTAGCTTGCTGAAATTCACCGTAATGCCGCTGGCTTGCAGGGTCAGCAGGCTGTCGGTTTCGGCCACGGCCACGGCCGCCAGGGCCGGGCTGCTACCCGCAGTTGGCCCGGAGCCCGTAGCGGCCGGGGCCGCCGCACGGGCGGCCGGCTTGGCGGCGCCTGGGGCGGTGGCGGGCAGCACATTGCGCAGTAAGGCAGCATTGGAGCCGGTGGGCCAGGTCCATTGATATACCAGGTTTTTCTGCGGGTCGAAGGCCGAGAGCAGGATGGCGTCGTAGGTTTGCCAGTCGGCGGGCAGCTTCAGGTCGAGCTGGCCGGTGGCGAGCGGGGCCACGCCGGGGCTGGCAATCCGGCTCTTTTTGAGGGTGCTGTAGCCGGCGAATACTTCGCCGGGCTGGCGGTATTTCACCAATTCCCACTGAAAAAAGCACTGGCCGAGGTTGGTAAAATGGTAGCGGTTCTCTACCGCCACGCGGCCGTTGAACCGGGTGGGCAGCTCCTTCAGGGCAATGTGGATGGGCGAAAAAATTTCCCGGATGGCAAAGAAGCTGCCTTCCTTTTCGCGGTGGGGGCCGAGCACGCCGTCGGGCGCGTTCACGCCATTTACGTCGATAATGCCGCCCTGGTCGGTACGCACAATGCCCTCATCGAGCAGGGCCCACAGGAAGCCGCCGCCCGAGCGCGGGGCGTGCCAGTGCAGGTCCCAGAAGTCGGCCAGGGCCGCGCCGCCCCCGCCATCGTCCTGTGAGTGCAGAAACTCGGTGGGCATGTAGATAAGCGAATCGGCGAGTATCTGCTTGGTGCTGTAGTAGTTCTCGTAGTGGTTGCAGTCGATGCCGCTGTGGGCGTTGCCCGGCCGGTGGTGCGGATGGATAACGGGCCGGTTTGACAAGTCGTAGCGCCCAAACTCGGCGTCGAGCGCGGGGTTGGTGCCGCCCTCGTTGCCGTTATCCCAAAAGATGATGCTCGGGTGGTTCACGTCCTTGCGCACCATCTCGCGCACCAACGGCTGGCCGGCGCGGGTGCTGTAAGCCTTTTGCCAGCCCGCCAGCTCATCGAGCACGTAGAGTCCCAGCGAGTCGCAGAGGTGCAGAAACTCGGCATCGGGTGGGTAGTGCGACATGCGCACCGCGTTCATATTCATCTCCTTGATGAGCTTCACATCCAGCAGCTGGATGGAGTCGTTGAGGGTGCGGCCGGTTTCGGGCCACCAGCTGTGGCGGTTGGTGCCCTTCATTTTCACCTGCGTGCCATTCACAAAAATGCCCTGGCCCCGGCGCACCTCGATAGTGCGGAAGCCGAAAGTTTCGGTGGTTTGGTACAGCGGCTGGGCGCCGGCCCGCAACGTGAAGCGGGCGCGGTAGAGGCGGGGCGTTTCGGCCGTCCAGGTCAGGGGGCGGGGTACTTGGGCGCGCAACTGCACTACCGTATCGGCGGCGGCCGCGTGGCCGGTGGCGGTACCCACCACTCGGCCGGCAGCGTCCAGTATTTCGGCCTGCACCTCCGTGCTTTGTGTGAGGCCGCGCAGCCCTACGTTGGCCGCAAACGAGCCATCAGCGCGGGCGTTGATGGCGGTGTAGGGGATGAATTGCCGGGGCGTGGCTTCCAGGTACACCGGCCGAAAAATACCACCGAATACCCAGTAGTCGGCCAGTCGCTCGGCGTTGTTGACCGAAGCGTCGGCCGACATCTTGCTTACCGTTACTTCCAGCACGTTGGGCTGGTCAAATTTTAGTAAGGCGCTGATATCGTGCTTAAAGCGATAAAACGCACCCTGGTGCACGGGGCCGGCCAGTTGGCCATTCACGCGCACCTCGGCATCGGTCATGGCGCCTTCAAACACGATTTGGACCGTTTTCTCCCGCCAGCCGGGCGGCACCGAAAAGGTGTACTTATACTTGCCCTGCTCGTCGGCGAAGCGGAAGTTCTTGCCGTAGGTCTTGTAGTCGCGGCCGTAGTTGTAGGCGCCAAAGCCCTGCTGCTCCCAGCAAGAGGGCACTGCGATGGTGGTCCAAAAGCCGCTTTTGCGGCCCCCAGTGCAGTAAAAGTCCCAGGATACGGTGCGCTTGTTGTCGCGCCCCGATAAGTACTGGACCTGCTTTTGCGGGGTGGGGCCGGGCTGCACTTGCCAGCCGGCCGCCGGCCAGATGGATAAGAAGCTGCATAAACAAGCAATCAGGGCGGTAGCCGTGCGCATCGGGAAGCCGGGTGGGAAGGTGGAAAGGAAACCAATGGTACGGCTGCCGCTAGGCAGGCGCACCCTGTAGTATCCTGTCTGGCTATCAACGCTACCGCCAACTGTGCCCTTAGCCTTGCTGCGAGGTGGGTGTGGTAGGCAAATCTCTGAGTTAGGGGGAATAAGCTTATAATGTAGCAGCCTGAGCACCCAACGTTGCTTCAATGAGTGAGCACTTAAAGAAAAGACGTGTAAGCTTAAAAAAGTACAAATTAAATTAACGTTTAGTACCTTTTTAGACTGTAAACCCTCTCTTCGAAGTTTATATGACCGGTTTTACCAGCTACTAATCGACTACTCTAAACAGACTTGTTAAGTCAGCATAAAGACTGATAAGATTAAGTTATCGGTCCTTATAACGTAGCTTTGGGAAGTGGTCGTTTGTGACCGTTTCACTCCGTATTATATTAGGCTACCGTGAACCAACTGCCCACTACTACCACTTCACCTGCTGCCCAGGTGCCGGCGCACCTGGCAGCTTCGACCAATCGCTACGTAGAGGCCGGCTTGCGCGAGGCCGCCAATACTGTGCGTGCGTACGCCGGCGACTGGCGGCGCTTCACGGCGTGGTGCCAGGCCCACTAACTACCGTCCTTACCCGCGCCGGTCGAGGCGCTGGCTGGCTTTCTGACCGAGCTGGCCGACGCTGGCAAGAAGGTAGCCACGATTCAGCGGCACACCGCCGCCATTGCCAAGGCCCACGAGTTGGCCGGGCTGGACTCGCCCATGGCCGACAAGAAATCAAGGTACTGCTCAAGGGCGTTGCCCGAGAGAAGAAAACGCGCATCAAGCAGGCAGCTGCCTTTTCGCTAGCCACGTTCAATCGCACGATTAAGAGCATGGAGGTATCGACGCCCACCGGCCTGCGCAACCGGGCGTTGCTGCTGCTGGGTTTTACGGGGGCTTTCCGGCGCTCAGAACTCGAAGCCCTTAACATCGAAGACCTGACCTTTGATGAGGAAGGGCTGATTGTAGCGCTGAACAAGAGCAAAACCAATCAGCTGGGCCAGGCTGAGGAGAAAGCCATCTTTTACTCCCCCGACCCTGCCCTCTGCCCCATTCGCTGCCTGCAAGCCTGGCTGCGGGTGCTGGGCCGCGCCGAAGGCTGCATTTTTGTGTCATTGCGCAAGAACAACCAGCTCACCACCCGGCGGCTGACCACGAAATACATCAACCTGATTACCCAGCACTACCTGGGCCGCGACTATACGGCGCACTCGTTACGGGCTTCTTTCGTGACGGTATCCAAGCTCAACGGCGCCGACGATAGCAAGGTCATGAACCAGACCAAGCACAAAACCAGCGCCATGATTCGCCGCTACACCCGCCTGGATAACGTGCGGCAGCATAACTCAGCCAAGGAGTTGGGCCTGTAAAGCTGGCCGGATTAATCCTAACTATGCTTTACTAGGCGCGGCGCCACACCCGACCGCTTCAATGTTCTAACGCCGGTTTTTGCGACCTGCCTGCTGGGTGAGTTGCTCTAGGCACCAGGGGCGAGTAAGCAGCAGGCACGCACCCCCGACGCTTACCAACCGTGGCCAACGCCATTGCCCGAATTAACTGCCTGTGGGTTGATAGCCTCTTTATTGGTAAGGTAAATTCATTTCCCAGCCAACGCCTCGCTCCCTACCTAGGGCACCGGGTGCGCTGTGGCACAAGCTGCGGCTGCAATCACCGGCCGCCAAATAACTTATCCCTCTCATCTCCAGAAGCTTTAGCTGGCTTTCTTAAGCCGCTCCGCATAGCCACCCTACTTCAGCAGTCCCGGAAATAGCGCTCGGTTTGGGCGGGTACTGCTAGTAGGCAGGGGCTGACCTGGGGCCCCGCTTGTGGGTGCTCACTGGGAAAAGCTGCGCTACCGATGGTGAAGCAAAAGGGAATTTTCGCAATTCGAAGCCATCTTGGGCTACTAAAAATTGTGCGCTGCCTCACCAGCTGCTTTTTCCCATGCATCCCTCTACCGCTGCGCCTCCTCCTGGCCCTCGCGACTTACTGCCGGTGTTTAATGCCCTGCCCGGGGCTTACCTGCTGCTCACGCCCGAGCTGCTGATTGAAGCGGCCAGCGACGACTACCTGGCCGCCACGCTCACCACCCGCGAGCAGTTGCTGGGCCGGTTCCTCTTCGAGGCCTTTCCCGACAACCCAGCCGCGCCAGAAGCCTACGCCACCCGCAACCCGCGCGCCTCGCTGACCCAGGTGCTGGCCACGGGCCAGCCCCACCAGATGGCCCCGCAGCACTACGACGTGCCCGACCCGGCCCAGCCCGGCGCTTTTGTGGAGCGCTACTGGCTGCCCACCAACCGCCCCGTGCTCGACGAGGGCGGCCACGTGAGCCACCTCATTCACGCGGTGGTCGACATCACGGGCCAGCGCCAGGCCGAGCGTGCGCTGAGCGCCAGCCAGGCGGCCGAGCAAGCAGCCCGAGACGACGCCGAAACCCAGCGGCAGCGCCTCTACCAGGTGCTGATGAGCCTGCCCGCGCAGGTGGCCGCCTACCACGGCCCCGAGCACGTGTATACGCTCGTCAATCAGCGCTACCAGGATTACTTTCCGACCCGCACCCTGCTGGGCTGCCCCGTGCGCGAGGCCGTGCCCGAGGCCGCCGGCCAGGGCTTTTTTAGCCGCCTCGACCAGGTGTATGCCACCGGCGAGCCGGCCTACGGCCAGGAGCTGCCCGTGCAGCTGCCCGGCGCCGGCACCGGGCAGCCCGAGCTTATGTACATCAATGCTTCTTACCTGCCGCTGCGCAATGCCGCCGGCGAGGTCGATGGCGTACTCGACTTTTCTTACAACGTGACCGAGCAGGTGCTGGCCCGCCAGCAGCTTCAGGCCCTCAACCAAGACCTCGAAGCCCGCGTGGCCGCCCGCACCCGCGACCTGGCGGCGGCCCACGCCGAGGCCGAAGAGCAGCGCCGCCGCCTGGAGCGCCTGTTTGGGCAGGCCCCGGCCCACATCAACCTCTTCACTGGCCCCGACCACGTGTGGAGCCTCGTGCACCCCGCCACCCAGGCCCTGCTGCCCACCCGCCGCTTGCTGGGCCTGCCCCACCGGCTGGCCGTGCCCGAGCTGCCCCAGGAGCAGCATGTCCAGTTCGACCACGTGTACCGCACCGGTGAGACCGTGCATGCCCTCGAAACCCGGCGCCGGCTCGACCGCTTTACCAACGGGGAGCTGCACGACGAGTACTTCGACGTCACCTTTGCGCCCATGTTTGATTCGGCGGGGCAGATAGCGGGCGTCATGAGCTTTGCCCTCAACGTGACCGAGCGGGTGCGCAGCCGCCAGCAGGCCGAAGCGCTCCAAGCCGAGGTGCTGGCCGCGGCCCAGCGGCAGGTGCAGGAGCGGGCGGCCTTCCACAACGTTTTTGAGCAAACCCCGGCCCTGATTGCGCTGCTGCGCGATTCCGGGCATCGCTTCGAATACGTGAACCCCGCTTACCAGCAGCTTTTTCCGGGCCGCCAGCTCGTGGGCCTCGATGCGGCCGTGGCCGTGCCCGAACTGCTGGCGCAGGGCTACTTAGCCTTGCTGGACGGCGTGTATCGGGCGGGCGAAACGTTTTGGGGCGAAGAGCTAGCCTTTGCCCCAGCCTTGCCCGAGGGCCACGAGGAGCCGCCGCGCTACTACAACTTCACCTACCAAGCGTATCGGGAGGCGGGCGAAATTGCCGGGGTGTCCATCTTTGCCTACGACGTGACCGAGCAGGTACTGGCCCGCCAGGAGCGCGAAGCCCAGCGCCAACGGCTCCACGACCTGTTTATGCAGGCGCCGGCCGCTATTTGCATCCTCGATGGCCCCGACCTAGTGTATGAGTTGGTGAATCCCAGCTACCAGGCCCTGTTTCCGGGGCGCGCCCTGCACGGCCGCCCTTTGCTCGATGCCCTGCCCGAAATCGCGGGCCACGCCGTGCACCACACCTTTCGGCAGGTGTACGAAACCGGCGTGACGCACGAGGAAAAAAGCATTCTCGTGCCGCTGGCCCGGCCCGATGGGGTGCTGGAAGACCGGTACTTCAACTACATTCAGCAGGCCCGCCGCGCCCCCGACGGGCGCCTCGACGGGGTGCTGGTTTTTGTTTTTGAAGTGACCGAGCAGGTGCGCGCCCGCCAGGCCAGCGAGGCCGGCGCCCGGCGGCTCCAGCTGCTCACCGATGCCCTGCCGGTGCTCATCAGCTACATCGACCACCACCAAATCTACCGCTTTGCCAACCGGACTTACGAAGACTGGTTTGGGCGCTCGGCGGCCGAGGTGGTGGGCCGCCGCCCCCGCGAGATAGCCGGAGAGGTTGCCTATGAGCAGGTGCGCCCCTACATCGAGCGGGCGCTGGCCGGCGAGCGGGTCGAGTACGAGGCCCACCTGGCTTACCGCCCCGATTTTAGGCGGCACGTGCGCACCACCTTCATCCCCGACGTGCAGGCCGGCCGGGTGGCGGGCTTCTACACCCTGGTAACCGACGTTACGGCTCAGGTGGAGGCCCGCGAGCAAGTCGATGGCCTCAACCAGGAGCTGGCGGCCATCAACGAGGAGCTGCGCGCCACCAACGAGGAACTGCTGCAAACCAACACCCAGCTCACACGCACCAACGTAGACCTCGACAACTTCATCTACACCGCTTCGCACGACCTTAAAGTCCCCATCGTCAACATCGAGGGCTTGTTGCAGGCCCTGACCCGCGAGCTACCCCAGGCGGCCCTGGTCGGCGACGTGCCCGAGATGCTGCTGCTGATGCAGCAGGCCACCGAGCGCTTTGGGCGCACCATCGGGCAGCTCACCGACGTGAGCAAGCTGCAACAGGCTAATAGCCAGCCCACCACCCAGGTGCTGCTGGCCACCGTGGTCGAGGAAGTGCGGCTCGACCTACTGCCCCTGCTGCGGCAAACCCAGGCCCGGCTCGATGTGGACGTGCCGCCCACCGCCCGCCTGCCATTCTCCGAAAAAAACCTGCGTTCGGTAGTCTACAACCTGCTTAGCAATGCCCTCACCTACCGCCACCCCGAACGGGCCCCGTACGTGCAGCTTACCTACTACCGGCAGGAGCGCTACCACGTGCTGCGCGTGCAGGACAATGGCCTCGGCTTGGACGTGGCCAAGGCGGCGGGCAAGCTCTTTGGCATGTTTCAGCGCCTGCACACCCACGTCGAGGGCTCGGGCATTGGGCTTTACATGGTCAAGAAAATGGTCGAAAACAGCGGCGGGCGCATTGAGGTGGCCAGCCAGCTGGGCGAAGGCGCTACCTTCACCGTGTTCATTCCCGTAAACTAGGCTCCCTGCGCCCTTTTCCCGATTGGCCCATGCCCGCCCTGCCCCGCATTCTGCTCGTCGACGACGACTACACCACCAACTTCCTCAACACCCGCCTGCTCAAGCACCTCGACCCCACCGTGCAGGTGCTCACGGCCCTCAATGGCCAGGAGGCCCTCGACATGCTGGGCACCCACTGCCAGCCGCCTGGCCCCGGCTGCCCGGCCCTCATCTTTCTCGACATCAACATGCCGGTCATGGATGGCTTTGGGTTTCTCGAAGCCTACCAGCACCTGCCCCAGGGCCAGCGGCCAGGCACGGTCGTGGTGATGCTCACCACCTCCGTCAATCCCCACGACCTGGCGCGCCTGGAGCGCCTGCCCATTGCCGGCCTGCTGCCCAAGCCCCTCACCGAGAGCAAAGTAGCCCAGGTGCTGGCCGACCACTTCGCGCCCAGGTAAGTAGCTGGCGGCGCCGCAGCCCGCCGGCTACTTACCTGGGCCTTTCAACTCCCACGCCCGGTGGCTTGTAGCCATTTCTGCGCCGTCTGCGTAAGCGCCTGATTTTCAAAGCTTCTGCTTTTCGCTGGCTTACTGCGTACCCACCCTGTTTTTTGCCCTATGTCCCACGCTTCTACTCCCACCCAGCCGGCGCCCGCTTCGGCGGCCGAAAACGCGGCCGCCCTGCACGGGGTGCCGGCCGACGCCCGCCCGCCCCTCGACCGTTACGAGCAAAGCCAGGTCCGGTTCCGCACGGTGTTTGAGAATGCGCCGCTCGGCCAGAAAATCATCACCCCCGACCTCACCATCCGGCAGGCCAACCCGGCGGTGGCCAAGATGCTGGGCTGCGCCAGTGCGGAGGAACTGGTGGGGCACACAATAATGGAGTTTTCGCACCCTGAATACCGCGCCGACTGGCAGGAGCTGCAAAAGCGCCTGTGGAAGCACCAACTGCCGGCCTTCACGCTCGAAACGTGCATGGTGCGCCGCGATGGCTCCTCCTTTTGGTGCCGGGTGCACTCGGTGCTCTTTCCCGACGAAGGCGGCGAGCTGGGCTACACCATTATGGAAGATATTTCGGACCGCAAACTACTAGAAGGCAAGCTCAAGCGCCTCTACGATGCGCAAGAAACCATTCTCCAGCTGGCTACCCACGACCTGAAAGGGCCCATTGCCCACATCGAGTTGCTCACCGACCTCTTGCAGCGCGAGGTGGCCAGCCGCGCCGGGCAAGCCACGCCGCCGCCCGAAATGGTGCACTACCTGGACCTCATTCAGGCGTCATGCGGCCACGCCCATACCCTGCTGGAAGACGTGCTTTACGTGGGCGACCTCGATGAGAATGGCCTACAAAAAAGCCCCACCGACCTGCCCGCCTACCTCACGGCGCAGGTGAGCCTGCACCGCCTCGCGGCCCAGCAAAAAGGCATTGCGCTGGTGCTGGACCTGCCCCCCGAGCCTATAAAAGTCGGCCTGCACCCCGAAAAGTTTGGCCGCGTGCTCGACAACCTGCTCCACAATGCCTTGAAATTTACCCCCGCCGGGGGCACCGTCACGGTGGGCTTGCGCCGGCACGAGGGCCGGGTGCGCCTCACGGTGCAGGACACCGGCATTGGCATCCCTGGCAAGCTGCACAACAACCTGTTCGACAAGTTTAACCCCACCCGGCGCGCCGGCCTGCACGGGGAGGCCACTACCGGCCTGGGCCTGTTCATCACCAAGCAGATTGTGGAGCTGCACGGCGGCCACATCTGGCTGGAGAGCCGCGAAAAGGAAGGCAGCACCTTCTTCGTTGAGCTAAGCTGAGCGGCCCGGCGGCGGTGCTTCCCGCTGCCGGGCCACCGCCTACTGCTGACACGCGCGCACGTAGCGGGCTCCGGGGTGGCAGGGACCGAGCGCATTAACCTCACTGGCCCCAGGGGTCGGCAGCCTGCGGAGGCAGGCGCGGCTGCCGCGCCATAGCCATGCCACGTGGATAGTGCCGCGTGCATCGGGGCAGACCGGCCAGTAGGCGCTGCGTGGTGGCGTGGCAGCCGATAATGCATAATAACTTTGACAATCACTTACTTATTAGCTAGTAAGCTTCGGCCTCCAGGTTGGGGCGCGCTACGCGGGCGGTGGGCCTCACCCCGGCCAGGCAACGTACCCCGACCTGGAAGTTGCGCTAAGTTGGTGCGGATGGTCGGAATCATAAAACGCCCTTCGGTTAGCAGCGGCGAGGTTAGCTACCCGGCGGCTGTGTCGAGCTTCTTCCAGCGGGCTTATGCGTGACGGTTCCTTTTGGTAGGGCTTCGGCCGGCCCTCGTGGTCTGGCAGCGCCGGCCCCGGCGGCAGGCGCAAACTCCGTATTTTCTCCAACTATTTTCAGGGAAAATGCGGGTAATAAAGTAGTTACCGGCGCGGAAATTTGGGCTACTCTTCCCCTCAACGCTTTTACGCCCGCCCGTATGATTATCTGTCACGAGCTTTTTCCTGCCGGCTACCTGCTGGCCCTGGCTCCACTGGCAACCCCCACGGCCGAAGCCGAGCTGGCGGCGCACCTGGCCCACGCTTGCCGTAGCGGCAAGCCCGCCGTGTGGGTCGATTGCCGGCTGCTCCAGACCCTGTCGGCCACGGCGGCCTGGCTGCTGTGGGCCTGCCAGCAGCGCCTGCACCGCCGCCACGCACGCCTGGTGCTGTGCCAGGTGCCGGCCGCCGTGGCGCACGCGCTGCACCGCACCCTGGCCGGCGCGAGCGCCAGCCTGCTCCTGGTGCCCACCCTCGACGACGCGGCTGCCCTCACGGAGGCCAGTGGCTGGGCCGGAACTACGCAGCCGGTTGCCGTGGCTACGTAGTTCTGGCCAGGCCGCCTAAAAAACACGCAGGCACCTATCCGCTTAATTTACTAAATTGCTTAAATTCAATCATTTAATGCTTTAAAAGAACGGCCAACGGCCACCGGCCATCGTTGAAGAAAGAGACAACGGCCGTTGACGCGGCCCCTCTTTTCTCACCCAATCTCATTCTTTTTAAGTCATGGCCAACAACCAGGAAAACCAGCGCGGCGGCTCTTCGGAGCAGCACGCCGCAGCCGGCCGCAAAGGCGGCGAAGCCAACGCCCAAAACAACCAGGGCGGCAGCCAAAACCAGGAAGGCGGGGAGCGTGGCTTTGCCGCGATGGATGAGGATGAGCAGCGCCGCATTGCCAGCGAAGGCGGCAAAGCAGCGCACGCCAGCGGCCACGCCCACGAGTGGAACTCAGCGGAAGCCCGCGAAGCCGGCCGCAAGGGCGGCGAAGCCAGCCAGGGCGGTGGCAACCAGGGTGGCGGCCAGCGCGGCGGCACCCCCGAGCAGCACGCTGAAGCCGGCCGCAAGGGCGGTGAAGCCAACGCCCAAAACAACGAAAACGGCGGCAACCGCTAGCCCGTGCCCGGAGCAGCCGGCCCTAGTAAAAGCTGCGCTACTCGCCGGTGCTAGCCGGCTGTTTTCCAGGGCCCCACTCGCAGCCGGCCACGCCGGGCCACTGCGGGTGGGGGCCTGCTAAGTGGCCAACGTGCTACGGTTCAGCTACTAGGCGCGGCAGCGGCCGGTGAGCAGCCAACTTTGGTCGGCCTACCTTTACGGGACTCACTTGCCTGCCCGCCCTGCATGAACCCTACCTCCAACGCGCCGCCCGAGCTTTCGCAGCCAGGTACCCCCTCCGCTGCCGATGCGCTGCTGGACGCGCTGCCCTGGGGCGTGCTGGTGCTGGACGCGCAAGGCCTCATCCAGCGGGCCAACCCGCTGGCGGCCTGCTGGTGCGGCACCCCGCCGGCCGCCCTGCTGGGCCGGCCGCTGGCCGGGGTGGACCTGCCGCCGCCCTTGCAGGCGGCCCTGCTCCGGCTGCTTGAGCCAGGTGAGGGCAGCACTCAGGAGGTGTTTTTGCCTGCGTGCGGCCAGTGGGTTTCCTTCTCGGCCAGCCCCCAGGCCGGCGGCTGGGTGCTGTATGGGCACGACATCACCGAGCGCCGGCAGCGCGAGGCCAGCCAGCGCGCCAGCGAGCAGCGGCAGGCATTTCGGCTGCACCTCAGCGACGCGTTGCGGGTGCTCACCAGCCCGGCCGAACTACTGGCCACGGCCGCGCGGGTACTAGGCGAGTACCTGGAGGTAGACCACGCTTATTACGTAGACCTAGATGAGGCCGCCGGCGAGTGCGTGGTGGCCCGCGTCTGGCACCGGCCCGGCGCTCCCGGCCACGCCCACTGCTACCCCCTCGGCGACTGGCTCATGCCCCGGTTGCTAAGCGGCCAGACTTGGGTATGCCACGACGTGGAAGCCGACCCAGCCCTGCCCGCCGAGCAGCGGCTCGACTACCGGGCCAGCGACATCTGGGCCGCCGTGGTGGTGCCCCTGCTCAAGCACGGCCGGCTGGTGGCCACGCTGGTAGCCAGCCAAGCCACGCCCCGCGCCTGGACGCCGCCCGAAGTGACCCTGCTAGAAGAAACGCTGGAGCGCACCTGGGTGGGCCTGGCGCGCACCCGCGCCGAGCAAGCCCTGGCTGCCTCCGAAGCCAAGTACCGCGCCCTGTTCGACGCCATTGACGAGGGCTTTACGACCCTGGACGTGCTGTTTGACGAGGCGGGCCGGGCCGTGGACTACCGCTTTCTGGAGGTGAACCAGGCCCACGAGCGCATTACCGGCTTCCCGCACTCGGTGGTGGGCCAGCGCGGGCGCGAGCTGCTGCCTGACCTGGAAGCCCCGCTGCTGCGGCGCCTCGAAGCCGTGGTGCGCACCGGCGAGCCCACCCGCTACGAGCAGTACGTGTCGGCGCTAGACCGCTACTTCGACGTGCACACCTCGCGAGTGGGCGGCCCCGGCAGCCACACCGTGGCCAGCGTCTTTACCGACATCACCGAGCGCAAGCGCCGCGAAGCCAACCTGGCGTTTTTGGCCGACCTGAACGTAGACTTTGCGCCCCTGCTCAGCGCTGAGCAAATAATGGCCCGCGTAAGCGAGCAGCTGGCCGTGTACCTGCGTCTGTCGCGCTGCCACCTGGCGGTAGTAGATGCCCCGGCCGAGCACCTGACCGTTACCTTCGACTGGCGGCGCGAGGCCGAGTGCCTGCCCTCGCTGCTGGGCGAGCACCGCATTGCCGACTACCTCACGGCCGCTGGCCGGCAGTATTTTGGCGCGGGCCACCCGCTGGTGCTCACTGGCCACGCGCCCAGCCCCTTCATCAGCACCCCGCTCGACGTGCTGGCCGAAATGGGCTTCGGCTCTTCCGTCGATATCCCGCTGCTCATCGACGGCCGGTGGCGCTTTACGCTCACGGCTGGCCGCGCCGCACCCAGCCCCTGGCGGCCCGATGAGGTAGAGCTGTTGCAGCAGCTGGCCACCCGCATTCACACGCGCCTGGCGCGCGCCCAGGCTGAAACGGCTTTGCAGGAAGCGCACGCCCAGCTGGTGGGCGTGCTCGAGCGCACCCACGATGCCTTTTATGCCCTCGATGCGGAGCTGTGCTTTACCTACGTCAACCAGCGGGCCGCGCAGCTCTGGGGCCGCGTGCCGGCCACCCTCCTCGGGCAGCGCTACTGGCAGGAGTTTCCGCAGGTGGTGGGCAGCAAGGCCCACCACCTGCACTTGCAGGTGCTGCAAACCGGCCAGCCGGCGCACTTCGAAACGGTGTCGCCCATTTTGGGCACCTGGATTGAGGCGAGCATCTACCCCGGCCGGCAGGGTGGCCTGTCGGTGTTCTTCCGCGACATTACGGCCCGCCGGCACGCCGAGGCCCGGCAGGCTTTTTTGCTCCAGCTCAGCGACGCGCTCCAGCCGCTACGCGACCCCGCCGCCATTCAGGAAGTGGTGACGCGCCTGGCGCGCCAGCATTTTGAGGCCGACCGCTGCTACTACTGCGAACTGGCAAACGGGCAGGCTCTCATCCGGCACGATGCGGCGGCCGAAGACCTGCCCTCCGTGGCCGGCCGCTACCAGGTGGCTGACGTTGCGCTGCTGCAAGCGGCGGTCGAAGCCGGCCGGCCCTTCGCGGTGCACGACGTGCGCGAGGCGGCAGTGGACGCCCACCAGCGCCGGGCTTGCGAGCAGCTACAGCTTATTTCGTGTCTTACCCTGCCAATCCTGAAAAGCGGGCAGCCGGTCGGGATGCTATGCCTGGGGCAGCGCGTGCCCCGCGAGTGGGCCCCCGCCGACGTGGCCCTGGCCGCCGAGGTGGCCGAGCGCACCGGGGCGGCCATCGAGCTGGCCAACACCGAAGAGGCCCGGCGTGAAAGCGAGCAGCGCCTGCGGGCCGTGATGGAAAACCTGCCCGGCGGCGCCGTGTTCGTGGTCGATGCCGACCTGCGCTACCAGATGGCCGAGGGTGCCGCCCTGCGCGAAATGGGCCTGGCGGCGGCCGACTTTGTGGGCCAGCCGGTACAAAAGCTGGCCCCGCCCGCGCTGTGGCCCGACTACGAGCGCCTCTATAGTCAGGCCCTGGCCGGCCAGCCTTTTACCTACGAGCACACGCAGGGCGGGCGGGTGTTTGCCACCCAGGGGGGGCCGCTGCGCCGCCCCGACGGCACCGTGGGCGCCGTGCTGGCCGTGAGCCACGACATCACGGCCCGCCAGCAGGCCGAAGCGGCCCTGCGCTATTCGGAAGAGCAGTTCCGGCTGTTTGTGACGGCCAGCACCGACACGCTCTATCGCATGAGCCCCGACTGGCAGCAGATGCTGCGGCTGGAGGGTAAGCACTTCCTGGCCGATACCGACCGCCCCAGCCTTAACTGGGTTGAGAAATACATTCCGCCAGAAGACCATGCCGCCACCTGGGCCATCGTGCACGCGGCCATTGCCAGCCAGCAGCCCTTTGAGCTGGAGCACCGCGTGTACCGCGCCGACGGGACCGTGGGCTGGACGTTTTCCCGGGCCGTGCCCCTGCTCGACGCCCAGGGCGCCATCAGCGAGTGGTTTGGGGCTGCCACCGACATCACCGCCCGCAAACAGACCGAAGAAGCCCTGCGCCTGAGTGAGGCCCGCCTGTCGCTGGCCTTGCAAGCGGGCCGCATGGGCAGCTTTGAGTGGGCGGCAGACGGTAACCGCATTAGCCTGTCGGCCATGTCGGAAGAAGTGCTGGGCCTGGTGCCTGGCACTACTTTGCGCACGAGCGACGAGGGCTTTGCGCTACTGCTGCACCCCGACGACCGCGCCCGCCACCAGACGCTGTTTGACCAGGCTGGCCGCACGGGCGACGACTTTCACAGCATCTTCCGCATTGTGCGCCCCCGCGACGGCGAAGTGCGCTGGATTGAGGAGCGCGGGCAGGGCGCGCACGACCCCAACGCCGGTGGCATTTGCCTGCGGGGCGTGCACTGGGACGTAACGGAGGCCATGCTGGCCCAGCAGCGGCTGGCCGGCTTCAATGCCCGGCTGGAGCAGCGCGTGGCCCGGCGCACGCGCGAGCTGCAAGCCAGCCGCGACCTGCTCCAGTCGGTGTTCGACACCAACCTGATTGCCATGTCGGTGCTGGAAGCCGTGCGCGATGCGGCGGGGGCCGTGCTCGACTTCCGGCTACGCCTCGTGAGCCGGGAGCTAGCCCGCGAAACCGGCCGCACCGACTTGGTAGGCAAGCTTTACGCCCAGGAGTACCCCGGCATTCGCGCTACCGGCATCTTCGACCTGGTGGTGCGCACCGTCGAAACCGGCGAGCCCCAGGGCATGGAATACTACTACAACCACGAAGGCTTCGACAGGTGGTTTGCCTGCCAGTTTGTGAAGCTGGGCGACGGCGTAGTGGCCACCAACCTCGACATCACCGAGCGTAAAACCGCCGAGCAGGAGCGCCTCAAAAACCTGCGCCTGCTGGAGCAGGCCGAGGCCGTGGCCGGCCTGGGCAGCTGGGACTACGAGCTGACCACCGGCACCCTGCGCTGGTCCGACGGCATGTATCAGCTCTTTGACCTGCCCCTGGGCAGCGCCGTGGCCCCGGCCGACTACCTCCGCCGGGTGGTGGCCGAGGACTACCCCCGGGCCGAGCACCTGATGCGGTGCCTGGCTACCGGCACCAGCGATTTTGAAGAAACCCTGCGCCTGCGCGTGCGCGACCAGGTAAAAACGGTGCGCATGAAGGCCGTGGTGGTGCCGGATGCGCTGGGCCAGGCCGTACGCGTGCTGGGCGTAGACCTAGACATCAGTGAGCTACAGCGACTGGAGCAAGACAACCTGCGCCAGCAGCGGGCCTTGTTTGAGGCCGTGCAGGCCGCCCAGGAAGCTGAGCGCAAGCGCATGGCCGAAAGCCTGCACAACGGCATCGGCCAGATTTTGTACGCCACCAAGCTGCACCTCGACCGCCTGCACGTGCCGCTGCTCAATACCGACCCGGCCGTGAACGCCGCCCGCCGCAAGGCCGACCTGCTGCTGGGCGAGGCCATCCGCCAAACCCGCGCCCTCTCGCACGAGCTCGTGCCCATGATGCTGGCCGAGTTTGGCCTGCCTACTGCCCTCAAGGACGTGTGCCGCAACATGAGCACGCCCCAGCTGCGCCTGCGCAGCCAGGCATCGGTAGACAAGGCCGCCCCGCTCGGCCCGGCCCTGCAAATAGCCCTCTACCGCATGGCCCAGGAGCTGGCCCAAAACATTGTAAAGCACGCGCACGGGGCCACCGAGGCCAGCATCGAGCTCGAAACCATCCCCGGCTGGGCGCTGCTGCGGGCCGAAGACAACGGCCCTGGCTTTGCCCCCGCCCCGGCCGCGCGCGCGGGCCTGGGCCTGCGCAGCATCCGCGACCGGGTGGCCCTGCTCGGGGGGCAGCTCGAAACCGGCTCCTTCCCCACGGGCGGGGCCTACGTGCGCATCCGCCTGCCCCTGCCGGCGCCGTCCGTCCCTCCCCTTCCCTCCCCTATTCCTTCTACGCCATGATACGCTTATTTTTAGTTGACGACCACGCCGTGCTGCGCCACGGCCTGCGGGCACTTTTTCAGCAGGAAGATGCCCTGCAAGTAGTCGGCGAGGCCGAAGAAGGCGAAGACCTGCTCGCCCAGCTGCCCACTACGCCCTGCGACGTGGTGCTGCTCGACCTGCACATGCCGGGCCTCGACGGCCTGGCCACCACCCAGCGCCTGCACGCCGAGTACCCCACCGTGCGGGTACTCGTGCTCTCGATGGTCGATAATGAGCGGGCCATCGGGCAGGTGCTGGCCGCGGGCGCCCACGGCTACGTACTCAAAAACGCCGGCCACGACGAGATTGTGAACGGCGTGCTGGCCGTGGCCGGCGGCCGACGCTTTCTGTGCTCCGAGCTGGGCCTGGCCATGCTCGACAAGCTGCTGGCCGGCACGCCCGAGCCCGCGGCCAAGCCCACGGGCGGGCTTTCGCCGCGCGAGCAGGAGATTTTGCAGCTCGTTGCCGATGGCATGACCACCACCCAGATTGCCGATAAGCTGTTTACCAGCCCCCGCACCGTCGAAACGCACCGCCAGAACATTATGGAAAAAACCGGCGCCAAAAACACCGCCGCCCTGGTCAAAACTGCCGCCAGCCAGGGCTGGCTGAAGTAGGGCTGCCGGGGGCCGCGAGCCGGGCCGGCAAGGTTTTGCGCAAGTATTTATAAACACTTGGCGGCGCGGCGGGCGCGGGGCAGCATCCCGCGCCCGCCGCGCCGCTCGCCAACCCAAAAACCAAGCTAAGCTGACCGGAAATCGCCTTGGAACTCCCCCGGGCAGGGCGTCTTTTCGGCCCCTTTCCCCTGTTCTTCAACGCGTAGCGCGCCGCCTTTCTGTCCCTCGAAAGGGGATAAGTACGGACCCCCGGTAATTTCTACGGAGCACAAAAACCGTATAAATCTGCTGGTTAGCGGGCCAGCCGCCGCCGTACAACCGGGCAGGCATCTGTTTTTGCCAGCCGCTTATGAAGACCGAACCTACCGCGCTGCCCCCGCAGCACCAGAACCAGCAGCCGGGCCTCGAAACCGAGATGACGCCTCCACCGGAGTACATCCGGCCCACCTATCGCGGCAGCGGCAAGCTAGCCGGCAAGGTGGCCCTCATCACGGGTGGCGACTCGGGCATTGGCCGGGCCGTGGCCGTGCACTTTGCCCGCGAAGGCGCCTCGGTGGCCCTCGCCTACCTGCCCGAAGAGCAGGCCGATGCCAACGAAACCGAGCGCCTAGTGCTGGCCGAGGGGCCCCGCTGCCTGCTGCTGCCCGGCGACCTGCGCGACGCCCATTTCTGTAAAGACCTGGTGGCGCAAACCGTGCGCGAGTTGGGCCAGCTCAACATTGTGGTGAGCAATGCCGCGCAGCAGTTTCTGAGCCAGGACGTGACGGAGTTGCCCGACGAGCAGTTTGAAGACACGCTGCTGGTCAACTTCTTTGCCCTGGTGCGGGTGGTGAAGGCCGCCCTGCCGCACCTGCACGCCGGCGACTCCATCATTGCCACGTCGTCCATCAACGCCTACCGGGGCAACGCGCAGCTGGTCGATTATTCGGCCGCCAAGGGCGCCATCACGGCCTACATCCGCTCGCTTGCGCAACAGCTCGCCGACAAGCAAATCCGGGCCAATACCGTGGCGCCCGGCCCCATCTGGACGCCCCTCATCCCGGCCAGCTTCCCGGCCGATAAGGTGGCCAAGTTTGGGCAGGATACCGTTATGAAGCGCCCCGGCCAGCCGTCGGAAGTGGCCCCGGCCTTCGTGTTTCTGGCCTCGGAAGATGCCTCATACATCACCGGGCAGGCCATTCATCCCAACGGCGGCGAGGTGCTCAATACCTAGGCCCGGCAACCGTGCTAGCCCTGTAATACAGTGGCCGTGCCGGGCGCGCGGCCATTGGCAGGCTACCCCTACGCTACCTCTGAAACCCAAGCCATGAACAACGTCGAACTATGGGGCGGGGTCGAATGCACCTGCCGCCGGGTGGGCGACAGCTACTCCGACCAGCTCACGCGCAGCGGCCACCGCGACCGCCTCACCGACCTCGACCGCTTTGCCGAGCTGGGGCTGCGCACCATGCGCTACCCCGTGCTCTGGGAGCACGTGGCCCCCGAGAGCCTCGACCGGCCCGACTGGCGCTGGCCCGACGAGCGCCTGCCCCGGCTGCGAGCCTTGGGCATCGAGCCCATTGTGGGCCTGGTGCACCACGGCAGCGGCCCGCGCTACACGGCCCTCGACCAATCCAACTTTGCCCCCGGCCTGGCCCGCTACGCCGGTATGGTGGCCAAGCGCTACCCCTGGGTAACGTACTACACCCCCGTAAATGAGCCGCTGACCACGGCCCGCTTCAGCGGCCTGTACGGCTTGTGGTACCCGCACGGCACCAGCGACGCGGTGTTTGTGCGCCTGCTCTATAATCAGGTGCTGGCCACCAAGCTGGCCATGCAGGCCATCCGGCGCGTGAACCCGGCGGCGCAGCTCGTGCAAACCGAAGACCTGGGCCTAGCCCATGCCACCCCGGCGCTGGCCGGGCAGGCCGCCTTCGAAAACCACCGCCGCTGGCTCACCTTCGACCTGCTGAGTGGGGCCCTCACGCGCGGCCACCCCCTGTGGCCCTACCTGCGCCGCCACGGCCTGAGCACCGCCGAGCTGCTGGCATTTCGCTACGACCCGCTGCCGCCCGACATCTTGGGCATCAACTACTACGCTACCAGCGAGCGCTTTCTCGACGACCGCCTGGCCCACTACCCTGGCCAGGGCCCGCAGCCGCCCAGCCCCGGCTGCCCCCCTTACGTGGATGTGGAAGCCGTGCGCGTAGCCGACGCCACGCTCGTGGGCCTGGAGGGCGTGCTGCGCCAAGCCTGGACGCGCTACCGCCGCCCCCTGGCCGTAACGGAATCGCACCTGGGCTGCACCCGCGAAGAGCAGCTGCGCTGGCTGCAACAGGCCTGGGAAGCTGCCAACCGCCTGCGCGCCGGCGGCGTGGACGTGCGCGGCCTCACCGTGTGGTCGCTGCTGGGTGCCTACGACTGGGACAACCTACTTACCCACGACGGCGCTTCCTATGAGAGCGGCGCCTTTGACCTGCGCGGCGGCCAGCCCCGCCCCACGGCCCTCTGCAAGATGATACAAAACCTGATTCGCGATGGCCACCACGAGCACCCGGTGCTGCACGGCCCTGGCTGGTGGCAGCGCCCCACGCGCTTCCAAGGTCAGTAGCGCGGGCTTTTTGGCCGCAGGTGGGGCACCCGGTACCCGCAAACTCAACGCCCGGGCTACCTGCCCCGCGCTCGTCCCCTCTCCTTTCCTCTATGAAAATAACTTCCCAAGCGGCCGCGAAGACTGCCTTTACAAACCCGCCCCTGCTTATTACCGGCCGCACCGGCACGCTGGGGCAGGCCTTCCGGCGGGTGTGCCACATTCGGGGGCTCGAAACCGTGTGCCTCGACCGCGCCGCCCTCGATATTGCCGATGCTGCCGCCATTGCCCAGGCCCTGGCGCGCTACCAGCCCTGGGCAGTGGTAAACACCGCCGGCTACGTACGCGTGGATGAGGCCGAAACCGATACGGCCCGCTGCTACCGCGAAAACGCCGTGGGCCCCGCGCTGCTGGCCGAGGCCTGCGCGGGGCGGGGCATCCAGCTGCTCACCTTTTCCTCCGACCTGGTTTTTGACGGGCAGCAGGCCCAGGCCTACCTCGAAACCGACCGCGCCCGGCCCCTCAACGTGTACGGCCACAGCAAGCTGCGGGCCGAGCAGGCGGTGCTGGCCCGGCTGCCGGCGGCGTTGGTGGTGCGCACCAGCTCGTTTTTCAGCGCCTGGGACGAGCACAATTTCGTGCACCACGCCCTGGCCGCCGCCCGCGCCGGCCGGCCCTTCGCGGCGGCCGACGACCTGCTCATCTCGCCCACCTACGTGCCCGACCTCGTGAACACGGCCCTCGACCTGCTGCTCGATGAGGAGCGCGGCATCTGGCACCTCACCAACCACGGCACCTGCACCTGGGCCGAGTTGGCCCGCCTGGCCGTGGGTGCCGCCGGCCTCGACACCGCCAGCATTGTGCCGCGCCCCGTGGCCTCGTTTGGCTGGGCGGCGGTGCGCCCCGGCTTTAGCGCGCTGCGCAGCCAGCAGGGCATTCTGCTGCCGAGCGTCGAGAGCGCGCTGCCACGGTACTTGGCCGATGAGCTGCTGCAAGCGGCCAGCCCAGCAGCGGCGCTGGCCGGGTAGCCGACAAAAGCGGCCCGTCGTGCTAAGCCTGGCGCAGCGCGTGCTTGCCGTTCGTTAAGATATTTCCCGAAACATCCTACCTCACTCCTTTCTACCATGCCGCTGCACCCCGAGCTAGACAAAAAGCTACGCAAAATCTACGAGCCCAAAGCCACCATCGACGACGTGTTTAAGGGCTACGATATCACCTTTACTACCAACGAGCACGGCGAGCCGGTGCTACTGTTCTTTGGCAAGCGCCAGCCCGATGGCCTCATTACCGGCGAGCGCTACACGCGCACCATCAAGCGCCAGCCGGGCACCCTGGAAGTAAAGTCGAGCCACTGGGACAACCAGGGCCGCATAATGAGATAACCTTGATTTGTAGCAGCTTGTAGCCCTCAGCAGGTTTATTCAGCCTTGGTTACCGCTTGACCCCATTCCCGAAGTCTCTCCATCAGAAGAGGACTTGCGGGTGGGGTCAAGCGGTAATCGAGGCTAACACACCTTAGCAATCACCTCACTCCGCTTTTTCCAGCGGGGGCTTGCTGGAGGCGAAGCCGGGCAGCGTGAAGCGCTGGCCCGTGGCCAGCAGGTGCAGGCGCAGGTCGCGGATGGAAAAGACCTCGCCGGGCTGCACCTCATAAATGGTGTTAGCGGTACACTCGTGGCCGTCGAGCAGCACCACAATGCCGTTGCCGAGCACTTCCAGCTCCTGGCCTTTGGTGACGAGCACGGCCGTGTCTTCCTCTAGGCCCAGGCCGATGCAGCCAGGGTTGGTGGCGATAATCTGGGCCATGCGCGCGATGCGGCCCCGGGCAATGAAGTGGGTGTCGATGGCCACGTCGCGCAGCAGTTGCAGGCCGGTGGTGATATGGATTTCGTCCTTCACGAAGCCCGCGTCGTTGCGGCCCTGGTATATCATGGGCGTGCTCATGGCCGTGGCCCCGGCGCTGGTGCCCGCCACGATAAGGGGCTCGCGCAGGTAGCGCTCGGTGAGGCGCGCCAGTAGCAGCGTGCCGCCGAGCAAGGCCGTGAGCCGCAGCTGGTCGCCGCCCGTGAGCATCACGCCATCGGCCCGGTTCAGCATGTCGAGCGCCTCCACGCTGTTGGCCTGCTCGCGGCTTTGCACGTTGAGCACTTCGACTTGCTTGATGCCGAGGCTGGTAAAGACCTCGACGTATTGCTGCGCGGCCTCCTCGGGCTCTTCCGAGGCCGTGGGGATAACCACGATGGTGCCTTGCTGGGGCAGCTCCTCCACGAAGCGTTGCAGGATAAACTCGGGCGACTGCTCGTGCTCGGGGCCGTTTTTTTCGCGTTGCTCGTGGCCGCCGATGATGAGCAGCTTGCCTTTGGGGGTGGGAAATGCGTGGGGCATGATAAAAAAAGCTGGAAAGGATAGCGCTGCTACCGGGCACCGGCCCCCGCCCGGCCCAAGCCAGGCGCGCACCGGTGCTGGTAGTAGGAGGCCGGAGCAGCCGGTAGCAGCCGCCCCACAGGCCCCAGCCCCTCGCTGCCCTGGGCTAGGCTGGCAGCGAAAAGCTCCCTGGCTTTTACGGCGCCGCGCCGGGTTGAATGGCGCTAAAAATACGGGTTTTGCCCTTCGGAAAATCCGTATTCGGGGCGGGGAGTAGCGGGGGCTTTGGGCGGCAGCACCACCATCCAAAGCACCCGCTACGCCTATTCATCTTTCCACATGGCTACTACGGGCGCCTGCTCGCCCACGCGGTAGGCCCGGCGCATAAAGTTGGAGTTAAACTCCAGGGCAATGTGGCCCTGCTGGTCGATGGCAATCAGCCCTTTATCACCCTTCAGCTCGTCGTCGCGCAGGGTCAGGGCCGCCCGGCAGGCTTCGGCCAGCGGCAGGCCTTTGTATTTGACGAGGGCGTGCACCTCGTGGGCCAGCGCACCGCGCATAATCACCTCGCCATCGCCGGTGCACGATACGGCGCACGACTCGTTGCTGGCGTAGGTGCCCCCGCCCAGGATGGGGCTGTCGCCCACGCGGCCCTTCAGTTGGCCCTCAATGCCGCCTGTGCTGGTAGCCACGGCCAGGTTGCCGGCCTGGTCGAGGGCCACGGCGCCCACGGTGTCGTGGCCGGCCAGCGCGCCGTCCTGCTGCACGATTTCCAGCCACTGCCGGCGGGTTTTTTCGGTGATAAAATAGCTGGGGCCCTTCACGGGCAGGCCCCGTTCGAGGGCTAGCTCCAGGGCACCTAGCCCGGCGAGGCAGGCGTGCGGGCTGTGCTCCAGCACGGCGCGGGCCAAGCTGATGGGGTTTTGCACGTAGGGCACGGCGCACACGGCGCCCGCCCGCAGGGTGCGACCGTCCATGATGGCGGCATCCAGCTTGGCTTCACCCTGCCGGGTGAGGGCGGCGCCGTGCCCAGCGTTGAAGTGTGGGTTGTCTTCGAGGCTGCGCACTACGGCCTCTACGGCGTCGAGGGCGGGGCCGCCGCGGTGCAGCACTTCCCAACCGGCTTGCAGGGCCTGGGCGAGGCCCGCGCGCTGGGCGGCTTCTTCGGCCGGGCTCAGCTCGCCGGGCTTCATCGTGACGGCACCGCCGTGGATGACTAGGGCGTAGGTGCTCATACGTGGCCGATGGGGGTAAGCTGCCACAGCTGCCCGCACCCGGTGGGCAGGCAGTGCAGGCGGTAATAGCCGCGCAAAAGCTGGCCGTCAAACTTGAGGCGGAGCACGCCCTGCGCCAGCTCGGTGCGCAGCGTGGTGGCGGCGCCAGGCCGGGTCGCGGCCAGCTGCATGGGGCCGGTTTCGACGCAGGCCAGCGCGCCCAGCAAGGGCGAGGCCGAGAGCAGCCAGAGCAGCACCGGGCGCTTGGCCAGCTGCTTGAGCGGCAGCGGGATGACCCAATGGGCCAGGTCGCCCTGGTTGTCTTCGAGCGCCAGCTCATAGTAAGCAGGCAGTTCGGGCGAGTGGCGCACGGCAAACGAATGGGCGGACGGGGCAGCGCCTACTGCCTCGTCGGCAAGCGTGAGGGTGGGATTCATAAGGGAAAGCAGCGAGTGGCGAATTAGCCTGTAACGTGCCCTGGGGGCGCCGCAACGGCGAAAAAAAGACGGATTTTGACTGAATAAGTGCGCGTTTTATACGCAGGGTTTTTCCGCGCCCTCCGCCACGTGGGCCGGCGAGCTAGGCGCACTGCCACTCCCCGTTTTGCAGCCAGCAGTCGGTGGCAGCGCTGCCCTCACGCAGCACCCAGTTGCCGGGGCGGCCCTGCCAGTGCAGGCGGCCCCCGGGGCCGGTGCTGCGGGCAATGTCGAGCGAGCGCACGTCGAGCACGTCGGTATCGGGCGACACGTAGTGCACGCGCAGGTGCTCCACGTAGTCGAGCGTGAGCTTGCCGGCGTCGAGGCAGATGGGGTGCAGGGCCAGGTTGTGGGCCGGCGAAGTCATGGCCGCCGAGGGGTAGAGCAGGCCGTCGAACGCCCGGCCGAGCTGGCAGGCTTCGGCCACGGCAATCGAGAGGCGGTAGTGGTGGCGGTTGTCATCGGCCACGGTTTTGGTGAAGGTGCTGGTGAGGAACGTGGCCAGCTCGCGGGTTTCGGCGGGCAGCTGGGCCAGGGCCTGGTGCAGCGCCTTTTCGCGGTCTGAGTGCGGGTCGTCGGCGCAGGTATCGGCGTAGCCAAAGCTGAGTATGCGCAGCGGCTGCCGGGTTTGCCAGCGGCTGATAACGATGCCATCGCCGGGCTGCACGTGGGCCTCAAAAAACGGCGGGTGCCAGGTGGCACTGCAATAAAACAGGGGCGCCCCGGCCCGGTTGGCCCGCTGGTCGTGGCGCACGGCCTGGGCCGGCGGGTACGACACGTCGGCCAGCCGCGCCGGCAGCGTCTCGCTCAGGATGCCCCGGTACAGCAGCCGGCCGGGCGCCAGCGTGAGGCAGCGCAACGGTTGGCCTTCGAGCAGCTCGCACACGCGCTCCACTAGCTCGTCGATGGAGTGCTGCCGCAAATCGAGGTGCCGTAGCGAGGCCAGACGGTGCTTGGTGAGTGCGGCGGCAGAAGCAGAAAAACCGGGTATCATAAGGTGAAAAGAAGCGCCGGGTGGAATTAAAAATGCCCGCTGGTGGCGGGCATTTTCCTAACTAGTAACTTAAATTATCTTGGAAGGCACGCGTGGAAGGCTACGATAGCATAAGTAACAAAAAAGCTTATTTTCAAGGCAGGTTGGAAAGGTATTGGCCGTGAAGCGAATACAACTTATAAAGCTTTCTGGTTCAGGTAGTTTTTGGCCAGGTCGTTGAGCTTGGTATCGGTGAGCTGCTCCTCATTCAGGGTCTGGCGCAGCAGGTCGGCGGCCTGGGTGTGGCCAAGGCGCTGGGCATAGTGCGCGGCGGTGCCGTAGCCCGAAATCTCGTAGTGCTCGATGCGCTGGGCGGCGGCAATGAGGGCGGCGTCCATCACCTCCTCAGTGGCGCGCTCCGACATCGTTTCCTGGCCCTCGGCAATGAGGCCGGCCATGGCTTTGCAGGTGTGGCCATCGAGGTCGAGGCCCAGGCCTTCGCCAATGGCTTCGAGGCGTTGCAGATGCCCTTCCGTTTCGTGCAGGTGCTGGCTGAAGCCGGCCTGCAAGCGGCTATCGTTGGCTTTTTTGGCCATCAGAGGCAGGGCTTTTACCAGTTGGCTTTCGGCGCTGTACAGGTCTTTAAGCTGCATCTCGAACAAGTCGTCGAGGGTGGTGAGTTTGTCAAACATGTGGAAAAGGGAAAGATGGAGGCCAGTCGGGTGGCGGGCCTCTTTTACGCCCCACTGGCCGCGCCGTTATCTGCTACTTATCTCAGCAGCAGCGCAAGCCGTCTGCCCTATCCTATTTTCAATCAGCACTTTATAAGCAAGTCTTCCACCTCTTCGCACCCCAATTTGCAGGAAGTACGCAGTACGCAAATACGGGTTAGTAACTACGAGAATCAGCAGTTTTCGCGGGGTAAGGGCACGGGCTTGTGCTCGTTGCCCCGCAGCCGGGCCAGCCAGGGCCCTTGGCCGCCCCGGCAGGCGGGGCGGGGGCCTACGCGCCGGGCTTGCAGCACCTACCTGCCGCCGCCCGCCGCTGGGCGCAGCACATTTACCGTATTTCTAACTCCGTATTTTCTAGCATAAATACGTGTTTTTCGCCCGTTTTATCATTCATTATCAATCGTATACCCCCCAGACAGTTTTTGTCAGATACCTCTCTAACCAGCATACTCATGCGCAAATCATCTTTTAGGCTCGCCTTACTGGGCTTAGCGCTTGCCGGCACCCAGCTAACGGCTTGCAGCAACGATAAAGGCGCCGGCGCCGGCTCCACCACTGGCAGCTCTTCTGCGGACGCGGGCAGTGGCGCCGATACGACCGGCACTGTAAACGGAACCAGCAACGACGCCATGAATGGCGGCGGCACAAGCGGCGGCGCGGCCACCGGCTCGGGCAGCGGCACGATGGGTGGCTCCGGCAGTGGCACGGGCGGCGCCTCCGGCAGCGGTACGATGGGCGGCTCGGGCAGCGGCACCACGGGCGGTACGGGCGGTGGCACTACAGGCGGTGGTGCTGGCGGCAACACAACGGGCGGCGGCTCGGGCCAGTAATTTTTTCTCTTTTCCTTCCTTTTCCCAATTTTTCCTTTCAAAGCATATGAACAAGCACCTCGCACAGCCGCTCCGCGCGGCCGCCATCCTGCTCGGCCTGGGCCTGGCCACCACTACCGCCTACGCCCAGACGGGCGGCGGCACTACCGGCGGCACTTCGGGCCAGACTACCGGGGGCTCTTCCGGCCAGACTACCGGGGGCTCTTCGGGTTCTTCTTCGGGCTCAATGGGCTCTTCCTCAGGTTCAATGGGCTCTTCGTCAGGTTCGATGGACCAGTCGTCGGGTTCGGGTTCAGGCTCGGGAACTGGCAGCGGCACTACCTCGGGTAGCCGCCGCGGCAAAAGCCACGGCGCAAAGGGCCACACCAGCGGCTCCGGCACCAGCGGGAGTTCGTCGGGTAGCGGAAGTTCGTCGGGCAACACCCACTAGCCTCCCTTCCTGATTCCTGATTAGTAACGCCCAACAGGCAGGCTCCCAAGTGGGGCCTGCCTGTTGGGCGTTGGCCGTGGCGGCGTTACCAAATCGGCGGGCCATCGCCTCTGCCAACTTTGTTACTACTTATTGAAAATCAATAATTTTACTGCTAGCCCGCGCCGCCTTCCACCAGGCTGGGCACCCAAAACAAGTCGGGGGCGATGTGTGCTAGCGCTTGCAGCAGCACCTCGTAGGACTGGTAGCCCGCCAGCATATGGCCCGGCCCGGCGCCGCGCTGCATATGGATGGCCGGAAAGCAGTGGATGTGGTGCGCGTGGGCCTGCCGCAAATCGTCGCGCACGGCGGCCGCCCCCGCACCGGCAGCCATGTCCTGGTAAAAGGTAGCCGCCTCGAACCCGGTCGGCAGCTGCACCGCCAGCGCCTGGGCCAGGGCGGCCAGCATTTCGGGGCGGGCGGCGTGGCGGCCGTGGTGCCGGGCAGCCGCACGCAGGGCCTGCCGGTAGCGCTCGCCGGCCAGGGCGCCCTGCCGCTCGGCGCACTTCACGGCTACGCCGGCCGCGTACGAGGAGGCAGCCCAGGCATCGTGGCACGTTTCGCCGCGGTGCGGCGGGCAACCCAGGCGGTAGCGCCCGGTAAAGAGGTGGCCAAACTCGGCGCGCAGCCGCTGCCAGTGCTCCTCAAAGGCTTCGCATTGGCCGCAGAGCGGGTCGGTGTAGTAGTCAAGCAGCACGGGCAGCGGCTGCGCTGCAATCAGCGATGGAGGCAATTCTACGGCGTGTAGCATCACGGTAAAGTAGAGGTAGCAGAGGCCACCCGGGCGGCAGCACCAGCGCCACCGCCCGGGTGGCCCCTGCGCGTTTCACAAGAAGTAGCCGGCGTGCTCAGCCAGCCTTTAGGGGGCGTGGGCGGGCCGCGCCTAGCGCAGGGCTTTTTCGTCACTAGTGCTGATGGCCAGCCGGTTCAGGACCGCGTCCGTATTCTTTTCTTCGGCCAGCGTGGCACTCAGAATATCGGCGGCCCCAGCTAGGCCTAGGCGCTTGGCAAAGTGCACCACCGTGCCATACTGGGCTATTTCGTAGTGCTCCACGCCCTGCGCGGCACTGATGATGGCCGCATCCATCACCTCGGCAGAGGCACGCAGGGTCATCAGCTGCTCGCCCTCCTCCAGGAGGCCGGCCATCGCTTTACACCTGGGGCCTTGCAGGCTCATATCCAGGCCTTTGGCCACCTGCTCCAGGCGCGCCACGTGGTTGGTGGTTTCGCGCAGGTGCACTTCCAGGCTCATTTTCAAGTGCGGGTCGGTGGCTTGGGCGGCCAATTTGGGCAGGGCCCTGGCAAGTTGCTTTTCGGCGTCGTAGAGGCCTTGTAGCTTCACTTCGAGCAGGCCTGCGAGCGAATCAATTTTAGCGAACATGGGAAAAGGGCTAGTGGAACAACGGCAAGAAATCCGCCCCCGCCGGCCCGCGTAAATGAGGCCCTTGGGTAGTCGCCGGTGGCTTTTTTAAGCGAAGCACTGGCTGGCACATCGGTCAGCTTCTAAGCTTCAAAGCCGGCTCCGGCGGATGCTTTTTGCGCGCCTGCCCCAACTGAAAAAGGGCAGCAGGGGATGACAAACCCCCGCTCTAACGACGGGCCCCAGCCCGATAGTTGCACAAAAATGCCTTACAAGGCATTGCTTATAAGGCATTTAGTATTTTATCCGGATGGCCGCCTACGTAGCTTTCGCGCCGGCTGCGTAGTTGTACCCAGCTGGGCGCCGGCAACCGGGCAACGGCCGCCCGGCTGCTCAGCGCAGCTCCACAAAAAAGCAGGTGCCGCTGCCTTCCTGGCTTTCTACCCACAGCTTGCCGCGGTGCAGCTGCACTATCTCCTTGGTAATGAACAAGCCCAGCCCCGTGCTGGCCTCGCCAGCCATGCCAGCGCGGGCCGACGGGCTGAACTTCTCAAACAGCTCGGCCTGCAACGCCGCCGGGATGCCAATGCCCGTATCGCGCACGGTGAGCAGCACGCCGGTGGGGCGCTCGCGCAGCCCCACCGTGACGTGGCCGCCGGCGGGGGTAAATTTCAGCGCGTTGCTCACCAGGTTGTCGATGGCCCGCCCAAACACGTCGGGGTTTAGGTTGGCCTGCACCGCCTGGGGCGGCAGGTCGAGCATGAGCGACAGGCCCTTGGCGTGCGCTACCAGCTGATGCACCGCCAGCCGGGTGGTGAGCAGGGCAGTGAGGTCGGTAGGCTGCTTTTGGAGGCGCGACGCGTCGAGCGCCCCCAGAAACAGCACGTCCTTGAGCAGCTTGGTGGCATCGGCGCAGGCCTGGCGGATGAGGGCCAGGTAATTCGCCATGCTGGCCGCGTCGGGCTCCTGGCTGGTGGCAGGCGGGGCCTTATCTACCTGGCGCTGTAGCAGGCTAGCCAGCAGCTGAATGTGGGCAATGGGCGTTTTCAGGTCGTGCGTAACCAGGTGCAGCATGGTTTCCTGCGCGTCGTAGAGGCGCTTCAGCGACAGCTCCAGGGCCTTGCGCTCGCTGATGTCTTCCAGCTGCGTATAGCCCAGCTCCTCGTCGCCATCGGGAAAGCGAATGGACGTAACCTGGCACCAGAGCGAAGAGCCATCGGCGCGCACCAAGCAGGTTTCCAAGGTAAAGTGCGGCAGCTTGTGCATCCACAGCCGCTGCTGGAGATACTGCCAGTCGGCGCGGAAGTCGGGGTGGGTAAACTCCAGGATGCGGCGGCCCACTACCTCTGTGGCGCAGGTGAGGCCCAGCATCTGCACCACGGCTTGGTTGGCCTGCCGGATAATCAAGTCCGGGGTAATGATTTTTTGCCCAAAGGGCGAGTTTTCAAACACCGTCCGAAACCAAGCCTGGCGCCGCTCATCTTCGTCCGACTGGGTTTGGTGGGCCCTTGCTACCACCCGGCCAACGCGAAGCGCCTGGTTTTCTGCGCGGAGGGCCGCCAGCTCTTGTTTGAGGGATAAACGTGTCATGGCAAAGCTCAACTAAAAGCTAAGGAAATGATGAAGCGCAAGGTACAGCTTAGCCTCAGGCTTGGCCCACCCTCCTCTTGGCAGCAAGGGCCAAAACCGGCGCCACCCGTCCCTTTCAGGCGGCCCCGTGCCGGCAGCCTGCCAAACCTGGAGCCGCCTTGGGCCGCCGAGGCCAGTTTTCTTCCGCAGTTTCCGCAATCGGCCTCCGTAGTTGCCCCGACGCCCCCGTTGTAACTACGCAAAATCAGGTACTGGGGCCCTGCCAAGCATACCAAGCGGTAAAAAGGTCGTTTAAAAGTTGCTGCCGGCTACCTAGCCGGGGCCATTTTCACTTTCTCTGCCGCGTCATGAAACCCGCCCCGAGCCCTGCCCGGCTGCCCGCGCCGGCCACCCCAAACCGCCGCCCGCCGGCCGCTAGCATCTTAGTAGGCTGGCTGCCCGCCGGCTACCCAGCCAGCCCGCTGCTACAGGCCCAGCGCCTCGCCGATTTTGGCCGCCCTGGCCTGTAGCCGTAGCGGGCCGCCGGCCCGCCGGCCTCTTCTCGCCAGGCGCGTCACCAGCCACCGCCCAAAGGCACCCACCTTGGCCACGCCCAACGAGCACCACCGTGGTTATAGCTACCTGGCAGGGTGGCCCCTGGCTACCCGCGCCGCCTGCATGCTGGGCCGCTGCCATGCATTTGCCGGCAGGCTTTCTTTCGGTGAAGACTAGCGGCGCTGCTTTTTTCGGGGGCGGCGGGCGGCAGGCTAAACCGGGGTTTTTACCTTTACTAGAACGTCCTGTTCGCCTGGCGTTCTTTTTTACCTCCCGAAATTCTTCCGCTGGTGCCGTGCGCACCTGCTCGCTTATGCGCCTAAAATCCTTCTCCGCGCCCATTCGGGCGGCTTTTTTGCTTGGTATGCTGGGGGGCACCTCGCTGCTGTGGACGCCCCCGGCGCGGGCCCAGGCCCAGCCGCTGGCAAAGGGTGCCGACGTGGGCTGGCTTCAGCAGATGGAAGCCACCGGCTACGTTTTTTACAACGAGCAGGGCGTGGCCCAGGACTGCTTTGCCATTCTCAAAGCGCAGGCTATCAACTCCATTCGCCTGCGGGTGTGGGTCAACCCATCGGCCGACAAGGCCAGCGGCCATTGCAGCCCCGCCGAGGTGGTGGCCATGGCCCGGCGGGCCGCCGGCCTGGGCTTTCGCGTCATGATTGACTTTCACTACAGCGACACCTGGGCCGACCCCGGCAAGCAGGCCAAGCCCGCCGCTTGGGCCAGCCACTCCTTCGCGCAGCTGCTGACGGACGTTTATGACCACACCTTCAGTACCATGACGGCCCTGAAGGCGGCCGGCGTCACGCCCGAGTGGGTGCAGGTGGGCAACGAAATCCCCGGCGGCCTGCTCTGGCCCGAGGGCAGCACCGCCAACTTCGGCCAGCTCAGCCAGCTGCTCAACCGGGGCTACGCGGCCGTGAAAGCCGTGAGCCCTACCTCGAAAGTCGTCATTCACCTTGACCGGGGCAATGATAACGCGCTGTACCGTGGCTTCTTCGACCAACACGTGCGCAACGGCGGCCAGTTCGACGTCATCGGCATGTCGTATTACCCCTACTGGCTCAAGCAGGACTACACCGCCTCTATCGCCAACCTGCAAGCCAACCTGCTGGACATGGTGCAGCGCTACCCCGGCAAGGAGGTGGTAGTGGCCGAAGTGGGCGGCGACTACACCCTGGTGCAAAACACGTTCGATATGCTCGTGGCCGTGCAGCAGGCAGTGCGCGCCGTGCCCGCCGGCAAGGGCCTGGGCGTGTTTTACTGGGAGCCCGAGGGCGCCAAAAGCTGGAGCGGCTACCAGCTCGGCGCCTGGGGCGACGATGGCAAGCCCTCGCCCGCCCTGAAGGCGTTTTTGGGAACTTCGGCCCCGGGGCCCGGCTCAGCCGCTGCGCCGGCCCGGCCTGCCAAAAAACGCCGGCCTTAGTGGCCCTACCGGCCCCGCCGCCAAACCTTCGGAGTCTCCCATGGTTGCCTTTTGATGCCAGAAACCCCGAAACCTACCCCGCAGTCCGAGCTGTATGGCCGGCCGGCGCTGCAAACCAGCGCCGCCCTGGCCTGGCCCGGCGTGCAGGTGGAGCGCTTTCAGCTGGGGGCGATGGCGCTGCCGGCGCACTTTCACGCCCGGCACCTGCTTATCATTCACCAGGGCAGCCAGCCCGTGGGCTCCAGCCGCCGGAGCGGCACCCGGCTGGAAGCCGACCAGTTTCATAACGGCGACGCGGGCCTGTACCCGGCCGGCGAGTACGGGGCCCTGGCCTGGGACGGCCCAGCCGATGTATTACACGTGCACCTCGACGCGCCGCAGCTGGAAGCCCGCGCCCGCCAGGGGCTGGACCTGAGTTACTTCGCCCTGCGCGACCAGTTTCGGGTGCAGGACGGGCTCCTGACCCAGCTGGGCCGGCAGCTGCTGGCCGCCGCCGGCTGCGAGCACGCGCTGGGGCAGCTCTACATCGAGTCGCTTTCCACTGCCCTCAGCTACCACCTCATTGAGCATTACGCTACGTATGAGCGGCGCGCGGCCGGGGCCGGCGCGCGGCTGCCGGCCCCGGTGCTGGCCCGCATTGATGCGTACCTAGAGGCTTCGGCCGAGCATCCCATCACGCTGGAGGCGCTGGCGGACCTGGCCAACCTGAGCGTGTTTCACTTTGCCCGGCGCTTTAAGCAAACCACCGGCTGCTCGCCCTACCAGTACGTTATCCGCTGGCGTATCGAGCGGGCCCGGCAGTTGCTGCGCGCCGGCCAACTGCCGGTGGCGGCCATCAGCGACGCGCTGGGCTTTGCCTCGCCCGCCCACTTTGCGGTGGCCTTTAAGCGGGTGGTGGGGCAAAGCCCGCGCGACTTTCAGCGCGCCTAGTGCCCCCGGCGCGGGCAGCGCAAACAGCAGGAATCTGGAAGAAGAGGGCAAGAATCCGTCATTCCTCCCGGCGGGCTCAGGGGACCTTTGTGCGAAGGAAAAGGCAGTGCTTCAACTCCCTTTGTCACCTCCTCCCAACTGCCATGAACCTCCCTATTCTAGTAGCCGGCGGCACCGGCAACCTCGGCGGCCGCCTCATCACGGCGTTGCGCCAGCGCGGCGCTTCGGTGCGGGCCCTCGTCCGGCCCGAAACCGACCCCACCAAAATTGCTGACTTGACCCGCCAGGGCGTGGATGTGCGGCTGGCAAACCTGACCGATGCGGCGGCCCTCACGCAGGCCTGCGCCGGCGTGGGCTGCGTCATTTCGGCTCTGGCGGGGCTGCACGACGTGCTCATCGACGGGCAGTCGGCGCTGCTGGCGGCGGCGGTGGCGGCGGGCGTACCCCGCTTCATCCCCTCCGATTTTTCGAGCGACTACACCCAGCAAGCCCCCGGCACAAACCGCAACTTCGACTTGCGGCGCGAGTTTCAGGGCCACCTCGACCAAGCGCCCCTGGCGGCTACGTCCATCCTCAACGGCGCCTTTGCCGAGGTGCTGACTTACGGCATCCCGCTACTCGATTTCGAGCGCCAACAGGTGGGCTACTGGGAAGATGCCGATTGGAAAATCGACTTCACCACGATGGACGACACGGCCGCCTTCACGGCCGCCGCCGCCCTCGACCCCACCACGCCTCGCTACCTGCGCATTGCTAGCTTCCAGGCTAGCCCCCGCGAGCTGGCGGCAGCGGCCGAAGCAGCCGGACGGGGCACTTTTCCGGTGGTGCGGCTCGGCTCGCGGGCCGACCTGGCCGGGCACATCCAGCGGGCCCGCGCCGCCAACCCCGCCGGCGAGCAGCAGCTCTACACCGACTGGCAGCAAATGCAATACCTGCTGAGCATGTTCAGCGTGCAAAACAACCCGCTCGACAATTACCGCTACCCCGACCTGGCCTGGACCAGCGCCCCGCAGGTGCTGCGGGACCCGCAAGCTGCGGCGCCCACCAGCGCCCTGGGCGAGTATGCCGATGAGGAGTTGCTTAAGCGCCTGCCGGGTTTCACCAACCACTACGCCACCGTCAACGGCGTGCGGCTGCACTACGTGGAGGGCGGCCACGGGCCGACGCTCATTTGCCTGCCCGGCTGGCCGCAGACGTGGTTTTCGTACCACCCTATTGCGGCGCAGCTGGCCCGGCAGCACCGGGTTATCATCGTGGATATGCGCGGCATGGGCAGCTCCGACAAGCCAGCGGCGGGCTACGACAAGAAGACGATGGCCCAGGATATTCGCGCCCTGATGCAGCACTTGGGCTTGGCCACCGCCTCGCTGCTGGGGCACGATATTGGGGGCATGGTGGCCACCAGCTTCGCGGCCCACTACCCAGAGGCCACCGAAAAGCTGATTCTGGCCGATGGCGCGCACCCCAGCGCGGGCATGCTCCAGATGCCCTTGCTGCCCGCCGCCGGCACCTTCGGCCCCAAAATGGATTCCCAGCACCCCTACGCGTGGTGGATGGCCTTCAACCAGGTGAAGGGCCTGCCCGAGCAGCTGCTGGCCGGCCGGCTTCAGCTGCTGCTCGACTACCTGTTTGCCTACGTCATGCTGGACGAGCGCCGCATGAGCGCCTTCGACCGGGCCGTGTACGCAGCCGTGTACAACCAGCCCGAGAACATTCGCGCTGCCAATGCCTGGTACCAGGCCTTTGGGCAGGATGTGGAGGATGCCCGGTCGTTTCCGCTGCTTACCATGCCGGTGCTCGGCCTCGGCAGCAACGTTTCCTACAACTTCTTGAAAATGAGCTTGCCCCACGTATCCAAAGACCCGCAAATCATCGACCTCACCGCCAGTGGCCACTACATGTTTGAAGAACAGCCCCAGCTGGTGCTCGATGCGGTGCTGCCCTTTTTGCAAGCGGATTGAGGCACTACTCAGCCCGCCGCCGGGCCCTCGGCGGTGGGCTTGGGCTGTAAGAGGCGGTCGGTGAGCACGGCCAGCAGCACGCCGGCCAGCGGGGCCGCAACGTAGACCCAGGCGGCCGTAAAGTTGCCGCTGAGCAGGGCCGGGCCCAGCGAGCGGGCGGGGTTCATGGAGGCCCCGCTGAGGGGGCCGCCCACCAGCGCTTCGAGCCAGACCGTGGCGCTGATGGTGAGGCCCACCAGCAGCCCCTGCTCGTAGTAGCTCGATGTAACGCGCAGGATAATAAGCATGAGCCAGAAGGTAAGGCCCAGCTCTACTGCAAACGCCTGGCCCACCCCGTGGGCCGGCAGCGTGGCCCCCAACGTCGAGCCGGGCGCAGCCAGCAGCCACACCAGCCAGCTCCCGAGCCCCGCCCCCGCCAGCTGCGCCAGCACGTAGGGCAGCACCCGGCGGCCCGGGAAGCGGCCCGCCGCCCAAAAGCCAATCGTGACCGCCGGGTTGACGTGGGCGCCGCTCACGTGGCCCAGGCCCTGAATGATAATCAGCACAATCAGCCCGAATGCGGCCGCTACGCCGCCGTGGCCCAGGTTGTGGGCCTGCTCATCTACCACCACTGCGCCGGTGCCAAAAATCAACAAAAAAGCGGTGCCGAGTACTTCGGCCAATAAACACTGTCGGAGGGTGGGGGTCATACGGTGGCCGGATTTGGGGCCTGGGAAATAAGCGCCGGGCCCGGCACATGAGGGCCGGGCGCGAGTAGTGGTGGGCACTCTCGGCCGAAACGAGCGTGATGCGGGCCTCGGCGGCTAGCCGCCGCGCCGTAATGGCTGCCGTGACGCCCGCAATGCCGTTGCCGATGATAACGAGGTGCATAAGCCACAAATGAACGCCACAACGCGGCGCTGAGCAGCCCAGCGGCCCCGGCACCTACGTGGCTACCCCAGCCCACCGATTGCGCGGCCCTGGTCGTTCCTTTGCGTTTTTAATTCCTTCGCTTCTTTTGCTCACTCCTTCCCCGCGCATTGGCGTGCTCATTCCGGCCCACAATGAGGTGATATCCATCGGGCTGGTGCTGGGCGAAATCCCGGCCGGCCTGGCTCAAGAAGTGGTGGTGGCCGATAATGCCAGCCCCGACGCTACCGCCGCCCGCGCCGCCGGGGCCACCGTGCTGGCCGAGCCCCGTCCCGGCTACGGCCAGGCCTGCCTGGCGGGGCTGGCCTACTACGCCGCCCAATCTGCGGGCCGCACACCCGATATCATCGTCTTTCTCGATGGCGACCACTCCGATTTTCCCGAGCAGATGCCTGCTCTGCTGGCCCCCATCCTGAGCGGCCAGGCCGAGTTGGTGATTGGCTCGCGGGCGCTGGGCCAGCGCGAGCGTGGGGCGCTGCTGCCGCAGCAGCGCTTCGGCAACTGGCTGGCCACGCGGCTGCTGCGCTTACGCTATGGCGGCACCCACACTGACCATGCCCAGGCGGGCCATCCGGGCCGATGCGCTGGCTCGCCTGGGCATGGTGGATACCACCTACGGCTGGACGGTGGGAATGCAGCTAAAAGCCGCCCGCCTGGGCCTGCGCGTGGCCGAAGTGCCTGTGCGCTACCGCCGCCGCATCGGCACCTCCAAAATATCGGCCACGGTGCGCGGCACGCTGGGCGCGGGCTACAAAATTCTGTGGACGATTTTCAAATACTGGTAGAGGCGGCGTAGCACCCGGGCTTTCCGCCCGGGTTGGCGCCGCTTGAGCCGAGCATGGTGCGTCAGCGAATGGGTATGCGCCGCGCCCGCTCGCAGCAGGCACGCATCCGTTTCAGGCCCGCGCCAGACGGCTGTTCGTGTTAGCAGAAAACCCCTTTTCAGCGCCGGCCTGGCTCCCCGGCACCCGCTAGCTCAGCTTCCAGCTGCGCCACGGCGGCGCGCACCTGCGCTTCGGCGGCCGGCCTTGTTTCTGCAGTGTAGGCCCCGCCATTCAGCACAAATGCTAGGCTCTTGCGTGCATCTTCAAGCTCTGTCAGCAGCTTGGCCCGTTTCCGGGCCAGCTGGCCCGTGCTGGGCCGCTTCTTCTGCTGGGCTTCGTACTCGGCCATCAGGTGCTGCTTGGTGACGGCCGTAAACACCGCGCCGGCCACGCTCTTGACTTTGCCGGCCTGGTGCCGGGCCTGCTGGGTTTTTATGACAAACGCAATGTAATCGGGCGTAGCCTTGCCCTGCTCTACCAAGCCCTGCATGGTGGCCAGGCTGCTGGGGGCCATGCCCACCTCCTGCAAGGTGTGCTGCCAGCCCGCTTCCACGGGCAGCACGCCCACCTCCGGCAGGGCTAGCAAAGGCTTAAACATGAATCGAATCTGGGCCACGGCTTTGCCCTCGCGCAGCAGTTCGTACTCAAAGGGCAGGTCGGTCTGGCTCAGCTCCTGCTGGGCCCGGTCCAGCACCCGCAGCCGAAACAGCGGAAACTGCTTGTACTGCCCGTCCAGCGTGAGCAGGCTTTTTAGCTCCTCTACGCCCACGGTACGGGTGCCAAAGGTTGCGTACTCCTTCAGCAGCCAATAGATGCGGTACGAGTGCGGGCTCTTGAGCTTGAGCAACTGCACTACCTGGGCTTTGGTAAAATTCTGGTGCAGTTGCAGCAGGTAAGGCATCACCTCGTCGTTGAAGCGCACCCGCAGGGCACCTTCCTCGCCCCGGTACTTGGCATACGCCATCAGCGGAATCTTGTCGAAGTCCGGGGTGGCCGTGCCCCGGCGGTCACGCCGCCCCCGGCCGGGGCGTTCGATGTGCAGAATCCGGCTCACCAGTTGGTCGCACATGCCCGCCACCTGCTGATAATCCTTGCTGCTGGGGCGCCGCCCCGAGAGGGCCACCACTTCGGTCAGCGGAATACTCATCTCCCGAAACTCGCTGTCGTGGCGGCCAATGCGCGAGAGCATGGCCATAAACAGGCGCATCTCCACCGTGCTCATGTCGAAGCGGGCATTTACCAGCGCATTGTGCTGCACCACCACTTTGCCAGTAGGCTCCGGCGGGGGCAGGGTATCGAATAGCGTGGGCTGCATGCGCGCAAGGGTTGGGAAGGAACCCAAAGATGCGACGCAACTTTTACTATTACAACCACTGCTGCCTGTAATAGCAGCCGGCTCTCCCAATTCATCCATTCCCGATGCGTTTTTCGTGCTTTTGTAATAGCAGCGCGAGCGGTCACCGAGGCCCCAACGTGGTTTTTGTAATAGGCTTCGTGCTTTTGTAATAGGTCGTCGTGGTTTTTGTAATAGATGTTCGTGGTTTTTGTAATAGAACCTTCGTGGTTTTTGTAATAGATGTTCGTGGTTTTTGTAATAGGTCGTCGTGGTTTTTGTAATAGATGTTCGTGGTTTTTGTAATAGATGGCCTATGCAATTAACAGCAAGTCAGGAAGTTACGCGACCCGTAAACCTTATAATGTAGGTTAAAATAATTAAACCCCCGGTTTAAATAGGTGGCTTTTTTTTGGAAAAGCTTTTTTCGGCTGATTTTACCTGCTTTTGCGAGCCTTCCATTGCCTAGGTTAGGCTGATGGCGGCGCGCGGCCTTCGTGGTTTTTGTAATAGGTATGCCCCGAACCCGAGCCATACCCAGGGTAGCTTCCCACCCCGGGCGGTACCCCGCCCTAGTTACCCCTGCCAACCACCCCGTTTGGTTGGACCCCGCCCCACTCTTTTTACCCAACCTGTTTCTAAATCACCACATTATCTGCCAGTAAGCCTAGGCAAGTGTAGCATTTGGCCAGGTGAAAACCCCGGCTGGTAGGAAATCCGTTGCGCCAGCGTGCCCGGTAGCCCACTCAGCAACAGCTACACCTGGCATCTATTACAAAAACCACGAGGCCGGACCTAGGGGAGGTGCTCAGTGACCCGAGAAATGGGCATCTATTACAAAAACCACGAATAATCTGTGGGAGCGCGGGCTAGCCGTCGTGGTTTTTGTAATAGTTACTGCCTCATATCCCGGTCTGGTTTGCCATGCTTGTAGCTGGGTGAGCACTGTAAGTAGGTGGGTTTGGTAGGCTGTCACTCTGCGGCCGAGGAAGCTTGGTTGCCGTTCCTGCCCACAACTCAACTTGCTCCACCCCTCCCCCACTGCAAATGCAACGCAACTGCTAGGCATGGGACAGCTTCGCCGAGCGCACACAAATACCAGATAGTGCTAACAGTCCAGCACTCGCTCTCATTTACAGGCAACCTTCTGTAGCTCGCACAAAAAAACTAATAAAAATAAATTGATGCTAATGATTAATCTGCGTCCTTCTATTGCTGATATTTTTTGTATTGCCAGTATTTATTTTATTGTCAATATTGCAAACAACAAGGGGTAAACGGGCGTGTTTTTGCTTGTTCACTGGTTGAGCAGCGCAATTTTACAGCTAGCCTATGCCTACGGTATGAGAAAATCTTGCTGATATTGCTAGTATTGTAGGAGGGATATTTTATTAGTAAAACATTTGCAATCAGCAAGTTTAGTTGACGTAAGATATAGGGCTAATGGTGATTTATGCAGGTTGTGGGCAATACGCAAAACACGGGCAACATCTTACTGCTAATATTGCTCATACGTAGCTTATTGCTTGTATTGCTAATCTTGCACTTCCTACCTTCGTAGCTTAATTAGACTTCTGTTATGCACATTATCACGTTTGCTAATAATAAGGGTGGGGTCGGTAAGACTACCTCTGCGTTGGCGGTAGCGCACACCCTGCATGCGCATGGGCTGCGCGTATTGCTCATTGATGCCGACCCCCAGGCCAATGCATCTAAGACATTTCCTCCGCTGGAAGCAGTCCCCACTGCCGGGCTGGGTGGCGTCCTCGAAGGACGCCTAACGCTCAGCGAAGCTGTTGAAATGCCCCTGCCGGACTTCTGGCTCCTGCGGGCAACGAGCGACTTGGCCCGCCAGGAAAAAGTGTTGGGCAGCCAGCCCGATTACGTATTCGCTTTGCGCGAAATGCTGGCGGAGGACTTTTCGCTGCCGGTACAGGTCGTCGTCATTGATACTCCACCCAACCTCGGGCCGCTTACGGTTGCTGCGCTGGTTGCCAGTCAGCACGTCTTTATTCCGCTCAAGCCGGAGTTTTTCGCTAATGAAGGGATGATGGCTCTCTTGAGCATGGTCGCGCGTCTGCGCAAAAGCTTTGCGGCTGGCTTGCGGGTGAGCGGTGTTTTCTTCACCGAATATGCCCGTTCGTACCGGCGCGCCCTGCATCACCAGGTGGTGGCCAGTATCGAGCAAGACCCGCAGCTTAAACCCTTGGTCATGCGCACAACTATCCGCGAAAACGTGGCGCTGCCCGAGTCACAAAGCATGGGGCAAAGCATCCACGCTTGGTCGGCAGCTTCCAATGGGGCCAGCGACTATCGGGCGCTCACCAATGAAATATTGGCAATACTAGCAATACCCTAAATACACTAAGTACGTTGCCTTATGGGCTGTAGCGAGCGATAGCCCTTGTCAAACAAGGAACGCACGTAGATAAGGCTTTGCACTGTTAGCAATATAAAAAATACAAGCAACATAAGCAATACGAGCAAACCTGGTGAAGCCTATATAGTAGGGGTGGCCTGTAGTGCGTAGTCCGGTATTTCCAAAATTTAGCCGCAACGGCTTCTTAATGAGTATGCAGAAGAAAAATAATAAGCTGAACATGGTTGCTAATATGAGCAAGCCCGTGCCGGCCGACCCTCTCGACCAGCTAGTTTATGGCCCGCCGGCCAGTGCTGTGCCGAGCGCCAGCCCCGCCCCACCGGCGAGGGTACCGGCAGCGGTAGCAGCGGCGCCCGCCGTGCGGCGCATCGTATTTACCAATCAGCTTACCCCGGCGGTGTACACGCAACTGCGTCAGTATGAGTATTGGGGTCGTAAGGCCATTCACGAAGTGCTGGATGAAGCCCTGACCGCATTTTTTGCCGATAAGCCCGAAGCCAGCCAGCCGCTGCCAGACAAGGAGAAAGCCAAGCTTCGGGGCAAGCTGCTGGAGTAATACTGCGGCGGTCCGCGCTTGAGCTGCGGGGCAGACCGTACTGGTCGACTGAGAGCGTATTTGGAAATTCAAAAAGAACGTCATGCCGAGCTTATCGAAGCATCTCTACCGCTTAATCTAGGCTTCTCAACAAACCGGTGGAGGTTCTTCGATAAGCTCAGTATAATATTTAATATATAATATATATTAATTTAAAATTTCATAGATAAAGATGTTTTACAGAGTAGCTCATGCCTCCCACAAAAAAGCCCGCACCATGACGATGCGGGCTTTCTCGTTCTAGCAAAACTGCTTACCACACGTTTAGGTGCTGCGTGGGTAACTCACCCAGCAACCCGCCCTGCGCGTCGAGAGCCGTGAGGCGCAGCACATACAGCCCCGCCGCTAGGCCCGCCGTGGGCACAGTCGTTTGGGCTTGGCCCTGGCCGGCCAGCACTACCACCGGCTGGCCGGTAGCCCGGCCGGTAGCATCAAGCAGGATGGCGCGCACCTGAGTTGCCGCTGCTGGTAGCCCGGCCACAGCGAGCGTGGCGGCCGCGTGAGCGGGGTTAGGGTACAGGGTGGCGCTGGTGCCTGGCAGGGCCGCGCGGGTAGCCAGGAAAGCCGTCTTATTCAATAGCACGCTGAGGGTGTTGTTGCTGGTGTTGGCTACCAGCGCATCGGGCTTGCGGTCGCCATCTACGTCGGCTACCGTCAGGCTGAAGGTATCGGAAAAGGCCCCCGTATTGAACGTGGCCGCTTGCAAGGTGAAGCCGCCGCTGCCATTGCCGAGCAACACGGCCAGCGTACCGGCATCCGTATTCGTAACCAGCGCATCGAGCTTGCCATCCCCGTTGAAGTCGGCAATGGCCACGCTGGTGGGCTTGCTGCCCGCCCCGGTGGAGGGGGAGGAGGCCTGTAGGGTAAAGCCCCCGCTGCCATTGCCCAGCAGCACACCCAGGGTGCTGGTGCTGCGGTTGGCTACTAACGCATCGGGCTTGCCATCCTTGTTGACGTCGGCAATGGCCACGCTGTAGGGAACGCTGTTGGCCACGCCCGTAGCCGGGGGGTTGGCTTGCAGCACGAAGCTCCCGGTGCCGGTGCCTAGCAAGACGCCCAGCGTGCCGTCTGCGTAGTTGGCCACCAGCGCATCTACCTTGCCATCGCCATTTACATCGGCTACGGCCACGTCGTAGGGAATGCTGCCCCCGGTAGCGGGCGAGTCGTTCTGGTACGTAAAGCCCCCGCTGCCATTGCCGAGCATCACACTCAGGGCCCCGCCGTTGGAGTCGGTAGCCAGGGCATCGATTTTGCCGTCGCGGTTCACATCGGCTACCACCAGACTCGTCGGGTTGCTGACCCCGAGGCGGGGCATCGCCGCTTGCAGGGTAAAGCCCCCGCTGCCATTGCCGAGCAGTACGCTCAGGGTGGTGGTTTGGTAGTTGGCTACCAGCGCATCGGCCTTGCCGTCGCCATTAACGTCGGCCACGGCTACGGCGCGCGGGCCGCTGCCTGCCCCGGTTGAGGGGGAATTGGCTTGCAGGGTGAACTTGCCGGTGCCGTCGCCCAGCAGCACGCCCAGCGTATTGGTGTTGGAGTTGGTGACGAGCGCATCGAGCTTGCCATCCCCATTAATATCGGCCACGGCCGTCCGCAGGGGCATAGAGCTGGCGCCGGTCGAATAGGAAACCACCGGGGCCAGCGTCACGGCCTGCCCAAAGGCTGCCGGGGCCAGGCCGACGGTAGCTACCAGCAGGGCCACCTGCCGGGGCCAGGGGCCCGGGGCCGCAAAAAGAGAACGGCAGCGTAAGAGTTGTTTCATGAAGGGAGCGATTGAAGGAAAAAAGAAAAGAAAAAAATTGAACAAAAAATAGCCGCTGCCGCTGGCCTTGCCAGGCCGCTAGCGGCCTGCTGCACCCGACGCCGACGCCGGCGCAACCCGACCAGCAACTTATTCAGCAGCAAAAAGTAGCCGGCTTTAATAGCAGCAAGAAGGCATTGAACTGGCAAGATAGTCAGCAGAAGAGGACTGGCTAGCTCAGACTGTTTGAAGGATTTATGCTAAGCATTGGTTAGGTGGCGTATGCTAGCAGTATGGTGCACCTTAAAGAGCCGTTCTTCTTCCATAACCAGGCGCCAAATAGGAAATAAATACGGCAGATTTTATTACATATACCTTTTGACCGGATAGCTAATTGCCTCACTGGCTGGCCACAGCCAGCGGCGCCCAGCGGTTAGGTAGCTGTGGGTGTAATTTCGTGCATGCCTGATTTGCCTGCTGCTTTTTTGCCAGTTGACCTGCCCCTCGCCTACCCGTTGGAGGAGCTTTTGGGAGGAATACTGACTGCCTCGTTAACGGGAATTGCCCTCTACTCACCCATTCGAGACGCCGATGGGAGCCTGGTCGATTTTGCCATTGACTTGCTAAACCCGGCCGCGCAGCGCATTCTCAAGCAGCCCGCCCGGCCCGATGGCACGTACCTACAGCACTACCCACACACCCTGGAAACCGGGGTATTTGCCTTTCACCGGCAGGCTTTCGAATCAGGGGAGCCGGCGCAGCTGGAGGTAAACTACCAGGGTGATAGCCTCGACAACTACTTCCGGCTGTCGGCGCAGCGGGTGGGGCACGGCCTGCTGGTGAGCTTCACCGACACGGCCGACCAGCCTCGCTCGCCCGTAGAAGAGGCCTTGCGCGAAAGCCAGGCCCGCGAACAGGCAGCCCGGGCCGAGACGGAAGTGCAGCGCCAGCGGTTCTACGACGTGCTCATGCAGCTGCCCGCCCACGTGGCCGTGCACGAGGGCCCGGAGCAGGTATTTACGCTTGTCAACCCTGACTACCAGCGCCTCGCCAACGGGCGCGACCTGCTGGGGCAACCCGTCCGCACGGCGTGGCCCCAGCTAGCCACGCACGGCATCCTCGACGTGCTGGACGAGGTGTACCAGACTGGCGTGCCCTTCAGCGTGAGCGCCCTGCCCATGCCGGTGGACTTTGCGCGCACCGGCCAGTTGGCGCAGGTGTACTACGACTTGTTTTTCCTGGCCTTGCGCAACGCCCAGGGGCAGATAACGGGGGTGCTCAACTTTTCCTACGAGGTCACGGCCCAAGTTCTGGCTCGCCAGCAAGTGGAACAACTCAATCAGGAACTGGAGGCCCGCGTGCAGGCGCGCACCCAAGAGGCCGAAACGGCCCAGGCCGACGCCGTAGCGCAGCGCAACCGGATGCTGCGCCTCTTCAGCCAGGCCCCCGCCCAGATTAACCTTTTCTATGGCCCCTACCACGTCTGGACCCTGGTGCACCCCCGTACCCAGGAGCTGCTGCCCCAGCGGACCCTGCTCGGCTTGCCGCGCCGCCAGGCCCTGCCCGAACTACCCGAGCAGCAGCACGCGCTGTTCGACCAAGTGTACCGCACGGGCCAGCCCGTGTACGCCCAGGAAGTGCTCAATCCCTTTGACCCTTTCCACAACGAGGCGGTGCCAGATGAGTACTTCGACCTCACTTACCAGCCCAAGTTCAACGCCACCGGCGAGATAGAAGGCGTCATGAGCTTTGCCATCAACGTCACGGAGCGGGTGCGCAGCCGGCAGCAGGCCGAAGCGCTACAGGCCGAGCTGCTGGCGGCGGCCCAGCGGCAGGTGCGGGAGCGGGAGGCCCTGTTCCACATTCTAGCCGATACCCCCGCCGCCGTGGCCTTGCTGCACGGCCCGGAGCATCGGTTCGAGTACGTCAATACCGCTTACCAGCAGCTCTTTCCCGAGCGCCAGCTCACCGGCAAGTCCGTGGCCGAAGCCTTGCCCGAAACCCGGGAGGCCGGCTTTCTGACGGAGCTTGACCGCGTGTACCGCACCGGCGAAACCTTCTTTGGCCAGGAGCTACCCATGCAGGTGCAGCCCGAGGACGGCCGCCCGGCCCAGCAGGTATACTACACTTTTACGTACCAGGCCTACCGCGAAAACGACCAGATTGCCGGTATTTCCATCTTTGCTTTCGAGGTAACCGAGCAGGTCCAGGCCCGGGAGCAGCGCGAAGCCGAGCGCCAGCAGTTGTACCATCTTTTTATGGAGGCCCCGGCGCCCATCGTCATTTTCGACGGCCCGGCCTTCGTGTTTCAGCTGGTTAACCCGGCGTATCAGCGCATTTTTCCCGGCCGCACGCTGCTCGGCAACCCCGTGCTGGCAGCCCTGCCAGAGCTGGCCGGGGCCCCCATCCTGAACGACTTGCGGGACGTGTACGAAACGGGGGAAACCTACGTCGCCCAGGAGCAGCCCCTGTTGCTAGCCCGGCACGACGGTGGCGCGCTGGAGGAAATATATTTCACGTTCACCTACCAAGCCCGCCGCACTGCGCAGGGCGCCGTGGATGGGGTGCTGGTTTTCGCCCACGAAGTCACCGACCAAGTGCGCGCCCGCCAAAAAATAGAGGAAAGCGAGGCCCGCTTCCGCATCATGGCCGACGCGGCGCCCAACCAGGTATGGGCCGTTAACCCGGAAGGGAACATTCGCTACGCCAACCAAGCCTTTTTAAACTTTGTCGGTACAAGCCTGGCGCAGTACCAAGCGACGGGCTGGTCGGCCTACCTGCACCCGGAGGAACTCGATTTGGCGCAGCAGACGCTGCAAGCGGCCATCCGCACCCGCACCTTGTATGGGCTGGAGCACCGCATGCGGCGCCCCGACGGGCAGTACCGCTGGCTGCTGTCGCAGGGCGCGCCCAGCTTCTACCCCAACGGGGAGCTTTACGGCTACGTGGGCTCGGCCATCGACATTACGGACCTCAAACAGGCTAACGAGCAGCTGGTGCGCATCAACGTGGACCTGGACAACTTCATCTACACCGCCAGCCATGACCTGAAGGCGCCCATCTCCAACATCGAAGGCCTGCTTTACCTGCTGCAAGAGGAGCTACCCGCCGAGGTGGCCCAACAAGATGCGGTCGGCGCTACCCTCGTCCGCATGTTCCATTCCGTGGAGCGCTTCAAGCGCACCATCGACCACCTCACGGAAATCTCCAAGCTGCAAAAAGAGAACGCGCCCACTACCACCCTGGTCAACCTGGCCCTCCTCGTGGAAGACGTCCGGCAGGACTTACTACCCCAGCTACAGGCTGTCGGCGCCCGGCTCGTCGTCGACGTGCCGGACCTGCCACCCGTGCAGTTTTCAGAAAAGAACCTGCGCAGCGTCGTCTACAACCTGCTCAGCAACGCCGTCAAATACCGCTCGCCCGCCCGCACGCCCCACATCGACGTGCGGGCTCACATACGCCCGGGCCACACGGTGCTCGAAGTGCACGACAACGGCCTGGGACTCGCCACTAGCCAGCTGGCGCGCCTGTTTGGCATGTTTCAGCGTTTTCATGACCACGTGGAGGGCACGGGCATCGGCCTTTACATGGTCAAGCGCATGGTCGAGAATGTCGGTGGCCGCATTGAGGTGCACAGCCAGTTCGGGGCCGGCACTACCTTTTTTGTCTTCCTGCCCCACGCCACCGGTACCGGCGAGCAGTCCTTCCTTCCCACCCACCCTGCCTAAGCTCATGGCTGCCGTTTCCTGCACGCTGCTCGTCGATGATGACGAAACCACCAACTTCCTCAACCAGGCCCTGCTACGGCGCATGGGCATCTGTGATGCCGTGCTGGTGGCCAACAACGGCCTGGAGGCGCTCGACTTGCTGCACACCCACTGCGAGCTGCCGACTTCCCCCACCTGCCCGACCCTGATTCTGCTCGACCTGAAGATGCCGCGCATGAATGGCATCGAGTTTTTGCAGGCCTACGCCCAACAGCCTGCGCGTCACAATCCGGCGGTGGTTATCATCATGCTTACCACTTCTCTGCACCCCCACGACGTGGCCCAGATGCAGGGCCTGCCCATTGCCGGCTACCTGACCAAGCCCCTCACCCGCGCCAAAATCGACCGCGTGTTGCTGGAGCATTTCGGCTACCCCCCTGGGGAGCAGTAACCGCCGGGCCCCTTACGCCCTACAGCAAACGGGCCAAAAGGCAGGTTTTCAAGCGAAGGTGCTGCGCAAAGCAGCTGGGTTAAGCTAGCTGTACAGGCCGGCGCCTTACTGAACGACGAGGCGCTGTGGCCTGCTCACAAAGCCGGCGCCCTGCACCTGGGCCAAGTAGAGGCCCGGGGGTAGGGAGGCGGGCAGGGTCACTGTAGGGGCGGGCGTGCCCGGTAGGGAGCAAGCCAGCACCGGGCGCCCACTCAGGTCGGTGAGCACTAGCTGGGTGGCCCCGCTAGCCGCGGCGGGCAGCCGCAGGCTTACCTGGCCGTGGGCGGGGTTGGGATACAGCGCCAGGGTAGTGGGGGCGGCGGTGCTGGTAGCCAGCGGGCTGCCGGCCAGCACTACGGCCGCCACGGCCGAGTAGCGGGCGGCCGTGGGCGTAGTTTGACGCAAGCGATAAAAAGCCTGCTTCAGGCCAGATGCGGCCGCGTCCTGGTAGGTGTAGGTGCGGGCCTGGGTGGTGAGGCCCTGGCTGGCCACAAAGCCCACTTGCTGCCAGGTGGGGGCTGTGGCCGTGGCTGCGCGCTCTACGGCGTAGCCGTAGGTGTTGGTTTCGTCGGCCATCGTCCAGTGCAGGTCTACTACCTGGGGGGCCGACTGGGTGGCGGCGAAGGTCAGCAACTGCCGGGTAAGCGGGTTGATGGCCGGCGAAAGCGAGCCCAGCGTGAAGGCGGTAAAGGTGCTTACTGGCTGGGCCGACACCACGGAGCCCGCGCTCAGGCTGCCGCCTACGCCGCCGTTGCCAGCCGTTTCCCAGGCAGTGCCGGTGAAGGTGGCTACCTGAAGGTCAGCTACATCGTTATCAATGCCACTGCGAAACGCGTCTTCCCAAAACAAGCGCACCTGCACTGCGCCGGGCGTGCCGGCCCCGGTCAGGGTCCAGTGCTCTACCTGGCTCACTTCGCTCAGAGGGGCCGCGACGGCGCGCGTGGGGTAGGGGGCAGCCACGTACTCGGCCGTGAAAGCGGCGGTGGGGCTGGTGGGTGCCGAGATGCCCAGGCGGGCCCACTGCCCGTCTTTGCCCAGCGGAAACACGAAGGCCTGCTGGCCTACTTTGCGCAGCGGCCCGTCTACGTAAGCCGTGGCCGTGCCGGGGGTGGCGGTGGCCGCGTCGGCCAGCGTGAGCATGGCCGCCGCCGTGGTGCGCACTAGGCCGGCGTCCAGGGTCAGCGCGCCCGTGAGCGTGAGCGGGGAGCCCAGGGTCAGCACTTTACCCGCCCCGGCCAGCGTGAGGTCGCGGAGCGTGGTGGGGCCGGTGGTTTGCAGGGTCAGGTTTTTAGCAACGCTCAAGGCCTCGTCGTAGGTAGCGGCGGCCAGGTGCAGGGTGCCGCCCTCGGCTACCAGCGCCAAGCCCTCGGCCAGGGGCGTGGTCGCCGCCTGCGGGCTGTCGTGGTCCACATACAGGTAGTCGAGCCGGGGCTGAAAGCCGGCGCTGGCTGAGGCATCCACCGCGCTGTTTGCAAAGGGCGAATAGTCCACCAGCCCCGTCGGGGCGAGCGCCGCCAGCTCGGCAAAGCTGGCGGCCGGGCCGCCCAGCGTCACGATGCGGCCGCCCGTGCCCGTGGTGCCGCGCACGGCCGCGACGTCCGCCGTGCCCAGCCAGTTCAGGGAAGCATCGACGGGGTTAGTCAGGTTGACCGCCCGGATGGCCACGAGGCAGTCGTCCAGCCGGTTGCCCCGGATGCTGTCGCCGCTCGATACGAGCAGGCCGTTGCGGCTCAGGTCAAAAAACGGCGTGCTGCCCGGGCTGTTGGTGGGGCGGTCCTGCACCTGAATGGCCTGCTGGCACTGGGTTATCACGTTGCCAAACACCTTGTTACCAGCGCCTTCCAGCACCAGGCCAAAGCCGTTGTTGGAGCTGGCCGAGCTGGCAGCATCGGCCAGGTAGCCCGCAATGGTATTATTGACCACGAAGGCTCCGCCCGTTACCAAGTCGCCGGTAGTGCCCCCGCCGCCCGTAATCACGTTGCGGTCGCGGTCGATAAACAGCACGCCCGCGTTGTCGGTACTCAGGCTGGCCGAGGCGCCCGCCGCACGGGCAATGTCGTTGGCGCGCACTACAAAGCTACCCGCGCCGCTGCCGGCGCCCGTGCCGGTGCAGGCTTTCAGCTCCAGCCCGTTGGCGCTGGTCGTGCGAATGGTATTGCCCTCGATGAGCGCCGCAATGCTCGTAAAGCTGCCGTTGGCGGCCCGGGCGCCCCCGGCCCCGAGCACCGCCAGCGCCGGCTCCTGGTTTTGCTCAAACTGGCAGTTGCTTACCCGCAGGCCGCTCACGCTGCCGTCGTTGATGTCGATGCCACTGCGGCGATTAAACGAAAACACACCGTCTTCGACCACAATATCGACTTTGGTACCATTGGCCATAAAGAAGCCCCGGCCAGCCCCGTTAGTGGTGGGGTTGCCGGCTTCGGCCGTGTAGGTGGCCCGCACCCGGCGCAGCGTGAGGTGCTGCACGCCGCTTATGCTGTTCCAAAAAATGCCCTGGCGGCGGTTGTGGGTCGTTTCTACGTCTTCGAGTAGCCAATAGGCTTGCGGGCCGCTGCCTTCCGACTGAATGCCAAAATCATACCCCTGAAACGTGAGGCCGGCGATAGTCAGCGGTTGGCTGCTGGTGCCGCCCGCCCCAGTCAGCAGCAAGCCGGCCTCGCTGGTTTGCGTGGCCGCCGGCAGTAGCCCCCCGTCGAAGACGGTGGCGCTGGCGGGCTGGGCAGTAGCCGTGCCGGCCCCGCGCAGGCTCACTGCCTTGCTCAGCGTGACCCGCTCGGTGTAGGTGCCCGCATCAATAAAAATGGTTTGGGTGGTGGGGCCGGCCTGGGCCAGCGCCTGCGCCACCGTGGCAAAGGGTGCAGCGGCCGATCCATCGCCCGTGTCGTCGTGACCCACGGCGCTGGTAAACACATCGCCGCTCGTGCTGCCGTCATTCACAAACAGGGCCGTGGCCGCGGCTTGCGCCCGCACGCGGGTGGGAGCCGAGAGCAAGAGCAGTGCCGGTAGCAGCAACGGGTAACAAGGTAAATTTTTTTTCATGAAGAATAGAATTAAAAGAGAAGCAGTGCCTTGAATTTTATTGTACTTATTCAATAAAAAATATTTTGCCTTTCAAAAAAATATTTTAAGAAAATCTACACCAATCAGTTGACAATCAAAAGTATTATGCCAATTTTCCAGTCAGGTTTATCCTAACTAGTACGCTAATTTCAGCAAACAATTTAGGATGAAATCTTTAATAAGCTAAGTAAGGTGCCTGGGCGAAAGTGAATTAATTCGGGAAGTCGGGCGGCAGCAGAAACTTTGTTGCGAGGCCACGAGAAATGGTGGGTAGTCCTTCCGACCAATTATAAAGCCTCATTCTTTGCGCCTTGGTGTCGAACCACCCGGCATAAGCCGTCTACCTGACGGCGGGGCCGCTAAGCCGCTGGAGGCATCTTTACCTCATGCAGCAACCGGTGCGCAGCTTGCCCAACAGCACCCGGGCCCGGCGTTTTGACGGGCTTTCCGCAGGGGCGCGGCCGCCACGCCGGCAATGCCCTTACCTTGCCCACAGCAGCCCTGCCACCGCGGCCGCTCAGTATCGCTTGCAGTGGCGCCCGCTCCCAGGCGGAGCAGCCCGCTACCACGCTGCGAGCAGGCCGCAAGGCAATTTTATTCCTACTCTTATCTCCGCGCTCCTCCGCAGTGCCTACGTTTTCTACTTACTAGCCAGCCTGGCGGCGGGCCAGCCAGCTGCTGGCTTTACTGCTGACGGGGGCCGCCTACTGGGCGCTGGCTTTTGCTACGCCGCGCGCGCATTTTGGCCAGCTGCTTGGGCTGCTGGTGGTGGCGGGCGCGGCCTACGCGTGGCTGCTGCACACGCGGCTACCGCTACGCTGGGGGCTGGGGGCGGCGCTGGTTTTTCGGCTGCTCTGGCTGCCGGCTACCCCGGTGCTCAGCGACGATTTTTACCGCTTTCGCTGGGTTGGCCTGCTGGTCAGCCACGGTCATAACCCGTTTGCCGAAACGCCCCGCCAGCTCCTGCTGCACCCACCCCCCGACTCGGCTGCCCTGCCGCTGGCCGAGCTGCGCCGGTTGCTGCCGCGGCTCAATTCGCCGGCCTATTTTTCGGTGTATCCGCCCGTGTGCTAGGCCCTGTACGGAGCGGCGGCCGGGGCTTTTCCTACTTCCCAAACCAGCTTTCTGGTGGTAGTGCGCCTGGCCCTGCTGCTGGCCGATGCGGGCGCGGCGGCGCTGCTGCTCTGGCTGTTGCCACAGGCAGGCTGGCCCCGGCGCCGCGCCCTGGCCTACCTGCTACACCCGCTAGTGGTGGTAGAAATAGCAGGCAGCGTGCACATGGAGGGCGTGGTGGTGTGCTTTTTACTGCTGGTGGGGGCCTTGCTGGCCCGCCGCCGGCTGGCCCTGGCAGCGGGGGCGCTGGCCGTGGCTACCAAGCTGCTGCCCCTGCTGGCCGTGCCGCTGCTGGCCCGGCACTTGGGCTGGGCCCGGCTGCGGCGCTTCGGGCTGGTGCTGGCGGGTAGCCTGCTGCTTTTGTTTCTGCCATTTTTATCAGGGCACTTGCTGGGGAACATCGGGCGTAGCCTTAACCTTTACTTTCAACGCTTTGAGTTCAATGCCAGCGTGTTCTACGTGTTGCGGGCCTTGGGCAACCGGCTGGTGGGCTACGACCTAGTCGGCAGCCTGGGGCCGCTGCTGGGGGTGGGGGCGGCTGGCCTCACGCTATGGCGGGCGGGGCGGCCTGCCCTGGCGTCGCTGCCGCACTGGCTGCTGCTCACCCTCAGCGGCTACCTGGTGCTGGCCACCACCGTGCACCCCTGATACCTGTTGCCGCTGAGCTGCTTTTCGCCCCTGCGCTACGCCCGGGTGTGGGCTGGCCTGGCGGTGCTCTCTTACGCGGCCTACCGCACCCCGGCTTATACCGAAAGCAGTATGCTTTTAGTTCTCGAATATGGGGGCGTGTTGGCCTGGGCAGGGGGAGTATTACCTGGGCCGTTGGCAGCTACCAAGTCAACTGGGTTCCGAAGTCCGCGCTGGCTGGGGCGAGTAGCAAGTGGGGCGCTAGCGCCCGCGCCAGGTAGCCAGGTCCTGGGCCGAGTCCACGTCGTGCAGCGTGGGCAGCTGGGCCACGCGCAGGCCTAGGCGGGCGGCGTCGGCTAGGGTGTCGGGCAGCACAGTGGTGGTGCTCCAGGCTTTGTTGGCGAATAGCTCGGAGCGTAGGCGGTTCATTCCCAGTAGGTAATAGCCGCCATCATCGGCCGGCCCCACCACCAGGTCGTGGTGCACTAGCTGCGCAAAAGCCTGGCGTAGCAGCGCAGCACTCAGGCCGGGGCAGTCGGTGCCGATGATGACTACCTGGCCCGCCCCCGCCCCAAATGCCTCGGCAAAGGCCTGCGCCATGCGCGCGCCCAGCGAGTCGGCGGCGGGCTGCACGCGCCAGGGCAGGCCATTCGGGCCGGGGCTGGTCGGCGTGGGCGGGCGCTTCGGCCAGCCAGACCGTGGCCGGCACCTGGGCCGCGGCCACGGCTGTGGCGGTCTGGGCCAGCCCAGCTACCGGCCAGGCGGCACCCCGCAGAAGGGCGGGGGCCGCTGCGTTATTTATGAAAGCTGCCTGGAAATTCGTTTTTTATTACTCCGGTGCTAACGGCGGCCAGCCGGTAAACGATGATTTTCCCAATAGCTTCCGGGTCTAAATGGCGCAGCCCTCTCCTTTAGGTACATGTCAGACGAGCAAACCCAGGCGGACCCAAGCGCACCTGAACTTGCTCGCGTCACCATAGCGGCTCAGCACGGGCACGGGGCCGGCCAGTACCGTAAACTAGCTGAGCGGCGTGCTCGTGGTAGCGAGGCCAGGTGCGGGCGGAGCCAAGACAGGGGGTACCGGACTGCGTTGCTTCAGCCCAGCCTTAGGGGGCAATTCGCCGTGGGTCCGGGCGGTGCTGCCTACCCTAGTGGTGCCCGTTGCGAGTCTACCGGAAGAGTACAGGAGAGTTGGGGCAGCCGGCAAGGGGTTCTTGCGGCCCAACTGCTACCTCATGGCGGCGGGCGGCTGACCTCCGGTGTTGCCGCCGGGTGGCAGCACTGCCCGCGCTTATAGCGCGGCTGGCACGGGACTACCCTTGCCGCCCGGTGGCCCCGCGCCAGCCGGTGTACTGCGTGCCAGTAGGCTGGCTGGCCAAGATACTAGCAGCTACTCCTTGTTCTTTTCCCACCCTACCTGCTCATTGTATGAATAAGTACTTGGCTGCCGTGCTGCTCGGCGGCGCCCTGCTGGCGGGCTGGCGCGCCCCGGCGCAAGCCCACCTCGAAACCGGCGGGCAGTCGCCCATGCCCGCCGCCGACTGGGTCGACCAGACCACCGGCCACCAGGTGCGCCGCCTCACGCCGCTCGACGGTGGCAATGGCAGCTTTTACTTCCACAACAACCCCTTTGTGCGCACGGCCGCCGGCGACGCGATGGTGTATTACCACTCCGAGGCCCAGGGCCAGCAGTTGCGCCTGCTTGACCTGGCCACCCGCCGCGTGGTGCCGCTGAGCGAGTATCATAAAAAGCTGAGCGGCGAGATAGTGGACGCCCACCGCCATGAGGTGTACTACCAGGCTGGCAGCGACGTATTTGCTACCAACGTGGACACGCACAAAACGCGCAAAGTTTACACCTTTCCCACCGATTTTCCGGGTAGTATCTCGACGCTCAACGCCGATGGCACGCTGCTGGCTGGCTCGTTGGGCGGGGCCGAAGCCCGTGAGATTTTTAAGAACTACCCTGCCAAGAGCGACTTTTTCAACCGCATCTACGATGCCAAGGTGCAGCATATCCTGTTCACCATCAACACGAAGACCGGCCAACGAACGGAAATTTACCAGGAGAATACCTGGCTGGGCCACGTGCAGTTTTCACCCACCGACCCCGACCTGCTCATGTACTGCCACGAGGGGCCTTGGGGTAAGGTAGACCGCATCTGGCACATCAGCATCAAAACGCACGCTATCCGGCTGCTGCACAAGCGCACGGTGGAGGGCGAAATTGCGGGCCACGAATTTTTCAGCCCCGACGGCCAAACCGTGTGGTTTGACTTGCAGCAGCCGCGTAGCGTCACGTTTTACCTGGCCGGCGCGCCGGTGGCGGGCTGCCCCGAAAAGCGCTACCAATTGCAACGCAACGAGTGGTCGATTCACTATAACATCTCGCCCGACCAGTCGCTGTTTGCCGGCGATGGCGGCGACCCCGGCCAGGTAGCCAAGGCGCCCGATGGCCAGTGGATTTACCTGTTTCGGCCGGCCGGAGACCAGTTTCGGACCGAAAAGCTCGTCAGTATGGCCCACCACGGCTACAAGCTGGAGCCCAACGTGCATTTTTCGCCCGATGGCAAGTGGGTAATTTTCCGGGCCAATTTTGAGGGCTCGGAGCAGGTATACGCCGTGGAGATTGCTAAATCGGCTTCGTAAGTAGTGATGAAACAACGAGTTAATTTCTGGGCTGCCTGCCGCTGGCTGGCGCTGGGCCTGGCCGGGCTGCTGACCCTGCCGCTGGCCGCCCAGCCGCTGCCCCGCAAAAAGGAAATCCTGCAAAAGATGACGATGGCCAATGCCTACTTCATGCAGCAGTGGCCCGACCCCAGCCAGGAAATAATGACCAACAAGCTGCGCCCCAGCCACATCTGGACGCGCGGCGTGTACTATGAGGGCCTGATGGCCCTCTACGGCCTCGACAAAAAGAAGCCGTACTACGACTACGCCGTGGCCTGGGGCCAAAAGCACCAGTGGGGCTTGCGCAACGGCCCCACCGGCCGCAACGCCGACGACCAGTGCGCCGGCCAGACCTACCTCGATTTGTACCAAATCGACCCGCAGCCCGAGCGCATCCGGGAGCTAAAGGCCGCCATCGACAACACCGTACACAGCGACAAAGTGGACGACTGGTGGTGGATAGATGCCCTGCAAATGGCCATGCCCGTGTATGCCAAGCTGGGCGTACTCACCAAAGACACTGCGTATTATGGTAAAATGTACCGCCTTTATAGCTACGCCAAAAACCAGCAGGGTGGCCACGGCCTCTACAACCCGCAGGACAGCCTGTGGTGGCGCGACAAGGATTTTGTGCCGCCCTACCGCGAGCCCAACGGCCAGGACTGCTACTGGAGCCGGGGCAACGGCTGGGTGGTGGCCGCCCTCGTGCGCGTGCTCGATATTATGCCCGCCGACGCCCCGCACCGCCGCGAATACGAGCAAACTTACCTGGCCATGATGCACGCCCTGCCCCGCCTGCAACGCCCCGACGGCTACTGGAACGTGAGTCTGCACGACCCTACTAACTTTGGCGGCAAAGAACTGAGCGGTACCGCGTTATTCACCTACGGCATGGCCTGGGGCGTGCGCCACGGCCTGCTCGACAAGCGGCACTACGCACCCCTCATCGCCAAAGCCTGGACCGCAATGGCCACCGAGTGCGTGCACCCCGACGGCCGCCTGGGCTACGTGCAGGGCACCGGCAAGGAGCCCAAGGATGGCCAGCCGGTGAGCTACACCAGCAAGCCCGACTTTGAGGATTACGGCCTGGGCTGCTTTCTGCTGGCGGGTAGCGAAGTCTATAAATTAAAGTAAATCAATGCCGTAGGGCCGGCTTTGCAGGCGGCGCTAGCTCCTTTATGATGAAGAAATACCTTGCCCTTTCGTTGTTGCTAAGTGCCACGTCGCCGCTGGCGGCCCGCGCGCAGGCCCTGGCCTGGCCCCCCATTACCCAGCAAAACCGCCCCTGGACGCGCTGGTGGTGGGAGGGCAGCGCCGTGAACCCGCAAGACCTGACGCACCTACTCACGCAGTACCAGCAGGCGGGCCTGGGAGGGATGGAGATAACGGCCATCTACGGCGTGAAAGGCGCTGAAAGTCAGTTTATTGATTTTCTTTCGCCCAAGTGGGTGGATATGCTCACCCACACCCTCACCGAAGGCCAGCGCCTGGGGCTGGGCGTGGATGTGGCGCAGGCTTCGGGCTGGCCGTTTGGCGGGCCCTGGGTGACGCCCGCCGATGCCTGCAAGTACGTGACCTACCAGACTTACGCGCTGAAAGGCGGCGAGCAGCTCAGCGAAAAAGTGCGCTTTACCCAGAAGCCCATTGCCACCGCCATCGGACATAAGGTTGACATCAAGCAGCTTAGCGACCCGGTGGCAACCAACAAGGATATGCAGGCGCTGGCCCTGGAGCAGGTGCGCTTCGAGAAGCCGTTGCCCTTGCAGGCGCTCATGGCCTACTCGAACAAGGGCGCGGTGGTGGACCTCACCAGCAAAGTCGAGGCCGGCGGCCAGCTCAACTGGACAGCCCCGGCGGGGGCCTGGACGCTCTACGCCCTGTTTCAGGGCTGGCACGGCAAGCAGGTGGAGCGCGCCGGCCCCGGCGGCGAAGGCGACGTGGTGGACCACTTCTCCAAAACGGCCACCCAGCACTACTTGCAGCGCTTCGACCAGGCGTTTAAGGGCCGCGACGTGACGCGCATCCGGGCGTTTTTCAACGACTCGTATGAGGTAGACGACGCGCAGGGCGAAGCCAACTGGACGCCGCTCATGTTCAGTGAGTTTCAACGGCGGCGGGGCTACGATTTGCGCCAGCACCTGCCCGCGCTGTTTGCCAAGGCCAGCCCCGATGAGAATGCCCGCGTGCTCACCGACTACCGCGAAACCATCTCGGAGCTGCTGCTCGAAAACTACACCCAAACCTGGGCCGCCTGGGCGCACGGCTACGGTGTGAAAATTCGTAACCAGGCCCACGGCTCGCCGGCCAACATCCTGGATTTGTACGCCGCCACCGACATTCCCGAAACGGAAGGGGAAGACCTCACGCGCATCAAGTTTGCCTCGTCGGCGGCGCACGTCACGGGCAAGCCGCTGACCTCGGCCGAAACGGCGACTTGGGAAAACGACCACTTTCTCTCGACGCTCAGCGACGTGAAAAAGGCCGTGGACCGGATGCTGCTCGGGGGCGTCAACCACGTTTTTTACCACGGCACGGCCTATTCGCCGCAGGCAGCGGCCTGGCCCGGCTGGCTGTTTTATGCCGCCGTGGAGTTCAATCCGCAAAACCCGTTCTGGCAGGATTTCGGCCAGCTGAACCGCTACGCGGCGCACTGCCAGAGCTTCCTGCAAGCCGGCCAGCCGGCCAACGACGTGCTGCTGTACCTGCCGCAGTACGACGCCTACCAGCGGCCGGGTAAGGTGCTGCTTCAGCATTTTGATGGCATCGAGCACGGCTTCAGGGGCTTGCCCATCGAGGCTACCAGTGAGCTGCTGCTCAAGCAGGGCTACGGCTACGATTTTATTTCTGACAAGCAGGTGCAGCAGGTGCAGGCCAGTGGCACCGGGCTGCGCACGAGCGGCGGCGCGCAGTACCGCACCATCTTGGTGCCGGCGGCGCGCACTATGCCGCTGGCTACCTGGCAGCACCTCGTGGCGCTGGCCCAGGCCGGCGCTACGGTAGTGGTGCAGGGCGCCCTGCCTACCGATGTGCCCGGCCTCGGCGCCCTGGCCAGCCGGCAGGTGGCGTTTAAGAAGCTGACCGGCCAGTTGCAGTTCAGTTCTGTGGCCGGAGGCCAGCGGGCAGCCGTGGGTAAAGGTGCCTTTTTGCTCGGTGCCGATGTGCCGCAGCTGCTGGCCCAGGCCGGTGTGCAGCGCGAAACGCTGGTAGATAGCGGCTTGCAGTGCGAGCGCCGCCGCACGGCCGGTGGCTACACCTACTTCCTGGCCAATTGGAGCGAGAAAGCCGTGAGCGCCTGGGTGCCCTTGGCCACGGCTGCCCGGTCGGCCGCGCTCTACGACCCCATGACCGAGCAGCTGGGCCAGGCGGCCGTGCGGCAGTCGGCCCAGGGCCGGGCCGAAGTGTACGTGCAGCTAGCCCCCGGCGGCTCGTGTTTGCTTGATACCAAGACCATTGCCGCTACCGGGCCCGGCTACGCCTACCAGCAGCTGGCCGGCGCGCCGCAGCCGGTGGCCGGGCCGTGGGCCGTGCGCTTTGTAGCGGGCGGTCCCACGCTGCCCGCCCCGTTGCAAGTAGCCCAGCTCGATTCGTGGACCAAGCTGGCCGGTGAGGCGGGGCTGAAATTTGCCGGTACGGCTACCTACACCACCACGTTTGCCCGGCCCGCGGGCACTGCCGCCGGCTACCTGCTCGACCTGGGCCGGGTGGGCCAGAGTGCCCGCGTGCAGCTCAACGGCCAGGCCCTGGGTACGCTCATTGGGCCGGCCTACCAGGTGTACCTGCCTGCTGGCCAATTAAAAGCTAACAACGAATTAATAGTCAGCGTCAGCAACGGCATGGCCAACCGCGTGGCCGATATGGACCGCCAGCACCAAGAATGGAAGCTGTTTTACAACGTAAATATGGCCGCCAAGCTCAAGGAAAACCGGGGTGCCGACGGCCTGTTTACGGCCGCGCAGTGGGCCCCGGTGGCTTCGGGCCTGCTGGGGCCCGTCACGCTGACGCCCGTGGCGACGGGCGGCCCGCTAGCCCAGTAACCTACCCTAGAAGTTGTATTGTCATTGCGAGCATAGTGAAGCAATCGCACCCGAACGACACCCGCATGATTCCGTTCTAATGCGATTGCTTCGCTATGCTCGCAATGACAAGCGATTAGTTAACAACGTCCTACCCAATGGAAGAAATCGCCTTCACCATGCAGCTTAAGCCCGGCGTAGCCGCCGAATACCGGCGGCGCCACGACGACATCTGGCCCGAGCTGACCCAGGCCTTGCACGCAGCGGGCATCCGTGACTACTCTATTTTTCTGGACGAGGCCAGCGGGCGGCTATTCGGGATGCAAAAACGGCGGCCGGGCCACTCGGCCGACGCCCTGCCCACGCTACCGGTTATGCATCGCTGGTGGGCCTACATGGCTGATTTGATGGAAACGAACGCCGACCACTCGCCGGTGGTGACGCCGCTGACGCGCGTTTTTCACCAGGACTGATTTTTTGCAACAGGTGAGTGCGGGAAGGTGCTCCACGGGGCGGCCCGCACTTTTGCCCTCCCCAGCGGCCCGCTATCCGGCGCGGCTGGCCCCGCCATGAATCTCCATCCCACCCGCGTACTTCCCCTCTTACTACTGGCGCTCAGTGCCTTTGTGCACCCACCGGCGCCCACGGCCGCGGCCGACCCCGCCTGGGTGCAGCAAGTGGGCGCTAAAACCCGGCCCACCGCCAAAACAGTCTTTGAAGCAGCCAAGTATGGCGCTGTGGGCGATGGCAAAACGCTGAATACCTCGGCGTTGCAAAAGACAATTGACGCCGCCGCCAAGAAAGGCGGCGTGGTGAGGCTGGCCCCCGGGCAGTACCTCACCGGCTCGCTGTTCTTGAAGAAAGGGGTGACGCTGCAATTAGATAAAGGCGTGACGCTGCTCGGTAGCCAGGACCTTAAGGACTACCCCGAAATCCAAACCCGCGTGGCCGGCATCGGGATGAAGTGGCCGGCCGCCCTGCTCAATATCCTGGACCAGGACAACGTGGCCATCACCGGCGCGGGCACCGTAGACGGGCAAGGTAAACCCTTCTGGGACAAGTACTGGGCCATGCGCAAGGACTACGACCCCAAGGGCCTGCGCTGGATAGTGGACTACGACGCCAAGCGCCCGCGCCTGCTGCTTGTGTCGAACGCCAGCAACATCACCCTTACCGGCGTTACGTTGCAGCGCTCGGGCTTCTGGACGGTGCACATTTTGTACTCTAAGCAGGTGACCGTGGATGGCATTACGGTGCGCAACAACCTCGGCGGCCACGGCCCGAGCACCGATGGCATCGACATCGATTCCAGCTCCTACGTGCTGGTGCAAAACGCTGATATTGACTGCAACGACGATAACTTTTGCCTGAAATCGGGCCGCGACGCCGACGGCCTGCGCGTGAACCGCCCGGCCGAGTACATTCTCATCCAAAACTGCGTGGCCGGGGCCGGCGACGGCCTGTTTACCTGCGGCTCCGAAACGTCGGGCGGCATCCGCCACGTCATTGCCCGCAACCTCAAGGCCAAGGGTACCAAGGTGGGTATACGCATCAAGTCGGCCCTCACGCGGGGCGGCACGGTGGAAGATATCAGAGTGGATAATATCGAGATGGACGGCGTGGGCACGGCCATCCTACTCACCATGAATTGGAACCCGGCCTATAGCTACTCGACCCTGCCCGAAGGCTACACCCAGGAAACCCTGCCCGCCCACTGGAAAGCCATGCTTACCAAAGTAGAGCCGGCCGAAAAAGGCATTCCGCACTTCCGCGATGTGGTTATCAGCAACGTGCGGGTGCAGAATGCCAAGACCGCCATCTCGGCTGAAGGCCAGCCCAATTCCCTGCTCGAGAGCATGACCCTCGACGACGTAACCATGAGCGCCGAAACCGCCGGCGGCCTCAGCTACGCCAAGGACTGGACCATCAAAAATATGAAAATTACGGCCAAAGACGATGAGCCGATGGCCGTGCAGAACAGCACCAAAATCAAATTTTAGGGACGATTTCGAAGAATGACGGTAAGAAGCCGCTTCCCCTGGAGGCGGCCTCTTTTTTTGCCTTATTAGGTCAGTGGCTAACCGATACCGTACTCAATACAGCAGCACCACGAGGCTGCGCGCGCCGTGCGCCCCAATAACCAGCGACTGCTCGATATCGGCCGTTTTGGACGGGCCGGCGATAAACAGGCCGTAGCCGCCCGGCCCATCGGGCAGGCGGGCATAGGCCTGATGCATGGTAGCCACCAACTGGCGATGGTCGAGCACGAGGGCCAGGTGCTGGGTCACGGTGGGCAAAGCGCGGTGCAGCATGCTAGGTTCGGGCAGCCACACGGCACCGTTTTCAGCTACGCCGAAGGCACCGGGCAGCACGGCCAGGTCTACATCGGCTAGCACGTCGATGGGGGTTTGCTGGTCGATGGGGTGGGCGGTGGCCAGCAGCGGCGAGGCCACGACCCGCGCCGCCGGAAACAGCTCGGCCACCGTGCCGGCGAGGGCTGCCCGGCTGGGCAGCCGCACCACCGTGCCGCCGATGCTGGCCAGCACCTCGCTAAAGCGCGTTAGCGAAGCGTCGCCACCAAAATCGGGGATAGTAGGTAGCACGGTTTCGGTGGGCTGGCTGGCGCGGGCGGCGGCGAGTATGCGTTCGCGGGTGGGGTTCATGCGGTGGGGGAGGGTTGCTGGGCGTACCAATCGCGGAAGCTTTGCTTGGGTGGCTCGGGCAACTCGCGGGCAATGGCCCAGGCATTGGCGCCGGGGTGGTGGCTGAGGGCGTGGGGCAGCAGGCGCAGGCCGCGCCGGGCCAGCTGGCCACTCAGCTTGAAGGCGGCTGGGCTGGCCAGCAGGCGGCCCATAAATTTCAGCCCCAGCTTCTTAGCGGTGGGCAAGTGGTTGGCCTCGGCCACAATCTGGCGCCACTTGTAGAGCTGGGTATGAATGTCGATTTTGACGGGGCACACGTCGGTGCACGAGCCGCAGAGCGTGCTAGCAAAGGGCAGGGTACTGTGCTTTTTCAGGTCGATGTTGGGCGAGAGAATCGAGCCGATGGGCCCCGGCACCGTAAAGTCGTAGCTGTGGCCGCCGCTGCGGCGATACACCGGGCAGGTATTCATGCAGGCCCCGCAGCGAATGCACTTGAGCGAGGCCCGAAAATCGGGCCGGCCTAGCTGCTGGGTGCGGCCATTGTCCACGATGATGACGTGCATTTCGCGGCCCGGCGCCGGCTTGGTATAGTGCGCGGTGTAGGTCGTCACGGGCTGGCCGGTGGCGCTACGGGCCAGCAGCCGCGTAAACACGCCCAGGTCCTGGAGGCGCGGCAGCAGCTTTTCAATGCCCATGCTGGCAATGTGTACCGGGGCCAGGCTCACGCCCAGGTCGGCGTTGCCTTCGTTGGTGCACACCACTACCGAGCCGGTTTCGGCAATGGCGAAGTTGACGCCCGTGAGCGCCACCTCGCCGGCCAGAAACTTGGGCCGCAGGTGCTGGCGGGCCGCCTCGGCGAGCTGCTGCGGGTCGGTAAGGCCCTGGGCGGTGCCCAGGTGCCGGTGAAAGGTCTCGCCCACATCCTCCTTTTTTAAGTGAATGGCGGGCAGCACGAGGTGGCTCGGTGGCTCGTCGCGCAGCTGAATAATGCGTTCGCCCAGGTCGGTATCAATCACCTCGATGCCGTGGGCCAGCAGGTGCGGGTTGAGGTGGCATTCCTCGGTGAGCATCGACTTGCTTTTGACCACGCGGGTGGCGCCGTGCTGCCGGACAATGCGTAGCACGAGGTCGTTGTGCTCGGCCGCGTCGGCGGCCCAGTGTACCTGCACGCCGTTGGCCAGCGCGGCGGCCTCAAACTGCGCCAGGTAGTGGTCGAGCCGGCTGAGGGTATGGTTTTTAATCTGCGAAGCCAGCTCGCGCAGCTCCTGAAACTCGGGCACGGCGTACACGGCCCGGTCGCGCTTCTGGCGCACAAACCACAGCGTTTCGTCGTGCCAGCTCGTGCGCTCGTGGTCGAGCACGAAGGCCTCGGCCCGGCCAGCGTGGGTGAGGTAGCTCATTAGTTAATAGGCAATGAGTAATGGGTAATGAGCAATGAGTAAGAGGCAACTGGTGACCGGCGATGACTATTAGTCAACTGGTTGTCAGGGTTGAGTTTAAAATCTCGGCGGCGTGGAGCACGCGCATCGGGAGTTGCTGGCGCCGCACGATGCCTTGCAGGTGCATCAGGCACGACATGTCGCCCCCGGTGAGCACCTCGGTGCCGTTGCGCAGGTGGTCGTGCGCACGGTCGTGGCCCATGCGGCCCGAGATGGCCGCCTCGCTCACGCAAAACGTGCCGCCAAAGCCGCAGCACTCGTCGTTGCGGTCCAGCTCGGTCAGCTCAATGCCGTCGAGACTGGCCAACAGGCGGCGCAGGCGGCCGTCGCGCACGGGCGTCAGCTCCGACTCATTGGCCTGGTGCAGGCCGCGCTGGCCGTGGCAGCTTAGGTGCAGGCCCACCTTGTGGGGGAAGGTGCCGGGCAGCTCCTGCACGCCGAGCACCTGGGTAATGAAGTCAATCAGGTCGATGGTGGTGGCCCGCACGTGTTGTACGTCAGGCGTTTGGTCCAGCTTGTCGAAGTGCTTTTGCACGTGGTAGACGCAGCTGCCCGAGGGCACCACCGTGTAGTCGTAGTCCTTAAAAGTGGCCACAAAATGCTGGTAGATGGGCAGCGCCTCGTGCTCGCAGCCGCTGTTGGCCAGCGGCTGGCCGCAGCAAGTTTGGGCCGGTGGGTAGGTGGCCGGCACGCCCAGCTTGGCCAGCAGTTGCAGCGTAGCAATGGCCACCTGCGGATAAAACTGGTCCACGTAGCAAGGGACGAATAGGGCGACTTTCATAAGCAAAGTAGTTCACTAGTAGTACGAAGCGGAAACTGCGCGCGCTTTCAGCTGAACAGCAATTGCGTCTTTTTCCAGGCTTCGCCCTGCTCCAGGTGTACGAGTGCGCCCAGGGCGGTGGCCTGTGGTACTTCCAGAGTGCGGACTTCCGCCTCCGGAAAATTCCAGCTCAGCGTTTGCATAAACAGTGGGTTGCGGGCGAAGCCCCCGTCTACGTAGATGATTTTTTCGCCCTGCCACACGAGGCGCATCGAGGCCAGCAGCAGGTTGACGAGGCCGTGGATGAGGTGCTGGTAGGCATCGTTGGCGGTGCGAAAGCCGGTGAGGTCCCACTCGCCGGTGGGCTGGTCGGGCAGCGGGCCGCCGCCAGCCAGGCAGGCGGGCACAAACCGGGTCGAGGCCTCGTCGTAGGGCCGGGCCAGCACGAGCGAGCGGTAAAACTCGGGCTTCACGTGGAAATGCTGCGCAATGCGTTCGACCTGGTAATCGTGCTCACGGCCCAGAAACGCCCGTGCCGCCCGCATGGGCTGGCCGCGCGGCGTGAGAAAGCTCACCACATCGCGCCGCAGCAGCTCGGGCGTAAGCGGCCGGCTGTTGAAGGGGTTGATGGTGACCCACCACGTGCCGGTGCTCACGAGCATAAACGGCTCATCAACTTCGAGCAGGTAGGGCATCACGGCCGCCGAGCTGTCGTGCAGCCCCACGCCCACCAGGATGCCATCGACCACCGAGGCAATGGAGTCCTGGGTGAGCGGGGCCAGCTTCTCGTCCAGCCCCTCGCGCAGCACCCAGTCGTGGTACTGCCCGCGCTCAAAATCCCAGAGTGCCGTGTGGCACCCCACGGAGGTATAATCGCTAAACTTCTCGCCCGTAAGCAGATAAGATAAGTACTGCGGCAGGTGCAGCGAGGTGTGTACCTTGGCGTACTGCTCGGGCTTGGCGTGCTTGAGCCAGTACAGCTGCAAGCCCGAGTTGAGCATGCCCAGCTGCGGCGAGCAGGTGCAGGTCGCAAAGTCGGCCGCCGACTCGCGCAGCTCGCGATAGAAGCGGGCGGTCAGCTCCTCCGGTATGGGCTTCAGGTAGTTATAGAGCGGCAGCATCGGCTCGCCGTCGGCGCCGAGGTGCACAAAGCTGGCGCCGTAGGCTGTGAAGTTGACGCCCTTCACCGTGTAGTGCGGGTGGTGGCGCAGGCGGTGCCAGTGGTCCTGCATCCACTGCGTGAGGCGCGGCAGGTGGTCGCACGGAAAACCGTCGTCGTCGAGCACATCGGTGCACACGTGCAGCATCTCCTCCATAATCTGGCGCTCTTCATCAAAGAGAATCAGCTTCTTATTGGTCTTGCCGATGTCGAACACGGCGTAAATCGGTTTCTTGGCTGCCATCGCTTACAGGCCGGTTGAGAGGCTGAACTTGCCGCGCTGCGCCACGAGCTGCTGCCGGATGTGGGCGGCGCGGTAGGCCCGCACCGGGTGCAGCGCCCCGCCGGCCTGGCGGTAAGCTTCGGCTACCAGCGGGCGCACGTCGGTGAGGAAGGCATCGCGCAAAATTTCTTCGGCCCGCACGGTATCGTTGGCGTCCTGGGCTTCGGCCAGGGCAGCGCGGTCCACGAGCAAGGCTTTGGCGTAGGCGCCCAGGATATTATCCACCGATTGCAGCAGGTCTTCGAGCGGGTCCTTGGTGTTGTGGCTGGCGTCAATCATGTAGGCCACGCTGGCGGCAGCCAGGCTGGCGTCCTGGTTGGCATCGACCAGCTCATTGAAGATGAGAAAGAGCTGGAAGGGCTTGGCGCTGCCCGTCGTCAGGTCGTCGTCGCCGTAGCCCGAGCCGTTGAAGTGGAAGCCGCCCAGGCGGCCCAGCTGGCGCAGGCGGCCCACTAGCTGTTCGATGTTGGTGTTGGGCAGGTGGTGGCCCAGGTCCACGAGCACCTGCGCCTGTCGGCCCAGGCTCTGGCACAGGGTGTAGGAAGTGCCCCAGTCCGGTATCACCATCGAGTAAAAATTGGGCTCGTAGGGTTTGTACTCGATGAGCATCGTCCAGTCCGACGGCAGGGCTTCATAAATGGCCGCCAGGCTTTCCTGGGTGCGCAGGTAGGCGCGGCGCAAGTGGCTCTGGCCCGGAAAGTTAGAGCCATCGGCCAGCCACACGGTGTGCACCTTCGCCCCCAGCGGCTGGCCGTGGCGAATGCAGTCAATGTTGTGCTGAATGGCCTGCTCGCGCACGGCCCGGTCGGTGGCGCTCAGCGAGCCAAACTTGTAGGTGTGGGCTTGGTCTTGCTGGTCCTGAAAGGTATTGGAGTTCATCGAGTCAATGCTCAGCCCCTGGCTAGCCAACAATTGCTGCAAGCCAGCGATATCCTGCGGAATATCCCAGGGAATGTGCAGCGAAATCGAGTTCGACGAGCCATTGAGCTGATTCAGCAGGCCCACGTCGTTGATTTTCTCTTCCAGCGAGCGCGGCTCGCCGCCCGCCGGAAAGCGCCCGAAGCGCGTGCCGCCCGTGCCCAGCGCCCAGCTCGGAATAGCCACCTGAAACTCCACTAACTGGAGAATGAGCGAGTGGGCATCCTGCCCACGCCGCGCCAGCAGGTCGGCCAGGTAGTTGAATTGCAGGTGGTGCTCAGCCAGCAACGGCTGGTTGAGGTCGTGGAGTTGGTCTTCGGAGAGCATGGGCGCGGGGTGGGAAAAAGCCATTTTAGGGAGTGGCAAATTACCCGGCCCGCCGTCCTTACACTGTTCTGAACTCTCCTGCCTGGGCTCAATTATCAATCATCAGTTATCAATCACCAATTATCAACTTCATGCCGCGTAGCTACCGCGCGATTTGATAACTGATGATTGGTAACTGATAATTGACTACAACGAGCCGCGCCGGATGGTATAAAACGGGTTATTTACCTTCACCTGCTTGTTCTCTAGCAGCAGGGTGGCGGCGGTGCGGCCCATAGCCACGAAGTCGGTGGTGATGACCGTCATGTTGAGCAGCTCCTTGAGCGGCGTTTCGTTGAAGGAAATGATGCCGATTTCACGGCCCAGCAAAAAGCTCGTCTGCCGGATTTTCTTAACCAGCTCCACCAGGTCAGTTTCGCGGATGACGACGTAGGCCGTGCCTTCGACCAGCACCTCGTTCTTGGCGTTTTCGACCACCGCAAACTCCTTGTTGCGGCTCAGGCAAAACGAGCGGAAGCCCCACGGCAGCTCCTCGGGGTGGTTGGCGTCGGAGGGCAGAATGAGCACCAGCCGTGCGTACTTGGCCAGCAAATCCTGGGTATTGACGAGGGCATTGAAGATGTCCTTGTCGAAATCCTGAAACACGCGCAGGCATTCGTTATTCAACTCGGGCAAGTCTTTGTCGAGCAGCACCAACTCGTGGGGCGGAATGGTGTTCAGAATGCTGCGGTACAGGCTTTTATCGGTGTCGAGCGTGAAGTGGGGCATCACCGCGTAGTAGTTGTACTTGCCCAGGTTTTTCTCGATAATCTCCTGAAACAGGTGCACGTTGTAGTGGTGAATCTGCAAATCGACGGTGGCCCGGTCGCCCAGCGTTTCCAGAAAAGCGTAGTAAATTTCTTTCTTATAAGAACTCAACTTGTTGAAAATCATCAGGATTTTCAGCTTGTTGGAATCGCGAGCCTCCACGTAGTAGCCCTTGCCCTGCACCGACGTGATGAAGCCGCGCTCGCGCAGTTCGCGGTAGGCTTTTTCCACCGTGTCGCGGGCCAGGTAGTGCTCAATGCTCAGCTCACTGATGCTGGGCAGCTGGTCGCCGTTGCGCAGCACGCCGCGCTCAATGTCCATAATCACCGACTGCACAATCTGCTTGTACTTCGGGGTCTTATCGAGCGGCTTGAGCTGAGGCTTGTACATAGGGCAGCAAATGAAAGGGGGCAGGGCGAACGCCAAAGCTACTGAGAACGGTAGCAAAAGCCTCTTAATAGGCTCGTTTAAGCTGTTTTTAAGAAGAAAGCGGCCCGAAAGCAAGCAATAGCCTCAGCAAAAAGAACGTCATGCTCATCTGGCGTCCGCTTGTCGAAGCATCTCTATCGCCTCGTTGGATTAGTAACCCTGGCAGCGTGGTAGAGATGCTTTGGCAAGCGGACGCCAGATGAGCATGACGTCCTTTTCAGGGCATGCTGGAGCTGGCTAGGGTAGGCGGTGGCTAGCGCACGAAAGCCATAGCCACGCCGCCGTCCACGTTGAGCACGTTGCCGGTGCTCTTGCTCAGCGAGCCATCTACGAAGACGAGCACGGCCTTGGCAATGTCCTCGGCCAGCACCTCGGCGCCCAGCAGCGTGCGCTTGGCGTAGTGCTGGGGCAACTCCTCCACGGTGATGCCGTAGGCCTTGGCGCGGCCGGCGGCCCAGTCGCCTTCCCAGATTTTGGAGCCGCGCAGCACGGCGTCGGGGTTCACGGTATTGACGCGGATTTTATCGGCGCCCAGCTCGGCGGCCAGCAGGCGGCTCATGTGCAGCTGGGCGGCCTTGGCGGTGCCGTAGGCCACGTTGTTGGGGCCGGCCACCAGGCCATTCTTACTGGCAATGTTGATGATATCGCCCCCCAGGCCCTGCTGGCGCTGGATGGCCACTGCCTGCTGGCTCACCAGGAACTGGCCCTTCACGAGCACGTCGTTGAGAATGTCCCAGTCGGCCTGGGTGGTTTCGGCCAGCGGCTTGCTGATGCTCAGTCCCGCGCAGTTCACCACGATATCGACGCCGCCAAATTGCAGCACCGTCTGGCGCAGGCTTTCGGCAATGGCGTCGGCGTCGAGCACGTCGATGGGCGCGGTGAGGGCACTGTCTTTGCCATATTTCTGGCGCAGGGCGGTTTGAGTTTCGTCCAGGCGGTCGCGGTCGGTAGCTACCACGCAGGCGCCGTTTTGCAGCAGCAGCTCGCAGATGGCCAGCCCGATGCCGCCGGTGCCGCCCGTCACGTAAGCTACCTGGCCCGAGAGGCTTTTGGGCTTGGGCATACGCTGGAGCTTAGCTTCTTCCAGCAGCCAATATTCGATATTAAAGGCTTCCTGCTCGGGCAGGCCCTGGTAGGTGCTCACGGCCTCGGCGCCGCGCATCACGTTGATGGCGTTGGTATAGAACTCGGCCGCCACGCGGGCCGTCTGCTTGTCTTTGGCGAAGCTGAACAGCCCCACGCCCGGCCACAGGATGATGACGGGATTGGCGTCGCGCACGGCCGGTGAGTTGGGGTGCTTGCTGCGCTCGTAGTAGGCCACGTAGTCTTGCCGGTAGGCCGCGAACAAGCCTTCGAGGTACGTTTTTACGCTGGCCGCCTCGCCCTGCATCTGGGCCGGGTCGAGCACGAGCGGGCGGATTTTGGTGCGCAAAAAGTGGTCAGGGCAGCTCGTGCCCTTGGCCGCCAAGCGCGCCAGGTCGTGCGAATTCACGAATTCGAGTACCCGCGCATCGTCGGTGTAGTGGCCCAGCATGCGGCGCTGGCTGCTGGCCAGGCCGCGCAGCACGGGCAGCACGGCGGCGGCCTGCTGGCGGCGCCCGGCGGCGTCGGGGCCATCGGCCAGCTTCACGCCGCCGAAAACGGGGCTTTTCTTACCGTAGTTAGCTTCCAGGTAGGTGGCAGCCATTTCAATGACTTCCAGCGTGTTGATGTACGAGTCGTACGATGTTTCGCCCCAGGTAAACAGCCCGTGGCCGCCCAGGATAACGCCGCGCAGGCCGGGGTTGTCCTGCACTATTTTTTCCAGCTGCAAGCCCAGGTCGAAGCCCGGCTTTTGCCAGGGCAGCCAGCCCATGGTGTCGCCCCAAATCTCGTGCATGATGCGCTCGCCGTCGGCGCTGGCCGCGATGGCAATGAGGGCATCGGGGTGCAGGTGGTCGATGTGCTTGAAGGGCAGCAGGCCGTGCAGCGGGGTGTCGATGCTGGGCGTGGCGCACTTGGGGTCGAAGAGGCAGTACTCAAACAGCCCCACCATCTCGTCTTCGTGGGCCAGGCCCCGGTAGCGGGCCTTGAGCTGGTGCAGCTTCTCGACGTAGAGGTTGGCGCAGCCGGCCTTGGTGAGCGTGCCGATATCGCCGCCCGAGCCTTTCACCCACATCACCTCGGCGGGCTGCCCGCTCACCGGGTCGCTGGCCTGAATCTTGACCGACGTGTTGCCGCCGGCGTAGTTGGTGAGGCGCAGGTCGGCGCCCAGCAGGTTGGAGCGGTACAGAAACAAAGCCACCTCGTCGCCGGCCAGGGCGGCGGCTTTGGCTTCGTCCCATAAATAACTGACGTGCTGGAAAGTGAGCGTGGGATGCATAGAGGGGAGAGAGATGCGTGGCCGACCACCGGCCCGGGCGTAGTTTGGCGCAAAACTCCTGGCTGCCCCGCTCCCCAACCTCCTGCACTCTCCTGCTTTCGGGCAAAATAATTGGTAGGTGGCCCGCCCGTTGGGTGGCCGCTTTTTTTGTCAGGAGAGCACAGGAGAGTTTGGGTAGGGCAGGGGTGCAGCTTTGCCCACCTTCCACTCGCTACTTCATTCCCACCCACGCTATGGCCGTTATCTGGGGCGTCATGCTACACGCGCTCGGGGGCTTCGCCTCCGGCAGCTTCTATTTGCCTTATAAAAAAATAAAGGGCTGGGCCTGGGAGAGTTACTGGCTCGTGGGCGGCATCATCTCGTGGGTGTTTGCCCCCTGGATAATGGGCTCGCTCACGGTACACAACCTGCTGGGTGTGCTCCGGCAGGCCGACCACGCTACGCTGCTTTGGACCTACCTGTGGGGCGTGCTCTGGGGCTTTGGGGGGCTCACCTTTGGGCTGGCCATGCGCTACCTGGGCTTGAGCCTGGGCATGGCCGTCACGCTGGGCTTGTGCGCGGTGTTTGGCACGGTGGTGCCGCCCCTCTACGAGGGCACGTTTCCGACGCTGGTGCATTCGCCCTCGGGCCAGATGATACTCATGGGCCTGGTGGTGTGCGTGGCGGGCATCGTCATTTGCGGGCTGGCCGGCATTATGAAGGAGAACTCGCTGAGCAGCGAGCAGAAGAAGGCGGCCATTGCCGAGTTCGACCTGCGCAAGGGTGTGCTGGTGGCCGTGTTTTCGGGCATCATGAGCGCCTGCTTTTCGTTTGGCCTCACGGCCGGCAAGCCCATCGCGGCCATCGCCCAGGCCAGCGGTACTGACGACCTGTTTGTCAACAACGCCACCTTCATCGTCATCATGCTGGGCGGCCTCACCACCAACGCGGCCTGGTGCATCTACCTCAACCTCAAGAATAAGACGTACACCGACTACCTTAATCCTACCATGCCGGCGTTGCGCAACGTGCTGTTTTGCGCGGCGGCGGGCTTCACCTGGTATTTGCAGTTTTTCTTCTACGGCATGGGCGACAGCCAGATGGGCGCCTACCGCTTCTCGGGCTGGACGCTGCACATGGCCTTCATCATCGCCTTTAGCAGCTTCTGGGGCCTGCTGCTGCACGAGTGGCGCGGGGCCAACCGCCTCACCATGCGCACGGTAGCGATGGGCATCCTGGCGGTGGTGCTTTCCACGGTGATTGTGGGGTATGGCAATTACCTGGGCTCGGAAAAGGAAACGGTGGCGAAGCAAAAGCAACCGGCGCGGCCCGTAGCGGCCGAGTAAAGGAGTTATGCGGAAAGAGCCGCTCCCAATCAAGTACTATTCTATGCAACGTCTTTTCGCCTTGCTGGCTTTCCTGCTGGCCGTCAGCGCCTTTCGGCCCAAGCCTGCGCCCCTGCCCACACTCTACCTCATCGGCGACTCCACGGTGCGCAACACGTACACGCCACAGCTGGGCTGGGGCGCGCGGCTGCCCGCCTTTTTTGATACTACGCGGCTGCGCATCGTCAATAATGCGATGGCCGGGCGCAGCACCCGCACCTTCATTTCGGAGGGGCGCTGGGCCAAAACCATCGACGCCATCCGGCCCGGCGACTTTCTACTGATGCAGTTTGGGCACAACGAGGGCAGCGTGCCCGACACCACCAAGGCCGGGCGCCGGGGCGTGCTGCGCGGCACCGGCCCCGAAACCAAGGCCCTCGCATGGCCCGACGGCCACCCCGAAACCGTGTATACCTACGGCGCCTACCTGCGCCGCTTCATCCAAGAAGCCAAGGCCAAGGGTGCCACGCCCATCGTGTGCTCCATGATTCCGCGCAACGAGTGGAAGAACGGCAAAATCATCCGGGCCGACCAGGACTTTGGCAAGTGGGCCGCCGAAGTGGCGCAGCAGGAGCACGTGGCCTTCATCGACCTCAACGAGCTGACCGCCCGCAAATACGATAAGCTGGGCCCCGACGGCGTCAAGCAGTTCTTCCCCAGCGACCACACCCACACCAACGCCGCCGGCGCGCAGGTCAACGCCGAGTCGGTGGTCGAAGGCATTCGGGACGATAAAGGTTTGGCCCTCAATAAGTATCTGCGGCCGGCTGCGCGCTAGCCTTTCGCTTAGTTTAGCTATGAAAACCAACTGGTTGCCTACGGCCGTGCTGCTGGGCTGGGCCGCCGTGGCGGTAGCCCAGCCCACCGCACCCGCGCTCAAATTTGATTTCGGGCCGGGCCGGGCGGCCGCCGGCTACCGGCAGGTGCTGCCCACCGCCGTTTACTCGCCGGCGGCCGGCTACGGCTTCGACTTTGGCACCACCGTCACGGGCGTGGACCGGGGCGGCAAAGACGCCCTGGCCAGCGACTTCGTGACCAGCCGGCAGCCGTTTTATTTTTCGGTGGCCGTGCCCGAAGGCAACTACAACGTGACCGTGACGCTGGGCGATATGAAAGGCGCCTCATCGAACTTTATCAAGGCCGAGTCGCGCCGGCTGCTGCTCGAAACCACCGCCACCCGGCCCGGCCAGCTCGTCACCCAAACCTGGACTATCAACGTCAAAAACCGCCGCATTGCCGGGGGCGGCGAGGTTAGCCTCAAGCCCCGCGAGCTAACCAAGCTGGATTGGGACGACAAGCTGACGCTGGAGTTTGACGGGGTGCCCAGCGCGCTCGTGGCCCTCGACGTAACGCCCGCGCCGGCGGCAACCACCGTTTTTTTGGCTGGCAACTCAACCGTGGTTGACCAGGACGACGAGCCCTGGGCGGCCTGGGGCCAGATGCTGCCACGCTTCTTCGGGCCGGGCGTGGCCGTGGCCAACCACGCCGAATCGGGCCTGAGCCTGAGCAGCTTCCTGGGCTCGCACCGGCTCGATAAGGTGCTGAGCGTGATGAAGCCCGGCGATTATTTGTTTGTCGAATTTGGCCACAACGACCAGAAGGAGCACGGCCCCAACGACGGCCCTTTCCTGGCTTATTCCGAGCGGCTAAAGCAGTTTGTGCACGCGGCGCGCCAGCAGGGTGGCATCCCGGTTTTGGTGACTTCCACTAGCCGGCGCTCCTTTGGGGCCGGGGGCAAAATCGAGAACAGCCTGGGCGATTTTCCGGCCGCCGTGCGCCAGGTAGCGCAGCAAGAGCAGGTGCCGCTTATCGACCTCAACGCCCTGACTACTACCTTGTACGAGGCCGTGGGAGAAGAAGAAACCAAGAAGCTGTTTGTGCATTACCCCGCCAATAGCTACCCCGGCCAAACCCAGGCCCTGGCCGACAACACCCACTTCAACCCCTACGGCGCCTACGAGGTGGCTCGCTGCGTGGTCGAGGGTATGAAAGCCGCCAAGCTGGATTTGGTGAAATACCTGCGGCCCGACGTGCCGGCGTTTTCGCCCCGGCAGCCCGATGCGCTGGCGCAGTGGCGCTGGCCCGAGAGCCCGCGTAGCACCGTGACCAAGCCGGATGGGAACTAGGGACTGGCCGGGCCGCGCGGGCGTTTTTAGCCCGCAGAAGGCGCGGAGGTGTGCGCAGAAGACGCAGAGGCAGCCGGGCCTTGGCTGGGTTTAACGGTATTTCCTTGATTAGTATGCTGTTTCCTTTTTTGACTGGCCGGCGGCTAGGGCCGCTGGTGCTGGCGCTGCTAAGCGTTACCTCGCTGCACGCCCAAACCACCCCGAAGGCCAACGATACGCCGTTGCACCTGCTCAAGCCCGATTACCCCGTGCCCTACGGCCAGGTAAAAGCCGAGGACGTGAAGCAGGTGCTCGACCGCGTGTATGCCTACCTCAACGCCGCCACGCCCGCCGAGCTGGTCGATAAAAAGACCGGCGCGGTTATCACCGACCGCCAGAAATTCAACCCCGAGGCCATCATCCGGCCCGGCGATTTTCGCCTCACGAGCTACGAGTGGGGTGTGACTTACGCCGGCATGTTGCGCGCCAGCGAAACCACCGGTGACCCCAAATACGCCGCCTACACCGCTAGCCGGCTGAAGTTTTTGGGCGAACTGGTGCCTTACTTCCGTGTCTATCAAATGGCGCACTCCGAGGCAGCTACGCCGGTGCGCTCCATCGTACAGCCCCATGCTTTGGACGACGTCGGGGCCGTGTGCGCGGCCATGATTAAGACCCAGCGCGCCGACCCCAGCGCCAACCTGCGGCCGATGATTGACCCGTTTATACAGTACATCATGACCCAGGAGTTTCGCCTGGCCGATGGCACGCTGGCCCGCAACCGCCCCCAGCCCAACACTCTTTGGCTCGACGACCTGTATATGAGCATTCCGGCCCTGGCCCAGATGGGCAAGCTCACCGGCGAGCGCCGCTATTACGACGAGGCCGTGCGGCAACTCACGCAGTTTGCCCCGCGCATGTTCGATAAGCAAAAGGGCCTCTACCTGCACGGCTGGGTGCAGGACATGGCCGAGCACCACGAGTTTCACTGGGCCCGCGCCAATGGCTGGGCCATCCTCACCAAGGTAGAACTGCTTGACGTGCTACCCCTCGACCACCCCGGCCGCCCGGCCGTGCTGGACCTGCTCCGTGCCCACGCCCGTGGCCTGGCTGCCCAGCAAAGCGGCAGCGGCTTCTGGCATCAGCTCCTCGACCGCAACGACAGCTACCTCGAAACCTCCGCCACGGCCATCTACGCCTACGCCATCGCCCACGCCGTGAACCAGGGCTGGCTCGATGCCCAGGCCTATGGCCCGATGGCCCTGCTCGCCTGGAGCGCCGTGAGCACCAAAGTCACCGCCCAGGGCCAGGTCGAAGGCACCTGCGTGGGCACCGGCATGGGCTTCGACCCGGCCTTCTACTACTACCGCCCCGTAAACGTGTACGCCGCCCACGGCTACGGCCCCGTGCTGCTGGCCGGTGCCGAAATTACCCAGCTACTCAAGCAGCACCCGTATGGCATCAATGACAGCTCGGTGCAGATAGTGAAGTAAAGTGTTGACTAAAAGAAAGTTTCGTTTCTTATTTTCTGTTTGATTAGATTGTAAGATTCTCCATCAGCCGCTCTAGCGTATGGGTTTCCCTATGCACGTAGAGCTTGTTTGGGGTTTGTGCAAACCGCGTTGAAACGTACATCTTATCTGGCGTCCACGCAGTGCAGCGCGCCGTCTTTTTGCTCGCTACTTATACTCTCGCTTCAGCCACTCGGCTGGTACGGGGATGATGCAGATATTCAGGCTGCGGCCGTCGGCGGAGAGCATGGCCGACTGAATTTCGATGCGGGTGCCGTCGGGGCTCATGGTGGGGTGGGGGTGGTCGGCGGCGGTGGTTTTGTGGCCAGCCGAGAGCAGCCGCATTTCGTGGGTGTGCCGGTCGATGAGGTAAACGTTGCGGGCAAAGTCGTCGCCCACGGCCCAGCGCCCATCGGGCGAGCCGCTGACGTGCCAGAGGCCGCTGCCGCTGGGCGTTTGGCCCACAAGGGTCATTTCGCGGGTGCGGTGGTTGACGATGCCCAGGCCGGTCGGCTTCTCGCGGGTGCCCGAGGGGCCCCAGGCGGCTTCCTGGCCGGGGTTGGCGCCGCTTACGGGCGTGCCGGCGGCCAGCGGCTGGGCCGGGGCAGCGGCCGGAATGGGGCGGTGGCCCATAATAGCAAACGCCGTTTCATCCTTGGTAATCACGGCCTCGTGGGTCACCCATTCGGTTGCGGCTTCGGGGTAGAGGGGGCGCAGGCCGCTGCCATCGGCCAGCACCGTCCAGGTGCGCTGGGGCGACTTGCCGCCCGTTTCCCAGCAAAACACGAGTTCGCCCGGCACCCAGGGGTTGGTTTGAATGTGCCCAATCTGGAACGGTACCGACACTACGTACTTTATGGCGCCCGTCTGCACGTTCATGGCTGCGATGCCCGAGGGGCCGGCGCCCATGTTGCGCGGGCCAAAGTTGGGCTCCAGCTTGGTGCCGGGGGGTAGGTGGCGGGCGGCCTCGTCACGCCCCACCCGGAAGTAGGCCCAGGTTTCGTCGCCGTCTAGGGCCATGTCGCCGCCGGCTTGCAGCTCGGGGGGCGTAGTGCCGCAGATGCGTTGGTAGGCACTGGCGGCCTGCATTTTACCGGCCTTGCTGTCAGCAAAGACTTTGGCCAAATCCACTTCCACAATTTGCAGCGTGGCGGGGGCCGCGTCGCTGCCCAGCGAGGGGGTAGGGCCGGGTGGCTGACGCATAAAATACAGCTTCATGGCGTGGCGCACCACGTTGAGCATGCCCACGTAGCCGCCCTCGCTCACTTGCACGATGTCGCCGGTTTTCTCATTCACCGCCAGCGCCTCGTTCTTGGCCCGGTTTGAGCGGAAGATGAGCCACTGCAAGTCGGCCGTCCACTGGTTGTGGGTCTGGTAAATCTTGGAGTCGCCGGCCGGCGTGCTGGTCAAAAACGTGAGCGGCGTGCCCGTTACGGGGTCCTTCACCACCTTGCGCTCCGATGGGAAGCGCCGGCCGATTTGGGCCTCGGCGGGGCAGGCAACTAGCGCGGCGCCCGCCAGAGCAGGTAGTAAAAAACGAGCGTTCATGGGTGAGATGGGTGGGACTAGGGGGCGTGATGTTGAAGCCGGCTAGGCGGCTAAAAAATCAAAAAAGTGGTCATGCCAGCTGGCGTTCTGAGAGACAGAAAAACTCAATTAACTGGCTGGCCTGCCGGCATTTTCATGCCTTCGCCCAGGAAGTAGCCGGTGTGCGGCGGCTGGTTATAGCCCACGTTTTCGCGGGCCACGCCGAGGCGGTAGGTCGGGTCTTGCATGAGGCAGGGCAGGCGGTAAGTCGTTGGGATGGTGGTGGTGCAGATGAGCAGCGCCTGGTTGTCGGCGGTGCGCCACACTACCTCCTCACGCCAGTCGCCGAGCAGGTCGGCCGAGAGGCAGGGGGTCGCCTTGGTGCCGTTGTTGGCCACGGCGTTGAGTGGGCTGCCATCGAGCAGGCGGCTGGTGGTGGCCGCTTTGTAGTCCCACTTATCCACGTGGTTGCCGTCGAGCAATTCGCGCAGCAAGTCGCCGTCCCACCACACGGCGAAGTTGACCGAGCGGGGCGCGTTGCCGATGCGCTCGCCCTTGATGGAGCGCAGGCCTACTTCTGGCGAGCCGCCCCACAGTTCGGCGCCGGGGTAGCGTGGGTCGATGTCGGCGGCCAGGGCGCGGCCGGCGTCTTGGCCATCGTCGCCGTGCCACAGGATTTTGCCGTCGGTGGCCGAGTAGAGCGCCACGCCAGGGCCGGCCGGGTGGCCGGGCACGGCCTCCTCGTTTTCGTGGGCGCCCCACACTTCGAGGCCCGGCGTGCTGGGGTCGAAGTCGCTGACGTGCAGTGCGTCGCCGTGGCGCAGGCCGGTCGTGAACAGGCCCTGGCCGTTGTCATCGACCACCATCGAGCCGTACACGATTTCGTCCTTGCCGTCGGCGTCCACGTCGTTCACGCTCAGGTTGTGGTTGCCCATGCCCGAGAAGGGGTTTTGGGCGTCTTTCGAGTCAAACACCCAGCGTTGGCTGAGCTGGCCGCCGCGCCAGTCCCAGGCCGCGAGCACGGTGCGGCCGTAGTAGCCGCGGCACATCACGGCGCTGGGCAAGTGGCCGTCGAGATAGGCCACGGCGGCCACGAAGCGGTCGCAGCGGTTGCCGTAGCGGTCGTTGCCGCCATTGCCCCCGATGCCGCCCCAGCCATCAATCGGGTCACGGCCCGGCACGTAGGGCGCGGTAGCCAGCGCCGCCCCGGTCAGCCCACTGAACACCGTGAAATACTCGGGCCCCGCCAAAATGCGGCCGTAGCGCGCATCGCGGGCGCTGGGTACGGCGGCCGCGTCGGTGGGCGTGGTGAGTGAGCGGTAGTCTTTGCCAGCGTCGCCGATGGCTTTGCCCGCGCCATCGACGGTGCCATCGGCGGTTTTGCAGGCTACTTCGGCCTTGCCGTCGCCGTCAAAGTCGTAGGCCAGAAACTGCGTGTAGTGCGCCCCCGCGCGGATGTTTCGGCCCAGGTTGATGCGCCACAGCAGGGTGCCATCGAGGCGGTAGGCATCGAGCAGCACCGGGCCGGTGAGGCCGGCCTGGCCGTTATCCTTAGAGTTGGACGGGTCCCATTTGAGGATAAGCTCGTACTGGCCATCGCCATCGAGGTCGGCGGCCGAAGCGTCGTTGGCGCTGTAGGTGTAGGCGCTGGCCTCCGCGCCGGTGCCCACCATGCCGCCCGCAGGCTGGCGCAGCGGCACGCGCAGGTAGGGCTGCGCCCACACGCTGGCCCGCACGGGGTGGGTGGCCTCGGTGGGGTTGGCTGCCCCGGCCGGCTGCACGAAATAGGTGTAGGATGGGCCCGATTTCACGCTCTCATCCAAGTAGTTAGTGCCAGCGAGCAGGGGAGTGCGGGTAAGCTTGACCGGCGCCTCGGCGCCCGCCTGCCGGTACACATCGAAGCCCACGCCCAGCGCATCGGTAGCCAGCAGGCGCCAGCTCACGAACGTCTTGCCCTTGCCCACTGCCACTGCTACAGTGCCCCGGTCGAGAGCTTCGAACTGGCGGCCGGGGGGAGGGGACCGGCTGGCCGTGAGAAAGGTAGCGGCCAGGGCAAGGCCCGCGACGGCAGCAAGGCGAACAGGCGTATTCATACGGCAGTGAAAGGAAGCAGAAAGGGGTAGGAAAGCAGAAAAAGGGCCAGAGGTCTACTTCTGCGGCGGCTTTAGCTGCACGTAGGTGGGCTGGTCGCGGTCGCAGGTCAGCTGGCCATTTTCCTCGCGCAGCTCCACCACCTGAATGACGCTGCGGCGGCTGGCTACGCTGGTGACCGGCGCCGGATGCGCCGCGGCCCGGCCGGGGTGGGTAAAGTAAAACAGGTAGGCCCGGCCGCCACTCACCACCACATCGGCGTGGCCGCCGATGGCCTGGTCGTCGGGGCCGCGGCCGGGGGCTTCGAGCAGTCGCGTGGCCTGGGGTGTCCAGTGCAGCAGGTCTTGGGAGTGGAAGACGGCCAGGCCCTTCCAGGGGTCGATGATAAGCCAGTACTGGTCGTGCCAGCGGAACACCTTGGGGCCCTCGCCGCGCTCGGCCAGGGCGGGGCCGCGGTCAGTCCAGGTGGTGAGGTCGGGGCTGTCGGCGTAGTAGGTGCTTTTGTGGTCGCGCTCGTTGTTGTACCACAGCCGCCAGGTGCCATCGGGGAGCTGGAGTACGCTGGCGTCGATAACTTTATCAGTCGCCAAGGGTAACGTGCTCACGTAGTGCCAATTTAGTAAGTCCTTGCTGGTGAGGTGCACAATGGTGCGCGGGTGCTGCCAGTCGGTAAACGTGCCCGGCACGTAGGTCAAGAACATGTGGTACCGGCCTTTGTCTGCTACCACATCGGGCGCCCAGAAGGTGTAGCCGGGCTGCGGGCGGTAGTCGATATTGGCCGTGTCGCGGTAGGTCCAGGTGGCGCCGCCGTCGCCCGATTCGGCGATGCCGATGCGCGTGCCGTGCACCCACATCACGCCGGTGGCGGCGGTGTCGGTAGCGCGGCGGTTGGTGTAGAGCATCCACCACTTGCGGGCCTGCTTATTCCAGATGATAACCGGGTCGGCCGCGCCATCATATACCGGGTCGTGGTAGAGCGGCTTGGGCGCCAAGTGAGCAGCGGGCGGCGGGGGAGCAGGGGCCTGGGCACCCGCCGGGAGCACAACCAAGCCAGTCAGCAGCGCTCCCCCCAGCGCGGCACCTTTCGCAATGCGCCGCACAGCTATGGGGCGGCCGGCGCCGCCAGCAGGGTTTGCAGCTCGGCCTCCGAAATGGGTAGCACCGTGCCGTGGCGCAGGCCGGCGGGCAGGTGCAGCTTGTCCGAAGCGTCGGTCCAGTGCGCGAGGTCAGTCGATTTTACGACGCCGTATTTATGGTCGCGGTACTTATCGAAATACACCAGCCACTCGCCACCCACGCGGGCCGTGGTGGGCCCCTCGGCCCAATAGTCGCCCGTGATGGGCGCCGACGCCGGCCCGTAGGGCCCGCCCAGGCGCTTGGCAAACGCCACCCGAATATTCTTCTGCGCCGGCTCGCGCGTCTCATCTTTCAAGAACATCACGAACCGCTTGCCATCGGGCTGAATGGTGGCGTCAATCACATTAAAGCCCGGCTCGTAGAGCAACTGCGTGGGGCTAAACGTCTGAAAGTCTTTGGTGGAGGTACAGTACAGCCGGTGGTTATACCCGCTCTCCAGGGTGCTCTGGGTAGCCGGAAACTGGCCCGCGATGGTGGTGGCCCAGTAGAGAAGGTAGCTTTTGGTGCACGGGTCGTAGGTGATTTCGGGGGCCCAGCAGTTACGGGCGCCGGGCTCGGCGGCCATCACAGGCAAAAAGCGTTGCGGGCTCCAGTGCACCAGGTCGGGGGAGGTGGCGTAGCCGACGCCACGGTCCTGCCAGCTCACCGTCCAAACCATGTGAAACCGCCCATCCTGGCCCCGGATGAGGCAGGGGTCGCGCATCAGCCGGTCCTTGGCCACGGTGGGGCGCAGCACGCTACTATCGCCGTGCAGGGCGGCCCACCGGTAGCCATCGCGGCTGTAGGCCAGGTGCAGGCCGTCGGTGCCGTTGCCCTTGAAGTAGCAGAACAACAAGGGAATAGGCGCCGGCGGCCGGCTCGCCGTGAGGCTGGCCAGCGCCAGCAGGCCGGCCGCAAAGAAGGGTAAGCGCATAGGTGGAGGAAGTTTCCTTGGGAGGTGAAGCAGCGCCTTTATTCTACTAAAATTGCCCCCAACGAAACCTCACCCCCTAGCTCCCACCTTTTTTTGAGGAGCAAGCCAGGGGGTGAGGGGCCGCCAGGTAGGCTGCCCGCCGCCTAGTTATAGCCCGGGTTCTGCTGCCAGAAGCCGGGGTTAATCTGCATTTCCTGCAAGGGAATGGGAAACAGCAGGTCGTGCTCGTCGAGGGCCGTGGGGTGGCGCACGGCGTTGTCCTTGATAAACTGATTCATCACGGGCAGGGCGCGGCCGGTGCGCACCAGGTCAAACCAGCGCTGACCCTCGGCGGCAAACTCCCAGCGCCGCTCCTGCTCCAGGGCCAGCTTGAAGGCTTCCTTGGTCATGGTAGCCAGCGGTTTAACCCCGGCGCGGGTCCGGATGCGGTTGAGGTAGGTGAGGGCCTGCGGGGGCACCGGGGTGCCGGCGCCGGCCTGCTCGTTGAGCACTTCGGCCTGCATCAGCAGCACGTCTTCGTAGCGCAGCACGGGGTAGTTGTTGGGGTAGTCGCGCTGGCCGGTGGGGGCGGTGGTGCCCTTCTCCAAAAATTTGGTAAACTGGATGCGCGGCGACACAAACTTGGTTTTGGTATCGACGTAGCCCGAGTCGATGGTGGCGGCCTTGCGGGTGTCAATTTTGGGCCAGCCGGCGCCGAGCAGGTTAGGATTCACGCCGGCATCGGGGCCGAAGGGCTGGTAGGTCACCCACTGCGAGGGGTACTGAAAGCCCATGTCGGAAGGCGCAGTGCTGCCCAGCCCGCCGGTGCCCGAGATGTACTGAATCTCAAACAGCCAGTACCTGTTGTCGTTAATCGTCTGAAACATCGACTTGTAGCTGGAGGCCAGGGCCGGCACGCTGGCGCTCAGGCCCTCCTGGGCGATGACGTCGGCGAGCTGCTTCTGGACCAGCGCCAGCTTGTCGGCCTGCTTGAGGGGGTAGCCATACATGGTCAGGTACACCTTGCCGAGCAGGGCCTTGGCGGCCCACTTGGTGGCGCGGCCCTTGTCGAGGGCGGCGTAGGTATCGGGCAGGTTGGCGGCGGCGTAGGTCAGGTCGTCGGTGATGACCTGGTACACGTCGGTGATGGGCGCGCGGGGCAGGGTTTTGGCCTCCGTGATGCTGACTTCCTTGGTGGTCAGCGGCACCGGCCCCCAGTAGCGCACGAGGTCGAAATAAGCCAGCGCGCGCAGAAAGCGGGCCTCGGCCGTGAACTGCGGCACCCGCGCAAACGACATGGCCGGCAGGCGGCCCAGCACCACGTTGGCGCGGTAGATGGTGGAGTAGTAATCGGACCACACCGTTTCGAACTGCCCGGTTTGGGAGGTGGCCGAAAAGCCGTTGATGTCGGCATAGTCGCGCTGCACGTTCAGGCCCACCGTCACCACGATGTCGTCGGAGCGCAGTTCCGACAGGTTCCAGTACGAGTCGCCGGGAATGGTCAGCAGGTCGTTGTAGATGCCCGCCACGGCCTGGTTAAAATCGGAGTCGGTTTTGTAGAAGTCGGCCACGCTGTTGTGGGCCTCGGGCGCAATGTCGAGCTGCTTGTGGCAGGCGCCCAGCAGCAGGGTAGCACCCAGGCCAAGCCCCAGCAGGGCCCGGCGATAAGGAAAAGCAAAAGAATTCATACTCAGCTAAAAGACGGGTGGGAAGAGAGCTTACAGCGTGATGTTGAAGCCGAAGGTGTAGACGCGGGCCGGCGGGTACCCGCCGTAGTCGTAGCTGCCCAGGCCGGTGCCGTTGGAGGCTTCCGGGGTGAAGCCACCGGTGTAGTGGGTGAAGAGGTAGGCGTTTTCGACGGCCACGTACACGCGGGCGCGGTTGTAGAAGCGCACGGTGGGCAGGTTGTAGCCCAGCGTGATGTTCTTAATGCGCAGGTAGTCTGACTTATAGAGCCAGCGCGTGTCGTAGTAGGCGCCGGTGGTGGCGTTGATGCTCGGCGTCATGCCGTCGCCGGGGTTGTCGGGCGAGCGCCAGCGGTTGTCCCAGATGGCCAGGTGGTTATACAGGTAGCCCATGCCCGGCCGGTCGATGCTGCGGCCCACCAGCGAGTAGATGGAGCCGCCGGTTTGGGCGTTGAGCAAGATGCTGAGGTCGAAGCTCTTGTAAGTGAAGTTGTTGGTGAGGCCGTAGATGAAGCTGGGCTGCGGGTTGCCCATCAGGGTGCGGTCGTTGTTGTCAATCACACCGTCGCCGTTCACGTCGCGGTACTGCGAGTCGCCGGGGGCCGACTTGGCCATGTGGGGGCTGGCGTCGATGGCTGCCTGGTCCTTATACACCCCAATGGCATCGTAGAGCAGGAAGGAGTTGATGGGCTGGCCCACCTGAATGATGGAGGTCAGGTTGCTGAAGCCGGTCTGAATCGGGGTGTCGGCGTCGCCGAGCTTGAGCACCACGTTCTGGTTGTAAGACACGTTGAAGTTGGTGTTCCAGGTGAAGGCTGGGCCCACAAAGTTGCGCGTGTTCAGGGCCAGCTCGATGCCGCGGTTGCGCACGCTGCCCACGTTCTGGAAGCTGCTGTTGAAGCCCGTTACGGCCGACTGCACGGCGTTGAGCAGCAAGTCATTGGTAGTGCGGGTGTACACATCGCCCGACACCAGCACGCGGTTGCCGAGCAGGCCAAAGTCGAGGCCCGCGTCGTAGCTCGTGGTTTGCTCCCAGCGCAGGTTCTCGTTGGCGAAGTTGGCCGGCGAGTAGCCCGTCACGGCCGCGCCGTTGAGCGAGTAGTTGCTGGGGTTGAGCAGGGCGTACTGCACGTTGTCGGGGATGCGGTTGTTGCCCGTCATGCCAAAGCTGGCGCGCAGCTTGAGGTCGCTCACGGCCGTCACGCTCTTCATAAATGGCTCTTCCGAGAGGCGCCAGCCCACCGAGGCGGCCGGAAACAGGCCCCAGTGCGAGTTGGCCCCAAACTTCGACGAGCCGTCCTCGCGCACGCTGGCCGACACCAGGTACTTATCCTTGAAGCCGTACTGGGCCCGCCCGAAAAACGACACCAGCGCCGTTTTGTACGGCACGGAGGTGTAGGTGCTCGTATTGGAGTTGGCGCTGTTGAAGAGGCCCGACCAGTCGTTGGGCAGCTTCGAGGCATTTTGCTGGCTCACATCCTGGCGGGTGGTTTCGAGCGAGGTGCCGCCAATCACGTTCACCGAGTGGCTGCCCAGTTGCTTGGTGTAGCTCAGCACGGCCTGGCCCAGGTAGTGGGTGCTGTACTGCTGGTTGCGCGAAGCGGTGCTCAGCGAGCCGTCGTTGGTGGCGGTGGCCCAGTCGCGCGAGGCACTGGTGGGCGTAAAGGCGTTGGCCACCAGGTAGAGGTTATCGACGCCGGCCAGCGTCTGGAGCTGCAAGCCGGGCAAGCCCAGGTCGATGTTGAGGCCCACGTTGGCGTTCATGCGCAGGCGGGTGGTGTTGTTCTGGGTGCGCTGCATCACGGCCACCGGGCTGATGTAGCGGCCCGACCACGGGTAGGCGCCGTAGGGGCTGGCGCCCACGAGCACGCCTGCATCGAGCGGCCCCACCGGCGGCATCTGAATGGCGTTGAGCGCCTGCTGGTCTTTGCCATCCACGCGGCCCAGGTTCGAGTCTTCGAGCGAGGGCGCCAGCGTCATGGTGAGGCGAATGCCCTCGCGGATTTTGGCGTCGAAGTTGGCCCGCAGCGTGCCGCGCTGCAAGCCTGTGTTAATCACGAGGCCGCGTTGGTTGAGGTACGAGCCGTTGATGCTGTAGTTGAAGTCGGCCGTGCCGCCCGACACGCCCAGCGTGTACTGCTGCATGGGGGCGGGGGGCAAAAACTCCTTCTGCCAGTCGATATACGCCAGGCTGTCGGTGCCGTAGGCCCACTTGGGGTCGTAGAGGTAGCGGTAGTAGCTGGTGCTGCTGATGCCGCTGCCGCCCAGGCGCTGCTTGCGCACGCTCATGGGGTCGTCGGCGCGGTTGATGGCGTTTTGCTTTACCCAGTCCTCGTCAATGCCATCCTTGCGCATCTGAATCCACTCCTCGGCCGTTTGCACCTTAATGCGCCGCTCCTGGGTTTGCAGGCCCACGAAGCCCGAAAGCTGAAGCTGCGCCTTGCCGATTTTGCCGCGCTTGGTGGTGATGAGCACCACGCCGTTGGAGCCGCGCGAGCCGTAGATGGCGGCGGCCGAGGCATCTTTGAGCACTTCCAGGCTGGCCACGTCGGTGGGGTTGAAGCCGCGCAGGTTGTCCACAGGCACGCCGTCTATCACGTACAGCGGCTCGGTAGAGGCGTTGATGGAGCCCGTGCCCCGCACCCGGATTTGCAGGTCGGCGCCGGGCTCGCCCGACACCGTTTGCACCGATACGCCGGGCATCTGGCCAGCCAGCGCGTTCTCGATGCGGTTGACGGGCCGCTCCTCAATCTCCTTGCTCGTGATGCCCGTCACGGCCCCCGTCACGTTGGAGGCTTTCTGGGTGCCGTAGCCCACCACCACCACGTCGTCGAGGCTCTTGTTGTCGGCTTCGAGCTTGAGGCTGACCGTGGTTTGGCCTGGCGCCAGGGTCAGCTCCTTGCCCACGTAGCCCACGTAGGAGAACACCAGCGTGCCTCCGCCGCCCGGCACGCTCAGCGAAAACGAGCCGTCGTTGTTGGTGCCCGTGCCGTTGGTGGTGCCCTTGAGCAGCACCGTCACGCCGGGCAGGGTTTCGCCGCTGGCGGAGGTCACGGTGCCCGTTACGGTCGTGGCGGACTTGGTTTGGGCGTAGGCACTGCTGGCCAGCAGCAGTAGCAGCAGCACTAGGCCGCCCACGGCGGAGTACAGTCTTTTCATCGGTTGGGTGGGAAAAAGGAGGGCCGCCGGCAGGCACCGGCTTGCATGAATTCACCGTGAAAGTAGAGGCCCCTAAAACCGGTGCTTTCCTGCTCCCACCTGCTATCGCAAAAAATGCGGGTAGGTGGCCTGCCGGGTAGAGGCAGCGTTGTCAGGAACTTAGCTCGACGGTAAGCGGCCCGGCCGCTCGCGTCATCCTCTTTTCAGAAGTAGCAGGCAGGAACTCCGCACCTGGCGCACCGCCGCGCATGCCCCCAAGCCGGGCCATTGCCGGCCAACTCAAACGGCTTACTGGCTGCCCGGCCCCAGCCCCTGGCAGGAGAGTGCGGGAAGGCCCCCGGCCGCGCTACCGCCTACTTGCCGCCCAGTCGTGGCTCCAACTCCTGGCCTCCTCATTTTCCCACCCGTGCGTATTCTTTCCTTTTCCTCTTTGCGCTGGCTGCTGCCGGGCGCCTGGCTGCTGGCCGGGGCCAGTGCCCAGGCGCAGGCCCCGACCCGCGTCGTCACGCCCTTCGATGCCGACTGGCGCTTTGTGCAGCAGGACGTCCCGGCGGCTTCCCAGCCCGCTTTCGACGATGGGCAGTGGACGGCCCTGGCCGTGCCCCACGACTGGAGCATTGCCGGTCCCTACGACCAGGCGGCGCCCACCGGCCGGGGCGGGGGCTACCTGCCCGGCGGCGTGGGCTGGTACCGCAAGCGCTTCACGCTGCCCGAAACCGACCGCCCGCGCCGCGTCGTCATCGAGTTCGACGGCGTGATGGCGAATAGCGAAGTCTGGCTCAACGGCCACCGGCTGGGCCAGCGCCCCTACGGCTACAGCAGCTTTGCCTACGACCTCACCGAGCACCTGCACTACGGCCCCGGCCAGCCCAACGTGCTGGCCGTGCGCGCCGACAACTCGGTGCAGCCGGCCTCGCGCTACTACACCGGGGCGGGCATCTACCGGCATGTGCGGCTGCTGAGCACCAGCCCGGTGCACCTGGCGCAGTGGGGCGTGGCCGTGGCCACCCCCCAGGTGAGCGCCGCTCGGGCCACCGTGCGCGTGCAGGCCGAAGTGCAAAACCAAGGACCCCATGCCGGTACCTACGTAGTCGAAACCACCGTGCTCGACCCGGCCGGCCAGCCCGTGGCCACCAGCCAGACCAGCCAGGCCGTGGCGGCGGGCGGCACGGCGATAGTCAGCCAGGAGATTGCCGTGGCCAAGCCCCGGCGCTGGGGCGTGGGGCAGCCGGTGCTGTACCGGGCCATCACGCGCCTGCGCCAGGATAAAGCAGTGCTCGATGAGCAAACGACGCCCTTCGGCATCCGCGAAGCCCGGTTTGAGGCCGCCACGGGCTTCTGGCTGAATGGCGAGAACCTGAAAATCAAGGGCGTGTGCCTACACTACGACGCCGGCGCACTCGGGGCAGCCGTGCCGCTGGCTGCCTGGGAGCGCCGCCTAGGCTTGCTCAGGCAAGTGGGCGTCAATGCCATTCGCACCGCCCACAACCCGGTGGCCCCCGAGTTTCTGGACCTCTGCGACCGGCTGGGCTTCCTGGTGCTCGACGAAACGTTTGATACCTGGACGGCCGCCAAAAACAACGGCGAGCAGGGCTACAACCGCTTTTTTACGGAGTGGTGGCGCGCCGACACCCGCGACCTGGTGCGCCGCGACCGCAACCACCCCAGCATCGTGCTCTACAGCGTGGGCAACGAAATTCACGACAACCTGAACGACGCGGCGGGCTTTCAGAAATACAAGGAGCAGCAAGACTTGGTGCATCAGCTCGACCCCACGCGCCCGGTCACGATGGCGCTGTTTCGCCCCGGCCAGTCGAAGGTGTACGAAAACGGCTTTGCCGAAATCATGGACGTGGTGGGCCAGAACTACCGCGAAA